>Ga0187888_1000050_pt1 | contig 115142 bp, 111 predicted proteins | sample June2016WEW_7_40_FD_132987 | JGI IMG/M metagenome (GOLD analysis project Ga0187888, IMG submission 132987) | Peatland microbial communities from SPRUCE experiment site at the Marcell Experimental Forest, Minnesota, USA - June2016WEW_7_40 | ecosystem: Environmental > Terrestrial > Soil >...
GTCATCTGCAGATCGGGGCTGCCACGCATTCGAGATCTCCTGCTGGGACGCGTCCCCGCAAGACTCTCACACCTGTGTTTAACCCGGCAAGCCCCCAGGCAGGTTCTTCCGCACCCTGCTAACCGACCCCTGCCCGTCGCGTGGGAAGAAGAAGGATCTCTCCCTCTCTCCGATGGACCTGACCATCGTCCGGGAACTTCGGCAGAAGTCGGCTCAGGATGCGCCGGATGCCGACAAGCCACCCAACGACCTCGGCTACTCCCCTCTGGAACTTGAACTGGACGAAGCTGTAGAACGCGGGCGTTATGGACAGCGACGGAAGGTCGGGGACCATTACATCTTCTCTCGTGACCCCGATGCGGCAGTACGCGCCTACACCAGAGGAAAAGTGAAAGTCAAGATATGGTTCGGCTACTATCAGTTCGAGATCATTGATCACTTCACCATGGCTCCCGTGGCCAGCTACATCGTTCCCGCCAACCGCCAGGAATCCGCCATCTACGAGGAAGCCTACGAAAAGGCGGTGGCCAACATCGGAGCCAAGCCTTTGATCGTGGCCGGTGATCGTGGCTTCTCGGTGAACAGCGTCTACCGATTCAACTCGACTCACGGAGTCGCCAGCGCTTTCCCCTACAGGCGAGCCAGCGCGAGCGAACCCAAGAAGCGCACCGGTACCGACCTTTACGACGAGCACGGGATCCCGCGCTGCAAGTACTGCGGAGGGGAGACTAGGCAGACCGGCTTCTCCGCTCAGGGCAAGCTTCCCCGCCTCTGGTTCAAGTGTTGTCTCCCGATCAAGCCAGACTGCAAGCGAACCCAGACCATCTCCTGCACCATCGCCCCGCGATTCCTCCTCCCCCTCTGGCGAAACGATCCCGCCTACACCGCCATGCGGCACTCGCATCCCACTTATGAGGCCAAGCACAGTGCGCTGCGCATTCAGTACGGTGTCGGCCCTAACCACACGAGCAATCGCCCCAAGCGAGTGGGCATTGCCTGGCAGCGGCTGGGCGCCGCCGCCGCCATGCTTGTGGATTGGATGAGGGTGCTGCGCAGGGCCGGTTGGGATGGTGTGAAGAGGGCAGTGACCGGGCCAGTCAGGCTCACCGACGACGGCGGCATGCTCGACAACATCTTGAATGCACGGGCTCGCCGTCGGCAGGCTGGTGAGCCTCCACCGGGCTCAATCGCCGCCTGACCCCGGCTCAGCTCTCAAGCCCCTCGGGCGGCGCTTCCATACCTTTCTGCTGGCCAGATGGGCCTACTACCCGCCGCCGACCCAAAGTCGCACCCTTTGGACGGTAGGCGAGCGCCCAATCCGGCACTCTAGCCCCGGCTCGGAGCTCCAGATGGTGGCTCCCTTCAGGATAGCTCTCTCTCAACCCCTCTCTTGAGCCCCCTCGACGACCTCTCACCGCGTCGAAATTCGACCGCGACGAAACTTTGCAGGTAACTTTGCAAGAGGCCTGGGAGCGGGAGACGGGACTCGAACCCGCGACATCCAGCTTGGAAAGCTAGCGCTCTACCAGCGAGCCCTCTCACTCGATCGACGCGGTTTTGGAAGGCTAGCGCTTGGCCAGAGGACCGCCCCTACGTCATCGAGCACTATCACCCCGGCTGCCGGGGCTATCCAAGCGGACGGCCTGCCTCGCTAACCTCTTGCGTAGCTGGCGGACTGCCCACCGTCGTGGCTGGTGGCGCATCGCTGAGGGCAACGACCAGTGGTCGTGGCGAGCACCCAGCGACGCTTGCTGGCTACCCGGTGCGGTGCTCCCGTTCGTTGGCCGCCCCCGTTTCGCATTGCCCGAGTGCTTCCAGGGCCAGACGCAAGAACTCTCGAGCGTTACCACACCGCGCCTCGAGCGGCGCCCACTCCGGACGTCGTTCGCGATCAGCGTCGCCAAACAGGCGACCCGATTCCACTGTCAATGCGTCCATCAACCACTCAACGCGACCGACGAGTTCCCAGCACTGGTGGATGGCCACCACGTTGACCGGGAGCCCAGTGACAATTCGGTCGAGATCCTCAGCCACCACAGCGGCCACGATGGGGAGGATCTCGTTACGATCCCGACACCCAATCCGCGACCAATAGATGGCCAGCGCCGCCTGCGAGCCGGGGACGCCGACCACCACTCGTCGGGCAGTAGCAAGCAAGTCATCCGGCGCCCGCTCCAACTGGGCATTGAGTTCCTCCGCCTTATCGCGCCACTCAGCGGCGAGCTTGCGCGTTCGAAGTAGCTCCTCCTCAAGCGCCGTAATCTGCAGGCGCATCTCCTCCCGCCCGCATTCCTTGGCCACACCGAGTGCTGTCGCGCTCGCGCGAGCGCCACCGAGAACCGCTCGACGAGCGAACTCCGATGTGCTGACCCCTTCGCTGAGCGCCAACCCATCGATTCGCTCGCGCTCTGATGAGGTGAGCCGAAACGCGATCGTAATGCTACGGGACTCGCACGTGCCTGGTTCCACCTCGCCGGCAGTCACCATGTCATCTCCCTAGTGGTGCGAACGGTTTACTATCCGTTTCCCCCGAGTTTACGGAGCGGTGGCTATCGAGAAGCGCACGTTTGCATACCGCCGCGACTGAATGCGGACCCAGCGTAGCTCCAGACCGGAACGCCTTCCGTGATGCCCGTGCTGAGCATCGGCTGTCCGCTCACAGTCCCATGTACCCGCCAAGGTCCGTTCGCCGCTAGCGGGACCAGCGCCGATTTGCCGCACCAAGCAGCCGGGCGAGGGCCATCGCCCGCGCGCAGATTCTCGGTGGTGGCGACCAGCTGATGGGGAGGTCAGCTTAGCCTCGCGTGGATGCGCCTCGGCATGGAGGTAGCCGCTGATGCTTAGGCCCGGGTCAGCAGCTGTTGCGCCGCGGCCGAATGCCATCGCGGTGCGGCGTGCCGGCGCTGTCTGACACCGACTAGTGGCCCAACGTGGGCTCTAGCTCCGCTCCGTGTAGCCTACCGATCCAACTCCGAAGCTACTCAAGCCAGAAGCCGCCTGCGTTTCGATGAGCTCGCCCCCAGTCCGAGGCTTCTGAAGACCGCTGGGATGCACCGAGCTGGGCCCCTGACCCTGCGTGCCGCCCGATCTATGGGTCGAGGTCGGCCCGTTTCCGAGCCGTTTGCCAAGCGTTTGCTAGCAGTCCTGCAGTCTGTGACTCGCGCGCGCGCGCGAAGGGTACGCCTGATAGCCTCCCGCACCAACCACCACCGCAGTTGATCCACCTTGGTCATATCGTTCCAGGGGGCACCGGGGGGCAAGCACCGCGTCGTTCTGGCGCGGCTGCGGGAAGACAAACTCGAGGGGCCCTGGGTCTCGCGATCCCGAGCCAGCCCTCGACCATCGACATGCAGGCCACGACGGCCTCTACGCGGCCAACGCCACGAGGGTCCGCCGACCCTAAGGCCAATCGGAGCCGGGGACGACGGCGAGACCCCATAACGCGTCATACGCACCGTGGATGGGCAGGTCGGGGGCCCGTAACATTAGTTGTTACACGAACCGTAAACCCATATGAGGCAAGGGGTTTCCCCGCGCTATGGATTGAAGTGCGGTACGAGTAGGGCAATCCCCCTTATCCCATAAACACTTTCATGGTCTCGCATGGGTTACTTTAATTCACGCGCTTCGGATGGCCGTGACATGATCGGGAATCATGTCCGCGACCACGACCCCACACTTCGGGCCACGGCTGCCGCCGGCAGGAGCAACAACGCTGCCGTGGGATGCCGCCACCGGACGCTTCGACCCCATCCGCCTGCGTTTGGCCCTCGTGGTCCGCGAGTGGACACCGGAGACCTTCGCAGTGGACACAGGCTGTGGCCGCAGCTCCGTGTACAAGGCGCTCCAAGGGCAGGGGGTCCGGGACCGCACGGCGATTGCGATCCTCTTCGGGCTCGCCCAGCGCGAGCCGCGACTCCCGCCGCTGGAGTGAGCCACCCCTTCCCCGGTCATCAGGCGCTGGCGGCGGCGATGGCGCTGAGCACTTCCTCGTCGTTGACGGTGTAGTAGCGCTGGACCATGTCGATGCTGCTCCAGCCGCCCACCTCCATGAGGTGCATCGGCTTGACGCCGGCGTCGACGAGCCGCGTCGCCCAGGTGTGCCGGAGCACGTGGGGGCTGAAATGAACCCCGGCGCGCAGGGAGACGCGCTCACAGAGGCGCTCGTAGCCCCAGATGCCGAGCGCCGTCGGTACCTGCCCTTCCCGCCGCCCCTCCACGGCCGAAAGAAAGAGTTCTTGGCGGGGGCAGCGCCCGAAGGGATCGCGCTCTACCCGGATCCAGTCCAGGAGCCGCTTGGGCAGCCCGCCGTAGGACTTGCGGAAGGTGACCTGCCGCGGCCGCCCGCTCTTGGTGCAGTCCGGGTCGTGGACGCTCCCTGTCACCGCGATACGGGGCGGCCGGGCGGTCAGCTGGAGGTTGGGCAGGATCAAGCCCGCCATCTCGCTGACGCGCACACCGGTGGCGAGGAAGAGCTCCAGGATGAGGCGGTCCCGGACCGACGAACAGGCTTCCAGAACCCTTCGCTCCTCCTCACGGGTGAGGGCTGGGGCGACGCGTTCCCGCGGCATCCGCGGCTGTCGGATCCGGTCAATGTCCCCGAGCCCTACCCCGTACCCGGGTGTCTCCGCCTGGAATCGAGCCAGCGACCGGAGGTGGGTCCGGTACTTGGCGACCGTGGTCGCCTTCAGCCCAGGGCCGCGGCCGCGGTCGGCGATGGCTGCCAGGAAGCCGGCCACCCCCTCAGTGGTGAGCTCGTCGACGTCAGCCACCCCTTCCGCTCGGCACCATGTCTGGAACCGGCCGGTCGGAGACATTAGGTAGACGCGGCAGTTGCTCAGCTGCGTCCTCGACCAGTCCAGGGCGTGGGTGTTGAGCATCGCCTGGATGGCGTGGTTGACGGATACCGACGCCCCAGGAGCGGGCCGAGGAAGCGTCACGAGCCCCTCCCCCACCGCCTTGTCGCCGTACGCCCGCCGGGGGCGCTTGGCGGCCAGGAAGTCGGCTGCCGGTCGCTGCCGGGTGGCGGCCTGGTCTCCCGCCGTGCTCCGATCCCAGCGGCCGAGGCTTTCCCCATCCAGCCGGCCGCCCTGCCCACCGGGATCCCGGGGAATCGTCCTGTCCATGAGGTCGAACCTCCCTGACCTCGAATCCGAGGTCAATAAGCTAGAAGGCCTTGCCCACCCTTGGGTAGGGCAAGATCCCACGCATCGCGGGGGCCTCAGGACGAACCCGGAGAGGTGCGGAGAGACGCGGATGGGCGCCGTTCCTGAACTCAGCACCACCGATTTTCGTGGCTGGAGCCCAAGGTGGGAATCGAACCCACGGCCTACGCCTTACCAAGGCGTTGCTCTACCGCTGAGCTACTTGGGCCGGGCCGCCAGACCCGCAGATGGTACCCGATGGCTGTTGCTGGGTTCGCCGCTCGCGACCGACCCGGAGCGGCCGGCCGGGGTCCCGTCGGTGCGGGACCGCTGTCTCCCTGGTCGCCGGGGCGGATCCTCGAAACCCGACCTCCGACGAGCCCCTCACCCCATCGCTTGACCGGGGAGGCAGCCCGGCCTCAAGATCCGGCGTGCCCCATGGACGTTGAGAACCGCCTCCGCATCAGCGGTCACGCCGAGACCAAGGTGGTCCCCGACCGCGCCTGCTGGACGGTCACCGTCCGGGTCGAGGACGGCGACCGCGACACCGCCTTCCGGCGCTGCGCCACCGCCCGCGCGACCCTCCTGGAGCGGCTCCAGGCGATCGAGAAGGACTGCGTCAGCGCGGGACGCATCGCGGTCGTGGAGGAGATCGAGTACTACTACGTGGTCAGCAGCGACCTCCACGCCGAGGTCACCGAACAGCTCAAGAAGACCGGCATCCCCAGCGAGGTCATCGCCCAGATCGCCGAGAGCATCGGCGAGCAGCGGCGGAGGCGGCGCTGCTTCGCCGCCACCGCGACGCTCGGCATCGACGTGGCCGTCGCCGACAGCGGGGCCGTGCCCCACGTGCTCGTCGCCGAGGATGTCGCCTCGAGCAGCGGACCCTGGTTCAGGATCTCGCGGCGCGAGCAGATCGGCGACGACCTGCGGGCCAAGGCGGTGGAGAACGCCCGGGCGCGGGCCGCAGGGCTGGCCGGCGCCGCCGGTCGCAAGCTGGGTCGAGCCCTGGTCGTCTCCGATCTCGACGAGTCGCTGGCGGACCTCACCGGCTCCGCCCGCGGGCAGCCGCCCGGAATCGAGCCGCGGCCGATGGCGCTCCGGGCGATGAGCAAGGCGACAGCCCAGACGAGGGGCACCTCGCCGGAGGAGGAAGCGATCGTCATGGAGATCGCCCCCGAGCCGGTTGAGCTGAGCGAGACGATGACCGTGGTCTTCGAGCTCGTCGATCAGACGTAGCCCACCCCAGCGGGAGATCGGCGGGAAAGCTGCCGGGCACCGGCCCGTCCTGCACCTGGCTCCGGTGAGCGATCCTCTTCCCGGACATGAGAGTGGAACCCTGGCTCGGCGACATCACCACCCTGGACGTCGACGCCATCGTCAACGCGGCCAACTCCTCCCTCCTCGGAGGTGGCGGGGTGGATGGTGCGATTCACTGGGCGGCGGGACCGGAGCTCCGGGAGGAGTGCCGCCGGCTCGGGGGGTGCGCGACCGGCGACGCCAAGCTCACCGGCGGGCACCGGCTGCGGGCGCGCTGGATCGTTCACACGGTCGGGCCCATCTGGCGGGGCGGGGGGCGGGGCGAGGATGCCGCCCTGGAGTCCTGCTACCGACGCTCTCTCGAGGTGGCGGCCGGCGCCGGAGCCCGATCCGTCGCCTTTCCCGCCATCTCCACCGGCGCCTTCGGGTTCCCCGAGGACCAGGCCGCGGAAATCGCCGTCCGGGTGGTCAGCCGCGCCGACCCGGCCGCCTGGGATCGGATCGTGCTGGTGGCCTTCGAACGGCGCACCTACGCGCTGTACCGCGGCCTGCTCGCCGGTTGAGACTGCGTGGGGCAGAGGCGGCGGCGCCTCCAATGAGCAGCCGGCGGTCCTCGCACGCCCCACCGCCGCGCATCCCCTGCTCAGGGGCAGGCAACCCAGACCACCTCGCGCCACTGGAGGCCGTCCGGGGCAGAGACAGAAACCCAGCCGAAGCGGATCTGATGGTCCCCGAGGGACGCCAGGCAGCTCGGCCAGCCACCATCGTGCCAGCCGCCGCTCGGATCCTCCCAGAAGCTCACTGCACCCTCCAGACCGTACGCCGTCCCATCCGCCATCACACTGGCTTCGGCCGGGAGGACGTAGCCGCCCACGGACTGGTCTCCCCCATTGGAGTACGCGGTGCCGGTGGACACGTGAATTGCCGGATTCAGCGTCCCGAGCAGGTACGTGCCGACGGCGACGGCCGCGAGCGCCACCGTGAGAATCGCCCAGGTGAACAGCCTGCCCTTCATAGAGCACCTCCTCGCGACGGCTCCTTCAACAGTCACAACTCTGCGCGACGGTGGCGGAGTGTACCCCCACCTGTGTCCCGAATCCGGAGCCGAATCCGGAGCCAACGGGGAGATTCGAACTCCCAACCTACGGTCTACAAATTGACGGGATTGGCGCTATCTGGTCCCGCCCTGTATTCCACGCTTGTGCACGGTGACGCGCCGTGCTGCGCCCTTGTTGGTCAGCTCGTTGGTCAGGACGCCCGACGGCACCTAGCCAGGAGAACGTCACGGGTACGGATGTTCGTTGGCGCCCCTCGCCCCCCGCCCAGAAGAGATCAGGCACAAGAGCGCGCCGGCAGACATGGGCCCTTCAACCTGACGGTTGGAGGTCGGCGGAGCCGATGGAGAGATTCGAACTCTCGGCCTGCCGCTTACAAGGCGGCTGCTCTGCCAGCTGAGCTACATCGGCTCGGGTGCCTTGAGAGGATTCCCGGCAACCCTACATCGCCCCGAGGACCTGGGCACTATGCGTGATCAGGTCTGAGCGCTATCCGTGATCGCCCACACTCCGGGAAGGACGAGCGCCGGGCCACGAGGCGACAAGCGGGCGATTCATGGGGGATCAGGGCCGGGGCGGCCGTCGACGGAGGCCCTGGCCACCGCGCTTAGCCGGCCTTGGCCGGCTGCAGCTGCAGGCCACGCAGCAGTCTGATGAACAAGACCCAGAAAGCCAGCTGGAAGGCCACCTGCGTCTGCAGCTCGAAGCCCCGTGATTGTGGCAGGTAATAGGCAGCCGCGAGGCCGCTCAGGACCATGATGCCAGTGAGCAGAGCAAGGTGCCGGTCGCTGCCGCCCAGCCATTTGATGGCCAGACAAGCCAGCCCCAATTGGACCAAGAACAGGGTTGACCCGAAAAACTCATGGACGTCGCCAAAACGAGTGTACGGCGTCAGTAGCAGGCCAATCAATTGGAAGGCCATGATCTTCATGGACCGGCCGATGATCAAGCTGTGGTCAAATTCGGTCACCAGCTCGGAAGCCCGCCACATGCAGAAAGCGGCACCCAAAAGGGCGACTGCGTAGGGTGCGATCGTATCCGTGAACACGCCCAGGTAACTGAGGCCGTAGTCGACGCGCAGACTTTGGGGGCGGATCACGATGCATACAACCAGCATGACTGCCGTCAGCGTCAGCCCACAGGTGACGTAGGCTATCGAGCGTTCGGTGTCCGAACGCCCTTTGACCAACACCTGCCTCACGGCCAATAGGCCTCTGCCTCTCATGCGGGCCATTGTAGCCCTCAATCCTGAAATGGTTTTCTGCAAGACCGGCTGGTGACTGAACTTAGCCCGACGCTGAAGAACAGGACAACGGGACAGGGCAGGTCACAGGCGATTGCTGCCCCTGCCTCCATGGCCCGCAGGGCAGCTTCGCTTGGGTGCGTGCTCTGTGGTGGTGCGATGCCCGACCGGATGGCGGATCGGCTGGTCAGGGATGGAGGAGTGTGCCCCCTGCGCGCCGGGACCCGGCGCGAGGGGGCGGCTCAGCGCTGTCAGGGCACGGTGACACCTTGGAGGACGACCGAACCGACGGTGGGATCCAGCTCCTGCTGGACGTTGACGCCCGCCGGCGGGATGGTGTCCATCACGTACGGCACGTTGGTGACGTAGCCGCCGCTCACCTGCTCGAAGCCGGAGGTGCAGATGGTCGGCTCGGGCACCAGCGCTGCCTCCGCGGCGGTGCAGACTGCGAAGCTGTAGCCGCCGGTGGGGTCGTCCGCCGGGACGGGGACGAACTGGCGTGCGTTGTCGTAGCCATAGCCGTTCTGACCGGCCACGGCGAGGGTGAACGTCCAGCCGGCCCACGCTGAGACTGTGTTGACCGAGGGGGCTCCCAGGGTCGAGGCGGGGACGGTGATGGTGACCAGACCGGGGGTCTGGCCCCCCGAGGGGGTGAGCTGGGCGGCCGAGACCTGGGGCGTGCCCAGGCCGCCACCGCAGCTCGGGTAGGAGTAGTTGAGCCCGGAGGTGGTGGTCGCCGGCGTCTCCCAGCAGTCGGTGCCGAAGCCGTCCACCTCAATCACCTGGTTCCAGGCGTCAGCGCTCGCGATCGAGTAGTTGAAGGGGCTCGCCGCCGCCGTCGACTGGAGCTCTCCGGCCGGGACGCTCCCGCTCGGGGCGTGGATGTACAGAAGGAACATCTGGGCGCCGTCCAGGGAGCCGAAGGTGGACACCATGTTCTGGATGCCGATCTGGAAGCTCACCGTCCCGCCCGAGTCGATGACCACGAGGGCGTCGGGGCCGGCGTTGCAGCTGGTGCCCGGGGTGGCGGGGGTGACGACGTCACCGAGGCGCAGGGAGTCGGGCGCGAAGGCGGAGTTGGTCGGGTAGGCGTACACGCCGGTGGACGCGGTGTACGGCGAGTACCCGGGCCCGTTGCCGCCGCCCGTGGCCGCCGGGACGCAGAGCACGTCGGTTCCGGAGACCAGGAGGTTGGTGACCGTGAAGATCGCCTCGTTGGTGGCGCCACCGGCGGTCACCGCGACCTCGACCGAGTTGCTCCCCGTCTCGAGGCTCACCGGCGAGCTGAAGCTACCCGTCGGGCCGGCGGTGACCGTGGTGATGGTCGTGGTGGGAGAGGTCGCGCCGAGGGCCGTGCCGGTGACCGCAATCTCCACCGTTGCGTTCGGCGCGGTCGTTCCGCTCACCGTGGTGGTCGCGGAGTCAACAGTCACCGACGGACGGATCAGGTTCATGGGAACGTTGCCACCGCTCACCGAGAGCGGAGCTGAGACGCTGAGCGGCGCGGTGGCCGGCGGGTTGGGCAGGTATCGATCGGCGACGATGCTGGGCTGCTCGAGGAGCGTTCCGGTCTGCATGTCGCGCAGCAGCCGGAGCAGCTGGGCCTGAGCCCAGGTGAGAGGAGCCGCCGAGCCGTCGGGCTGGCCGTCGGTAAAGCCGATCGAGGCCGTGGTGGGATCCGAGCCGTACGGCGAGGCCGGCACGTTGGCGTAGTTCCAGACCTGCTCGGGGAGCAGGCCGACGCCGCTCGCCGAGTTGAGCATGAAGGAGAGGTCGGCCTGGAGAGCCGACGAGTTGTCAGCGAGGATCTGGTACTCGCCGTTCTCCCCGGAGAGCGCCGGCCACGGATGTCCGGTGCCGGTGTCCGTCGTGGCCCACGGCTCGCCGGTCAGCGGGCAGTTGGCGTTCGCCTCAGACTCGACCGCGGCGGTGTCGCAGTCGCCGTAGCCATCACCGTTGTAGCGCATGATCCCGGTGCCCGACGGGGTGGAGGTCTCGATGGTGTCGGTCACCACCGCCAGGGAGTTGACCACCGTGGAGTTGTTGGCGGGCAGCTCGCCGAGTCGGGTGAGCTCGAGGAAGCCCTGGTCGATGACCGATCGCTGGTCGACCTGGGTGTTGTTGCCATTGCCGAGCGAGTACGTCACTCCGCTGGCGTCGGGGTCACCGGTCTTGTCCACCCGGATGAAGTAGGGGCTGCTGGAGAGCGGGCCGTCAGTGGTCACGTCGGTGGTCAGGATGAGCTGGCGGAAGTTGTCGGCGGTGGCCAGGAAGAGCCGCTGCGAGGCGGTGTCTCTCTGCACCTGCGCGATCGCGGCGGCCGCGACCAGGCCGGCCACCTCGTCGGCCATGGTGGACGGTGAGAAGCCGGTCTGCTCCTCCCAGCGCTCCACCCCGTCGGCGGGGCCGTTGGCCACCAGGAAGTCCGCCGCTGGCTTGATGTGGTCCTGGTAGAGGGTGGCGTTGCTGGCCAGGCCCGCCTGCCAAGCGGCCAGGATGGGATCGGCGGTCTCGTCGAGCTGGAGTCCGCCGGTGTCCGGCGCCGCCTCACCGTTCAGCAGCCCGTTGCGCGGGAAGCTGCCGTTGGGAAGCTGCATGTCGTCGAACCAGTACTCGACCATCTGGCGGGCGGTGCCGAGGTCACCGTCCACCAGGAAGCCGGTGAACGTCTCGTAGGCGTCGCGGGGGAAGACCTCACGGTAGGAGCCGAAGTAGGGAGCCAGGTTGTCTCCCTCCGGCGTGCCGGCGGATACCGCTTGCCCCCATGGGCTGGACAGCGAGGCGACCGTCGCCCCCAGGAAGGTCTTGTCCTCGCTGGCCTTGAGGACATTGGCACTCAGCCAGTACGCCTGCTGGTCGGCAGCGTCCAGAGTGGTGCCGGTGGAAGACGTGGGGCCAGCCGGCGAGCAGAGCTGGGAATCGTAGCCCAGCCACTGCAGCTGGTACCCGAGGAAGGTCAGGATGAAGGGGGTGGCCGACGCCTGAAGGGCGGCGTTGAGGGCGCCGGGCTCGGAGCTGCCGAAGCCCAGCGCGACTGTCTCGCTGCTGACGGCGTTCGGGCTGAGGGGGGTCGACAGCCCGGCCGCTTTGGCGACGGCGACCGCGATCGCCGGTGAGGTCAGGCTGGCCACACCCGTGCCCGCCGGGTTGGCAAGGACGTTACCGGGGGAGCAGGTGCTGCCGCCGGTGAAGCCTCCGTCGGTGTAGGCCCCCAGCGCTCGTGCGCTGCTCCCGAGTCCGGCGTTCGTGCCCGCCGCAGGGGCGAGCAGCGGGCCGGCACCGAGGCTCAGCTCAACTGTCTGGACGACGTTGCCGTCGTTGGCATCCGGAGCGGTGGAGGTCAGCGACTGGGAGGCGTCGAGCTCATTGAGGCCGTCGCTGGAGGCTCCGACGAACCCCGTCTCGACAGCCGAGAACGGCGTGCTCGCCGCCATGGCCGCGTACATCGGGGTGGCGTAGTTGCGGTTCACCGCGTCGGTGAAGGAGTTGGTGGAATAGGAGAGCGGAACGGGGCCACGGCTCGTGGAGACGATCGTCGCCGACTCGCCGCCGGCGTTGGCGCTGCCTCCACCGGCGTGGCCGTTGAGCAGGGGGTTGAAGCGCAGGTAGAGATGGAGGCCGGGGGAGGCGCCCGGCAGTGGCACCAGGCTGTACTGCACCACCACGGCCTCGGTCAAGGGGTCCGTGATGAAGTCGCTGACGATGGCGAAGTGGTAGGCGCTGTCCAGGGCAACCACCTGGCAGGCCATGCCGGTCAGCCCCAACGAGCTGACCGTGTAGGTCATGTCGCGAGGTTGGAGGGCGGTGAAGCCCGACCCGGTGACGATCGGGTCCAGCGTCTTGACGTCGGTGTTGTCGATGGTCGGCGCGTAGACGTCCGAGAGCTCACCGTCGGCCACCGTGTACCAGACCTGGGAGGCGGTGTCCGCGGCCGTGCCGACGCAATCCTTGCGAGCCTCGTCGTAGTGGGAGAGGGACCCCGGGGCCCCGGCGGCCTCGGTCGTGGGGCTGCCGACGCTCAGGTCGAAGACGTGCATGGCGTTGACGCCGTTGCCGATCCCCGTCGACACCGCGGGCAGGGTCACGGAGGCCAGAGCCTTCGCGGGGTTGATGGGAATGGCCGCGTAGGAGAGGCTCACGGGAGTTGACCCACCCGGGTCCCAGCCCCCGGTCGTGGCCAGGAGGTCGGTGCCGCTCGCGGCCGACGAGTCGATCCAGTCGGCCAGGGTCACCGGGTCGGTGGACGTGGTGCCATCGGTGTAGGTGACCGTGAACGTCCCGGTCGCGGACCCATACGCGGAGGCTCCGATGACACCGAGCGTGGTGCCACTGCCGGAGAGGGACACGGTCTGCCCCTCGGCGACCACGTTGTCCGGAGTTCCGGGAGCGACGTTGGGCCAGGTGATGGTGAGACCGTCATGGAGGAGCTGACTCCCCGGGACCAGTCCGTCCTCGGCGAGGCCGGTGGAGGAGAACGAGTCTCCGATCCCGTCGTAGTTGCCGGGGCCCGGCGTGGCCGGAGAGGTGATCCCGGTGTTGTCGAAGGCCTGCTCCAGCGTGACCGCCGACGAGGCCCCGACCGCGGGGGAGGCCGCGGCCACCATCCCCAGGCTCAGGACCGACGTTGCAAAGACCGCACCAAATCGCCGATGACGAGCACCACCCATGGCGGCACCTCCCAATCCGAGCTCTCTCCGATCCGCGCCTCCGGCCTGTTTCCCAGCCGGGCCGGATTACACGTTGGGGAGGCGTACCGTTCGTGTCAAGCCAAGGAGGTGGCGGGGCTGCTCGGTTCGGTGCTCCTGGCACACCCATGCCGGACGCTGCCCCCGCCAGGTCATATCGACCGGCACGCCCCGCATCCCGACACCGGCCACTCGACGCATCTCGCCGATGCGCCCGTCCCCGATCTGCAGGCGGCGCTGCTGGGCGACCTGTCGTCGGCGTCGTACACGCTGTCCGACGTGGCTGCAGACACCGCCGGCCTGCTCGACGTCCTCGGTCTCGACAGCACCCACGTGGTGGGCGCCTCACTCGGCGGGATGATCGCCCAGACGATGGCCATCGACCACCCCGGTCGCGTCCGTTCTTTGGCGTCGATGATATCCACCACCGGCGACCGCAATGTGGGGCAGGCGCGGCGGCATACCATGGAACATCAAGAGCCCTCCCGAGGTTCGGAACCGTTAGGCAGTCCCAGACCGTCCGGGATGGCTCTCCCTTTGTCCACAAGGTCCGTGGGCGTTACAGCTAGCGAAGTCGACGCCAGCGCGTAGGAGGGCCCTGCGGTGGCCGTTGCTTCCGGGCGGGCGGAGGCGGCGGGCCACCCGGCGCGGACGCCAGCCCCTCCCCCTCCCCCTTTCCCGAACCGACATCCCCGCGCCGGATGGCCTCGAGCTGGCGGCGCACCTCGGGGTCGATGCGGCTCTCGAGGCGGTCATCCGCCACCAGGCCCTGGTCCCGGCGCCGGATCTCGCCGGTGCGCTCGCCCTCCGCCCGCTCCACCTCGGCGAGGAGGGCGCGGGACGACATGGTCGGCACGCCCATGGCCCTCACCAGGTCGCGCTGGAGGTGGTCGTCGGTCGCCAGCACCATCTCCAGGACGGTGCCGCGGCGGGAGGCCTCGTACATCAGGCGCTCGATCACGTGGTCCGCGCTCTCCCGGCTGCTGCCGTAGCGGACCTCGACCCCCTCGACCACCTCCTGATCCGGGCTGCCCAGGGTGCGGCGGCGGGCGTCGAAGACGACCAGCACCTCGTTGCCGGTGCTGGCCCGGTATTCGGCGAGGCGAACCACCAGGCGGCGGCGCGCGTCCTCCAGGCTCTCGGTCCGCATGCTCCGGGCCAGGTCCGGCCAGGCGTGCAAGATGTTGTAGCCGTCGACGACCAGCCGGCTCACCGGGACGCGAAGCCCCGCTGCCGGAACGCCTCGTAGAGGATGGCCGCGCCCGCCGCGGCGGCGTTGAGCGATGCCACCCGCCCGATCATGGGGAGCGACACGAGGCGGTCGCAGGTCCGGCGGGTCAAAGGTCGCAGCCCCTCCCCCTCCCCACCGATCACGATCGCGGTCGGCTCCCGGTAGTCGACCAGGTCGTAGCGCTCCCCGGCCTCGGCCGCCAGGCCGACCCGCCAGATCCCCGCCGCCGCGATCTGGGTGAGCGCCTGGGCCAGGTTGGGGACGCTGACCAGGGGCACGTGCTCGCTGGCCCCCGCCGACGCTTTGGCGGCGGCCGGGGTCAGGGAGGCGGCGCGGTGGCGGGGGGTGATGACGGCATCGACGCCGACCGCCTCGGCGCTCCGGATCAGGGCTCCGAGGTTCTGGGGGTCCTGGACGCCGTCGAGGACGAGCAGCAGAGCCGGGGGGTGGCAGCCCTCGAGGAGACGGTCGAGCCGGAGCGGGGCTCTGCCGTGGAAGTACCCGGCCACTCCCTGGTGGTGCTCGGTGTGGGCGATGTCGTCGAGGCGGCTGCGCGCCGCCATCTCGACCGGGATGCCGCGATCACCCGCAAGCGCCAGGATCTCGCGCAGCCGCGGCTCCTCGCCCAGACCTTCGGCCACCACCAGCTTGCGGGCAGGCCGCCCGGCCCGGAGCGCTTCGCGCACCGGATTGCGCCCGTAGAGGATGTCCACCTGAGCTGCGCCGCCTCGGGATCCGCCTCAGGCGCGCTTCCAGCGCTGTCCCTGAGGGGTGTCCTCGACGATGATGCCGCGCCCGAGGAGCTCTGCGCGGATCCGGTCGGAGGCGGCGAAGTCCCGCCCGGCCCGGGCCGCGACCCGCCGTTCGAGCAGGTCCTCCTCCTCCGCGCTGAGGGTCGATGCGCCACGCTCCCGATCGACCAGAGGCAGCACCCCGAGCACGTCGTCGACCTGGTCGACGAGGCCGGCGAGCCGGTCTCGCACCGGCGCTGAGGGGGTGACGGCGTCGAGCAACCGGTTGAGGTCCCGGATGGCGGCGAAGAGGTGGCCCACCGCCTCGGGCACGTTGAGGTCGTCGTCCATGGAGCGGGCGAAGTCGGCCGCCGCGGCATCGGCCCGCTCCCCGATCTCCTCACCGCCGCTGCCGGCGCCGAGGGCCCGCACCCGGTCGCGGAACTCGCTCAACCGTCCCACCGCCTCGTCGGCGGCCCGGAGCGGCTCCTCGTCCCAATCGAGGGTGCGCCGGTAGTGGGCCCCGGTGATCAGCAGGTAGCGGATCGCCGGGGCGCGGTACCCGGCGTCGAGCAGGTCGGGGAGGGTCAGGAAGTTGCCCAGCCGCTTGGCCATCTTCTCCCGGTTCATGGTCAGGTGCTCGCCATGGCACCAGATCCGGACGAACGGCTTCCCGGTGGCGGCCTCGGACTGGGCGATCTCGTTCTCGTGGTGGGGGAAGATGTTGTCGACCCCGCCGCAGTGGATGTCGAGGCTCTCCCCGAGCAGGGCCATGCTCATCGCCGAGCACTCGATGTGCCAGCCGGGGCGGCCCCGGCCGAGCCGGGTGTCCCAGCCGATGTCCGCGGGCCCGACCGCCTTCCAGAGGGCGAAGTCGCGGGCGTCCTCCTTGGCGTAGTCGTCGGCGTCGACACGGCCGCTCGCGCCGGCGACCAGCCCCGCCGCCGGGATCCCTGAGAGCGCCCCGTAGCGCGGGAAGTCGGCGATCCGGAAGTAGATCCCGCCGTCGCTGCGGTAGGTGACCCCGGCCGCCTCCAGCCGCTCGATGAGGGTCACCATCTCCTCGATGTAGGCCGTGGCCCGGGGGTAGTGATGGGCCCTGCGGATGCCGAGGGTGTCGGCGTCGGCGAAGAAGCCGTCGATCCAGGGGGCGGTCTCCTCCGCCAGCCCATGGCCGTGCTCACCGGCGTTGTGGATCAGGCGATCATCCACGTCGGTGATGTTCATGACGTGGGTGACGCGCTCGAAGCGGCGCTCCAGCCAGCGGCGCAGGACATCCTCGAAGAGGAAGGTCCGGAAGTTTCCGATGTGGGCGCGGTTCCAGACCGTCGGACCGCAGGTGTAGAGGCGCACGTGACCGGGCTGCAGCGGCTCCACGGTCTGGAGCCTGCGGGTCAGGGTGTCGTGGAGGCGAAGGCTCACGGGCGCTCAAGGATATCCGCGCGTGCGGGAGCGCGCACCGATCCGCTAGGTTGGCCCGATGAGCGACGCCGAGCCGGGAGGGGTGCTCCGTTCCACCGGCCTGCCGGCAGGCCCGCGGACCCACGTCTTCGAGCGCACCCGGCCAGTCCGGCTGGGCGATGCCGATCAGCTCGGCCGGCTCCGCCTCGACTCGCTGGCCCGCCACCTCCAGGACCTGGCCACCGACGACAGCGTCGACTCCGGGATGAGCCAGGAGCCCGTCGTCTGGCTGGTGCGGCGGGCGGCGATCACCATCGAGCGGTGGCCGCGCTATCTGGAACGGCTCAGCTACGCGACCTTCTGCACCGGCTCTGGGCCACGCTGGGCGGAGCGGCGGACCTCGGCGCGGGGGAGCGCCGGGGGGCGGCTGGAGGCGGCGGTGCTCTGGGCCGCGGTGGATTCGGTGAGCGGCCGGCCGGCGCAGCTCTCGGATCTCTTCCACCGGATCTGGGGAGCGGGCAGCGGTGCCCGCCCGGTGTCGGCGCGGCTCCTCCACCCCGCGCCTCCCCCCGGCGCCGAGGGCCGTCCCTGGGCGCTCCGCGCCACCGACCTGGACGTGATGGGTCACGTCAACAACGCGGTGCACTGGGAGGCCGTCGAGGAGGAGCTGGCGCGCCGCCTACCCGGCCGCATCCCGGTCGCGGCCGAGTGCGAGTACCGGATCCCCCTCGACCGCGGCACCCACGTTCGGGTGGTGTCGGAGGTCGAGGGGGGATCGCTGCGGCTCTGGCTGGTCAGCGAGGGCGGGGTTCACGCCTCCGCGCTGGTCGGCACCGAGCCCGCCGACTAGATCAGCCATCAGGGCCGGCGGGCCGGTCTCACCCCACCTCGAGGAGGGCGACCGCGGAGGCCAGGATGCCCTCCCCCCGCCCGGTGTCGCCGAGCCCGTCACCGCTGGTCGCGCTGACCACCACCGTGCCCCGGGGGGTCGCCAGCGCCTCCGACATCGCCTCCCCCATGGCCGCGAAGAAGGGGGCGAGCCGGGGCCGGGCGCAGACCACGGCCACCTGGGCGCTCACCACGCGGGCGCCGGCCTCGGCCAGCTTGGCTGCCACCAGCTCCAGGAACTCGCGGCCACCGACCCCCCGCCAGCGCTCGTCGCCGGAGGGGAAGTGCTCGCCCATGGTGCCGAGGCCGGCGGCGCCGAGGCAGGCGTCGGCGAGGGCGTGGGCGACCACGTCGCCGTCGGAGTGGCCCACCAGGCCCTGATCGGAGGGCACCGCCACGCAGCCGAGCAGGAGCGGCCGCCCCGGCGCCAGGCGGTGGGCGTCCAGCCCGTGTCCGATGCGCAGCGTCATGGCAGCTGACCGCGGAGCCAGATGAGATCCTCCGGGTGGGTGATCTTCCGATTGCCCACCTCGCCCGGCACCACCGCCACCGGCTCTCCCAACCACTCCACCAGCAGGCAGTCGTCCGACGCGTCCTCATCGGGAGCGACGGCGTGGGCGCGGCGCAGCAGGGGGGCGGAGAAGGCCTGGGGCGTCTGGACCGCCACCAGCCGGTCGCGGGGCAGGGTCTCGACCACCATCCCATCCTCCACCACCTTGACGGTGTCGACGCAGGGTACGCCGGCAGTGGCCGCCCCGTGACGGCGCGCGGCCGCGATCACCGCCTCGATCAGCGCCGGCGACACCAGGGGCCGGGCGGCGTCGTGGACGACCACGATCTCGGCGTCCCCGACCTCCTCGAGGCCGGCCGCCACCGAGTCGCGGCGGCGCGGGCCGCCGGGAACGCAGCGGACCGCGGTGAGGCCCAGATCGCGCGCCACCGCGCGGACGGCGTCGTGTTGGGCCTCCGGGCACACCACGACGACGGTCTCCACGCCGCCCACGGCCGCGATGCGCTCGAGAACGTGGGCGATGAGAGGGCGTCCTCCCGCCTCAGCCCAGACCTTGTCGGTCCCCGCCCTCTCGCCGCGGCCCGCCGCCGGGACGATGATCGCGACGCTCAGCGGGTTCCCGCCCGGGTCGGGCGCGGCACCGTCCGGAGCCGCCCTTCGGCCGGCTGCCGGGCCTCGGCAGCGGTGGTGGCGAAGATCATCCGCCCGGCCGCGGTCTGGAGCACCGAGGTCACGGTCACGTGCACCTGGCGATCGAGATGATCGCGCCCCCCCTCGACCACCACCATGGTGCCGTCCTCGAGGTAGCCGACGCCCTGGTAGGGCTCCTTCCCCTCCTTGACGATGGTGATGTCGAAGCCCTCACCCGAGCTGACGATCGGCTTCAGGGCATTGGCCAGGTCGTTGAGGTTGAGAACCCGGACGCCCTGGACGCTGGCGAGCTGGTTGAGGTTGAAGTCGTTGGTCATCAGCGCCGCCCCGCGGGCCCGCGCCAGCTTGACGAGCTTGGCGTCGACCTCCGGCGTCCCCGGGAAGTCCAGGTCGACCACATCGCAGGTGACGTGGACCTGCCGCTTCAGCTCCTCCACGACGGCGAGCCCGCGGCGACCCCGGGAGCGGCGCAGCGAGTCCCCCGAGTCCGCCACCTTCTGAAGTTCCTCGAGCACGAAGCCGGCGACCAGGAGCCGCCCCTGGACGAAGCCGGTGGCGGCGACGTCGGCGATCCGGCCGTCGATGAGGACGGAGGTGTCCAGAACGATCGGGGCCCCGTCCTGGGGAGCGGGATCGTCGATGGTCGGGTCCACCGTGCCGTGGCGGCGCAGGGCGTCGGCGAAGGCGTCCCGGCGCCGGGTGCCGGTCCGGATCCCGACGTAGACCAGGCAGATCGCCAGCACCACCGAGATGACGAACCCGATGCCCCAGGGCAGCGGGCTGAGCAGGACGGCGACGAGGGCGCTGATCAGGAGGGCGACGGTGAGCCCGACGAGCGCCCCGAGCAGCTCGCTGGCCGGTGCGTTGTCGAGCACGTTCTCCAGCCAGAGGAAAGGATCCACGGTCAGCAGTGGCGCCGCCAGGGCCAGGGCCGCCGCTCCCGCGACGCCGGTGCCGAGGAGCACGGCGAGCGCGGCGCTGTCGCCGTTGGCCAGGAGCCCACCCGTCTGGCGGGCGATGTAGGCACCGTACAGCACCCCGGCGACCATCCCCACGACCGCGCCGACCAGCCGGGCCAGGGTGCGGGCATGGCGAACCCTCGGGGTCTGGGGAGCAATCATGGGCCGATTGAAACACAGGGCGGCGGCTGACGCTGAGCCCGGGGGCCCCTCGTCACGCGACGGTTTCAGGCGCTTCGACGATCCAGCGGGGCACGGATCTCGCCGCCCGGGGGCGGCCCGGAGCGGCCACCAGGAGGCGAGCCGCTCCCTGGAGGTCACTCACCGGGTGGCACTCCAAGGAGGGCGGAGCCTGCACCTCCTGTCCGGCGGGAACGACGGCGTGCCGGATGCCCAGCGCCGCCGCCTCGGCGAGACGCGCCTCGAGGCAGCGAACCCGGCGGACCTCCCCCCCGAGCCCCACCTCCCCGATGGCGACGGTGCCGGGGTCCCAGCCCGCATTGGCCTCGGCGCCCCAGACCGCCAGCGCGGCCGCCAGGTCGACCCCAGGCTCCACCAGCCGGACCCCGCCGGCGCAGTTGAGGAAGACGTCGCGCTCTCCGAGCGGCAGGCGTGCCCGCCTCTGGAGGACCGCCACCAGCAGGTTGAGCCGGGCCGGGTCGAAGCCCCAGGCGGTGCGGCGGGTGATCGCATGACCGACGGGCACGGTCAGCGCCTGCACCTCCACCACCAGGGCCCGCGAACCCTCCGAGGTCACGGTGAGGACGTTGCCCGGGACGCTCAGGCTCTGCTCGTCGAGGAAGGCGCGCCCGGCGCTGCCGATCTCCACCATCCCCGCCTCAGCCAGCCGGAAGAGGCCCAGCTCGGAAGCCGGGCCGAAGCGGTTCTTGAGCCCACGGAGGAGACGGTTCTCCCCGTGGCGATCGCCCTCCAGGTAGAGGACGACGTCGACCATGTGCTCCAGGGTCCGCGGCCCGGCGATGGCCCCGTCCTTGGTCACGTGTCCCACCAGCAGGATGGGGACGCCGCTCTCCTTGGCACACGCCATCAGCCGCGTCACTGCCGCCCGGACCTGGGAGGGACTGCCGGGATGGCCGGGGATGTCCGGGTCGTGGAGCGTCTGCACCGAGTCGACCACGGCGAGCGGGGGCCGTGACGCGCTGATCGCCTCCACGCAGCCCTCCACGGCGGTCTCGCCGACGACCACCACCCGGTCGTCGAGACAGTCCAGCCGGTCTGCCCGCAGTGCCAGCTGGGCGGGCGACTCCTCTCCGGCGCAGTAGAGGGCTGGAGCTTGCGGCGATCCGACGGCGTGGCCGAGCTGGAGCGCCAGGGTGGACTTGCCGATGCCGGGGTCACCACCGAGCAGGATCAGCGACCCCGCGACCAGGCCGCCCCCCAGCACCCGGTCGGTCTCCCCCATCCCACTGGGGCGCCGCGGGGCGTGCCGCGTCCCGATCTCGCCCAGAGGAACAGCCAGCGGAGGCGGGCCCGACCGACCCGAGCCCCCGACGCGGCCGCGCTCCTCGGCGAGCGTGTTCCATTCCCCGCAGCCTCCGCAGCGACCCTGCCACTTGGGGCTGGCCCAGCCGCACGACTGGCAGGCGAACGCCCGGGCCGGCTGTCCACGGCTGACGATGCCCATCGCCCGCCAGTATAGCGAACGGATGTGCGATGCACAGGGTCCGAGCCGCTGACGGCCCGCCCGGGTCCCGCCCTCAGCTGTGGCGGGGTGACGCCCCGGAGGCGGCCGACCCGGCCGGTCCGGCCGACGGGTGCCAGGCCAGCCCGCGCAGGCTGGCATCCTCCGATTCGCGGTTGCCGAGGTTGTCCCGCCGCCACTCGGCGATGCCGCGAACCAGCGCCACCATCAGCCGCTCCCGGAATGTGAGCACCGCCATCTTGGCGGCCACCGCGGTGGCCGGCTTCTCGCCGAAGCCGTGGCTCTCGTGCCAGGGGACCAGGAGGCGGAGCACTGGCCGGGCATTGATGCGGGCCTCGACGATGCCGGGCTCCGCCTCCTCGATCGCGGTGGCGACGCGCAGCGTCTGCCCCAGGCTGTCGCAGATCTTCCAGGCCCGCTCCCAGGTGCGCACCCGGCGGGGACCGACCAGGGCGAAGTGCACGGGGTCGAGCACGAGCGCCTGATGCCACTCCAGGGCGAGCTGGAGCATGGCTGCCGAGACCTCGGCATCGACCTCCTGGACGATCCACGCGAGGACCACCGGGACGGCGTTGCCGAGGTCGACCCGCACGCATTCGCGGAACTCGTCGGCGGTGCCGTCGAGCAACCGGCCGTGGGTGGGGCAGAACACGGCGCCGTGGGTGATGTAGCGGTGCTGCGGGCACCACCCGGTCGGGCACGGCCGCTCCCGGCGGTCGATGTAGCTGCAGGCGAGCCCGGTCTTCTGGGTGCAGCCGCGTGCCGAGCAGTACTGGTCGCCGATGTCCCAGGCGAGCGTCGACAGGTGAGGAAGATCGGTGTGCCCAGCCACCGGCTGGTCACCCGGTGCGCTCCTCCTCCAGATCTTCACGCCGCCTCCTTGCACCGTTACCGGGACGTTTCTCAGTCTAACCACCCCAATTGCCGGCTCATGACGAACCGGTGACGAGGCCCGGAGATCCGCGATGGGCGGATGTCGCAGATCGGTTGCATCGCCGGGCGGAGCCTCCGGCAAGGGAGGGATGTCGGGTGGACCCGGACTCGCAGCGAGGCGGTCAGCGACGGCTCGGTCGCCCTCCCCCGCGTGACCGTGGGCCCCTCCTGCCGGTGCCCGCTCCCGCCCCGGCCCGCGGGGCGGTCCCCTCCACCCGCACTGAGCCGTCGGGCCGGTCTCCCCCCTCCTCCAACCGCCGGCGGATGTCGGTGAGGCGGTCGCGCAGCTCGGCCGCACGCTCGAACTCCAGGTCGCGCGCGACCCGCTTCATCTCCTTCTCGACGTCCTTGGCGAGCCGGAGCAGCTCGTCGGGCGGGAGCCCCGCCTCCTCCTGGAAGCTGGCAGCCCGGGCGCTCAGCTCCTCACGATGGGTCTCGAGCTGGTAGACGGCCTTGACGATGGTCTGCGGGGTGATCCCGTGGGCGTCGTTGAAGGCCACCTGGATGGCGCGCCGGCGGTCGGTCTCGGCGATCGCCCTGCGCATCGCCTCGCTCACGCCGTCGGCGTACATGACGACGTGGCCGTCGAGGTTGCGCGACGCCCGGCCGATGGTCTGGATGAGGGAGCGGAAGCCGCGGAGGTACCCCTCCTTGTCGGCGTCCAGGATGCCGATGAAGGCGACCTCGGGAAGGTCCAATCCCTCGCGCAGCAGGTTGACCCCGACCAGGACGTCGAAGACCCCGAGGCGGAGGTCGCGGATGATCTCCACCCGCTCCATGGTCTCGATGTCGCTGTGCAGGTAGCGGGCCCTCGCCCCCGCCTCGCGCAGGTAGTCGGTGAGGTCCTCGGCCATCTTCTTGGTCAGGGTGGTGATGAGGGAGCGGTGGCCGCGCTCCACCCGGCGCCGGACCTGCGCCAGCAGATCGTCGATCTGGCCCTCGCTGGGCCTGACCTCGAGGGTGGGGTCGACCAGACCGGTGGGCCGGTTGATCTGCTCGACAACGCGGCTCGACCGCCGCTCCTCATAGGGGCCCGGGGTGGCGCTGACGTAGACGACCTGACCGACCATCTGGTCCCACTCGGCGAAGGTGAGGGGGCGGTTGTCCAGCGCCGAGGGCAGCCGAAACCCGTATTCGACCAGGGGGATCTTGCGCGCCCGGTCGCCCTTGGCCATGCCATCGATCTGGGGCACCGCGACATGGGACTCGTCCACCACGATCAGCGCGTCCTCGGGCAGGAAATCGAGCAGGCAGAACGGGCGCTCACCCTCGGCCCGGCCGGTCAGGTGGCGCGAGTAGTTCTCGATGCCGGCACAGGTGCCCGTCTCGCGCATCATCTCGACGTCGAAGGCGGTGCGCTGGCGCAGCCTCTGGGCCTCGAGCAGCCGGCCCCGTTCCTCCAGCACCGCCACCCTCTCCGCCAGCTCGGCCTCGATCCGCTCCACCGCGGTCTTCATCTGCTCGGCAGGGGTGACGTAGTGTGAGGCCGGGAAGATGACAACGCTCTCCCGCCGGGCCACGACCTCTCCGGTCAGGGGGTCGAACTCCCGGATCGACTCGATCTCGTCGCCGAAGAGCTCGATGCGCACCGCCAGCTCCTCGTAGGCGGGCTGGACGTCGAGAACGTCGCCCCGAACCCGGAACCGGGAGCGGCCGAAGTCGGTGTCGTTGCGGCTGTACTGGAGGTCGGCCAGCTTGCGCAGCAGGATGTCCCGCCGCCAGCTCTCGCCCACCTTGAGGGTGATCGACTCCCCCAGGTAGTTCTCGGGAGACCCGATGCCGTAGATGCAGGAGACCGAGGCCACCACGATGACGTCGCGACGGGTGAGCAGTGCCCGGGTGGCGCTGTTGCGAAGCCGGTCGATCTCCTCGTTGCGCGACGAGTCCTTCTCGATGTAGGTGTCGGTGCGGGGGATGTAGGCCTCCGGCTGGTAGTAGTCGTAGTAGGAGACGAAGAACTCGACCGCGTTCTGCGGGAAGAACTCGCGGAACTCGGCCCAGAGCTGGGCGGCCAGGGTCTTGTTGGGCGAGAGCACGAGCGCCGGCCGCTGCAGCGCGTTGATGACGTGGGCGACGCTGAAGGTCTTGCCCGAGCCGGTCACCCCCAGCAGGGTCTGCTCGCGGTTGCCCTGGCGGAGGCTGTCGAGCAGACCGGCGATGGCCTGTGGCTGGTCACCCGCCGGCGCGAAGTCGGAGGTCAACTGAAACTGGGGCACCGAGCCAGTCTACGGCGCGGCCTCGCTCGGACCCGCCTCGCCGCCGCCCTCGATATCCTCGCCGGCCCGCCAGCGCCGCTCCGCCTCCTCCAGCTCGGCTCGAAGGCGGCGGTACTCCGCTCTCTCGGCTTCAGTGGGGGGATGCTCCCGTTTGCGCACCTCCGCCTCACGCAATGCTGCGGCAGAGACGGAGCCGATGTCGCGCCACTCGCCGAGCTCGAGCGCCTTGGCTTGGACAGCGCGCCGCAGCTCCACGAGGTGGTCGGGTGGGGTGGCGATCCGGCGGAGCTCGGCGAGCTTCGCCTCGTCGAGCCCCAGGACGGCAAACATCCGCCGCACCAGCGGGTCGACGTCCAGCGCGGCGAGCAGAGCGTGCTCGACGCCCACGGAGGTGTGCTGCTCGGCGGCAAGGCGTTCCGCGGCGCGCTGGATCTCGTCGCCGATGGACGAGCCCGGCCCGCCGAACCGCCCTCCCGGCACGGGCCCCGTCTCGTGCTCGGGCACCGCACCCTCGGGCGGCATCTCGTGCTGAAGCCGGTCGATCTCGCCCAGGACCTTCTCCAGGTTGGCGCCCAGGTCCTGGAGCACGTGGGCGGCGATCCCCTCCCCCTCGATGAGGAGACCGAGCAGGAGGTGCTCGGTGCCCACGTAGTTGTTCCCCATCCTGCGGGCCTCCTCGAAGGCGATCTCGATGACCTTCTTGACCCGAGAGGTGGGGATGATCTGTTGGATGATGAGCCGCTCGTTGCGGCCGAGCACCGACTCGATGGTGCTGCGCACCCTTCCGATCTCGACCCCGAGGTTGTCGAGAATCTTGGCAGCCTTCCCGTCCTCCACGCGGAGCAGGCCGAGCAGGAGGTGCTCGGTGCCGATATAGGAGTGGTGAGAGCGCTCCGCCTCCTCCTGTGCGAGGGTGAGGACCTTCTTGGCTCTCTCGGTGAAGCGCTCGAACGGGTACATGCGCACCTAACCATGCCCGGTCGGAGACGGAACCACAAGTCTCATCAGGCGCACGGTGGCAGCGTCACCAGCACTTGCATGGTGGAGTCGACGAGGAGAAGGGTGCCATCAGGGAGCGCGGTCAACCCCTGGGGGGAGGGCGAGTCGGTGACCAGCACCCGGCTCGCACCCGACGCGGGATCGACCGCGAGCACCTCATCGGTGCCCAGGTCGGTGACGTAGACGAGCCCATCGTCGGGGACCGCCTCGTCCAGGTCGGTGAGGCTTCCCACGGCCTGGGTCGTGCCTCCGATCACCGCCACCAGCCCGGGGCTGCTCTCCGCCGCGACCAGTACGCTGCCGTCAGCGAGCTGGGCCGCGCTGACCGGCCGTCCGAGCCCGGTGGCGAGCACTGTGGCGGCCCCCCCGCCGACGGGCACTTCCAGCAGCCGTCCGCTGGGGCTGTCGGGGACGAGGATTTCGGCGCCGTCGGCGCTCAACGAGATGTCGTCGATGCCCAGATTGCCAGTGGGGTTGGGGATGGTCACCAGCGGGGTCAGGACGCCGGTGCTGGGCGCGAGCACATCGAGGCGGTTCGGTCCCTGCTCGGCCACCACCACATCGCCGCCAGGCAGCGGTACCAGTCCCTCCGGCTCGTTGCGGTCCGTGAAGCTCGCGATCGACGCCCCGTCGGCGGCCAGCTCATCGATTCGGCCCGCATTCGGCGACGAGACCCAGATGTCCCCGGTGGCGTCGACGGCGACGTCATCGGCGTCGGTGGTGAACTGGTGGAACACGGAGAGCTGGCTGAGGGCGACCGGCGCGGGGCAGCCGGCCAGGGTCGCCTGCGGGGTGGTGGAAGGGCTGGGAGGGACGGTCGGTGTCGGGGTCGCCGTTGCTGTCGGTGGTCTCAACGACGTCGGGGTCGCGGTGCCGGTCGGCGAGGGGGCGCCATCACATGCTGCAAGCCCGAGGGTGACGGCGAACAGCACCGTCAGCGCCGGGCGTGCGCGCCCCCTCACCGCTGGCACCTCGGGCAGTACACGGTGGTCCGGCCGGCGACAACCGTGCGTCGCAGCACCGTGCCGCAGCCCAGGCAGGGCTCCCCTCCCCTCCCATAGACGCGCAGCTGCTCCTGGTGGGAGCCGCGCGCGTTCCAGAGGTCGCGGTAGTCGTCGACGGTCGTCCCGCGGTTGGCGATCGCCGTCACCAGCACCGCCCGGATCGCCCCGTGCAGGGCGAGACGCTCACGGCGGGTGAGCCGGCGGGCCCGGCGGGTCGGCCGGATCCCGGCCAGGTGACAGGCCTCGTCCACGTAGATGTTGCCTAGACCGGCGATCCCCGACTGGTCGAGCAGGGCCGCCTTCACCGTCCGGGTGGTGCGCCGCATCAGGTCGTCGAGCCGGGCGGGGGTGAAGTCGTCGGAGAGCGGCTCCACCCCGAGGGCCGGGAGCAGGCGCCGCTCCTCCAGCAGTGTCCGAGGGCCAAGCATCAGACGCCCGAAGCGGCGGGCGTCCTCGAAGCGCAGCTCGCGGCCGCCGTCCAGCCCGGCGCGCAGGTGGGTGTGCTTGACGACCTCAGCACCCGCGTCCAACACGCGAAGGTGCCCGGTCATGCCGAGATGGACGACCAGGTCGTCGCCGGCGTCCAGCCTGATGGAGATGTACTTGCCCCGCCGCTCGACCCCTTCGACGTGGCGGCCGGGGAGGGTGGCTGTGAACGCCTCCGCGCCCGGAAAGCGGAGGACGCCCGGCTGGCTCACCCACGCGCTGACGAAGCACCGCCCGACCAGCTCGGCGCGCAGGTCGTGCGCAACCGTCTCGACCTCGGGGAGTTCAGGCATGGTCGGTACGACGCCCCGCGGAGGCTAGCGCCGGATACCGGAAGTGAGCCCAAGAGGCACGTCGTCCGAGTGGGGGCTTGCGCAGGCGGCGGCTGCAACGCCGCCGAGCACGAGCGGCCGACGCCAAAGGCGTCGGACCGCGGTCCCCCCGAAGATGATGTGCCCCGTGGGCGCCGCTCGTCACGGGCTCACCCCGCTGAGCGCGAGGCGCGGAGAGCGAAGCTGTCCAACGCCGGTCCCCCCGAACACGATGTGCCCCACCGGCGCCCGCACATCGCGTCAGTCCGCAAGCGTCGACTCCGCATCCACCGGGGTCATCTCCTCCCAGTTCTCGCCGATCTTGACGTCAACCACCAGCGGCACCATCAGCGGATAGGCCTCCGACATCGCCCCGCGGACCAATGGCACCAGCGCCGGGGCGTCCTCGCGGGGCACTTCGATCACCAGCTCGTCGTGGACCTGGAGCAGCACCTGGGCGGTCGAGCCGCTCTCCCTGAGCGCGCGGTCGCAGTCGATCATCGCCTTCTTCATGATCTCCGCGGCGCCACCCTGGATGGGCATGTTGACCGCCATCCGCTCGGCGGCCAGCCGGAGCTGGCGGTTGGCGGCGCGGATGTCCGGGAGATGCCGGCGGCGCCCGGTGAAGGTCTCCACCCAGCCCCACTCCCGCGCGTGCATCCGGGTCTGCTCCAGCCAGCGGGTGACGGCGGGGAAGCTCTCGAAGTAGGAGTGGATGAAGGCGCCCGCCTCCTCTCGCGACATCCCGGTGTCGCGGGCCAGGCCAAAGTCGGAGAGCCCGTACACCACCCCGAAGTTGACGACCTTGGCGACCCGGCGCATGTCGCGGGTGACCGCCCCCGGGTCGATCCCGTAGACCTGGGCGGCGGTCCGGCGGTGGATGTCCTCGCCCCGGGCAAAGGCCTCGATCAGCCGCTCCTCGCCGGTCACGTGGGCGAGCACGCGCAGCTCGACCTGGGAGTAGTCCGCGGAGACGAGCAGCCGGCCGGGGCCGGCCACGAAGGCCCGCCGGATGCGCTGGCCCCACTCGGTGCGGATCGGGACGTTCTGGAGGTTGGGATCCGCCGAGGACAGCCTGCCGGTCGCCGCCACCGCCTGGTTGAAGGAGGTGTGGACCCGTCCGTCCTGGTCGCAAAGCAGGGGCAGTGCGTCGACGTAGGTGCTCTTCAGCTTGGTGAGCTGGCGCCACTCCAGCACCAGGTCGACGACCGGGTGCTCCTCGCGGAGCGCCTCCAGGCTGTCGGCGTCGGTGCTGCGGCCAAATTTGGTCTTGCGCCCGGCGGCGAGCCCCAGCTCGTCGTAGAGGACGGCGGCGAGCTGCTGGGTGCTGCCCAGGTTGAACGGGTGCCCGGCGCGGTCGTGGACCTCGCCCTCCAGGGCGCCGATGCGCGCCTGCATCTCGGCGGAGATGGCGGCGAGGGCGTCGCGGTCGAGGAGGATGCCGACCCGCTCCATCTCGGCGAGGATGGGCACCAGCGGCAGCTCCAGCTCGTCGTGGAGCTTCAAGAGCCCGCTGGAGGCGAGCTGCTTGGCGAGGACGGAACGCACCGGCTCCACCAGTCCCACCCAGCGGCCGTAGTAGGCGGCCAGCTCCGCCGCCTGCAAGTCCTCGACCCGGCGGCGCTGGCGGCCGCTCCCCAGGAGCTCCTCCTCGGAGTCGAGGTGCACCCCGCAGAGGTCGGCGGCGAGCCCGGTCAGGGAGAGGACCCGGGCCCGCGGGTTGTCCACGTAGGCGGCGAGCATGGCGTCGAAGCCCAGTCTCGCCCGCAGCTCCGGGCCCCAGGTCAGGCATTCCCGCTTGAGGTCGTAGCCGTCGAGGGTGAAAGCGGGGTCGCCGAGCAGGGCCGCGATCGCGTCGCGGTATCCGGGGAGGGGCACCCACCAGCAGTGCGCACCGCCCTCCGGGGCGATGGCGACCCCCAGGGCGGCGCCGGTGCGGGCCGGGCCCGCTGTCACCGTGCGCAGCGCGATCCGGCGCGGGGCTGCGACCGCCTCGATCATCTCGGCGAGCTGGGCGTCGCTGTCCACCACCACCACCTCGCCCGCGGGCTCCGGCGCCCCCTCGAAGCTGAGCTCCGCCTGACCGGGCGGACCCGAGACCGGCGCCGCGCCGTAGCCGAGCGCCTCGCCGAGCCGGGGCAGCAGGGAGCGGAACTCCAGGCGGTCGAAGAGCGCGTGCACCGCCGCCTGGTCATAGCCGCCCACCCGGGCGCCGGTGAGGTCGAGGGGGACGTCGAGGTCGGACCGGATGGTCGCCATGCGCTTGCTGAGACGGGCCTGCTCGGCGTGCTCGGCGAGGGAGGCCTGGAGGCGGCCCGGCTTCACGCGCGGGACGGCGTCGAGGATCGCCTCGAGGGGGCCGTGCTCGTGGATGAGCGACATGGCGGTCTTCTCGCCCACGCCGGGGACACCCGGGATGTTGTCGCTGGCGTCGCCCTGGAGGGCCTTGTAGTCGGGCACCAGGGGGGGCTCGAAGCCGAAGCGCTGGCGCACCGCGTCGACGTCGTAGACGACGGTGTCGCTGATCCCGCGGCGGTTGATGAGCACCCGCACGTGGGGGTTGACCAGCTGGAGGGTATCGATGTCGCCGGTGACGATGATCACGTCCAGCCCCGCCTGCACCGCCCTGACCGACAGCGACCCGATCACGTCGTCGGCCTCATAGGCGGGGATCTCGACCTCGGGGATGCCGAGGGCGCTGACGACCTCACGCGCCCATTGGACCTGGGGGCGGAGGTCGGCGGGCATGGCCGGGCGCTGGGCCTTGTAGGCGGCCATCTCCTGATGGCGGAAGGTCGGCCCAGGCGGGTCGAAGGCCGCGATCGCATAGACCGGCCGGTGCTCGGTGAAGGCCTTGAGCAGCATCGAGGTGAAGCCGTAGGCGGCGTTGGTCATCTCGCCCCGGCTGTTGGTCAGCGCCGGCATGGCGAAGAAGGCCCGGTAGACGAGGGCGTGCCCGTCGATGAGGAGCAGGGTGGGGCGCTCGGCGGCTCCGCCGTCGTCAGTGGGCACGGCCCTGATGGTATGCGCCTGCTCCACCTCCCCGGGCGGGGAGAGGCCCCGGGGCGACCGCCCGCGGAGCGGCCCCGATATCACCCCGATGGGCTACGGCGAGGCTTCGGGGGCGGCGCTATGATCGAGCCATGGCCAACCTGATCGAGATGACCGTGGACAGCATCAGAGTGCACATGCCGACCGGGCAGCACGTGGTCATCCTCAAGGAGAAGGAGGCGGAGCGTTACCTGCCGATCTGGATTGGTATCAACGAGGCCAACGCGATCGCCCTCCGGATCACCGGGATCACCCCGGAGCGGCCGATCACCCACGACCTGCTCGCCAACATCCTCTCGGCGGTCGACTGCAGCGTGGAGCGGGTGGTGGTGACCTCGCTCGCCAACGAGGTCTTCTACGCCCGGATCCTGGCCCGGGTGGACTCCAAGCGGCTGGAGATCGACTCGCGCCCGAGCGACGCGATCGCGGTGGCGGTCCGGGTGGGGGCGGGCATCTTCGTCGCCCCTGACGTCCTCGAGAAGGCGGGCGTCCTCCCCGAACCGGACGCCGATCGGGACACCGGGGAACTGCTCGACGAGGCGGTCGAGGAGCGGATGGCCAAGGTCCGGGATTGGGTCAATGAGCTGAACCTGCCCGATCTGGGGAGCAACCCGGAATTCTCCTAGGGCCAGCTGCCGCAGTGGAACACGCCAGGCGCCGCCCCCAACCCGCGTGAACACCGCCGGACTTCGACGCCCGCCTCATCAGATGGCGGACCAGAAGGCGGGGTTCTCATCGCCCGCCACCCAGGCGGCGGCGCCCGCTAGCCCGAGCCGGCCGACGGCGCCGATCTTTCGCTGCAGGCTGTCGGCGTCGTCGAACCACAGCTGGGTCGGCACTCCGCCAGGGTCGCTGAGCAGCTCCGGTGTGGCGGCCGGGAAGTCGTAGTCGTAGGCGACGCCGGGCTCGCCGAGAGCCTGGGCGACCATGGCCGGCTCGGCGCCGGCGGTGACCTGGTCGCCGGACCAGCGGCGCGCGTAGAGGGGGATGCCGAGCACGATCTTGCCGGCCGGGATCCCCTGCATGGTGCCGGCGAGCTCCGCCGCCTGCCAGTCCAGCCCCGCCACCGGGCCGGGCTCGCTGGTGGACTCGTCGTAGGTCATCACCACCAGGTAGTCGGCGACCGCCGCCAGGGCGGAGTCGTCGTAGGCGGCGGAGGCCGAGTTCACGCCCCCGGCGACGTGGGGGACGACGTCGATCGAGAGGCCGGCGCCGGCCGTGCGCAGGGCGGCGGAGAGGTTGCCGGCGAAGGCGGTCAGCGCACCCTCGTCGTTCCCCGGGACATCCTCGAAGTCGAGGTTGACACCGGCGAGGCCGAGGCTCCGAACCTGGCCCACGACGGCGGCGATCAGGGCCGTCTCGGCGCTGGCGCTGTTGAGGAGCAGATCGGTCCCGGCGGAGCCCGCGTCATCGTTCTTGAGGACCGGCCATACCGGCCGCTGGGCCGCCTTCGCCGCCGCGAGGGTCACCGCGTCCGGCGTGCCCTCGAGCCCGCCGTCGGCCTCGACCTGCCAGCCGGTGGGGCTGAGGATGGCCACCGCGTCCGCGTTGGCCCGCGTCGAGGCGTGAGAGGCGGCCGTGCCCTGGGTCCACAGGGTCAGCTGGAGGCCGGCCGGCGCCGGGGGAGCCGCCGGGACCGTCGCCCGGCGGAGCTGGCCGGTCTGGAGGCCGGTCAGCGAGAGCTGCAGCGGCCCCTCCAGCACCGACCCCCGCGAGGCGGGGAGGCCGGCGGGAATGGTCAGGGCTGGCGGTGGCGTCGCCCAGCCGAGGGAGAGGTGGGTGGCGTCGGTCCAGGTGAGCTGCGCCTGGGGGATTGCCGCCGCGAGTGCGGCCTGGTCGGGAGCCCGTTCGAAGACGACGTCGCAGACGACCTGGCCGGTGCCATTGACCCAGGCGGCGGCGCTCACCCCGGTGCGGTCGACCACCTGGAAGTTGATCACCTCGGCCTCACGGCCCGCGACATCGGTGACCAGGCGGTGCTGGCTGTCGTAGGCCATGGGGGCGACGGTCGCCGTGACCCCCTGATTCGACCTGGTCAGGGTGAGGGGGTGCCCGTCGAGGCTGGCGGACACCACGGAGGGGGTGACGCCCGACCCCTCGAGGCCGAGATCGAGGGTCGGGGGGACGTCGTCCGCGCCGTCGTCGAGCGCCGTCCCGCCCGCGGTGACGACGACCAGCCCCCGCGGTGGCGGCGACGCTGTCGAGCCGCCGCTCGCCGGTGCCGCGCAGCCGGCAAGGGTGAGCACCAGCAGGCCGATCCAGGCGCGGCGGGAGGGCATGGTCCTCGAGTCTGCGCGCCCGCCCTCATCAGCGGAGGGGCGGCCCGTCACCGGAGGAGCCCGCCGGCCCATGTGTGCAGCGGGGCCATCGCCGAGGATTCGTGACGAAATATTCGTCACGAATCCTTCTGCACCGGCCCATTTCACAGGTGGGCGCGCCGTCCGAGGGCTGGACACACCCGGTGCTGCGCCTTCCCGGGGCGCTCAGGTCACCTCGATGGAGAGGCTCACCTGCTGCGGCTGGACTTCCCCCACGCCGGACGGCCCCTCGATGACGACGTCGAAGATCTGACCCGACGCTGCCGTGCGAGGAACGACGACCTCGAGTACCGGCACGCCGCTCACGCTCACCCCGGCCACCGGGGTGGCGGGTGTATGGACCCCGGACGCCGCCTGGGACCCGCCGGAGGGGCCGGTCTCGGGGCCGGCGAGGTCGGTGCAGGGAACGTAGACGGCCCCGGTGGCATCGTCGATGACCCGTGCGTAGATGTAGACGGTCCCCCCGGGCGTGAAACTGGCCGCCTGGGTGGCGATCACGACCGTGGTGCCCCCGTCGTCATGGGTGATCCGGTTGCTGAAGCCGGCGGGGGGCTGGGCCGCCGCAGCGGCACTGGTGTCGAGCGAGGAGGGGCAGGCGGGGGCGAGTTCGGGCACTGGCGTCGGCGTGGACTCAGGTGCGGTCACGGCCTGCGGGCAGACTCCACCCGCACAGGTGGCGGGGCTCTCGACGCCTGGCACGTTCGCCGCGCCCGCGGGCAGGGCGCCGCCCCCTTCTGCGTAACTTGCGGAACTACGCGAAACCACACCGGAATTGGGGCGGGTGACGATGACCACGGCAGCGATCCCCCCCGCGACCGCCACCATCCCGGCCGCCGTCAGCCCCGCCACCAGGCCGCGGCCCCAGGAGGGCCGGGCGGGCAGGTGCACCAGGCGGCGCTGGGGGATCGGCGCGCCCTCGGGAAGGCGGACCGGGCGCGGCATCCGTGCCGGACCCAGCTCCCGCAGCGCGTCGACGGCGGTGGTCAGCTGCGCGAAGGCGGCGGCGCAGGCGGAGCACTCGGCCAGGTGGCGATCAAAGGCCACCCGGGCGTCCCCGGTCAGCTCACCGTCGTAGGCGGCGGAGAACAGCCCCTCGACGTGGTCGCTCACCATGCCTCCTCCGCAGTGGGGAAGACGGCAGCGGAGCCGCGCAGCGCCACGGCCAGCAGGGTGCGGGCCCGGGAGATCCGCGACTTCACCGTACCCAGCGGCACGCTGAGCGCCTCCGCCATCTCCTCGTACGAGAGCTGGTTCACGTCGCGCAGGACGACGGCGACCCGGAAATCGTGCGGAAGCGTCAGGAGAGCCTGGCGGACGGCGTCCGCCCGTTCCCGCTGCAGCGCGGTGGCCTCGGGGCCGAGCCCCGGGTCCGGGAGGTCGAGCACCCGGCCCTCCTCGTCCTCCAGCGGGTCGGTGGGCCTCCGGGTGCGCTGGCGGTGGACGTCGTGGGCGCAGTTCACGGCGACCCGGAAGAGCCAGGCGCGCACGGTGGCGCCGCGGAGCTTCGGCAGGCTGCGAAAGGCGCGGGTGAAGGTCTCCTGGACCACGTCGGCGGCGTCCGCGGGGTTGCCGGTGAGGCGGAGTGCCATGGTGTACAGCTCGTCCTGGTAGCGATGAACGAGCGGTGTGAAAGCGTCCCGATCACCGCGACGGCAGCGGTCGAGGAGCGCCTCGTCGTCCATCTGCCCAACATACGCGGAGTTCGGCTCGCCGGTTCCCGATCGGCGCGAATGCCGGGTCGACGCCACCCTCCCGGTTCAGCGCCGGCACCTCTCCGTCACCCCAGAGGGTGAGGACCGCCGGCGGATGCTGTGTCAGAGTGGGGTCGTGGACGTACACCCCCTGCGCGCCGACGAGGCCGTCGCGGTCGCCGCCTCGCTGCGCCACCGGATCGTGGTCGCGGACCGCATGGAGCGGCAGCGGCGCGACGAGTGCCTCTACCTGGTGGCCTGGGTGGGCGGCAACCCCGTGGGTCAGGCCCTCCTTCACCGGCGACGGCCCCCGGCCCTCTGCGTGGCCCATCCGCTGGACGCGCTCCCCTACCTCGAGGACGTCTTCGTGGTTCCGGAATGCCGCAACCGCGGGATCGGGACCGCCCTCCTCGAGGCGGCCGAGAGGGCCGCCGCGTTCCGCGGCGACCAGGGCGTGAGCCTGGCGGTCAGCACCGGCAACAGCGGAGCCCGGCGCCTCTACGCGCGCCTCGGCTACGTCGATGCCGGCGTGCCGGTGCACCGCCAGTCGACCTCCGACCACGCCGCCGACGGCGCGGGCTGGAGCGGGAACGAGACCGTCGTGGACCTGGTGAAGCGGATCGACTGCCTGGCCGTCACGGTGAGACCGGACGGCGAGTGGGGGGGACCACCGGTCCGCGCGTGAGACCGGGCGGTGAGCACCGTGGCGGCGGGCCGGCCCGCCCACCGCCGGGACCGGCTCAGCGCAACCGCACGAAATCCACGTTGGCCCGGTACTCGTCGAGGCTGCGCGCGTTCATGTACGACATCGAGCTGCGCAGGCCGGCCAGGTAGCGGTTGATCACCCCGCTCACGTGCCCCTTGTACGGGACCATGGTCTCGGCCCCCTCCACGTACTCGGGCTCGTCCCGGCCCGCCTGCTGCTGCACCGAGAAGGAGGCGGCGCCGCGCATGATCTTGTACTTCTTGCCGTCGAGCATGATCACCCGCCCGGGCGCCTCGCCGGTGCCGGCCAGGGCCGATCCCACCATGACCAGGTCGGATCCGAGGGCGAGAAGCTTGCAGAGATCGGCGGGCTCGCGCACCCCGCTGTCCCCGACGATGAGGGCGCGGCGCCGCACCCGGGCCGCCTCGGCGACCGCGTAGGGAGTGGGCACGAAGACGCCGGTCTCGGTCCGGGTCTCGCAGACCGCCCCCCCGGCGATGCCCACCCGGATAGCGTCCGCCCCCCGGTCCTCCAGCCAGGAGAAGGCCTCGGCCGAGGCGACGTTGCCGGCGATGAGGGTGATGTCGTCGCGGCGCTCGCGCGCCCAGGTCAGGGCCGCCCCCACCTGCTGGTGAGCGCCGTTGGCGGTATCGAGGCAGATGATCCGGCACCCGGCCTCGACCAGGGCCTCGAAGCGCTCGCGGTAGTCGCCGGTGACACCGAGGGCCGCCCCGATCGCGGCGGGCCCGGGCTTGCGACTGGCGCTCCGGAACTGAGCGACCTCCTCGTCGACCGTCTGGAAGCGGTGCAGGATCCCGAGGGCGCCGACCTCGGCCAGCGCCTGGCACATCTCCGGCCCGCAGACGTCGGGCATCGGCGAGCCGAGGATCGGGACCTCCAGCGAGAGCGCGCCGAGGGTCACGCCGGGTCGCGCGTCGGAGCGATGGGGGAGGCTGGAGGCGTGCCGCGGAACCAGGCTGATGTCGTCGTAGTCGAAGGCCACCGGCGTCTCGTCGAGGCGATCCAGGGGCGAGCTGAGGCGAGCGGTCAGGGGGGCGGCCATGGCGTCCTGATTGTGCCAGGCGGCGACCCGGGAGGCTGGCGGTAGGTCGGGGGTCGGCGCGTCCGCAGGCGCGGACGGGCATCCCGACCCAGGGCGGCGAGAGTCCGGAACCCAGATCTGCGGGTCCAATCGGAGGCCCTCTCCGCGCCGTGGTACCGTGACCGGTGGCCACCCGAGGTTGGGCGCGGACGGCATCGAGGAGGGCGTCGCATGACGGCACTGGATGACGAGCCGGGGTACTCGCTGACGACCGAGGACGTGGACGTGGGGCTGGTGCCGCGCGAGGTCCAGCTCTGCCCCGGCTGCGGCCGGCCTCGGGGAAGGTGGGAGAAGGGGGGTCTCGGCTTCGACGCCGGGGAGGACGGCCGCTGGTGCTGCGGCGGCTGCTACGCGGAGACCGGCTGCACCTGCGGCGATTGAGCCTGCCTGCGGATCCGGTCCCCGCCGGCTGACCGCGGCCGGCTCAGCCTCGCCGGTGATTGGTCTCGGGGAGCACCCGCACGGTGACCCTCTGCTCGCCGGGCTGCCGGTTGGGATAGCGATCGAGCCCGCGGTACTTCTTGGCGAGCCGGTCGATGTGGTCGTCGGCCCCCTCCTCGATCAGCTCCGCGCGTCCCCGGATGACCATGGTGCGGTAGTCGTCGTTGCGGTCGGTGACCGAGATCGCGATCCGCGGGTCGCGGCTCAGGTTGCGGTACTTGAGCCTACCCTTGGCGGTGTTGAAGAGGACGGCCTCGCCGTCGGTGTCGACCCAGACCGGCGTGACGTGAGGAGAGCCGTCGGGCATCACGGTGGCGACGTGGGCGAGAACCTTCTCCCGGAGCAGGGCGACCTGGTCGTCGGTGAGCTGGGGATGGGACGGGCTGGCCATGGTCTCTCCTCCTGAGTTTCGGGTCCAGGTATACCGGACCGGGCCCGTCGCGCGAGCCCGCCCCAGGGCCGGCGGGACCGACGACGGCCGCTGGGACGTGAGAAGCTAGCCGCGACGCCGAGGTGGCGGAATGGCAGACGCAGCGGTCTCAAAAACCGCCGGGGGCAACCCCGTGTGGGTTCGACTCCCACCCTCGGCACCAGCTTGCCAGGTTCAGGCTGCCTCGGTGGGCACGACCTTGCTGAAGGCGATCGTCAGCGTCCCCGCGAGCGTCAGCACCATGCCGGCGACCGCCAGCGACCATGCTCCATTCCGCGGGCTGTCGCCCAGGAAAGCGATGCCCACCACGATCGGCACGATCGACTGGGCGGCCGTCGTCGAGGCGGCGACGACGCTGGCGTGGCTTCGCTGCAGGGCGATGGTGAAGAGCAGGAGGCCGACCAGCCCGTAGGCCAGCATCGACCAGAGAAGAGGGCTCAGCAGGATCTGCCAGAACGGGTGGGGCACCACGAGCATCCGGCCCGCCACGGCGGTGCCGCCGAAGGCGACACCGTCGAGGACGCCCAGCGCGATGGTGGCACTGTGCTGGTGACGCGCCACCACCACCGAGCCGACACCGGCGACCCCCAGTGGAAGCAGGACCACCGCCCAGCGCACGGCCGCAGCGGCGGTATGGGCCCTCTCCGGTGCCCCGGCGAGGGCCAGGAGGGAGAGCCCGACCAGGATGCCCACGATCGCCCCCCACGCCACCCCGCGCAACCGACGTTGAAAGGCGAGGTGCTCGATCAGAGCGGTGATGACGACGTTGAGGGCGATGATCGGCTCGGCAACGAAGAGGGGCAGGTTCTGCACGGCGACGACGGTGAGCAGGAAGGAGGCACCGTCGAGCGCGAGCCCGAGCAGGTACGGCCAATCGTCGAGCAGACGCCAGAGCAGGCGGAGACGCAGCGAGGACGCGCGCTCCTCCTGATCGGCGCTCACCTTCTCCAGCACCGCCGCCACGCCGATGCTCACCGCGCATCCGAAGGCCGCCAGCAGCGCCGGCCCGAAGGGCATCGGGCCACGGTATCAGAGCACCGGTTCGACTCCCACCCCCGGCGGGAACCTGCAGGGGATGCCGGCGCGACCGCGGCGCTCTCAGCCCCGCCTCGCCTCCTCGAAGACGCGGCGGGCAAGGGGCCCTCCCGGCGCCGTCCCCTTGAGGACGACGATCACCAGCAGGGCGGCGAGCACCGACAGCCGGGTGGCCCTTCCGGCCCCGCGCTTGCTGACCGCCATCGCCACCATGACGCCGGCTGCGGCCACCGCCCAACCCTCGGGCGAGACCGGGGCGAGGCCCCAGCCCAACCGGCGGGGACCGAACCATGCTTTCTTTCCGATCAGAGGTGAGGTACGCACCACCACATTCTGGCAAGCCGGCCCGGATCCGGCCAGCGACCGGCGGGGCGAGGGCGGCTGCCGCCTGCCTTGACGCGACACCCGGCGAATGTCCATCCTCACCCGGTGCGGCTCGCGACCTGGAACGTGAACTCGGTGACGGCCCGGCTGCCGCGACTCCTGGAATGGCTGGACGCGACCCGCCCCGACGTGGTGTGCCTCCAGGAGACCAAGGTGGCGGACGGCGCCTTCCCGTCGGCGGAGGTCGCCGCCCTCGGCTACGCGACCGCCACCAACGGCAGCGGCCGCTGGAACGGCGTGGCCCTCCTCTCCCGGGTCGGGCTCGAGTCGGTGACCGCCGGGTTCACCGCTGAGCCCGGTTACCCCGAGGTGGAGGCACGGTCGGTCTCCGCGACCTGCGCGGGGGTGCGCGTCTGGTCGGTGTACGTTCCCAATGGGCGGACCCTCGACAGCCCCCACTACACCTACAAGCTGGCCTGGCTCGCCGCCCTCCGCGACGCGCTCGGGAGCGAGACCGGTGCGGGTGGCCCGCCACTCGCCGTCTGCGGCGACTTCAACGTCGCTCCCGGTGATGACGACGTGTGGGACCCGGCGGAGTTCGCCGGCTCCACCCACGTCAGCCCGGCCGAGCGCGAGGCCGTGGCGGCGCTGCTGGATCTCGGCCTCGCCGACGTCAGGCCCCGGGCCCTCAAGGGACGGCCGTTCACCTACTGGGACTACCGCGCGGGGATGTTCCACAAGGGGATGGGGATGCGCATCGACCTGGTGCTCCTGAGCCGGTCGCTGGCGGCGCAGGTCACCGATGCGTACATCGACCGCGAGGCCCGCAAGGGCACCGCCCCGTCCGATCACGCACCGGTGGTCGTGGAGATCGCCACCGGGGCCTGAGACGCTCCCGGCCGGGGCAGGGTCGCCGCCGACCGTTCCCCGGGCTCGACGACGAGGAGCGCCACCACGAGGAGGAGGGCGAGGGCCTCGAGGTGGGGCCCCGAGACGATGAAGAAGGTGTCCACCACATAGGCCGCGTTGAGCAGGACGGCCGCCGCGAGCGCGGCTGCCGGGGTTCTCCGGCCCAGCACGGCCAGCGGCACGGTCACCGCGATGAGGTCGTAGGCGTAGACGTGGGGGGCGAGGAGCAGCGAGGCCGCGATGCCGAGAGCCAGCATGTGAAGGGGGCGGCCCATCAGGGAACGCCGCCGCCAGAGCAGCCAGGCGCAGGCGATCGCCGCCAGGGCCGCCGCGACGGTGAAGCCGAGGCCGTTGCCCCCGAGGCCGGCGAAGGCACCGGGGATGCCAATGCTGGTCGCGACCGCGGGGCCCTGCTCGCCGAGGAGGGAGAGCCACTGTCCGATCCCCCCGGGGCCCACGAGGCAGAGGGAGGCGCCGGCCCAGCAGGCGACCCCGACCACCATGCCCAGGACCGCGCGCCACTCCCCCGCCGCCAGCAGCGCGAGGGGAACCAGCCACGCGGTCTGTGGCTTGAGGAGGGGCAGGGAGAGCAGCAGGCCCGCCGCGAAGGGCCGACCGGCCCCGAGCAGCACGGCGCCGGCGACCAGGGGGAGCACGAGCAAGCCGTCGACCTGGCCCAGGTGGTAGTTCCAGGCCGCCGGCAGCGAGATCAGGGTCAGGGCGAGCAGGGCGAGGCCCGCGGGACCGTGGATGGCCAGCCCGAGCCGGCGCCAGAGGAGGACGCCCGCGGCAACCACGCAGCCTGCTGAGAGCGCGAGGAACACCGCGAAGCCGGCGCTCGGCGGCAGGCCGGCCAGCGGCCGGTAGGCGAGCGCCACCAGCGGGGTCTCCAGGAAGGCGTCGAAGGCCGCGCCCTTCTGACCCAGAAGGACCGCCTGAGCGTGCACCTGGGCGGCGTGGCAGTAGAGGCACCCTCCCGCCCCCAGGATCCGGGCCCCGGTGATCATGGCGAGGTAGTCGGTGCGCAGCGGGGCACGCAGACCGTAGGAGGCGAAGGCGCCCGTCACCGCCAGCATGGCGGCGACCACCACCAGCACCATCAGCGGCGAGGAGAAGGCGTGCAGGAGCCTGCCCTCGAACCTGTCGACGATCCGCCGGGTGCCGCCGGGGGGGCGGGAGCGACCGGGCCGGGATGGCTGCAACGACACGCGCCTCAATTGGGGGGTGACTCGCCGGTGAACCCCACGCAGAGCGTATTTGCCGGCCTCGGGGTCCGGATTCGCGGTCACGTCACCGGACCGTCACAGGCGGGTGTTTGCTAGCCTCGGCGGCCGTGAGCGAATGGATCGAGTGGCACCAGCGGTACGACGCCGACCCCGCCATGGCCGAGCGGCTGCGGGTCGTCCAGGAGCAGGTCCGGCGGGCTCTCGACCGCTGCCCGACCGGTCCGATCGCGGTCATCAGCCTGTGCGCGGGCGATGGGCGCGACCTGCTCGGAGCTCTCCACGGCCACCGGCGGCGCGGCGATGTCCGTGCCCGTCTGGTCGAGCTGGAGCCGGAGCTGGTCGCCCGAGGTCAGGCGCAGGCGGCGGAGCTGGGCATCGCCGGCATCGATCTCTAGGTGGGGGACGCGGCCGAGACGGACGCCTACGCGGGCGCGGTGCCGGCGGACGTCGTCCTCGTGTGCGGGGTCTTCGGCAACATCACCGACGCGGACGTGGAGACGACGGTCCGCCATCTGCCCGAGCTGTGCGCTCCCGGAGCCACCGTGATCTGGACCCGGGGCCGGTTCCAGCCCGACCTGACGCCGGCCATCCGGGAGTGGTTCGGGGACGCCGGCTTCACGGAGATCGACTTCATCGCCATCCCCGGGTCGACCGGATCCGTCGGTATCCACCGCCTCGCGGGAGCCTCGCGGGTGTTCCAGCCCGGGGTCCGGCTCTTCACCTTCCTGGAGAAGGAGGAGCGGCCCTCCACCGTCGCCCGGGCGCGCGACTGAGGCGGGGCCGGGACGCGCGACGGAGGCGGGCCGGGAAGCGCGCGGAGACCCGGGCCGGCAAGCCGGCCCGGGCACGCACGGAGGATGGGTATCGAGGTGAGCACCGGGGCCTCTCGCTCGCCCACGGTCCGCTCACACGATGTCGGATCGCCGGTGAACGACCGGTGGCGCGCGGGTTAAGCGTCGGGGAAGGGAGGGGAGGCGAAGAGCCTCCGCAGGTGCCCGGCGCCGGTCAGAAGCCGGGCGGCAGCTCCGCGACGATCCGCCCCACCAGCACCGCGGGTGCGGCCCGGGTGGCGTCCACGGTGAGATCCGCAACCCGGCCGTAGAGGGGGTCGCGAACCCGCGCCATCTCGCGGAGCGTGGCGAGCAGGTCACCGGCGAGAAGGGGGTGGTGGCCGTCGTCGCGGCGCAGGCGTGCGGCGAGATGGGTGACCTCGACGCGGAGCCACACCGTCCACGCCAGGCCGATCAGGCCGGGAAGCCGGGGGTCGAGGATCGTCGCCGCCGCCGCGGCCACCACCGGCGCCGGACGATGCGCGAGCCCCAGCGCCAGGACCTCGACCTCGATGCGGCGGAGAACGTCGAGGCCGCGCTCGGCGCCGAGCCCCGCCGCCGCCATCCCGGTCAGCTCCTTGAGCTGGGCGTCACCGTCCCAGAACGGCCGCCCCAGGCGCTCGGCCAGGGCAGTCCCGACCGTGGTCTTGCCACACCCCATCAGGCCGACGAGGACGATCGGGCGGCTCACGGCGAGCAGCCCGTGCCGGCCGGGGTGGGCTGGCGGACCCGGGCCGACGCTGCGGCCGGCACCGCGGGCTTCCGGGGGTCGGACGGGCAGCTCCGAGGAGGGATGACCGGTCGGATCGGTGCGCGCACGGGATCTGGATTGTCGCGCTCGGCGGTCCCCGGGGTGGCCATTTCGCACCGGAACGGCGTAGGCTGGGCGTCCAGACGCGGTGGCGTGCTCCTTTCCGTCCGTTCGACACGCTGCAGCCACCGGGGCGTACCAGCGGGAGTGGTGTTGACCGAGAAACCAGGGCAGGAGGGCGGCCTCACGGCGCCGGCGGGGTCCCGGCGGCCGGATTCGCCCCTCTCGCCACCACCCGTCGACATCGTGGGGCACGCGAGCCGTCCCGGTCAGCCCCCTGCCGTGGGGGTGCCGAGCCTCGAGCTGCCGCGGACCGACGGCGCCGGTACACAGGCGAGCTCACCGGCCGCCGACGGGCTGCGGCCCGATGGCGTCGGCATCCCGACGGCCCCCCCGGCCAACGGCCTCGCAGCCCGCTTCACGCCGCCAGCACCTCCAGCCCGTTACCTCACGCCCTTCGGCGACGCCCGGCCGCCGGGCCCACCGCTGACGGCATCCGACGATGGCCGGACGAGCCGCGTCCCAGCGCCCGGTGATCGGCCTGAAATCGCTCCGCTGACCCCTCCCGGTGACGCCCCCGCGCGCCATCTGCCGCCGTTCGCCAGCGCCCCCGCGCGACACCTTCCGGCGCGCGGCGACGCCTTCGCCCGTCACCTGCCGCCGATCGATGGCGTGCCGGCGCCTCCCCTGCCTCCGCCCACCGGCGCCGCCACCGGGCCGCCCGCGCCCACCGACGCTCCCCCACGTCCCCTGCCACCGCCGGGCAGCGCCCTCACCCGGCCCCTCCCGTCCGCCGACAGCGTTCTGGCGCGCCGCCTTCCACCCACGGGCAACGGTCCGACCTCCCGCCCACTGCCGCCCGGGGACGGCGCTCCGGCGCTCCCCCTGCCCACCGGCAATGGTTCGGGAGCCCGACTGCGGTCGCCCGCGGCCGACGCGCCGACCGTACCGCCACCGGACGGCCGGCAGCCGAACGGTAGCACCGCCTCGGCTCCCACCCGCGTGCAGAGTGCCCCCGGACCCGGCGTCTCCGGACCGCCGGCGCTCGCCCCGGGTGTTTCGGGCGCCAACGGCGAGGCGCCCACCGGCCCGCGCCGGACCCCGGGCGAGGGAGCGGGCCGTCCGCCCGGCGCGCACCACCCCGGGGAGGGGCCCACCGGCTGGAGACCACTCCCGGAACCGGCGCTCGCAACCCCGCAACGCCCGGCGCCGGCCCGCACCGTCGGCCGGCTGGCGTCGCTCGCCCCGGACCCGGAGCCGAAGGCGGCGATGCGACCCGCCCCGACTCCGCCGCGCACGGCCCAGGATTTCGCCCCCGAACGGGTGAGCGGGCCGGTCAAGGATCGCCCGGCGACCAGGGGCCTGCGGCGCGCGGTCCGCTCGATCTCCTTCGGGATCATCACACCTGGTCCCAGCCGGTCCGAGCGCCACGAGCGCGACCTGATCGCCACCGCCATGACGCCCATCGGCACCTGCCGCCGGGTGGCCATCGTGTCGCGCAAGGGCGGCATCGGCAAGACCACCACGACCCTGATGCTGGGACACACCTTCGCGACCCACCGGAGGGACCGGGTGGTGGCGCTCGACGCCAACCCCGACGCCGGGTCGCTGGCGTACCGCGTCCACCGCGAGACCGACGCCACCATCACCCAGCTCCTCCGTGCCGCGGAACGGATCCGCCGCTACAGCGACATGCGCAACTTCACCAACCAGTCGCCGACCCGGCTGGAGGTGCTCGCGTCGGACGACGACCCGACCATCAGCGTCGCCCTGGGCGAGCCCGAGTACCGGCAGGTGCTGCACGTGCTGGAGCACCACTACAACCTGATCCTGATGGATACCGGGACGGGCATCCTCGACTCGGCGACCCAGGGCATCCTCCGGATCGCCGATCAGATCGTGGTCTGCGCCGCTCCCGGCATCGACGCCTCCCGGGCCTCGAGCCTGACCCTCGACTGGCTCGACGAGCACGGTTACCACGATCTGGTGTCCGACGCCGTGGTCGTCATCAACCAGGTCCGCAAGCGCCACAGTCGCGAGCTCCAGTCGGTGGTCGATCACTTCGCCAAGCGCTGCCGGGCGGTGGTCAAGGTGCCCTGGGACCCCCACCTCGCGGAGGGCTTCGAGGTGGACGTCGAAGATCTCCGGCCTGCGACCAGCACCGCCTATCTCACCGCGGTGGCCGCGGTGGCCCGGAGCTTCGGACTCCCCTCCCACCGCCACTAGGGACCGGGGCGTCCGATGGCGGATCGCCACCCCCCGCCCGAGCACTACTTCAGCCCTGAGCCGGCCGTCGCCACACGGCCACGGGAGGTGACGGTCCAGCTCCCGGATCAGACCATCGTCCTTCACACCGACCGAGGCGTCTTCAGCCTCGCCGGGCTCGACCCCGGCACCGAGGTGCTCCTCCGCGGCGTCCCCGCGCCGCCCGCCGCCGCAACCCTCCTCGACCTCGGCTGCGGCCACGGGGTGGTGGCGATCGCCATCGCCCGCCGCGCCCCCGGAGCCCGGGTCATCGCGGTGGACGTCAACAGCCGGGCGCTGGAGCTCACCCGCGACAATGCCGCCGCCAACGGGACCGGCAACGTCGTGGTCTGCCGGCCCGAGGACGTCGACGGCAGCCTCCGCTTCGCGGCGATCTACAGCAATCCGCCGATCCGGGTGGGTCGCCCGCTGCTCCTGGAGCTGCTCACCACCTGGCTCGCCCGCCTCGCGCCGGATGGCCATGCCTACCTGGTGGTCCAGCGCCACCTCGGAGCGGACTCGCTCTCGGAACGGCTGCGGAGCGAGGGCTTCGACGTTGCCCGCATCGGCTCCAAACGCGGCTATCGGCTCCTCGACGTGCGGAGCGCCGCACCCAGGCTGCATGATGGCTGACCATGCTCGCCGCGATCACCATCGGCATTGACCCGATCGCGTTCCAGATCGGCTCGCTGGCCGTCCGCTGGTACGGGATCTTCTACGTGGTGGCCTTCGTGGTCGCCTATTACCTGGGCGCCCGGCCCCACCTCCTCCCCCGGGGCATCACCGAGGACAACCTGGAGCGCTGCACCGGCTGGACCATCCTCTTCGGTCTGATCGGGGCGCGGCTCTACTACGACGTCCAGAACCTGGACATGATGCACAACCCCGTCGACCTCATCGCGGTGTGGCAGGGGGGGATGGCCTTCTACGGGGCGATCATCGCGGGCGTCGCCACCCTGGTGGTGCTGAGCTGGCGCTGGCACCTGCCCTTCTGGACCGTGCTCGACGGCGCCGCGTTCTTCGCCGTCGTGGGCCAGCCCATCGGCCGCATCGGCAACATCATCAACGGCGACATCCTCGGCGGGCCGAGCAACCTGCCCTGGGCGACCGCCTACACCAACACCAACGCGGTGCTCCAGCCCGGCTACCGTCTCGGGGTCTTCTACCAGCCCGCCGGCGCCTACGAGGCGCTGGGGACGCTGGTGATCCTGCTGATCCTCATCGGGATCCGGCGCCGCAACGTGCGCCCCGGGGTGGTCATGATCAGCTACGTCGCGCTGTACTCGGTGAGCCAGCTCCTGCTCGACTTCCTCCGCCAGAGCGAGCCGGTGATCTGGCTGGGGCTCAAGGAGCTGCAGCTCACCGCGATCGTCTCACTGGTCCTGCTGGTGCCGCTGATGGTCGTGATCTGGCGCCGGACCGAGGGGCGCCCTTCGCAGACGCCGAGGGCACCCGCAGAGCCCGCGGAGCCCACCGTCGCCGGACCGGACAGCACGGAGGCAGCCACGCCCTGACGCGCTGAGATGGATTGCCGACCATCGACAGCCGGAGCCTCCCCCCGGCGGACGCGCCAGCGCCGGGTGCGCTCCGCCGCCATGGTGCTGCTCTGCTTCCTGGCCGTCGCGAGTTGCGGAGCGTCACCGGCCTGCCCTCGCTCACCGCAGCACCGGCGAGCACCGCAACACCGGGGCCCTCCGCCGCCTCGGTGGAGACCCGGCTGCTCGTCCAGCAGGGACTCTCCATCGGCCTGGCGTCCACCGTGATCCAGAGCCAGGTGACGGTGCTGGAGGACGCGTTGTTCAGCTCCACCGGGTGCAAGCCGCTGACCGCGGGATCCGGTTCGTCGAAGGTGCTGCAGACGTCGACGAGCGGCAACCTCACCACGGCGGACGTCGACGTCTATTACGACGCGAGCTGCAGCCAGCCCTACATCGTGGCGGCGGCGACGCTCACCGGCGCGACCGGGTCGATCACGGTCAAGGAGACCGCCACCTACTACGGACCGAGCGATGCGACCCTCGGAGTCCTCAGCCTCACCGAGAGCATGGTCGTGGCCGGAACGTCCGAGGAGATCTCGAGCATCACCGTGGACGGAACCGGCACCTTCACGCCGCAGGGTGGCGAGCCAGTGGTGAGCCTCGGCCTGGAGTGCGAGATCCCCGCCGGCAGCAGCCAGCCCCCGCCGTTCGGCTGCAGCGGGGCCATCGCGCAGCCGTTCCCGCAGCTCGGGCTCTCGCTCGCCTCGCTCACCCCTCTCACCATCACGCTGACGCCGCTCGCGGGCAGCACCGGCAGCAGCTACGGCGTGGCCTTCGCCGGGGCGCAGTCAACCCTCGAGACCGGTCCCGCCGGCTCCCTCTCGATCGCGACGCCGACAGCGACCACATTTGCGATCGGCGGCACGGGAACGGTGACCGGCTCGGACAGCATCTCGGGCAACGCCGCCCTCTTTGCCCTCTTCACGCCCGCGCCGACGTCCTGGAGCGTCGTGAACGCGAAGGACAGGACGAGCTTCACCCTCAGCATCGTGAGCGGCAGCACGCAGGGAGCGCTCGCCGGCAGCGTGACGACCGCCGCGGGCAAGTCCCTGGCGCATCTCACCCTCGACCAGTCCGGCACCGGGACGATCACCTACACCGGCGGGAGCAGCGCGGCGGTCACGAGCTGGACCCTCGGAGGCTGAGCGCGGGCGAGGGCCCTCGTCCAGCAGCGCCCAATCCTTGCTGGCAGCGCCGCCCTCCTTCCCGGCAGCGCGCGGCAGCCCCTCCACCTCTCGCGGTCGGGCCTCGAAGGTCGAGCCACCCCCCCGGACACGGCTCCCGGCTGTCGGCGGCTGCCTATACTCGGGCACGTGCTCGCCGCCAACATCTTCAACATCATCGGCGTCGTCCTGGAGATCCTGACCTTCGTCGTCCTGATCCGGGTGCTCATCTCCTGGATCCCGGGGCTCAACCCGTACCACCCGCTGGTCCGGCTGATCAAGGCCATCGCCGATCCGATCCTGGCCCCCTTCCGCGGCCTGCTCCCGACCTTCGGCGGCATGCTCGACATCTCGCCGGTGCTCGCCATCATCGTCCTCGAGGTGCTGGCCAACGTCTGCTTCTCCCTCTCGTACAACGTCGGCCTGACCGGGGTGTCGCTGGGAGCGATCCTGGTGAACGCGCTCGAGCAGCTGGTCCTCACCCTGATCGTCATCGTCGCCGTCCTGGTCCTGCTCCGCTTCCTCCTCTCGCTCTTCCACGCCGATCCCTGGCATCCGCTGACCCGCGGTCTGCGGGCCATGGCCCAGCCCTTCGTCCGCCCCTTCGACGGCATCGTCGCCCACCGCTCGGGGATCGATGTCGCGGCTCTGATCGCCTTCGTCGCCTACCTGGTGGTGTTCCTGGTCGCCAAGCTGGCGCTCGACTGGCTGGCCGGCCTGCTGTGACCGGCATGCCCTGACCGGCACCCGGCCGGTTCCGGGTCGAACCTCAGCGCCGGCGGGCCGCCTCCCGGTCGGGAGCGCGCTGGCGCTCCACCTCCACCCGGTACGCGGAGTCGCCGAGCAGGGACTCCACGGCCCGCTCCAGGGCGGGGCCGGGCTCGACGTTCCATTCGCCGCCGAGGACGACCTCGTCGACCGATCGTGATCCCTGCACCTGGACCACGACCGGAGCCTCGCCGGGGTGGCGTCCGAGGATGTCACGCAGGGTCGGGAGGAGCCCCTCCTGACCCGCCGACAGCCGCAGCCGGACCCGGCTGTTGCGCCGCCAGGCGGCCAGGCGGGCGTCGTCGAGACCGTACACCGCCTCGGCGATGACGCTCACCGACTCGGCATCCGGGTGCTCCTCCTCGTCCGGCGTGAGGGTGCCGTTCTGGGGACCGAGGGCCGGAGTGCGACCGTTGCGGCCGGCCTGGACGCGCCCGCGCACGACGATCACCTGGTCGGGGCGGAGCAGGTCGGCGCACTCCTCGAAGATGCGCGCGAAGACCACCACCTCGCAGGCCCCGGAGAGGTCCTCCAGGGTCATGAAGGCCATCCGCTGGCCGGTGGTGCTGCGCCGGGGGATGAAGGCGCGCAGATCGCGGATCGCCCCCCCGATCTGGACGTAGATGCCGTCGAGGTGAGCGCCCAGCTCGCCGATGGCGGTGTCGACGCGCTCGGCGATGCGATCGGCGATCCGGCGCAGGGGGTGGTCGCTCAGGTACATCCCGAGGTATTCGCGCTCCCAGCGCAGCCGCTCGTCGGCGGGAACCGGGGTGACGTCGGCGACTGCGCCGAACTCGTCCACGGGGGAGAGGACCAGGGAGGTCTCGTCGGTGGCGCTGTCCCCGAAGAGCGAGCCCTGGCCCAGGTCGCGCTCGCGGCGGATCTGGGCGGCCCGGTCCAGGGCGCGATCCAGGGTCGCGAGCAGCAGACCCCGCTCGCCCAGGCTGTCGCAGGCGCCGCTGCGGATCAGCGCCTCGAGGAGGCGCCGGTTGAGATCACGCCCCCCCACCCGCAGGCAGAGGTCGACGAGGCTGGCGTAGGGACCACCGGTCCGTCTCTCCTCGACCAGCTGCTCCATGACCCGGTCGCCGGCGCCCTTGATGTGGGTCAGGCCGTAGAGGATCTCGCCCTTCCCCGGGTCGCCCACCGCGAACCCCGCCTCGCTGCGGTTGACATCCGGCAGCATCACGGTCAGTCCGCGCGCGTGGGCATCGAGGATGGTCTGTTTCAGCTTGTCGAAGTCGCCGGCCCGGCTGTTGAGCAGCGCCGCCATGAACTCCAACGGGTGGTTGGCCTTGAGGTAGGCCGTCTGGTAGCCGATCAGCCCATAGCACATCGCGTGCGCTTTGTTGAAGCCGTAGCCGGCGAAGTGGTCGATGAGGTCGAAGAGGGCGGCGGCGGTGCCCTCCGCGACTCCCCGGGCGACGGCGCCGGCCAGGAACTTCTCCCGCTGGTGGGCCATCTTGACCTTGTCCTTCTTGCCCATCGCGGCGCGCAGCACATCCGCCTCGCCGAGGCTGTAGCCGGCCACGGCGGAGGCGATCTGCATCACCTGGTCCTGGTAGATCATGGTCCCGAATGTTTCCGCCAGGACTGGCTCCATCTCGGGGAGCAGGTAGGTGACCTGTTCCTCACCGCGCTTGCGCCGGATGTAGAGGTCGACGACCCCGCCCTCGATGGGACCGGGACGGTTGAGCGCGTTGGCAGCCGCCAGGTCGGCGAGCGAGTGCGGCTGCATGTCGATGAGGATCCGCTTGGCGAAGGTCGCCTCGAGCTGGAAGACCCCGTGGGTGTCCGCCTTGCCGAGCAGCTCGTAGGTGGGGGGGTCGTCGAGGGGGATGGCGTCGATGTCCATCCGCACCCCCCGTACCTTCTCGATGTTCTCGACCGCCTCCTGGATCACGGTGAGGTTGGAGAGCCCCAGGAAGTCGATCTTGAGCAGGCCGATCCGGCTCACGCCCTTCATGTCGAACTGGGTGACCACGCCCTCGTTGCCCGAGGTGGCGCGGGCCAGGGGGACGATGCTGGCGAGCGGCTCGGCGCCGATGACGACACCCGCGGCGTGGGTCGAGGCGTTGCGGCAGATGCCCTCGAGGCGGCGGGCGATGTCGATGACGCTGCGGGCCCAGGGCTCGTTGTCATAGAGGTCGCGGAGGTCGCGCGCCTCGGCCAGCGCGCGATCCAGGGTGATGCCGATGGACGCCGGGACCAGCTTGGCCAGCCGGTCGACATCGGGGAGAGGGACATCCAGGACCCGGCCGACGTCGCGGATGGCGGCCCGGGCGGCCATGGTCCCGAAGGTGATGATCTGGGCGACCCGGTCCTGGCCGTACTTCCCGGTCACGTACTGGATGACCCGGTCGCGCCGCCGGTCGTCGAAGTCGATGTCGATGTCGGGCATCTCCCTGCGCTCCAGGTTGAGGAAGCGCTCGAAGATCAGCCCGTAGCGGAGGGGGTCCACGTTGGTGATGCGCAGCACGTAGGCGACCAGCGACCCGGCCGCGCTGCCCCGCCCGGGGCCGACCACGACCCCGTCGCAGCGCGCGGCGCGGATCAGGTCCCAGACGATCAGGAAGTAGGCGGAGAAGCCGGTCTGGCGGATGACGTCCAGCTCCATCGCCAGCCGTTCCCGCGCCTCACGCGAGGGATCGCCGCCGTACCGCTCGGCCAGCCCCTGCTCGCACAGCTCGGCCAGGTAGGAGTCGGCGTCGAGCCCCTCGGGGATGGGCGAATAGGCGGGGAGGTGATGCTGGCCGAGCTCCAGCTTCCAGTCGCAGCGCGCAGCCACGGCCACGGTGTTGGCCGCCGCCTCCCCATAGGCCGCGAAGCGCCGGCGCATCTCCTCGCCGCTCGCCACGTAGAACTGGGGCCCGTGGAAGCGGAGGCGCTTCTCGTCGTCCCGCCGGGAGCCGGTCTGGAGGCAGAGCAGGATGTCGTGCGCCTCGGCGTCGGCGGCGTCGATGTAGTGGGAGTCGTTGGTGCAGATCAGGGGGAGGCCGGTCCTCCGGGCGATCTCGAGAAGCCCCTCGCGAACCGCGGTCTCCTCGGTCATGCCGTGGTCCTGGATCTCCAGGAAGTAGCCGTCGGGGCCGAAGATCTCCTGGTGCTGGCGTGCCACCCGCTCGGCGGCATCGAGATCGCCGCTCAGGATCGCCTGGGGCAGCTCCCCGCCGACGCACCCGGAGAGGCAGATCAGCCCCTCGCTGTGGGCGGCGAGCAGCTCCTTGTCGATCCGCGGCCGGTAGTAGTAGCCCTCGAGGTGGGCGATGGTCGAGAGCGCCACCAGGTTGGCGTAGCCGGTGGCGTCGCGCGCGAGCAGGACGAGGTGGTTGGGGTCGCGGTCCGCGCGCCCCTCCTTGTCGCGGTGGGAGCGCGGCGCCATGTAGACCTCGCAGCCGAGGATCGGCTTGACCCCGGCCGCGATCGCCTCGGTGTAGAGGTCGACGGCGCCGTAGAGGACGCCGTGGTCGGTGACCGCCACCGCCGGCTGGCCCAGCGCCGCCGCGCGCGCCACCAGCTCGGGGATCCGGGCGGCACCGTCCAGCAGCGAGAACTCGCTGTGAGTGTGGAGATGGACGAAGGCATCCGCTCCCGTCGCCACCGTGGCCTTCGTCGCCTCCTCCACCATCTCCCTGGCGTCCTCGCCTCCGAACGCACGTACGTTAGCACCGCCGGCGGCCGGTCCCCCGGCGCGGCTCGCCACATTCTGACCGGCCCGCCACGGCCGCCGGGTGGCGGTCGCGAAGGAACACCGGCCGGCGCCGGCCCGTCAGTCGGGCGTCACGGCTCCGAAGAGGGCCGGGGGACGCCCTCCGCGGGCGCAGCCTGCAGAACGTAGACCAGGCGCCGGCTCACCGGGTCGACCTGGTCCCGCTCCGGCTCCCTGCGGAAACCCAGAGCTGCGTAGAGGCGCTGGGCGGAGAGCATGGACGGCCGGGTCCAGAGGACGAGGCGCGCGGCATCGGTGGCCCGGCTGCGCCGGATGCACTCGGACATCAGCGCCCGGCCGACCCCGCTCCGGCGATCGGTCCGCGCGACGGCAAGCCGCTGGACCTCGTTCTCGCCGGGGCCGGCCACCCGCGTGGCCCCCACACCGGCCCGCACCAGGCCGACCACCCCGATGACCCGCGATACCGGCGGATCCTCCGGTGTCGACGCCGCACCGGAGGCGTCCGGGGCCGGGCCGGCGGCGTCCCGGAGGGCGACCAGGATCTCCGTCCCGCGTGCCCACTCCGCGATCTCGCCAGCATGGAGTCGCCCGCCCCGGGGCACGACGCCCTCGCCGGCGTACACGTCCGTGATCAGGCGGGCGATCGCGCCGTAGAGTGGGGGGTCGGCGTGGACGATCTCGAAGGACATCGAGCGATCACTGTACCGGCCGCCGGCTCGGGGAACCCGCGCCCGCCGTCCTGCGTCTCACTGCTGTGAGACCGCCCGCTCTGCCGCTCCTCTGCTGCCTGGCCATAGCCGCGGCGGGCTGCGGGCTCGCACCCACCGCGGCCCGGGGCACCACCGCACCCTCGGAGCAGGCCGCGAAGCAGTCCCCCTCCCCCGCACCGGCCTCGCCAACCTCGCAGGCATCCCCGACGCCGACCCCGGCAGCGGCCGCACCCGGGACACCGACGCCAACCCCGGCACCCACCCCATCCGGTCCCGTGCTCGGCAGCGCCACCAACAGCGCGGGATGGACGGCGGTGGTGACCGCGGTACCGGGTGGTCAGCTCGAGTTCACGCTGACCGTCCTCGGCCCGCTCACCGTGTTCGGAGGCTGCGTCCCCACCCTCAGGGCGTGGGCGGAGACCCCGGCCGGCGCACCGGTCCCGACCCCGACCCCATCGCCCGCGGCGCACTGCCTGGCCATCGCTCTGGTGGTCATCCCAGCCGGTTCGAGCCGATCCTTCACCGCCAGCCTGCCCGAACCGTCGCCGCGGGGCACGTACGTGATCCGAGCCACCCTGGACGTGGAGAGCGGGTCCGCGGCCTCCGTCCCGCCGGTGACCGTCTCGACCTGACCGGCGGCTCCACCTCAGCGCCGCCCGCGGAGCGCCACCACCGACTCGACGTGATGGGTCTGGGGGAACATGTCGACCAGGTCGAGGGACTCCACCGCGTAGGGGCCGGAGGCGACCAGGACGTGGAGGTCGCGGGCCAGGGTGACCGGGTCGCAGGAGACGTAGACGACCCGCTCCGGACCGGCGAGGGCCAGCCACCCGGTGACCCGGCCGCCGCAGCCGGCGCGGGGAGGGTCGAGGACCAGGGCGTCGACCGGCCCTGATCCGGCGACCTCGGGGAGGGCGGACTCCACCGGGGCGACCACGTAGCGGAGGCGGTCTGCGACCTCATTGATGCGGGCGTTGAGCCGGCCCATCCGGGCGGCGCTGCGGTTGCTCTCGATGCAGACCACCTCGCGGGCCTCGGCCGCCAGCACGGCGCTGAGCACCCCGATCCCGGCGTAGGCGTCGACCACCCGCCGCCCGGTCACATCACCGAGGGCCGCGAGCACGCACCCGTAGAGCGCGTCCAGCTGGCCCCAGCTCACCTGGATGAACGACTCCGGCGACACCCGGTAGGACCGTCCCCGCCAGCGCAGGGTGGTGAGGTCGGTGCTCCACCGCTCCGGCTCGGGCAGGGACGCCGCCATCTCGTCGACCACCGACCGGTCGAGCCCACCGCCCGGCTTGGGGCGCAGGAGCAGCTCGGCACCCGCCTCCCCGGCGGTGACGTGGAGCACCGTCAGCGCAGGCGACCCGGCCCGACGGACCAGATCCGTGAGCCGGGGCAGCGCGCCGGCAATGCTCGGGTGGTGGATCAGGCAGTCGTCGATCGCCACCTTGCGCCAGCTCCGGGCCCGGTTGAATCCCAGGGTGGCGTCGCCCACCCCCCTCTCCCCCGGGATGACGTGGAACTCGCCGCGCCAGCGGTAGCGCCAGGGCTCCGGCATGCCGTGGAGCCGCGGCTGGGGCACCGCCACGCCGGTGCGGCGCAGGGCGTCCAGCACCACGTCGCGTTTGAGGAGCAGCTGGCGCGGGTACGCGATGTGCTGGAGCTGGCAGCCGCCGCACGCGGGGACGTAGGGGCAAGGCGGAGCCACCCGGTCCGACGAGCCCTCCCGCACGCCCTCGACCCGGCAGAACCAGGTCCTCCCCTTGCGGAAGGTGAGCTCCACCTCGACCAGCTCACCGGGGATGCCGCCGTCGACCAGCAGGGTGGCGCCGCCCGCATGGGCGAGGCAGAGGCCGCCGTGCACCATCCCCTCGCAGCGGACCTCGAGCCGGGCGCCGGCCCGGAGCGGCTCGTCGATCCGGGCCACGCCGGCGTCAGGCGACGAGGTGCTCACGCAGGAAGCCGGTGACCACCCGGGCGCCGGCCGGGTCAGGGGACGAGGCGCTCACGGAGCAGGCCGGTGACCACCCGGGCGTCGGCGCGGCCCCGGGTCGCCTTCATCACCCCGCCCACCAGCCGCTGCAGGGCCTGCTCCTTGCCGCCCCGGAAGTCGGCGACCGCGGCCGGGTTCTCGGCGATCACGGCGTCGACCAGCCGCTCCAGCTCGGCCTGGTCGCTGACCTGGGCCAGCCCGCGCTCGCGGACCACGGCGGCGGGATCTCCTCCTGGCAGGTAGAGCTCGTCGAGGAGGTCCTTGGCGGTGGAGCCGTTGATGCTGCCCTGCTCCACCAGCGTGATCAGGGCGGCCAGCCCGTCCACCCCGAGGCCGCTGCGATGGAGCGGGGTGCGGCTCTCGCGGCTGAGCCTCGCCACCTCCCCCATCAGCCAGTTGGCGGCAGCCTTGGCCGGAACCCCCGCGGCCACCAGGGCCTCGAAGGCGCGCGCATCCTCGCGCTCGGCGGTGATGATGGCGGCGTCGTAGGCGGAGAGGCCGTGCTCGCGCTGGAGCCGCTCGACCAGCTGCTGGGGCAGCTCGGGGAGGCCCGCCCGGACCCGCTCGACGAAGTCTGCCCCGAGGTGCAGGGGGGGCAGGTCAGGCTCTGGGAAGTAGCGGTAGTCGTGGGCGTACTCCTTGCTCCGCTGGGAGATGGTGGCGCCCTTGGCCTCGACCCAGCCCCGGGTCTCCTGGGCGATGGTCTCGCCCTGGTCGAGCAGCCGGCCCTGGCGGACGATCTCGAAGTCGAGGGCCCGCTGCACGGCCCGGAACGAGTTCATGTTCTTGACCTCGACCTTGACCCCGAGCTCCGTCTCGCCACGGCGGCGCAGCGAGATGTTGGCGTCGCAGCGGAACGACCCCTGCTCCAGGTTGCCGTCGTTGACCCCGATGTAGACGAGGATCTGGCGGAGCCGGACCAGGTATTCGCGCGCCTGCTCGGAGGAGCGCAGGTCGGGCTCTCCCACGATCTCCATCAGGGGGACGCCGGCGCGGTTGAGGTCGACCACCGAGCTGCGCGCCTGCTGGAGGATGTCGCCGGCGTGCTGCAGGGTGCCGGTGTCCTCCTCGAGGTGGACCCGGGTGATGCCGCAGCGCACCTCCTCGCCGTCGACCAGGAAGGTGAGGTGGCCGTTGCGCGAGAACGGCATGTCCCACTGGGAGATCTGGTACCCCTTGGGCAGGTCGGGATAGAAGTAGTTCTTGCGGTCGAACTTGCTGTGCTCGGGGATCTCGCAGTTGAGCGCCAGCGCGGTCCGCACCGTGTACTCGACGGCGACCCGGTTGATCACCGGCAGCACCCCGGGGAGGCCGAGGCAGACCGGGCAGGTGTTGCTGTTGGGCGGGCTGCCGATGTAGTCGGCGCTGCAGCCGCAGAACATCTTGCTCGCGGTGAGCAGCTGGCCGTGGACCTCCAGGCCGATCACCGGCTCGTAGCGCTCCACCACCTGCTCCAGGGTGCTCACCGCGCTGGTCGTGGTCATCGCGGTATCGCCGAGGCGGCCGGCGGTGCGGGCGGCTGCTCGGCGTGCCAGCCGGTCGCCTGCTCGTAGGCGTGGGCCACGCGCAGCACCCGCGCGTCCTGGAAGCGCGGCCCGATCACCTGCAGGCCGACCGCGAGCCCCTCGCTCAGCCCGCACGGCACCGAGATGCCGGGCAGGCCGGCGAGGTTCACCGGTAGGGTCAGGACGTCGCAGAGGTACATGGAGAGGGGATCGCTTCTCGCCCCCTTGGGGAAGGCGACGATCGGAGAGGTGGGGCAGACCAGCGCGTCGACCCTCTCGAAGGCGCGGTCGAATTCTTCCGCTATCAGGGTGCGCACCTTCTGCGCCTTCCGGTAGTAGGCATCGTAGTAGCCGCTGCTGAGCGCGTAGGTGCCGAGCATGATCCGGCGCTTCACCTCGGGGCCGAACCCCTGACCGCGGGTCGCCAGGTAGGTGTCGGTGAGCGACGGGCGGTCGACGTGGAGCCCGAAGCGGACGCCGTCCATGCGCGCGAGGTTGGCCGAGCACTCGGCCGGCGCGATGATGTAGTAGGTGCTGAGCGCCGCCGAGGTGGAGGGGAGCGAGACCTCCTCGAGGGTGGCGCCGAGCTTCTCCAGCTCGGCGAGGGCCGATTCCACCGCGGTGCGGACACCGGGCTCCAGGCCCTCGGCCAGGTACTCGTGGGGGACACCGAGGCGCATCCCCTCGACACCGCGTCCGAGCTGCTCCTCGACCGGCTCCACGGCGGTGGGCGACGAGGTGCTGTCCCGGGGGTCGTGCCCGGCGATGGCGGTGAAGACCTGGGCGACGTCGTCCACGCTCCGGGCGAAGGGCCCGATCTGGTCCAGTGACGAGGCGAAGGCGATCAGCCCGTAGCGGGAGACCCGGCCGTAGGTCGGCTTGAATCCGGCGACGCCACAGAAGGAGGCCGGCTGGCGGATCGACCCCCCGGTGTCGGTCCCCAGGGAGAAGGGGACCGCCCCGGCGGCGACCACCGCTGCGCTGCCGCCGCTGCTGCCGCCCGGCACGCGGCTCGGATCCCAGGGATTGCCCACCGGGCCGAACGCGGAGTTCTCGTTGGAGGAGCCCATGGCGAACTCGTCGCAGTTGGTGACCGCAACCGGGACCGCGCCGGCGTCGAGCAGCCGCCCGAGCGCCGTGCCGGTGTACGGGGGGACGTAGCCCTGGAGGATCCGGGACCCGGCGGTGGTCTCCACCCCCTCGACGCAGAGGACGTCCTTGTAGGCGAAGGGGACGCCGCAGAGGGGCCCCGCGGTGTCCGGCGACTCGGCGAGGGTGCGGGCGGCGCGAGCGGCCTGACGCTCGGCGAGCTCGTCGGTGTAGCGAAGCACCGGATTGAGACTGGCAAGGGACTCCAGGGCGCTGCGGGACGCGGCGGCGAGCTCGGCGGGCGACGTCTCGCCGCGGCGCAGGCTCGCGCCCAGATCGGCGACGGTGGGGTGGCTCACTCCTGGATCGCCCCCACCTCGAAGTGGTCGCGGCGCCGCTTGGGCGCGTTGGCGAGCGCCGCCTCGACGGGCAGGCATTCGCCGCGCACGTCCTCGCGCCAGGCGTTGACCAGGCCGCCGACCTGGGCGGTCTCGCCGACCCCGGAGGTGTCCACCCGCTGGAGGCGGTCGACGTGGGCGAGGATGGCGTCGAGCTGCTCGCGGTAGCGCTCCAGCTCCTCGTCGCTGAGGCCGAGCCGGGCGAGCATGGCGACGTGGGCGACCTGGTCGCGGGCGAGGGTCATCGCTTCCTCCGGGGCGTCACGGATCGTGATTATCCGCATCGCGCCCGGCGCCGGGGCCGGCGCCCTCCGAGCCGCGGCCAGGAAGCGGGAGCCAGGTGAGGACCGTCTGCTCGGTGGGCTGGAAGCCGTGGCGTCGGTAGACGGCCAGGGCGGCGGGGTTGTCGGGGCGGGTCCAGACCACCACGAAGGTCGCCTCGCGCTCCCGGAAGAGGCGCATCGCCGCCCCCACCAGGGCGGTCGCGACCCCGTGACCCCGGGCGGCGGGTTCGACGTAGAGCTCGGCCACCTCGCCCTCCAGCCCGTTGCCGGGGTCGAAGAGGACGCACCAGCAGAGCCCGACGGCGTGCCCGGTGCCGTCGCGGGCCACGAAGACCACGCTGTCGCCCCGGAAGTGGGGCGCGAGCGGAACCGTGCGGGCGTCGATCTCCTCCCTGGTCTCCGGGGGGTGGCCGTACCGCTGCTGCTCCTCCAGTCCCAGCTCGACCAGGAGGCGGTGGACGTCGGGGTCCTCAGAGCGGTCGAGGACCTCGATGCGCGTCCGTCGCGGTGCCATCCCGCGATCCAACCACACCCGGAGGGGCAATGGCGGCGGGAGACCTTCTCCCGCCGCCACGGCATGGCCCGGCGGGGAGATGCCGGGCCGGAAGACACGCGCGCCTCGAGCGCGGGGCTCAGCCGGTCGTCGTGCTGCCCACGGGCGGGAGACTGGCCGTGGTGGACGGCACCGGCGTCGGCGCTGGAGACGTGGTCCCGGGCGTGGCCGAGGCGCTCGCTGCCGGCGTGGAGGTGGGAGGCGCGCTGCCGGCGACGGCCGAGGCCGAGGGCAGGGGCGGGAGCGAAGGAAGGACGGTCGCGGTGGGCACGGGCATCGCCGAACCCGATGGTGTGGACGATGGCGCGGTGCCCTCCTGCTCAGTCCAGTCGGTGCCATCCCAGGTCCAGGTGTCGCCCACGACCCCCCCGGCCGTCGACGTCGAGCCGGGGGCGTCGCCACCGAACAGCACCACCTGCCCGGTGCCGCCGTCATACGCGAGGGCGAAGCCGGAACGCGGTCCCGGGGTGTCGGCGGTCGTCAGCTGCGTCCATCCGGTGGTGGGATCGGTCGAGACCCACGTCCCATCGGCGGCGTCGAGGCCGACGGCATCTCCCTCCGCGGTGTCGGTCACCGGCGCGACCCCGAAGAAGGGGGCCGCGGCACTCGACGGCGTGACCTGGAAGGACGTCCACCCGCTCCCGGTCCACGCCCAATCCTCAGCCGCAGGGCGGATGGGACAGGGGGCTCCGCTGGGGCAGGTGATGGCCGGCCCGCCCATCTCGGCGTACAGGTCAGGGCCCAGGTCGACGAGACGGCCCGGACCGGGGAACCAGACCAGGTCGCCGCCGGACTCCGGGGCGTCGCTCGGGTCCACCGCGACCTTCTGGAAGGAGCTGCCGTCGAACACCCAGGTGAGCGTCGCCGGCAGGAGGGCGCAGGGCTCCCCGACCTCGGCGCAGTTCGAGCAGGTGACCTCCGAGCCCGTGGCAGAGTTCGTCGCCCCTGACCCCGAGGTCATCGGGCACATCACGCAGGAGGACACCGAGCACGGCACCGGGCAGGCGATGTTGGCAGACCCCCCGGCCCCCTGTGCCACGGGACAGACCGGGCAGGCGATCACGTACGACGGGCTGGCCCCCTGCGCCCCCGCCGGCACGGGACACGCGGTGGAGGTGCAGCCGCCATCGAGGGGGCATGCCGTCGGCACCGGGGCCGTGGTCGCGGTTGCCGAGGGCAGAGCCACGGGTGAGTCGCAGGGCCCGCCGCCCACCCCGATGCAGACACCCGCGCCGCTGCCGGTCACGCCGCCGGCGCTGCCGGTCACGCCGCCGGTGCTACCGGTCACGCCGCCGGTGCTACCGGCCTCGGCGGTGGGGCTCGACACGGGTACCGCCGAGGCGGAACCTTCCGAGGAGTTGTAGATCCCGGGAATCGAGACGTCGTCGGAAGCGGGACTGTCGGCGGTGACCAGGACGATCTTCCCGATCGCCGGGTCGGTGGCCATCGAGGCACCCGCCAGCGTGTAGTAGCCCAGCTGGCCGGCGGCCTGGCCGACGGTCACCGGGGCCCAGTCGCTGCCGTCCCAGGCCCAAGCGTCCTGGAGCTGGGTGCAGGCCCCGCCCGAGGACGTCCCGGAGGAGGAGGTCACGGAACCGCTCATCACGCCGCCCGAGCAGCTGCTCCCGCCGGTCCCCCCCAGCAGGATCACCCGCTGGCTCTGCGGGTCCCAGGCCATCTGGGCGCCATACCGGGCGGGGGGGCTGTCCGCCGGCGTCGCCTGCGACCACGAGGAGCCGTCCCACAGCCAGGTGTCGCCGAGGGGCTGCCCGCTGGCGCCGTCGCCGCCGAACAGGACCACGTCGCCGGTGGTGGGGTCGTAGGCCATGGCCGCGCCGGCCCGGGCCGCGGGGCCGCTGCCCGGATCCCCGAGGACGGCGACGTGTCGGAGGCCGAAGTAACCGCCCGTCACCGCGGCGGCGACCGCCACCGACACCACCAGGACGCCCGCCCCGCTGCGCAGGCGGCTGCCGCGTCTCCGGATGACTTCCATACCGTCCCCTACGCGCCAACCCCGCGCCGGGTTCCCGGGGTCACAGGCGGCGCGGGAGCGAGGGTGCCCGGATAGACTCGCCCGCGATGGCCGCGAGCGCAGGGCGACCCGCTAACCCCGAACGGCTGAGCCCCGAGGATCTGACCCGCCTCCAGCCCGGGCTGGCCCGGCTGATGCCGGAGATCGCCAACCGCTACTGGCGGGCCGTCTACGCCGCCCGGGCCGGCAACTGGCGGCTCGCCCGCTGGCAGCTCTCCGAGATGAGCAAGCTCTTCCACCTGTGCACGATCACCCGGCCCAAGTACGCCGACGACATCGCCGAGTACCTCCACGAGGAGGTGGAGCCGCTCCTCGCCGCGGTCGCGGCCGAGGACCTCGAGTCGTTCGAGCGCCGGGCGGGTGAGGCGGTGGACGCGGCCAACGAATTGCATCGACGCTGGGAGAAGGGCTTCATCGTCTGGAAGCTGCCGGAGAGCGGGCCTCCGGACCTCGATCTGACCGTTCGCTGAGCTCTGCGCGCAGGCCGACGGGAGGGGCGCGCGACGGCTATGCTCGACCCATGATCGTCACCACCACCGAGAACATCCCCGGCACCCGGGTCACCCAGACGCTCGGGCAGGTCTTCGGCCTCACCGTGCGCACCCGCGGCCTGGGCGGCAACATCGCCGCCGGCTTCCGCAGCATCGTCGGCGGCGAGGTCGCCTCCTACGTCAAGCTGCTCGAGGATGCCCGGCGCCAGGCGGTGGACCGCATGGTCCAGAACGCCACCGCGATGGGGGCGAACGCGGTCACCATGATGCGTTTCGACTCGTCGGAGATCGGCAACACCATGAGCGAGATCGTCGCCTACGGCACGGCCCAGGTGATCGAGCCGCTGGCGCCGTCCCGACCCGGGTGATCGCGCGGCGCTGAGGAGGCGCCTGTCATGGCAGTCATCCCCGCCGTTGAGCTGCTGGTGATCACCGCCCTCGTGATCCTGATCATCCTGGGTGCGGTGATCGGCTGGGAGCGGTACCGGGGCGGCGGGCCCGGCGACGGCGGGACCCGCCCCACGACCGAGGTGTTCATCGACCCGGAGACCGGCCGGCGGATGCGGGTCTGGTGCGACGACCGGACCGGGCGGCGGGAGTACCACCCCGAGTGAGCGACGAGGATGCGAGCCGTGCGGCATCGTTCGACAGGCGGGACCGGCCGGGCGTGAACGCGGTGGCGGCGATGATCGAGCGGCTCCGCGAGGGCGGCGTCCGGGACCCGCGCGTGCTCGAGGTCATGGCGGCGCTGCCCCGCGAGGAGTTCGTCCTTCCCGGCGACCGCGAGGAGGCGTACGCGGACCGGGCGCTCCCGATCGGCGGCAACCAGACGATCTCCCAGCCCCTAATGGTGGGGATCATCGTCGAGGCCCTGGAGCTGAAACCGGGAGATGTCGCCCTCGACATCGGCACCGGCAGCGGCTACCAGGCGGCGGTGATGGCCGCCTGTGGCGCGCGGGTGATCAGCGTGGAGCGCATCCCCGAGCTGGCCAACCAGGCCGCCGAGCGCCTGGCGCGCCTGGGCGTGGACGTCGAGGTGGTGGCCACCGACGGCAGCCTGGGGCTTCCTGATCGCGCCCCCTTCGACGCGATCGCCGTCGGGGCCGCGGCTCCCCACCTCCCCGTGGCGCTCGCCCGCCAGCTGCGCGAGGGCGGCCGTCTGGTGGTGCCGATCCGCAGCGGCCCCGAGGGGGAGGAGCTGACCCGGGTGCGGATGCGTGGCGGCAGCTGGGTGTCCGAGAACCTCGGGCCCTGCCGCTTCGTCCCCCTGATCGGAGCGGGCGGGTATCGGGTCGGGCCCTCCTTCTGAGCGCTCCGGCGTTTAGCATGGGCGGACGCCGAGGTACATCGGAAGGTGACCGGCCCGGAGCCGGCGGTGTCGCGCTCCCGGGCCAATCGGCTCACATTCGGGCACGTTCTGGAGGGACCCCTCACATGGCCAAGACCGTCGGCATCGATCTCGGTACCACCAACAGCGTGGTGGCCGTGATGGAGGGCGGCGAGCCCACCGTCATCGCCAATGCCGAGGGCGGTCGCACCACCCCCTCCGTGGTCGCATTCACCCGCGGCGGAGAGCGCCTGGTCGGCACGCTGGCGCGCCGCCAGGCGGCGGTGAACCCCAACAACACGATCTATTCGATCAAGCGTTTCATGGGCCGGCTGCTCAGCGAGGTGACCAACGAGACCAGGCAGGTCCCCTACAAGGTCGTGGCCGGCAAGGACGGCCGCGTCGAGGTGGAGGTCGCCGGTGAGCGCCACACCCCCGAGCAGATCTCGGCGATGGTCCTCCAGAAGCTGAAGACCGACGCCGAGGCGTACCTGGGCGAGAAGGTGACCGACGCGGTCATCACCGTCCCCGCCTACTTCAACGACGCCCAGCGCCAGGCCACCAAGAACGCCGGCCAGATCGCCGGGCTCAACGTGCTGCGGATCATCAACGAGCCGACCGCCGCCTCGCTCGCCTACGGGCTGGAGAAGAAGGAGAACGAGAAGATCCTGGTCTTCGACCTGGGCGGCGGCACCTTCGACGTCTCCATCCTCGAGGTCGGCGAGGGGGTCTTCGAGGTCAAGTCCACCAACGGCGACACCCACCTGGGTGGCGACGACTACGACCGGAGGGTGGTGGACTGGCTGGCGGATGAATTCAAGCGTGACCAGGGCATCGACCTGCGCGGCGACCCCCAGGCCCTGCAGCGGCTGACCGAGGCCGCCGAGAAGGCCAAGATCGAGCTGTCGCAGCGCCAGGAGACGCAGGTCAACCTCCCCTTCATCACCGCCGACGCCTCGGGGCCGAAGCACCTCGACATCGCCCTGTCGCGGTCCAAGTTCGAGCAGCTCACCGAGGACCTCAGCGCGCGCTGCCGCAAGCCCTTCCAGGACGCCCTGGCCGACGCCCACATGAGCGTCAAGGACCTCGACGAGGTGATCCTGGTCGGCGGCTCCACCCGGATGCCGGTGATCCAGGCGCTGGTCAAGGAGCTGACCGGGAAGGACGCCAACCGCGGGGTCAACCCCGACGAGGTGGTGGCCATCGGTGCCGCCATCCAGGCGGGCGTGCTCAAGGGCGAGGTCAAGGACGTCCTCCTCCTCGACGTCACCCCGCTCTCGCTCGGGATCATGACCGAGGGCGAGGTCAACACCAAGCTCATCGACCGCAACACCACCATCCCCACCGCCAAGTCGCAGGTCTTCTCGACCGCGTCCGACGCCCAGCCGAGCGTCGAGATCGTCGTCCTCCAGGGCGAGCGGCCGATGGCGCGGGACAACCGGATCCTGGGAACATTCACGCTGGATGGGATCCCGCCGGCACCGCGCGGCGTGCCCCAGATCGAGGTCACCTTCGACATCGACGCCAACGGCATCCTCAACGTCACCGCCCATGACCGGGGTACCGGCAAGCAGAACAAGGTGACCATCACCGGGTCCACCACTCTCCAGAAGGACGAGGTGGAGCGGATGGTCAAGGAGGCCGAGTCGCACGCCGAGGAGGACCGCAAGCGGGCGGAGGCCATCGAGACCAAGAACCGCGCCGAGCACCTCGCCTTCCAGGCCGAGAAGGCCCTCAAGGACGCGGGCGACAAGGTGCCCTCCGACCTCCGTTCAGACATCGAGGGGAAGATCGCGGCGGTGCGTGACGCCATCAGCAAGAACGACGACGCCGCCATCAAGTCCGCCCACGACACCCTGCAGGCGTCGATCCAGAAGATCGGCGAGGCCGTGTACGCGTCGGCGGGAAGTGGGTCGTCGAGCGGTCCGGCCGGGCCGGCGCCGGATTCAGGCGGCGGTGCAGCCCCCGAGGGCGGTGCGCCGGGTTCGTCCGGCTCCGATGGGTCGGGCGGCGACGACGTCGTGGACGCCGAGTTCAAGGAGGTCTGAGCCGGAAGGCCTTCGGGCGGGCCGGGCGGGGCAGGGGACGCCCCCCGCTCGGGGGACGGCGTCCGAGCGCCCTGACTGGCGCTCGGCACCTTGTGCTCGGCGGCGTTGCAACCGCCGCCTGCGCAAACCCCACTCGCTGGTTGGCGTCCCCTGCCCCTTCGCCGCGCTGCGATTCCGGCTCGGTAGAGCGAGGGAAGCGCTCGGCGCCTTGTGCTCGCCAGCGGTGCATCCGCCGCCTGTATCAGCGCCGAGGACTACTGGGCTGCCGGCTTCTCCGATCAGCCGCTCACCCACCGCGAACAGACGTGGATGGAGCATGACACGGACAGCGGCTGACCATCGTCGGAAACCTCAGCTCATCAGGAGGGACGAGCATGGCGCTTGCCAGCGCAGCCTGCGTGAGCGTCGACGATTGCTGGGCCGTGGGCTACGACTACACGGGCTCCGACCTTTCCGACCTTGAGGACGGCAAGACGTTGATCATGCAGGCTTCCTAGCCTGCGTCCCAGCCCCGCGCTCACGAGCTGGGAGCAGACGGCGCCCACCGGCACGTAACCGGCGGGCGCCGCCAGGTCAGCCGTCAAGGCTTGGTGCTGTAGCCGGGGTACTTGTCGACCAGCCCGAACATCCACGCGTACGTCTTGACGGTGAGCCGCAGGAAGCCGGTCACGAAGCTGTGTGGACCCTGGGGGTAGTGGCCCGAAAGCACCACCACGATCTCCATGATCCAGGCCACGATCGACACCACGAAGCCCAGTATCCCGAGCCAGATGAACACAGGGATGAGAGCGACGTACCGCCCGAGGAAGAAGAGGGCGCCCAGGCACCCCATCCCGCGCGAGTACTTGTCCTGGTGCCCGATGGTCAGTTGGACGAGGTGCGGCATGTACACCGTTCCGCCCGGCGGCGTTGCCGGGTAGCCCGGCGGAGGCGCGGCCGCATAGCCCGGAGGAGGCTGTGGCGGATACCCGGGCGGCGGCGGCGGAGGAGGCGGCGCGTAGGTCATGGGCTGGTTCCTCCTCGGGAGGGGATCCTCATCGGATCGGCACAGCCGGGGACTTACGACGGCGCGGGGCCCTCTCGTTGGCGGGGATTGTGCCAGCTTTGGGGGTGGTCCGTGGGAGCGGTTGCGGCTGTCCAGAGCCTGCCCCTCGGGGGAGGCGCTGGGGCTCCGCGCCCTTCGTCGCGAGGCCGGGCGGCTCGTGCAACCAGGACCGGAGGCGCGCCGTCCGGCCCGGCGCGACTGTAGACTCTCGGACATGGCAGGCGAGAAAACCCGCGGCGCCCCCAAGAAGCAGGCGAAGAAGCCGAAGGCGCCGTCCACACGCAAGGCCCAGCGGCAGGCCGAGGCGAAGAAGGCGCGGCAGCAGACCACCCTGGCGCAGTGACCTCCACGGGCGCCACCGGCCCGGCGGGGCGATCGTCAGAATCTGCCCATGCCCAGCGTCTTCACCCGCATCATCGCCGGTGAGCTGCCGGCCCGCTTCGTCTGGAGCGACGACCGCTGCGTCGCCTTCCTCGCCAACCGTCCCCTGCGACCAGGCCACACCCTGGTGGTGCCCCGTCTCGAGGTGGACCACTGGCTGGACCTCGAGCCGGCCCTGCTCGGGCACGTGATGGCCGTGTCCCACCAGGTGGGACGAGCGCTACAGCACGGCTTCCGGCCGCTCAGGGTCGGGATGATCATCGCCGGCCTGGAGGTCCCCCACGTCCACGTCCACCTGGTGCCCTTCCACACCATGGGGCAGCTCAACTTCGCCCAGGCGGACCCCAACCCGCGGCCGGAGGAGATGGACCGGGCGGCCGCGACGATCAGGGCGTCACTGGCCGCCCTGGGTCTGGCCGGCGGCCGCGATCTCTGATCAGGGGAGGTAGCCGGTCTCCCCGTCGATCCGCTCGCGGAGCAGGTCCGCGTGCCCGTTGTGCCGCGAGTACTCCTCGATCATGTGGACGAGGATCCAGCGGAGCGAGACGGGCTCCCCGCTCTTCTGACGGCCGGTCTCGTCCAGGCCGCGGGCGTCGACGATCGCCCGGGCGAGGTCGCATTCAGCCCTCCAGGTGGCGAACGCCTCGTCGACGTCGGCCGCGTCGACGTCGTTGAAATCCGCGTCGGGGTCGGTGTCGGACGGGTGGACGGGCGGGATGTCCTCCCGGGCCAGGGTCCGCCGGAACCACCCCCGCTCGACCTCGGCCATGTGCCGGACCAGTCCCAGCAGCGAGAGGGTCGAGGGGGCGGCCGCGCGCCGGCGCATCTGCTCCGCCTGCAGCCCGGCGCACTTCCGGGCGAGCGTCGCCCGCTGCCATTCGAGGAAGGCGAGCAGGGTCTCCCGCTCGCCGGCGACCCGGGGCAGGGACCGGAACTCGGCCGTCAGCGGCGCGGCTCCAGGCCGCGCCCGGACGGCGGCCCCATCGCCGGTGGTGAAGGGGGCGGCGGCACCGAGGTGGGGAACGGGTTGGCAGGCAGGCTGGCGCCACCGCTCTTGGGGCTCGCGCGGAGGACGCGCTGGAAGATGAACTGGAGCGTGAACGGCACGGCGATGGCGAAGATCCCGGTCAGGAAGGTCATGGCATTGGGCAGGCTGGCCTCGTTCGACAGCCCCAGGTAGCAGAAGAGGGCGGTGACGAAGGAGATCGCGATGATCACGGCCATGCCGCCGATCAGGACCATGTCCTGGTTGACGTCGGAGACGAGAGCGTGCTCCCGGTACCGCTGCTGGAAGAGGCGGTAGATCTTGAGCCCGATCCAGCTGTTCAGCATCATCCCGCTCACGAAGGCGAGGATCGCGATCGACCACCGGAAGGCGGCCAGGTGCTTGACGATGAAGACGGCGATGTTGACGACGATCAGCGCGACCGGCGTGACCGCGCCGAGCGCCGGGATCGCCCAGCGGCGGACCCGGCCGGGATGTCGTCGTTGGGCCCCGGGGAGGGCCGGCCGCGAGGGGAAGCCCATCGCCTCGTAGCGTAGGACTTCCCACGGCCCCTCGAACGCCCGGGACGCTGGCACAATCAGGCGGTGTCCGACACCGAGGCGCTGGAGTGGGCCCTGCAGGCGGCGACGACCGCCGCAGACCAGGGTGCGACCTCTGATCTGCACGTCTCCGAGCGGGTGGCTCAGGCGGGGAGCGCCGCCATCGAGAGCCTGCGCAGCTGCGAGACCCATCCGGCCTGGCGGCTGCAGATGCCCGGCGTCCCGGACCCCCTCCTGGAGACCCGGCATGACGTCCGGGCCGCCGCCCAGGCCGTGCTCGGTCAGCTCGAGCTGATCGGCCTCGCCTGGGCCTCCTGGGACCCCCCCACCCAGAGCGCAATGCTCGGCGAGCTGGAGGAGTCCAGCCGGGAGCTGGCCAGCCAGGCCCAGCGCTTCATCCGGGACGTGGTCTGACGGCCGCATGCGGCATACCCGCCGCCCTGCCGCATGCGGTGACGCGGGACGGGTGCCGGGCGATCACCGGACTGTCTCAGCGCCGTCTCACGTGATCGCAAGATTCCACTCCTAAGCTGGAAGCGCGCCATGCCGCATTCCAGAACCATCGCCATCGCGCTCGCGTCCACCGCGGGGCTTCTCTCCGGGTGCACGGCGGTGCTCATCCCGTCGGGGGCCTCCGCGATCGCATCGGTGCTCGACCCGCCCGGAGCGATCGAGCTCTCCTTCACGTACCACGCCCAGCAGGACCCCGATTGGTGCGATCCGGCCGACATCGAGATGTGGCTCGTGGCGGACGGGGTGGCCCTGCCGGCCGGCGACGACCACGCCATCCAGCAGGACTTCTGGAGCTATGAGACCTCCCACAACGACGGCTACACCATCGCGGAGTGGAACGCCTCCCCCTATGCGGTGGCGGTGACCCTGGACCACTTCGGGGATCGCAGCGACATCGGTGACGCCCCGCAGCCGTCGCTGGACGCCGCCGGCAGGGTGATCTCGCACAGCATCGCGGACCTCCACCAGCCGGTGATCGTCATGGTGGGCGGCGCCACCCACTACGTGCTGGTCACCGGCGTGCAGCTGGGTGGGAAGGGCGCCGATGCGCCGCCGCTCGCGGTCACGCTCGCCAACCCGCTCCAGTTCGGCGTCGGCGGGGGCCCGCCCTCGGGCTCCGACGGTGCCATCACCATGTCCTGGACCGACTTCGCCACCTGGTACACGCCCAACACCCATCATGGCGGGGTCTGGGCGGCCAAGTGGGTGCTGATCGCAGCCGGGATCGACCGCGCCGCCTGACCCTCAGCCGCCGATGTGGTTCGCGGGGATGGTGCCGAGCTTGCCGGCGCGGTAATCCTCGAACGCCTGGAGCAGCTCGTCGCGACGGTTCATCACGAAGGGGCCGTAGGCGGCGACGGGCTCGCGGATCGGCTCCCCCCCGAGGACCAGCGCCTCCAGGGCGGGAGCCCGGCTCTCCTGACGCTCGGCGGCGGCGAGGGTGACGAAATCCCCGCCCCCCAGCACCGCCAGCTGGCCTGTCTGGAGCGGCGCGGCGCCACCCTCCCCGACCGAGCCGTCGCCCGCGAGGACGTAGACCAGGGCGTTGAAGCCGGCCGGCCAGGGCAGCTCGAGGACCGCCCCGGGGGTGAGCGTGGCGTGCACCATGGCCACGGGCGTGTGGGTGACGCCGGGTCCGTGCTCGCCGGCGACGTCCCCGGCGATGACCCGCACCAGGGTGGTGCCGTCGGCCGAGGCCAGCAGGGTCACCCGCTGCGCGCCGATGTCCTGGTACCGGGGCGCCACCCACTTCTTGGCGGAGGGAAGATTGACCCAGAGCTGGATGCCGTGGAAGAGACCGCCGCTCGCGATCAGCTCCTCCGGCGGGCGCTCGATGTGCAGGATGCCGGCACCCGCGGTCATCCACTGGGTGGCGCCGTTGGTGATCATCCCTCCCCCACCCGTCGAGTCCTGGTGCTGGAAGGTCCCGTCGATCATGTAGGTGACGGTCTCGAATCCCCGGTGGGGGTGCCAGGGGGTGCCCTTGGGCTCCCCCGGGGCGTATTCGACCTCACCCATCTGATCCATGTGGACGAAGGGGTCGAGGGCGGCCAGGTCGACCCCGGCGAACGCCCGCCGCACCGGGAACCCCTCCCCCTCCAGGCCATGGGGAGCGGAGGTCACCGAGACGACCGGGCGGGTGGCCTCCCGGCTGCGGTCGGGCCGCGGGATGCGGGGCAGGACGAGGAGGTCGGGAACGGTGACGGCGGGCATGGGCTCTCCCGGGTGTGGGCGTCGGGCTTACCGCAACGGTATACCCAGATGGTTGATGCGTCAACCAAGCGAACCGGTGGGGCTCCGGACGGGCACCTCCGTGGCGGTGGGGGTGGCGCCGCATGGGGCCGCACCGGCCGCTCGCGTGTCCCGTCTGGCGGGATGTGATACTGGGCGCGTGATCTCCGGCGAGCCCCCCGCGACGTCGGACACCGGCGTCCCGCCGGAGGGCGTGCTCCTCGGCGACAACCTCGAGGTGCTTCGCGGCATGCCAGACGGCTGCGTCGACCTGATCTACATCGACCCGCCCTTCGGGACCGGTCAGCGCCGCCGGCTCGACTCCATACGGACCGGCTCGGGCACCCGGACCCGGGTCGGCTTCGGGGGACGGAACTACCGCTGGCAGACCGTCTCCTCGCTCGAATACCAGGACGGCATGGACCTCGAGGCCTATCTCGGCTTCCTGGCCCCGCGCCTCGCCGCGATGCGGCGGGTGCTCACCGACCGCGGCTCCCTGTACGTCCACCTGGACCACCACACCGTTCACCACGTCCGGATGCTCCTGGACGGGGTCTTCGGGCCGGAGCGCTTCCTCAACGAGATCATCTGGGCCTACGACTACGGCGGCCGTGCCCGGGACCGCTGGCCGCGCAAGCACGACAACATCCTCTGGTACGCGAAGTCGGCAACCTGGGTGTACAACCGCGAGGCGGTGGACCGGGTCCCCTACCTGGCGCCGGGCCTGGTCGGTGCCGAGAAGGCGGCGCGGGGCAAGCTGCCCACCGACGTGTGGTGGATGACGATCGTCCCCACCAGCGGCCGGGAGCGCACCGGGTACCCCACCCAGAAGCCGCTCCGGCTGCTGGAGCGGATCATCCGGGCCTCGAGCAACCCCGGTGACCTGGTGGCCGACTTCTTCGGCGGCTCGGGGACGACCGCGGTAGCGGCGGCACGCTGGGGCCGGCGCCATCTCACCGTGGACAGCAATCCGGAGGCGATCCGAATCACCCGGGAGCGCCTCAGCGCGCTCACCACCCCGCCGCCGCCGGCCGGCTGAGGGCCTCGGCACCCGGAAGACGGAGGCCAGGCCAGTGACGGAGCCGGCCCGCATCACCTAGGATGCCGCAAACGGGCGCGAGAGCCACGAGAGCCGCCGCCGCCCTGCCCAGTCGATTCGACCACCAAACGGGGAACACCGATGCGCTGGAATCTGCCCCCCTCCGACATGCCCACCGCGTGGTTCAACGTGCTCCCGCGGCTGAAGGAGCCGCTCCAGCCGCCGCTGCACCCGGCGACACGGGAGGTCGTGACTCCCGACGACCTGGCCCCGCTCTTCCCCATGGCGCTGATCGCCCAGGAGATGTCGGCGGAGCCCTTCATCGACATCCCCGGCGAGGTCCTCGACATCCTCCGCCTGTGGCGGCCCACCCCGCTGGTGCGCGCCTCCCGCCTCGAGAAGGCGCTGGGGACGCCGGCCCGCATCTACTACAAGGACGAGTCGGTCTCCCCCCCCGGCTCCCACAAGCCCAACACCGCCGTCCCCCAGGCCTTCTACAACAAGTCGGAGGGCGTCGCCCGGCTGACCACCGAGACCGGTGCGGGCCAGTGGGGCAGCGCGCTGGCCTTCGCGTCGGGGCTCTTCGGGCTCGAGTGCATGGTCTACATGGTGCGGGCCTCCTACGAGCAGAAGCCCTACCGGCGCATCCTCATGGAGACCTGGGGCGGGCACGTGGTCCCCTCCCCCATCGACAAGCCGGGCCACCCGGGCTCGCTGGGCATGGCCATCAGCGATGCGGTGGGCGACGCCGTGAAGCGCGCCGACACCCACTACTCGCTGGGCTCGGTGCTCAACCACGTCCTGCTGCACCAGACCGTCATCGGCCTCGAGGCCAAGCAGCAGATCGCGCTCGCCGGCGAGGACGCGCCCGACGTCGTCATCGGCTGCTGCGGCGGCGGCTCCAACTTCGGGGGCATCAGCCTCCCCTTCGTCCCCAACGAGGAGGTGCGCCTGGTCGCGGTCGAGCCGACCGCGTGCCCCACCCTCACCGAGGGGAAGTTCGACTACGACTTCGGCGACACCGCCGGCCTCACCCCGCTCCTGCCCATGTACACGCTCGGGCACGACTTCATCCCGCCCTCGATCCACGCCGGCGGGCTGCGCTACCACGGTGACTCGCCGATCATCAGCTCGCTGGTGCGCTCCGGCCGGATCAAGGCGGTGGCCTACCCGCAGTCCGCGGTGTTCGAGGCGGCGGTGATGTTCGCCCGCACCGAGGGACCGGTCCCGGCTCCGGAGACCGGCCACGCCATCCGGTACGTCATCGACGAGGCGCTGGCCGCCAAGGAGAGGGGTGAGGAGGAGGTCATCCTCTTCAGCTACTCCGGGCACGGGCTGCTGGACCTCTCCGCCTATGACGGCTACCTCCACGGCCAGACCACGGACTGACGCGATCCCACCGGTCGAGCTCAGGCTCCCCCTGAGGGCCTGATGAACCATCCATGGACACCGGGGCACGGCGGAAGCGCGCCCGCCCACGGTCGGGAAGAAGAAGTGAGGAGACCATGACCTTCGAGCACAAGCCCCACGCCCGCACCCTCGCGATCCTCGAGCATCGGGTGCATCCGACCAAGACCCGTGACCAGCTGCCCCGCGGCAACCTCTACACCCGGGTCAACAGCTGGCTGGCGGTGAAGATCACCCTCGGGGTGGGCAGCATGACCTGCGCCTGGCTCTTCTGCATCCTTGCACTGCTGGGCCTGCCGGCGGCGCTGCAGAAGGGAGGCGAAGGGCCGGTGGCCTGGATCGCCCAGACCTTCCTCCAGCTCGTCCTGCTCTCGATCATCATCGTCGGCACCAACATCCAGTCGGCGGCCAGTGACAAGCGGGCCCAGGACACCTACGCGGACGCCGAGGCGGTGCTCCACGAGGCCATGCAGATCCAGGCCCACCTGGAGGAGCAGGACCGGCAGCTCACCGCCCTGGTGACCAAACTGGGAGCCGAAGCGTAGGGGCGCGACCCGCGGGCTCGAACGGCGCGACCTCGAAGGGCCGTGAGAGTGGGTCGTCCCGGCTCGCCTTCCCAGGTAGGCGCCGGCGATGCCCTCCGCAGCCGCGAGTGTCATCATCGGGGGAGCAGCCCCGCACGGAGGGCTGGCGGCTTCACATGGGGGCGTATGGTTTCGACGGGATCATGGGTCGTGCGATGGCGAGCCGAGCCCCGGGCTCGTAAAACCGGGAAACATATAAGTGCGAACAACAGCGCACCACAGCTTGCCCTCGCCGCTTAAGCGGTAGAGACAGCTAAAAGCTCAGGCCACGGCCTGACGTCGACCCGCTCCTCGGCTGCGGGAGCGTGACCCGACGCTAATGTGAGCGGTCTCGCCGGCCGGCGGCGTCACGGCGCCGGTCGGGACATACACCGTGACTGGTCCCCACCCAGCCCGGTCCCAGGGCGTGGCGGGGACGAGATCAATACCGGGACTACGCTCGTAGAGGTCGCGCGGAACCTGGTTTCGTACGCGGGTTCGAATCCCGCCGCCTCCACGTCCGCCGCCTCCGCGTGCGTCATTTAGCTCTAACGCACCAGGAGCGCGCCACCCGGCCGTCGCGGCCGCCGTGACCGAGGGCAAGGCCACTCCGGCCCCGAGGGTGAGGACCACCCTGGAGATGAGGGCCGGCGACCGTCACTCCGCGGCGAAGGGCTGGTCCCCCGGGCCCCAGGCGACCTTCCAGCGATGCCCGTCGGGATCGGCGAAGCAGCCGGACCTACCGCCCCAGGCGGGCTGCGCCGGCTTGACGATGGTGGCGCCGGCATGCTCGGCCTCTGCCAGCACCGCATCCACGCGCTCCGCGGAGCCGACGATGTAGGAGAGCGTGATGCCGCGGAACCCGGAGCCCTCGGGCGCGGCTCCAGCGTCATCCGCCAGCACGTCCCACTGGAGCAGGCCGATCGCCGTCCTCCCGTCGCCCCCCTCGAAGGCCACCCAGGGACCCTGCTCCTGGTGGATCGGCCAGCCCAGGCCGTCGGCGTAGAAGCGCTTGGCGCGGTCGACATCTCTGACCCCGAGGGTGATCACGCTGATGTGAGGCTTCATCGTTGCTGTCTCCTGTCACACGGAACGGATCCGGTCACGTTCATTGAGCTGACGGAGCCCAAAGGGAGAATGTGACGGATGGACGAGCGGAGCCGGCTTGCGCTGGCCATCTCCGCCGGCTGAGCACCGGGTTCACCGGCGGCTCGCTCCAGCCGGGCTGAGCCGGCCCGACTCCGCCGTCAGGCGGCGGCTTCCTCCGCCTCGGGGGCAGCGGTCCGCCTGCCGGACGCGGGGCGAGTGGTGCGACCGGGGACCAGCAGACCGGAGAGCGCGGCGGCCACCGCGATCGCGGCCCCCCCGGCGAACCCCAGCCCGAATCCCCCCGTCAGCGCGACCGGGACCGGGTGACCGACCTGGGCGAGAGCGGCGGCGTGATCGGCGGCGAGCGTCGCCAGGCCCGCGAGACCCAGCGAGCCCCCCACCTGGCGGCTGGTGTTGACCACGCCGCTGGCGAGCCCGGACTCGGAGCGCGCGACCCCGGCCGTCGCGGCCACCGTGACCGCGGGGAAGGCCAGCCCTGCTCCCAGGGTGAGCACGGCTCCGGGGATGAGCACCGACGACCAGATGGCGGGCCCCACCGAGATCTGGGCCAGCCAGAGCAGACCGGCCGCGATCAGCAGCGGACCGGCGACCAGGAAGGGCCGCGCCCCCAGGCGGGGCATGAGCCGGGAGCTGATCTGCGAGCCCACCACGATGGCGAGGGTCTGCGGAAGGAACGTCAGACCGGCAGCCAGCGGGGTCATCCCGCGGACCCCCTGGAGGTACAGCGACTGGAAGTACCAGAGCGAGAAGAGGGCGGCGCCCACCCCGAAGGCCACCAGGTTCGCACCGGTGATCGAGCGGGAGGCGAAGAGCCGCAGCGGCACCAGGGGGCCCCGGGCGAGCCGGGCCTCGACGAGGCCGAAGGCGGCGAGCAGGACCGTGCCGGCCCCGAACGCCACCAGGATCTCGGGTGACCCCCACCCTACCGCCTGGCTGCGGACGATGCCCCAGGTGACGGCCACCAGGCCGGCGGTGACGGTGAATGCTCCGGCCAGGTCGAGGTGCCGGCGCCCCGCCGGGTTACCCGCGCCCTCGGCGACGAAGAGGCTGGCGGCGATCAGCACGCCCACCCCGATCGGCAGGTTGATGAAGAAGATCCAGCGCCAGGTCAGAAACTGGGTGATGATGCCGCCCAGCAGCGCGCCGGAGGCGCCGCCCGCGGCGGCCACCGCGCTCCAGACCCCGAGCGCCCGGGCCCGGGCGCGACCCTCGGGATAGGTGGCGATCAGGATGGTCAGGGTCGCCGGGGTGAGCACGGCGCCGCCGAAACCCTGGAGAGCGCGGGCCACGACCAGCTCCACCTGGGAGGTGGCCAGGCCGTCGAGAAGGCTGGCGATGGAGAAGAGGGCGAGGCCGGCCAGGAGCAGGCGCCGGCGGCCGAAGAGATCGGCGGCCCGCCCGCCGAGGAGGAGGAAGCCGGCGAAGGTGAGGGCGTAGGCGTTCACCACCCACTGCAGGCCGCTCGCCGAGAAACCGAGGTCGTTGCGGATCGAGGGCAGGGCGACGTTCACCACCGACACGTCGAGGATGACCATGAACTGCCCGAGGCAGACCAGCAGCAGCACCACGCCCGGGGCCGCGGGGAAGCGGGCCCCGATCCTCCGGAGATCCCTCGTCATGGTCTGTCCCGTTGCCTGCCCGCTCATCTCGCCTCCCGGCCGCCCGTTGGTGCTAAAGTTCGATGCGGATCGTACCATGGAAGTTCGATGACTGTCAAACTAACGTCCGCGCCCGACGCGGCCCCGTCTCACGAGCACCCGCCGACCACCGAGACGGGCGGGGTCGAAGGACATCCCCTCCCCCACCTCCACCCCGGAGTGGTCGGGGTCCTCGAGGCCCTGGCCGACCCGATGCGGATGGCCGTGGTCCGGCGCCTCGCGTCGGGCGTCGAGTGCCCCTGCGGCTGGCTCGGCCTGCCGATCAGCAAGTCGACGCTGACCCACCACCTCCACGTCCTCCAGGCCGCTGGGATCGTGGTCAAGCGGGAGGAGGGGACCCGGCGAATGATCAGCCTGGACCGCGCCGGCATGGAGCGCCGCTATCCCGGCCTGCTGGACGCGGTGCTGGCCGCCCCCGACCCGGAGACGGCCCCCTCGGACTGAGCCGGAGGCGCCACGGCGCCCCGGTCCGGGAGCTCAGCTGGAGACGACCTCCGCCCCGGGCGTGATCGCCGGCGTCACCCGGAGGAGCCGCGAGCTGATCACCATGTCCGCGGTCGCGATGTTGGTCGCCAGCGGCACGTCGTGGACGTTGCAGATCCGGAGCAGGGTCTGGATGTCGGGATCGTGCGGGTGCTTGTCGAGAGGGTCGACGATGAAGAGGACGGCGTCGATCTTGCCCTCGACCACCCGGTTGGCGATCTGGACGTCACCGCCGACCGGGCCCGACTGCAGGACCTCGACGTTGAGCCCCACCTTCTCCCGGAGGAGACGCCCGGTGGTGGCGGTGGCGACCAGCCGGCAGCGCTGGAGGGTGCCCCGGTTGAAGGTGGCGAAGGCGATCATGTCCGCCTTCTTGCCGTCGTGGGCGATGAGGGCAAGCCGGGGCTTGCGCTTCGACTCCCTTTCCGCCGTTGCCTTGGCGCCACCTGTCGTCGTCACCTCAGGGGTCATCGTCTCTCCCATTCCGATCTGAGAACACCGCGAGCCGCGGTCGCTACCCGGCAATCATGCCTCGCGCCAGGGGAGCGGGGGCGGCGAGGTTCGACCGGCATCGCCTGGCTCTGGGGTACGCTTGGAGCGGATGCCCACCGCTCTCGTGCGCTCCGGCGCCGATCCCGGCATCGGCCGGCAGCTGCACGACGTCGCCGTCATCGGTTCCTTCACCGGGCGCAACGGCCGTGAGCGGGCCGAGGTCCAGCTCGACGAGCTGGAGGAGCTTGCCCGCACCCTCGGCACCAAAGTCGTCGAACGCAGCTCGATCCCGGTCCATGAGCCGCACCCGGCGACGTTCTTCCGCAGCGGGGCCGTCAACGCCCTGAAGGCCCGGCTGGGCGAGCTGGGTGACCCCGCGGTGCTGGTCAACGACCAGCTCAGCCCGCGGCAGCAGCGGAACCTCGAAGAGACCTGGGGGGTGCCCGTGCTGGACCGGACGGAGGTGATCCTGGCCATCTTCGCCCGGCGGGCGGTCACCGCGGAGGGGAAGATCCAGGTGGAGATGGCCCAATTGGAGCATCTCCTCCCCCGTCTCGCCGGTGGCTGGACCCACCTGGAGCGGCAGCGCGGCGGCGTGGGGCTGAGAGGCGGACCGGGTGAGACCCAGATCGAGGTCGACCGCCGCCAGATCCGGCAGCGGATCGCCAAGCTGCGGCGCCGGCTCGACCTCCTGGAGCGCCAGCGGCGCACCCGCAGGCAGGCGCGCAGCGACGTGCCGCTCGCCGCGTGCGCCCTGGTCGGGTATACGAACGCGGGCAAGTCGACGCTGCTCAACCGGCTGACCAACTCCGAGGTGCTCGCCGACAACCTCCTCTTCGCCACCCTCGACCCCACCTCGCGGCTGCTCAACCTCAGCTCCGGCCGGCGGGTCATCTTGACCGACACGGTCGGATTCATCCAGGCGCTGCCGACGGAGCTGGTCGAGGCCTTCGCCGCCACCCTCGAGGAGGTCCGCCAGGCCCACCTGCTGGTGCTGGTGGTCGACGTGTGCCATCCCGAGTGCCAGGCCCAGCTCCGGACCGTCCTGGAGACGCTCGCCGAGATGGAGTGCGACCAGCCGACCCTGCTGGTCGCCAACAAGATCGACCGCCTGGAGGCGGCCGCCCTGGACGACACCGTCGCCCGGCTCGAGGAGACCGCTGATTGCCGGGCGCTCCGGGTCTCGGCCAGGACGGGCACCGGCCTCCGGGATCTCCGCACCGCCCTCGACGCCCTGGCCGGCCGCGCCGTCCCGGAGACCCGGGCCAACCGGCCGGTCCCGGCCGCTGCCGAGGACATGGCGGGCGACGGCGAGGAGGGCCGGGCCGCCAGCTGAGAGCGGGCGGTGACGGGGCACATCGTCTTCGGGGGACCGGCGTCGAAGGGGCGATTGCGCTCGCGCCCGCGCAAGCTCCCACTGCGACGACGTGCCCCGTCGCCGCCCCGGCATCGCTGGTCAGCCCCTGAGGGCGTGGGCCGTGGCCCGCTCGACGTCCCGGCGGGCGTCGCGTTCGGCGATCGCCTGGCGCTTGTCCCAGAGCTTCTTGCCGCGGGCCACGGCGATCTCGCACTTGATCCGGTTGTGCTTGAGGTAGAGGCGGAGGGGGATCAGGGTCAGGCCGCCCTGCCGGGACTGGACATCCAGGTACTGGATCTCGCGACGGTGGAGCAGAAGGCGGCGGCGACGCTCCGGCTCGTGGTTCTGGCGGTTGCCCATCTCGTACTGGCCGATATTGGCCTGGATCAGCCACGCCTCCCCGTTCTCGACCCGGACGTAACCCTCGCGCAGGTGGGCGCGGCCGGCGCGTACCGCCTTCACCTCGGTGCCGGTCAGCTGGATCCCGGCCTCGAGCGTCTCCAGGAGGTGGTACTCATGGCTGGCCTGGCGGTTGCGGGCGAGGACCTGATCGCCCGGTCGGGGGTTCGGGGGCATCGTCGAGGCTATATGCTGACGCGTCGACCGAGCGCCGATCCCGCCGCGGGACCGAGGAGGCATGGATGGAGCCGCTGGAAGTGGCGATCACGCTGAAGGGGGACAGCCCCGACGCGGTCGACGCCGTCCGCACCGAGCTGGGCAAGGCGGACGTCTTCTGCCTCGGCCAGCCGGCCGGCCACATGGCGACCTCCCAGCAGGGCAGCGAGTCGGACCTGCTCCACTTCACCATCCACGACGCCCAGGGCGCCGAGCGGGTGATGCTCCCCGTCTTCACCCGGCCCGAGATCATGCGCGCCGCGCTGGCCCGCAATCCCGACTGGCAGACCCTCTCCGTGCTCCAGGTGCAGGGTCAGGGCCTCCTGGACCACGTCCACCCCGACGTGATCATCGTTATCAACCCCTGGTCGCGGCTCGAGTTCCAGCTTCCGCCCGCCCCCCAAGCGGCCGGCTGAGGGCAGCAGCCGACCAGGCGCTGTCGGGCTGAGCGCATCGCGTTGACGGATCACACCGCCGGGGACGAGCGGCGGCCTACAGCGCGAGGTGAAGCCGCAGGGCGTCGTCGATCTCGCGGATTGCGGGAGCGGGCAGCGGTCCCAGGAGGCGGCCAACCCGTGCAACAGCGACAGCCCTGACCTGCTCCGCCTGGGCCTTGGAATCACGCTCGAGACCGCCCACCCCCGCTCTCAGACGGACCTGGAAAGGGAGCACGCGACGAACGTTGGAGGTGATCGGCACGACGGTCACCACCCCCCTGCCCAAGCGCGCCGCGGTGGCGTTGGCGGCGTCGTTGCTCACGATGACCGCGGGACGGCGCTTCGCCGCCTCGGAGCCCTGAGCCGGGCCGAACTCGACGAGGCGGATCTCCCCTCGCCACATCACGCGATCCCGTCACCGGTGGCGGTGTCCCACAACTCGGCGTCGTCGGCCACCGCCCACTCCTGAAACGCCGCCTCGTACGCCTTCTCCAGACCGGCGGCGCGCAACAGGCTCACAGCCTCATGGACGGCAGCGGACCGCGAGCTCGCGGTGCGCTCGCGGGCGTAGCCGTCGAGGAAGTGGACGTCGTCGTCCGGCAGGCTCACACTGACCTTCATACCCCGAATACTACCGCATGTCCCACCACACGGCGCCGTCACCTCCGACCGCGCAGGAACGCCGCCGCGCTCATGGGCCGGCGGCCCGGAGGTTGGACCGTGTCGACGCGGAACCAGCCGGCGGCGGTGGCGACCACGGCGGATTCGCCCTCAATCCGGATGACGGCCCCCGGGATCGCGGATCCGTCCCCGGGAATCGGCCGGCCGGCGAGGATGCGAAGCGACACCCCGGCCAGGTCCGCGGTCACCCCCGGCCACGGGTCGAGGGCCCGGACCATCCGGTCCACCTCCTCCGCGGAGCGCGCCGACCACTCGAGCAGCCCATCGTCTCGGGTTAGCCGGGGCGCATAGGTCACCCCCTCCTCGGGCTGTGGCGTGGCGACGGCGGAGCCCCGCTCCAGTCCGGCCAGCACCGCCGCCAGCTCCTCGGCCCCCGCGATCGCGAGCGTCTCGGTCAGGCCGGCCGCCGTCGCCTCAGCGCCGATCGGGACCTCCCGGTGCGCGTACACCGGGCCGGTGTCCAGCCCCGCCTCCATGCGCATGATGCAGACGCCGGTGACGGGGTCGCCGGCCAGGATCGCCCGGGCGATCGGCGCCGCCCCGCGCCAGCGGGGCAGGAGCGAGGCGTGGACGTTCACCCCGCCGAAGCGATGGCCGTCGAGCAGCGTCCGGGGCACGATCTGGCCGTACGCGGCCACCGCCAGGACGTCGGCGCCGAGAGCGAGGATCTCCTCGACAACGGGCCCAGATCGGATGCGCTCCGGCTGCAGCAGCGGGATGCCGAGCTGCCCAGCCGTGTCCGCCACCGGGCGCGGCGCGGGACGGCCCCGGCTGCCGGGACGCGCCGGCTGGGTGACCGCGGCCAGCACCTCATGACGGGCATTGCAGGCGCGCAGGCTGGGGACGGCAAACCCGGCGGTGCCGGCAAACACGATGCGCACGGGAAGAGAGGTTAGCCGGTCGGAGACACCGTCCAGGCCGCGCGGATGCCAGTCCGCATCGGGCGCAGTGCCATCAACCAGTGAACTCGCTCGATCGGCGATTGGTTACAGGCGACGCGTCCCGCCGCAGGTTTCCGCGCCCTCACAGCGGGTTGCGCGCCCGTCCCCCGGGAGCCGAGCGTTGCCCGCCCGCTCAGACGGTGACGGCCTCACCCTCCACCCGCACGACCTCCTCGTCGGTCAGCTCGTCGACCCTGCGCAGGGTGCTCGGGTCAGTGAGCCGGTCGGTGAAGAGGATGCCGTCGAGGTGGTCGATCTCGTGCTGGATGGCTCGGGCCAGCAGACCGGCACCCTTGATCCGCACCTGCTTGCCGTGGCGGTTGAGCGCCTTGCAGACCACCTTCTCGGCGCGGGTCACCTCCCCCACCATGCCCGGGACGGAGAGGCAGCCCTCGTAGGCGGTCTGCTCGCCCTCGGCCTTGATGATCTCGGGGTTGGCGAGGTGGAAGAGCTGGTTGTCCACCTTGACGGTGATGACCCGCAGCGAGACGTCGACCTGGGGGGCGGCCAGCCCCACGCCCGGGGCGGCGACCATGGTCTCCATCATGTCGTCCATCAGGCGGCGGACCGAGTCGTCGATCCTGCCCACCCTGGGCGCCCTGCGACGCAGGACGGGGTTGTCCTCGGCGACGGTGACGATGTGGAGGAGGGTCATCCGGTTCGGCTCTCTCGGTTGGTCACATGACCGGGTCGACGTCGATGCTCCAGCCCCGACCCCGGGGCAGGTGGGGAAACGCCCTCTCGATCTCCTCCCCCCGCACCGTCAGCTGCCAGCGGTACTGGCCGCGGAGGCGGTGCAGGAAAGCGGGGGTCGGGCCGAGGACGTCGAGCCCGCCACCCGGCCCGAGGATAGCAGACAGGCGCTCGACGGACTGCTGGGCGGCCGTCTCGGCGGAGGCGTCGGCGGCGTGGCTGACGGTGCAGGTGACCAGCCGCGAGTAGGGGGGGAAGCGGTACGCGCGGCGCACCCGGATCTCGTCGTGGGCGAAGCCGCGGTAGTCGTGGGTGACGGCGTGGCGAACCGCGTAGTGCTCGGGGCTGTAGGTCTGGAGGATGACCCGGGCGGGCTCATCGCCCCGCCCCGCCCGGCCCGCCACCTGGGTGATCAGCGAGAAGGTCACCTCGCCGCTCCGGTAGTCGGGGAAGTGGAGCGAGGTGTCGGCGTTGACGATCCCCACCAGCCGGACCCGGCCCAGGTCCCAGCCCTTGGCGACCATCTGGGTGCCGATCAGGCAGTCCGCCTCGCCGGCCCGGAAGCGCTCGTAGATCTCGAAGTAGGCGTCCCGCCTCTGGACGGTGTCCCGGTCCATCCGGAGCAGGCGGAGCCCCGGGAAGCGTGCCGCGACCTCCGCCTCCAGCCTCTCGGTGCCCATCCCCAGGCCCCGGATCGCCGCCGAGCCGCAGCCCGGACACCGATCCGGCAGGGAACGGGAGGAGCCGCAGTAGTGGCAGTCGCAGCGGCCCCGTCCGGCGTGGTAGACGAGGGCGACACTGCAGTTGGGACAGCCCAGCGGCTCGCCGCAGCCGCGGCAGAGGACCACGGTGGCGGTGCCCCGGCGGTTGAGGTAGAGGATCGACTGCCCGCCCTCCGTGCGGCTCTGCTCCAGGGCCCGGGCCAGCGCCTGAGAGAGCGGGCTGCGGTTGCCGGCGCGCAGCTCCTCGCGGAGGTCGACCACCTCGATGGGCGGGAGGGCGCGCCCGGTGATCCGCTCCGGCAGCGTGGTCAGGTCGAGGCCCCCGGTGTGGGCCCGGTAGTAGGTCTCGACCCGGGGGGTGGCGCTCCCCAGCACCACCGGGACCCCGGCGCGCCGGCCGAGCTCGAGGGCGACGTCGACGGCGTGGTAGCGGGGGACCCGGTCCTGCTTGTAGGCGGAGGCGTCCTCCTCGTCCACCACCACCACCCCCAGCCGGGGCAGCGGGGCGAAGACGGCGCTGCGCGACCCCACCACCACATCGATCTCGCCGAGGCGGGCCCGGCGCCATTCGACCGCGCGCTCGGCATCGGTGAGCCCGGAATGGCTGACCGCCAGCCGCCCGGGGAAGCGGGCGGCGAAGCGGCGGATCATCTGGGGGGTCAGGGCGATCTCCGGGACCAGGCAGATGGCCTGGCGGCCACGGGCCAGGGCGGCGTCGATGGCGGCCAGGTAGACCTCGGTCTTGCCGCTCCCGGTGACACCGTGGAGCAGCACGGCGCGGTGGCGGCCGGCGGCGATGGCCTCGAGGAGGGGGGCGGCGGCCTGGCGCTGCGCCTCGGTGAGATCGGGTGCTCGGAGGGCCGTGCCCTCGGCGCGCGCCGCGGTCAGAGCCGCCGAGGTCGAGCGCGGTCCGCGACGCCGCCCCGTGGCCGCCCCGGTGCTCCGGGCCCCCTTGGGCACCATCGCCTTGAGAACCTCGGGAAGCGGCGCGCAGTACCGATCGGCGATCCATTCCGCCAGCCCCAGCAGGGCCTCGGGGAGCAGGGGCTCGTCGTCGATGACGGCGGAGATGGGGCGGGCGTCAGGGTGGTCGGACCGGTCCATGAGGGCGACCACCAGGCCGGGCAGGGAGCGGGCGCCGAAGGGGACCTGGACCCGCACCCCCGGTCGAATTCGATCGGACAGCTCGTCGGGGACGCTGTACGTGTACCGCTCCTGGGGCAGCATCCCCCGGGTGTCGGGCACGACCGAGGCGAACACCGGTGCGGTCACGGCCAGCATGATGCGCGCCCCGGGGAGACCGGTGAGTGGCCGGTGGGCCCAGCGGAACCCAGGGGCACGCCGGGAACCATCCCCCGCCGCCCCGCGTCATACGCGTGCATGACCAGTGAGCGAGGTGCCCCATGAACGCGCGATGGATACTGGCCGGAACGGTGACCGCCGCCGTCCTGGCGGCCGTGGCCGGTTGCGGCTCGGCGGCGGTCGGCTCGTCGGAGGCGCGGAGCGCCGCGATCAGCGCTCCGGTGGCGGCGCCGGCGCAGGCCGCCGGTGGTTCGTACAGCGCGGCGGGGTCCAGCTCCGGGCAGTCCAGCGCCGGGTCGGCCGGGAGTGGATCGTCGCCGACCAGCCCTGAGCTGAGCGCCGACAGCTCCGACGGGGACATCGTGGTGGGGTCGCCGGGAGCCGACGTGGCCCGCTCGGTGACCGCGTCCTACACGGTGCCGCCGGGCAGCTTCCTGCCGTCGTTCGACACCGTCATCGCCGACGCGGTCGCCCTGGGCGGCTACGTGGTCGGGTCGGACACCTCGCCGAACGCCAAGGGCCGGATCGTCAGCGGGGAGGTGACCCTCGCCGTCCCGACCGCCCAGATGGCCAGCCTGCTCAACAGCCTGCCCTCCGACTTCACCGCGTCGTCCATCAACTTCTCGAGCGTTGACGACACCGCCAGCATCGTCGACGTCAACGCGCGCCTCACCTCCGCGCAGGCCCACCTCACCGCCCTCCAGGGGCTGCTCGCGAAGGCCACCTCGCTCAGCGACATCACCACCCTGGAGCAGCAGATCGAGGACGTCGAGACCTCCATCGACACCGACCAGGGCCAGCTGACCACGCTCAACCAGGCGGTGACGTACGCGACGGCCACGATCCGGCTCAAGGAGCGCGGCGCGATCACGGTGGCGGTGAAGGTCGCCACCGGTCCGGCGGTCTCCAGTGGGGTGTCCAAGGGCTGGAACAACGCGCTGGTCATCGTCACCGTCGCCCTCGAGGTGCTGGTGACGGCGATCCCGGCTGTGGTTCTGCTGGCGATCGGTTGGGCCGTGTGGCGGCTCCGGCGGCGTCGCGTCGCTCCGACACCACACGCGGAGGTCACCGCGTAGCCGCCGTCACCTCCTCTCCGCAATGACGAGTGACGGCGCGGCTCGGACCTCAATCACGAGGGCGCCGCCGAGCTTGTCGTGCCAGCCCTGCTTGAGGGGGTCCGAGGCCACCCCGATCACCGCGAGGACGAAAGAAATGGTCCACAGCGCTCCGTAGAGATCGAGGAGCGAGAGGGGAACGATCTGGAGGAGAACGAACGGAACGACCGACCCCCACCAGAGCATCGCTCGCAGCAGCGCCCGCCCAACGGGCAACCGCTGATCGGGGTCCTCCTGACGCACGACCCAGAGCCCCAGAGCTGACTGTCCCAGCGTCCGTCCCCGACCGGAGACGGTGAGCCCGAAATAGCCGGCGAAGAATGCCGCAAAGAACGTGAACACCAGCCTCACCGCCCAGACCACATCGTTGTCGACGAAGTTGGTGAAGTTCGCCGGAGTAGTGCCGACCCCCGAGCTCCTGATGTAGGAGAAAAGACCGACAGCCAGAGCCCACCAGCCTATCGCCAGGAAGACGCACACCACCACCCCGTCAATCAGGTAAGCGCCAGCGCGGCGCCAGAAGCTGGCGACCTCCGCACCGACCGACCAGCCCGGGGTGAACTTCCCAGGGTACGAAGCTCCGCTGGTCGAGACGACGGCCGCATAGGGCCTGGGAGCGTAGGGCGGCTGCCCGACGGGATAGGGCTGTGGGAGCGGCGGCAGCTGTTGCGAGGGGGCCGCCGAGGAACCGGACAGGACCGGTTGACCGGCCACGGCACCGCGTGTCTGCTGCTCAGCCTGAATGAGCAACCGGTTCCTCTGCAGGTGGTAGCCGATCTCTGTGATCTCGCCGGCGGCGCGCTGGCGCTCGAGCTCGCGCAACCGGGCGTCGGTCGCCCCCTCCTGCTGCCCTGGCATCTCCTCCCCCCGGCAGGGCTGAAACTCGGGCAATTATGTGCTCTCTCGGGAGCCGGCGTGCGCCCAGCGTGAGTAGCGCCACCTGCGACCCGTGCTGGGCGCGGCCGTGCGCCAGGACCGGGTGTCGACTGGATCCCTGGCTCAGGCCGAGACCTCGCGGCCGGGCAGCCGGTCACCGATGAGGGCGACCAGCCGCCTTGCCACCTCGAGCTTGGGCATCCTCTCCACGGTCAGCACCACCCCGTCGCGATCGAGGACGGTGACCGCGTTGTCGTCGGCTCCCATCCCCACCCCCGGAGCGCCGACGTCGTTGAGGACGATGAGGTCGAGGCCCTTGCGGCGCAGCTTGTCGGCGGCGTTGGCGAGCAGGTCGTCCGTCTCGGCGGCGAACCCGACCACCAGCATCCGGGCGCGGCGGGGATGGGTGCGCACCGACTCCAGGATGTCGACGGTCGGTACCAGCTCCAGGGTCAGCTCGCGGGCGGTCTTCTTGAGCTTGCGCGCGGACACCGCGCGGGGACGGTAGTCGGCCACGGCCGCCGCCATCAGGAGGACGTCGGCGCGACCGAGCGCGGTCCAGACCGCGCGCTGCATCTCGCCGGCGGTCTCCACCTCGCTGACCGACATCCCGGTTGCCGCGGGCGGCGGGGGTGCAGCGGTGATCAGCTCCACCTCGGCGCCGGCCTCACGGGAGGCGGCGGCGAGCGCGTTGCCCATCTTGCCGCTGGACCGGTTGCCCAGAAAGCGGACGGGGTCGATGGGCTCACGCGTGCCGCCGGCGGTGACCACCACCCGGGCGCCCCGGAGCGGGAGCGGGCGGGAGCCGGCGGAGGCCACGGCGCCAGGATCCGCCTACCTGTCGACGGCGTCAGCGGAGCCGAGCAGCCCGGAGGGGAGCTCCGCGATGGCGGGCGCGGGGATGCGCAGGCCCTCCAGCTGCGCCACCGCGACCTCGACGATCGCGGCCGGCTCCGCCATGCGGCCCATCCCCTCGTGCCCGCTGGCCAGGCGCCCGGCGACCGGCCCGACGAACGTGACCCCGCGAGCGCGCAGCGTCTCGACGTGGCCCCGGGTTGCCGGATGCTCCCACATCGCCGTCTCCATCGCCGGCGCGACCACGAGCGGTGCCCGGCAGGCGAGGGCGGTGGTGGTCACCGCATCGTCGGCGAGGCCGAGGGCCAGCCGCGCGAGCAGGTTGGCGGAGGCGGCGACGGCCACCTGCACCTCGGCCCACTCCGACAGCTCGAGGTGCGCCATGCCGTGGCCGGCCCCCCGGCCCTCGGCGGAGAGGCCGGCCGCGCCGCCCGGCCGGCGCCGGCGCGCCTCCCGGAAGAGGTCGGTGACGACCGGGTTCCCGGAGAGGCTCTGCAGGGAGAGCGAGGTGATGAAGTGGGTGGCCGACGCGGTCATCGCGACCCGCGTCTCGGCGCCCCGGCGGCGCAGCAGCGTGATCACGTCTCCCGCCTTGACCGCGGCGACGCTGCCGCCCACATAGATCAGGGCCCGGTGCCCCGCCAGCTCCCCCGCCTGATCTTCTCCGCTCTCTGGCAGGGCCCGGTGCCCCGCCAGCTCCTCCGCCTGATCTTCTCCGCTCACTGGTGAACCTCCCGCGGCCGGCTCCGTTCGATGATATCGAGGATCTCGAGGGCGGCGCGATGAACGTCGTCGTTGACCACCCGGTAGTCGTACCAGTCCTGCTCGGCCAGCTCCCTGCGCGCATTCTCCCAGCGCAGCTCGAGGCTGTCAGCGGACTCGGTGGCCCGCTCGGTCAGCCGACGGCGCAGCTCCTCGGGGCTGGGGGGCAGCAGGAAGATGAAGATCGCCCCCGCCACCCGCGGCCGGATCCGGGCCGCGCCCTGGACGTCGATCTTGAGGACGATGTCCTCCCCCCGCTCGAGGCTGGCGCGCACCGCCGCCTCCCCGGTCCCGTACCAGTGGCCGTGGACCAGGGCGTACTCGAGCAGCTGGTGACCGTCGCGCAGCGCCTGGAAGCCGGCGTCGTCGACGAACCGGTAGGCGACCCCGTCCACCTCTCCCGGCCGGGGTGTCCGGGTCGTGTAGGAGATCGAATAGTGGAGCCACGGAGCCACCCGGAAGAGCTCCTGGAGCAGCGTGTCCTTGCCGACACCGCTGGGCCCCGAGAGAACGATCAGGCGCCCGGGCGGGGCCGAGACCACCTGGCGTCCGGCCCGCGTCCCCCTGCCGGACGGAGGCCCCTGGCTCATAGGCGGCCCTCGCGTGCCGCCTGCTGGATCAGGACGAGCCCGGCGGGGAGCGCCGACTCGAAGGCCATCTCTCCGCCGCCGGCGGGATGGACGAAGCGGAGCGCGCACGCGTGCAGGGCCAGCCGGGAGGCGCCGTCGCGGCGCCGGCCGTAGACGAGGTCGCCGGCCACCGGATGGCCGATGTAAGCGAGGTGGACGCGAATCTGGTGGGTCCGGCCGGTGCGCAGCCCCACCTCCAGCTCGGTGGACTGGGGATGGCGGACCAGCACCCGGAGCTCGGTGACGGCGGGCCGGCCACCATCGACGACCGCCATCCGCTTGCGGTCGCGAGGATCGCGGCGGATCGGCGCATCGATGGTTGCGCTGGCCTCGGCCAGGCCGCCGTGCACCAGGGCCCAGTAGCGGCGGGTGAGGCTGCGCGCCTGGAGCTGGGCGGCCAGCTGGCGGTGGGCCGCCTCCGACTTGGCGACGACCAGCAGGCCCGAGGTGTCGCGGTCGAGGCGGTGGACGATCCCCGCCCGCTCCTCCCCGCCGAGCAGCGACCAGACCGCACCGCGCTGGCGAAGCCCGTCGGCGAGGGTCCCGTCCGGGTGACCGGGCGCGGGATGGACGACCAGGCCGGCCGGCTTGTCGATCACCGCCAGCCATTCGTCCTCGTACACGACGACCAGCTCGACGGCCGGTGCCGCACCCCGCGGCGGAGCCGGGGTCGCGGCGGGAAGGGTGACCTCGACCCGGTCGTCACGTCCGATCCGCTGACCCGGCCGGCCGGGGCGGAGGTTGACCCGCACCGCCCCGGCGGCGATGAGGGTCTGCGCCGCGTGACGGGTGATCCCGCGCTCCCTGGCCAGCCAGAGGTCGAGGCGGACGGCGTCGTCGACCGCCGCCGGCATGCCCACTATCCCGCGGCCTGGCTGTCGTGGCGGATGCCGAGCTGGTACACCACCACCAGCATGCCACCCACGATCCCCATGTCGGCCACGTTGAAGATCTGGAACAGCCAGAAGTGGGTGTCGATGAAGTCCACCACGTAGCCCTGGACGAGGCGGTCGATGCCGTTCGAGATCGAGCCGCCGAGGATGCCGCCGAGGGCCAGCAGGCGCAGGAGCCCCCCACCCATGCTCGGGCCGTAGAGGAGGATGTAGACGATGACGATCGCCGCCACCACCAGGTAGAGGAAGGTGAGCTGGGGGAAGAGGCCGAAGGCGGCCCCGGAGTTGTGGATGGGGTGGATGGTGATCGGGGCCCCGGCGGGGACCTGGGTGCCCAGCTCGACATGGGCGGTCACCAGCCACTTGCTGAGATGGTCGAGGGCGATGACCACGGCGGCGGTGATCAGCATGATGGCGTAACGCTGCCGCGTGCTCCGCACCTTCCGGCGCGGCGCCGCCGGCCCCGGCGACTGCCCATCATCGAGCCGCGGCGGCCCCGTTGCCGCCGCGCTTGCGGCATCGACCGGCGCCGGCTCGTGCTGCGCCGCGCGGGTTGGATCGACGGGGCTCAACGGCTCACGCCCAGCCAGCACGGCTCCCCGCCGATCTTCCCCGACCACTCGCTGATAACCTCACCGCGGCCGAAGCTGATCTCGGTGGCCAGCACCTCGGCCATGAGGTGGTCACGATGGGTCTCGATGGCTTGGCGAAGATCGCCGTCCGCCTCCACCCGGAGTTGGATGCGATCGTCGAGGGCGAGGGCGGCCTGCTTGCGGAGGTCGTTGACCTTGCGGGAGACGTGGCGGACCAGCCCCTCCAGGCGCAGATCGTCGGTGACGGTGGTGTCCAGGCTGACCCCCTCGTGGTCGTCCCCGCCAGGCCCGGCGTAGGTCACCGCCTTCACGTTCAGCTCGTCGGCGAAGATCGCCTCCAGCTCGGCGGAGAGCCGTCTGCCCCGGACGGTCGCTGAAGCCAGGGGCTGCCGGACACCGAGCCCGGCGCCCTCGCGCACCCCGAGCCCGTCCTCGACCAGGCGCCGCAGCCGGGCCATCTCCTCGAGGAGGGCGGGGTCGCGCCAGCTCGCGTCCGCCTCGGGGTAGTCGGTGAGATGCACCGAGTCGGGGACACCCGCCGCCGCCCCGCCGGTCTCGTGGCCGCTCAGGTTGCGGTACAGCCTCTCGGCCAGGAAGGGCATGAACGGAGCGATCAGCCGCGAGAGGGTCTGGAGCGCCGTGTACAGGGTGGCATAGCCGGAGCCCTTGTCGGCGTCGGTGACGTCGGCCGACTTCCAGAAGCGCCGCCGCGAGCGGCGCACGTACCACTTGGAGAGGTCCTCGACGAACAGCTCGATGGTCCGGGTGGCGGCGGTGGCGTCGTAGCCGTCGAGAGCGCGGCGCACCCCGTCGACGCACTCGGCGAGGCGGGCGAGGCACCAGCGGTCGAGCTCGGGACGCCGGCCGGCGGGAACGGCCGCCCCGCCGTCGGGCGCGGCGTCCGGGTCATAGCCGTCGAGGCGCGCGTACTCGCAGAAGAACTTGTAGGTGTTCCAGAGGGTCAGCACGAAGCGGCGGACCACGTCGCGGATCAGATCGGGCGACACCCGGTAGTCGCTCCCCGGCGCCACCGCGCTGTAGAAGTACCAGCGGGTGGCGTCGGCGCCCAGCTCGGCGAAGGTCTGGGTCGGATCGATGATGTTGCCGATCCGCTTCGACATCTTGCGGCCGTCCTTGTCGAGGACCAGGCCGAGGCAGATCACATTGCGGTAGGCGGGCTTGTCGAAGAGCAGGGTGCTCTCGGCGAGCAGGGAGAAGAACCATCCCCGGGTCTGGTCCATCGCCTCGCAGATGAAGTCGGCAGGGTGACGGCGGGCGAAGCGCTCCTGGTTCCCGAAGGGGTAATGGACCTGGGCGAAGGGCATGGCGCCGCTGTCGTACCAGGCGTCGATGACGTCGGGGACGCGGCGCATCACTCCGCCGCACCGCTCGCAGCGGAGAAGAACCTCGTCGATGTGCGGCTTGTGCAGGTCGTCCTGGACGGTGAGCCCCAGCTCGGCGGCGCTGCCGACGCAGCGGCGCGCATCGCACCGTTCGCAGACCCAGATCGGCAGCGGCGTTCCCCAGTAGCGGCTCCGCGAGAGATTCCAGTCGACCAGGTTCTCCAGCCAGTTGCCCATGCGGCCGTCGCGGACGTGCGCCGGCTGCCAGTTCACGCTCCGGTTGTTCTCGATCAGCCGCTCCTTCACCTGGGTGGTCCGGATGAACCAGGAGGTGAGCGCGTAGTAGAGGAGCGGGGTGTCGCAGCGCCAGCAGAACGGATAGGAATGGCGGACCTGGCCGGACTTGTAGAGCCGGCCCTCGGCCTTCAGATCGGCGACGATCCGGGGGTCCGCATCCTTCACGAAGAGGCCGCGGTACCGGGCCTGACCGTCCAGGAAGCGCCCGTCGAGGCCGACCACGTGGCGGACCGCCACACCCTCCCTCTGGCACAACTCGAGGTCCGCCTCTCCGTAAGCGGAGGCGGTGTGGACAATCCCCGTTCCCTCCTCCATCGACACCATCTCCGGGGCCGCCAGCACGACGAACGCCCTGCCCTCGGGGAGCATGTCGGTGAAGAGCGGCTCGTAGCTGCGGCCGACCAGGTCGCGGCCCGGCATCTCGCTGGTGATCGCGTAGCCGCCGTCGAGAACCTCGAGGCGCTCCCGGGCGAGGATCAGCCTCTCCCCCTGCTGCTCGACCTCGACGTAGACGGCGTCGGGGTGGACCGCGAGCGCGACGTTGCCGGGCAGGGTCCAGGGGGTAGTGGTCCAGGCCAGCAGGGAGACGTCCTCCGCACCGATGAGCCGGAACTTCACGTAAACCGAGGGGTCGGGCACGTCGTCCTGGTAGCCCTGCGACAGCTCGTGCGAGGAGAGCGAGGTCTGGCAGCGGGGGCAGTAGGGGGTGACCTTGTAGCCCTGGTAGAGCAGGTCCCGGGCCCAGAGCTGCTGGAGGCTCCACCACACCGATTCGATGTAGGTCCCATCGTAGGTGCGGTAGGGGTTGCCCATGTCGATCCAGAAGCCGAGCCGGTCGGTCATCGCCTCCCACTCGCCGATGTACTCCTGGACCGACTCCCGGCAGAGGTCGTTGAACCGGGCGACGCCGAACTCCTCGATCTGCTTCTTGCCGCTGATGTGGAGCGACTTCTCCACCTCCAGCTCCACCGGGAGCCCGTGGGTGTCCCAGCCTCCCTTGCGCTCGACGGAGTACCCGCACATCGATCGGTAGCGCGGGAAGAGATCCTTGAAGGCGCGGGCCAGGACGTGATGGATGCCGGGCTTGCCGTTGGCGGTGGGAGGCCCCTCGTAGAAGACGTAGGGCTCGCCGTCCTGGCGCAGCTCGAGGCTGCGCCGGAAGACGTCGGTGCGCTTCCAGAGGTCGAGGACGGCGATCTCGCCCTCGGCGAGCTGGGCCCGGCTGTCGACGGCGGCGAAGCGTGGGACGGCGGCCATTGTCGGGCAAGGATAACGATCAGCCCGGGTGCCCCACCCCCGCGGACGGCCGCTCCCCGAAGATCACCCGGCCGAGACGGACCATCGTCGCCCCCTCCCCCACCGCCAGCTCGAAGTCGTCGCTCATCCCCATCGACAGCTCCGGGAGCTCGAGCCCCAGCTCCGCCTGGAGCCGGTCGCGCAGCTCGCGGAGCCGGCGGAAGCACGCGCGGGCGGGCGCGGGGTCGCCGAAGGGGGCGATGGTCATGAGACCTGACACACTCAGGCCCGGAAGCGCCGCGAGTGCGCGCAGCAGCTCCGCGGCGCCGTCCGGCGGGACCCCTGTCCTGCCGGCGATGCCGGTGAAGTCCACCTCGACCAAGCTCTGGAGCGGTCCGTGCCCGGGGTCGCGATGCCCGGAGAGCGCCGCCCCGACCCGCTCCGAATCGAGGGAATGGACGGTGTCGAAGAGCTGGGCGGCGAGGATGGCCTTGTTGGTCTGGAGGTGGCCGACCAGGTGCCAGCGGAGGCCGGCAGGGACGGTGGCGTGCTTGAGCCGCGCCTCCTGGACCCGGTTCTCGCCGATCTCGGTGACCCCCGCCGCCACCGCCTCCGCGATGCGCTGCGGCGCCACCGTCTTGGTGACGGCGATCAGCCGGACCGAGTCGGGATCCCGGCCGGCGCGCTCGGCGGCACCGGCGATCCGCCGCCGGACGGCAGCGAGGCGTTCGGCGATCTCGGCGGCCGAGGAGATGGCCCTGGTCTCCGGCATGTCGGCCATCGTAGGCCGGTGGCCCGATCCGTAGCCGGTTCGCCCTCTGCCCCGCGATCCGGGCGCGCCGCGCGGCGCCTACCGAGCTCGCCGCCGTACGAGCCGTCTCGACGAGCGCTACCCGAAGAGTTGGCTCAGGTCGCCGTTGGCCGAGTCTGATGCGTGCCCCAGGAGGGGTAGCCCGTACACCTCCTCGATCGATCGGAGGGTGCCGAAGTGGTCACCGGCGATCGCCACGTTGCCCTTACCCTCGGCGTTGGCCGAGATCACGGTGGTCGGGATCGGTCCGCCGGTCCCAGTGGTCAGCGGGCCGTTGTCCATGGTGATGATCACGGTGCCGTCGGCAGCGAACCAGGCGGAGGAGAGCACCGACGGCAGGGTGGCCTTCAGCCACGAGTCAATCTGCTGTGACTCGCCGGGGCCGCACTGGTCGTGACCGTCGTGGCACAGGTTCGGGGTGATCCACACGAAGTCGGGGGCCCCGGCCGAGTCCAGGGTCGTGACCATGGAGGAGACGCCCGGGTAACGGAGGACGTTGCAGGCGTTCGGCGGCATGTCGTCCTGGTAGTAGACGAAGGGGTCATGCCAGCCCGCGTACTCGTCGGGGTCGGAGCCGTCGCTGTGGTCGGTGTCACAGGCTGACGGCATCGACTCCATGTAGGCAGTCCAAGGGATACCAGCCTGGGTGAGTTGGCCGCCCAGGTCCTCCGCGCTTATGGCATCCGGCGACGAGCAGGTATCGTCGGTGCAGCCCTGCGTGGAGCCGCCGGTCATCGCCAGGTAGTTGGGGAGGCTGTAAGGCTCCTCGACGGCCGTCCAGTCGGTGAGCGAGGCGTACTGAGAAGCCAACGAGCACCAGTAGGGGTCGGGAGAGCCGGAGCCGCAGCTGCCCAGCGTGGCAGCGTAACTCTGGCTCTCCTCCATGATCACCATCACGTGCGGCTCGCCGCTCGACGTCGGTGTCGGCGCAGCGGTGGGGGTGGGCGTGGCCGCTTGGGCAGGCGGGGGCGAGTGAGGGGGCCCCGATGTCGGAGTGGGCGTCTCGCGCGGCTCGTGCCCGTCGGATGCAGCAGAGCTGGAGGGCAGAGCCGTGCCGGACGGCGTCGGTGTCGCGGTGGGTGTCTGGCCGGTCGGAACCTCCCCGCAGCACGACGGGGACGGACTCGAAAGCACCAGCCTCCGCGCGGGCGGGCTCGTCGCCGGAGGCGCGCACGCCGCCAGCAGGAGCATGGCTGCCACTGCGCACATGAGCCTTCCGACCGGTCTGGGCATCGGGGACGTCTCCTCGTGAGCGGGTCCAGGTTGGTGACCGGCACCCTCGGGAGAGCTCCGCACCGCAGACCACCCAGCCTGCCCCGCAGAGCGGGCTCCCCTCTGGGCGCACCCTGCCGCATTGAGATTACCAAATGGCCACCGCCGATTCGCCTCCCCCCCCCGCGATGAGCTCGACGGCTCTCGCTCAGCCGGGGGGTGAGAGCCGGACCGGGGAGCCGGCCGAACCCCCATCGATACGGAGGAGCAGGTGGGTTCCCACCTCCAGCAGCTGCCGGAGAGATTCCGGCGTGGTGGCTCCGGCGGTGGCGAAACGCTCGACGATGATCGCCTCAGCGGCTGGATCCATCTCCTCCGCCCCGACCCGGTGGGCCACCGCCTCGGCGGCCACGCCGGTTCCTGGCACGGCCAGCCGCACCCACGGGTCTCGCTGCCATCTCAACGCTTTGCGAGAGAAGGCGCTGGTGAGCAGGTAGACGACGCCGGGCGGGGCCACCGCGAAGCTCATCCGCACCGTCCCCGTCCTGGTCCCGGCGCGCGAGGTGACCAGCACCTCGTCCCGATCGCGAAGCGCGGCGAGGAGAGAGGATGGCAGCGCGATGGGCGCCCCGGCCGTCATCCCTACTTGCCCAGGTCGAGGGCCAGCTCCTCCTCCTTGCCGGCCGGACGGGTCCGGCGAGCCGGGGGGCGGCGGGCCGGCAGGGGATTGGTGAGGACCTCCTCGATCTCGGCCCGCATCTCGGCGACGTCTTTGAAGGAGCGGTACACCGAGGCGAACCGGACGTAGGCGATCTCGTCGATCTCCCGCAGGCGCTGCATCACCATCTCGCCCACGATCTGCGACGGCACCTCGGAGAGGTGCTCGCCGCGCAGCTGGTTCTCCACCTCGTCCACCAGCGCCGCCAGGCGCTCGGGGGCGACATCGCGCTTCTTGCTCGCGATCACCAACCCACCGAGGAGCTTCTGATGGCTGAACTCCTCGCGCCTCCCATCCTTCTTGAGCACCCAGAGCGGGGTCGCCTCGATCCGCTCGTAGGTGGTGAAGCGCTTGCCGCAGGAGAGGCACTCACGGCGGCGCCGGACCCCGGTCTCGGTGTCGCGGGAGTCCACGACCTTGGAGTCGACCGATGAACAGAAGGGGCACCTCATCGTCCACAGTCGCGCGCGGGCCGGCCCGCAAGCATCCTCCAGTTATTGACGAAAGTGTCTATTACCTTCTGTCCCTCAGGAAGGCCGGAATGTCCAGGTCGTCGGGGTTGCCCGGCAGGATGTGGCGCTGGGACATGGCGAAGGCGGGACGCTCCTGGGCCACTGGCCGGGCCTGGGGCTCGTAGGCGAGGGTGCCGATGACGTCGATGTGGCCGGTGAAGCCGGTGGCGATGACGGTGATCTTGACCTCGTCCTTGATGCTCTCGTCGATGACCGTGCCGAAGATGATCTGGGCGTCCTTGTCCGCGGACTCGCTGACCAGCTGGGCGGCTTCGTTGACCTCGTAGAGGGTGAGGTCCTTGCCGCCGGTGATGTTGAGCAGGATCCCCTTGGCGCCGGCGATGGTCGTCTCCAGCAGCGGGCTGGCCACCGCGTCGCGGGCGGCGTCGGCGGCCCGGGTGTCCCCGGTCCCGAAGCCGATGCCCATCAGGGCCGCTCCCTGCCCCGACATGATCGCCTTGACGTCGGCGAAGTCGAGGTTGATCAGCCCGGGGTAGACGATCAGGTCGCTGATCCCCTGGACGCCCTGGCGGAGCACGTCGTCGGCGACCTTGAATGCCTCGGACAGGGTCGTCTTCTTGTCGACGACCTGCATCAACCGCTCGTTGGGGATGGTGATGAGGGTGTCGACCCGCTCCTGCAGGACGGCGATCCCCTCCTCCGCGATCCGCTGGCGGCGCATCCCCTCGAAGCGGAAGGGCTTGGTCACCACGCCGATGGTGAGCGCCCCGCTCTCGCGCGCGATCTCGGCGACGATCGGGGCGGCCCCGGTGCCGGTCCCGCCGCCCATGCCCGCGGTCACGAACACCATGTCGGAGTCGCTGAGGGCCTTGGTCAGCTCGTCGCGCGACTCCTCGGCCGCATCGTGCCCCTTCTGGGGGTCGCCACCGGCGCCCAGGCCGCGGGTGACCTTGGCACCGATCCGGATCCTGTGCTGGGCGGCCGACTGCATGAGCGCCTGGTGGTCGGTGTTGAGGGCGATGAACTCGACGCCCTTCAGGTTGCCCCGCATCATCCGGTTCACGGCGTTGGTGCCCCCGCCGCCGACCCCCACCACCCGGATGCGCGCGTGGCCCTCGGTGGTCCGGTCCAGGTCTGCCATCGCATCCTCCTCGCGCTGTCGCGCCTCACCGCTGCCCGATCGGGCCAGGAACTCCTGGGTCATCCGGCGCAGCTCGCGCTCTCTCTCATTCATGGTTCTGATTCCGCCGTGGTGGTGCTGCCGTTCAGAAGAGCTCTCGAAGCCAGCGTCCGAGGCGGGCGCCCACCGGGTCGCCGCCCTGGGCCGGGGCCTGGGTCGCCGTGACATGGGTCTGGGGGCGGCCACGAAGGTGCATGTGGCCGTTCCCACCGCTGAGACGCCGCGCCGCCGGCCGGCCGCCGGAGCGTGCCGCCCAGCGGAGCAGCCCCACCACGGTGGAGTGGTCGGGGCCCTGGATCTCGTCGTTCATCCCGCTCACCCCGGTGGGAGCCGCCACCCGGGCGGGAAGGTCGGTGACGCTCTGGACCATCTCACCGAAGCCGCGCAGCAACGCTCCGCCCCCGGTGAGGACGACCCCCCCCGAGAAGAGCGACGGGGGGCCCGCCATCTCGATCTGGGCGCCGATCAACTGAGCCATCTCCCGGGCCCGCGGGCCGATGATCTCGGCCAGGTAGCGCTGGGGGACATTGACCGGCTCGTCGTAGCCCATCGGGGTGAGGGTCACCTGGGCATCGGCGGGAAGGGTGAGCTGGAGGCAGTGGCCGAAGCTCCGCTTCACCACCTCGGCGGTGTCCAGGTCGCAGCGGAGCCCGACGGCGAGGTCGCCGGTGACGTGGTTGCCCCCCACCGGGAGGACGGCGGTGTGGATGATGCTGCCCCGCGCAAAGACGGCCACGTCGGTGGTCCCCCCGCCGACGTCCACCACCACCACCCCCCGCTCCAGCTCGTCCTCGGTCACCACCGCCTCCGCCGAGGCGAGGACCTGGAGCACCAGGTCGTCGACGTCCAGCCCGGCCTTGTGGACGACCTTGACCACGTTCTGGATGGCCGTCGTCGCCCCGGTGACGATGTGGGCGTCCACCTCGAGCCGGCTCCCGGACATCCCGATCGCGTCACGCACACCGTCCTGGCCGTCGATGGTGAACTGCTGGGGCAGGACGTGGAGGATCCGCCGGTCGCTGGGGACCGATACGGCCCGGGCCGCATCGATGGCCCGCCCGACGTCCTGGAGGCCGACCTCACGCCGGCCGGCCGCGACCGCGACCACCCCGCGGCTGTTCTGGGAGGTGATGTGGCCACCGGCCAGCCCGACCACCGCCGAGTCGATGGCGAGCCCGGCCATCTGCTCGGCCAGGTCGACAGCCTCGGCCACCGCCTCGGCGGCGCGATCGATCTCGATGATGGAGCCTTTCCGGATCCCCCGGGAGATCGCCTCGCCGACCCCGAGGACCCTGAGCCCCGCCGATTCGAGGTCGGCAACGGCACAGCAGACCTTGGTGGTTCCCATGTCGAGCGCAAAGACGTGGCGGGGACGGCTCACATTGACTTTGGAGTATAGCCGGGGCAATACCGCAGGGGAAGGCTTTTCCACCGCGAAACCGCAAGATGTCGGGTTTGCAGCGGCGGGGGGCACAAGATGTTGGTTGTGGAGGACGAGGTGCCGCCACCCAGGATCGTACCATCCGGATGGCCGCCGCGCACGTCCGTGAGGGCCGGGAGGAGGCCGTCGGCCACGGGCTGGCGACGTCGATTCAGCGCAGGCGCACCGGCGCCGAAACACGAACGAGGCCTCGCGACTGCACCTTGCTGGCGAGGCCTCGACGCTCGCGGCTCCCCATCGGGCCGCTGAAGCGAACCTCACCGTAGCACCGGGTCACCGGCGATGCAACCGCGCGGTTGGTCGCGAGGCCCCTCACCAGGGGCGAGGGCAAGCACCGCTCACGCCTGAAGCGACGCTCGACCGCCCTGGCCCAGCCTGGCACGGGGAGCTGCGATTGACCGCACTGAGGTGTCCCTCGAATTCGGGACATGGCCGATCATTCGTGACGAATATTTCGTCACGAATTGCTTGAGAAGGCCACCCTCGACGATGGTCTGCGAGAGCTCGTCTCCGTCCGCCCGACTGGATCGGGGCCCCAACCGCGGACTCGGTTCCTCCGTCCCCCACGGCGCAGCGCCTCTCTGGCACCATGGCGGCACGATGCGCGTCGCCGACCTCCTCGAAGCGCGCAGGCCCAACTTCAGCTTCGAGTTCTTCCCGCCCCGGGACGACGACGGGGTCGCCGCCCTCTTCGCCACCATCGCTGCCCTTGGCGAGCTGGACCCCGGCTTCGTCTCGGTCACCTACGGTGCCGGCGGCAGCACCCGGGCGCTGACGGTGGAGCTGGTCGAGCGCATCCAGCGCGAGCTGGAGATGACACCGGTCGCCCACCTCACCTGCGTGGGCAGCAGCCGCGCGCAGCTGCACGAGGTCCTCCGCCGCATCGTCGCCGCCGGGATCGAGAACGTGCTGGCCCTGCGCGGCGATCCCCCGCGGGGCCAGAACACCTTCGCGCCAGAGCCCGACGGGCTGGCCCACGGCTCGGACCTGGTCGGGCTGGTCACCGGCTCGTACGACCTCTGCGTGGGCGCCGCCTGCTACCCCGAGACCCACCTGGAGTCGGCCTCCCTCGCCGACGAGCTGCGCTGGACCCGGGAGAAGGTGAATCGGGGAGCCTCGTACCTGATCACCCAGCTCTTCTTCGACAACCGGGCGTACTTCGACTTCGTCGCGTCCGCGCGGGCCGCCGGGGTGGCCGTGCCGATCATCCCCGGGATCATGCCCATCACCAGCGTGAGCCAGCTCCACGGCTTCATCGCCCGGCTGCGGGTCAGGATCCCCGAGCAGCTGCTCGCCGCCTTCGAGAGCCGCCGCGACAACCCCCAGGCCGTGCTGGAACTGGGCGTCGCCTGGTCCACCCTGCAGTGCGCCGAGCTGCTCAGAGCGGGAGCGCCGGGCATCCATTTCTACACCATGAACCGCTCACCGGCGACGCGCGCGATCCTTTCCGCGCTGCTGGCGGCCCGGCCCTGGGAGCGCCCGGGCTGATACCTGCTTCTCGGTCGCCACCTGGTCGCCGCGCGAGACGCTCATCCCCGTCATCTTCACGGAGAGGACCTCGCCGCGCGCGAGCGTCCCGTTCTGCATCAGCGCCGGTGACACCCCGCCCACGACCGAACGCATCTTGTCCATGAATCCCACGGTCATTCCCCCAAATGATCGACGCCCCACAGTGGCCGACCCCCGAGAATCACGTTACCCGAATCCGCGACACCCGCGTCAGTCCTGCGCAGTGACAGTGTATTTGGCGCATGTGACCGACAGCCCATGCGAGCAGTCGCGCCCCGTGGCTAGCGCGCCGGAACGAGCCGCCCTATCCGCACGGGAGACCGCCCGGTGCGCCGACGATCAGCGCACCAGGTGCTGCAGCAGCGCCGCGGTCACCTGGGACGGCAGCCCCGGGGTGCCGCCCACCGAGGGGGTGGCCGGGTCCTCGAGGTCGACGTAGCCGAAGGTGGGATGGGTGAAGCTGAGGGCGCTGCGCAGCACGCTGAGGGCCGAGAGCTGGCCGGGGATGGCGCCGATCGCGCCGGGGAGGCCGATGTCGCCCAGCACCGCCTGCCAGCCGGCGCCGGTCCAGAGCGAGAAGGTGCCGGTCTGGTCCCACTCGTAGGCGACCACGTGCACCCCGAAGACGCTCGGGAAGTGGGACGCGGCGGAGCCGAGCACGCTGATCAGCTGAGGCGTGACCGCGGTCCGGATCGAGGGCGGTCTGAGGTCGAGGAGGAGCGGGACGTTGTAGAGGGAGGCGGCCTGGGCCCCGGTCAGCCGCAGGCTGGCGCCCTGGGCGGCGAGTGCGTACTCCACGCCGTCGCGGATCACGCGCGCCATCGGCGGCCACTCTCTGACGGCGATCCGGACGCTGGCCGGGAGGGCGGTGGTCACGGTCACCGACTCCACCCAGGGGATGGAGCGGACCCGCGCGGCGACGGCGTCGCCGTTGAGCAGGAAGATGCTCTGCGACACGTCCGCGGCGCGCACCACCTGGGCGGAGTCGAGCAAGCGGGTGCCGGTGACGCTGACCGAGGTCACCCGGAAGATGGGAGCCCAGAAGGCGGCGGCGAGCACTCCGAGCTCGGCGAGCAGGACCAGGGCCGTCACCCACCGGCGGTGCTCCGGCCGCTCGCGCGCCGGCGCCGGGAGCTGGGGCGAGCCGCGCCGCTGCCGCACCGTTCCGCGCAGCTCCATCTCCGGGGGCACCTCGAGGCGACGAGCCGTCGACGGCCGGTCCGCGATGGCAGTCGCGACGGCGCGCACCCGGACGCGGTGCCGGGTCACCAGGTCGGAGTCCCCCGCACCGCGCTTCGGAGCCTCGATCATCCCGGAGCCCTCCCGGACCGGGCCAGGGCCGCGTCGACGAGCCCCTGGCACACCTCGGGAAAGGAGATGCCCGCGGCCCGGGCGGCATCGGGGAGCAGCGACAGCTCGGTAAGGCCGGGGATGGCGTTCACCTCCAGCACCCAGGGGACGCCCTCGGCGTCCACGATGACGTCCACCCGGGAGAGGTCGCGGCAGCCGAGGGCGCGATGCGCCCGGAGCGCCGCGTCCTGGCAGCCGCGACGCCCCTCCTCGGGGAGGCGGGCGGGGATGACATGGTGGCTCTGACCCGCGGTGTACTTCGCTGCATAGTCGTAGAGGGGACGTTCGGAGACGATCTCGAGGGTCGGCAGGGCCCGAGGGGGATTATCCCCCAGGATTCCCACCGTGACCTCGATCCCGGCGACGAATCTCTCGCAGAGCACCTCGCCAAAGGCCGCGGCGGTCTCCCACGCGGGAACCAATCCGTCTCGTTGGCGGACGATCGACAGCCCGATCGTCGACCCGCCATGGCGGGGCTTGACAACCAGCGGGTAGCCAAGCTCGGAGGCGGCGCTCGCCATCGCGCGCTCGATCTCGCCAGGGTCGGCAGGAACGGCCGGAATCGTGCGCCACGCGGGGGTGCCGATCCCCTCGGTGACGAAGAGGCGCTTGGCGGCGACCTTGTCGAAGCAGAGGGCGGTGGCGAGGAGGTCGCTGCCGGTGTAGGGGAGACCGAGCAGCTCGCAGACCCCCTGGACCGTCCCGTCCTCGCCGCAACGGCCGTGGACGGCGATGAAGACGCAGTCGAAGCCGCCGGCCTGGAGCGCGGGCCACAGCTCGGCGTCCACCTCGATCGTCGTGCACTGGTGCCCGCGGGACCGCAGCGCACCCGCGACCTGGGACGCCGAGAGACGCGACACCTCGACCTCGGGGCTGGGACCGCCGCACACCACGGCGATGCGAAGGGTCATCGGTGCGCTCCGGGAGGGGCGACGGGGCACGTCGTCGAAGGGGGGTTTGAGCAGGCGGCGGCGATGCGCAGGCTCATCGAGGCGCCCCGACACCAACCCGCACTCATGAACCAATCCTCCGCACCGGATCGCCGAGCACGGCGATCTCCGGTACCAGGTGAACGCCGAACTGCTCCGCGACGGTTCGCTGGATGAGGTCGCAGAGCGCCAGCACGTCGGCGGCGGAGGCGCCGCCGGCGTTGATCACGAAGTTGGCGTGCTTCAGGGAGACCTCGGCCCCGCCGACCCGCGCCCCCTTGAGCCCGGCAGCGTCGATCAGCCGGCCGGCGTGGTCCCCCGGGGGGTTGGTGAACATGCTGCCCAGGCTGCGCTCGTCGTACGGCTGGGTCGCCCTGCGCTCGGCCTGGATCGCGTCGGTGAGGGCCCGGACCACCATCGGCAGGTCCTCGTGGACACGGAGCCGGGCGGCGACCACCACGTGGCCGGCGAGGTCGTGCTTGAGCCGCGAATCGCGGTAGGCGAAGCCCAGCTGCGGGGCGCTGAGAGTGCTCTCCGACCCGTCGGGGGCCAGCGCGTCGCAATCGAGCAGGACGTCCTTGACCTCGGTCCCGAAGGCCCCGGCGTTGCCCCGCACCGAGGCGCCGCAGGTGCCGGGCACGCCGATCGCGAACTCCAGGCCACCCAGGCCCTGGGCGGCGCAGTCCAGCGCGGCCCGGGGCATCATGGCCCCGCCGGGGAGCTCGATGACCTCGCCGGACACCCGGCGGAGCCGGCCACGCGGGAGCTCGACCACCAGGCCGCGGATGCCGCCGTCCAGCACCAGGCTGTTGCTGCCGGCGCCGATGACGGTCACCGGGGTCCCGGTCGCGTGGCAGCGCCGCATCAGCCCGGCGAGGTGGGTGGCGTCACGTACCCGCAGGTACCAGTCGGCCGGACCTCCGATGCCGTACACGCTGTGGCGGGAGAGCGGCTCGTCGCGCCGGATGCCCGGCTCCTCGGCGAGCCACGGGTCAGCCACGGGGAACCCTGGCGTCGCGCTCCCCCAGCGCCGCGTGGACGCGGCGGGCGATCTTGTCGAAGCCGCCCAGGGAGAGGACGACGATGACATCGCCCGGTCGGGCCAGCTGGAGGAGCAGCTCCACCCCCTCGTCGCTGCTCTCGACCAGGTGAACCTCCCGCGCCGTGACCCGGGCGGCGACGTCAGCGGACGAGACGGTGGCCGGCTGGCCGCGCTCCCGGGCCGCCTCGACGGGGCCCAGGACGACCACGTCGGCCTCCTCGAAGCTGCGCCGGTAGTCCTCGAGGAGGGTCCGGGTGCGGGAGTAGGTGTGGGGGGTGTGGACGGCGATGATCCGCGCCCGGCCGAAGCGGGCTCGGGCGGCGTTGATGGCGGCCCAGGCTTCGGTCGGGTGATGGGCGTAGTCGTCGACGACGGTGACCCCGCCGGCCGTCCCCAGGATCTCGAAGCGGCGGGCGGGCCCCCGGAAGTCGGCGCAGGCGGCGACGCATGCCTCGATCGGGGCACCCGCGAACGTGGCGAGAGCCAGGGCCGCAGTGGCGTTGAGCGCATTGTGCCGGCCAGGAAAAGTGAGGGCCACCTCGGGGACCGCCAGCTCACGGCAGTCGACCCGGAACCGCTGCACGGAACCGTCGTCGCCGAGCCGGGTCACCCGCCAGTCGGCGCCCTCGTCCTCTCCGTACACGCTCACCCGGCAGGCGGCGCGGCCACCCAGCGCGAGCACCTCGGGGTCGTCGCCGCAGAGCACCAGCAGCCCGTCGGGGGGCATCGACTCGGCGAGCTGGACAAAGGGCTCGCGGTAAGCCTCCGGGGACGGGTACACGTCGGGGTGGTCCCACTCCAGCCGGGTGACGCAGGCTGCCAACGGGCGCATGTGGAGGAACTTGGGTCGCGGGTCCCAGGGGGCGGTGGTGTACTCGTCGCCCTCGAAGACGAAGGGGCCGGTCCCCAGCCGGGCGCTCCCCCCCAGGTCCAGGGAGGTCGAGCCGAGCCGGAAGCCGGGGTCCATCCCGCAGCGGGCCAGCATGTGGATGAGCAGCGCCGTGGTCGTGGTCTTGCCATGGGTTCCGCACACCGCTAGCCGGAGCCTCCCCTCGGTGAGGGAGACGAAGAACGCGACCTCGCTGGAGAGCGGCAGCCCGCGGCGCTTCGCCTCCAGCCACTCCTCGTTGAGGGGCCGCACCTGGTTGCCGACGACAACCAGGTCGGGGACCCCCCAGCGGTCGAGGTTGCGCGGGTCGTGCCGGTTCTCCCAGGGGATCCCCGCCGCGGTGACGATGTCGGAGACCGGCGGGTAGGCGTGCTCGTCGCTGCCGGTGACGGTGTGGCCGAGCTGCTTGGCGAGGATGGCGGCGCCGCTCACCGCATAGCCGCAGATCCCCAGGAAGTGGACGTGGCGGGGAGGCTCCGCCGCCGCGCCGGACGTCGCCGAGATCGGGGCGGAGATCGGCGCGGAGCCCGGCTCAGCCGGCACGGGGGCGCCTCCCGCCGGCCCCGGCGGCCGCCAGGCGCCGGATCATCGCCACCACGTTCGCCGTCGCCTCCGGCCGGCCCATGGCCCGGCTCTTCGCGGCCATCTCCCGCCAGCGCCCGGTGTCGCCCAGCACCTTCTCCACCATGCCCTGGAGCCGTTCGCCGTCGCACTCGGCATCGGGGAGGAGCATGGCGGCCCCCGCCTCCACGTAGGGGGCGGCATTGTGCCGCTGGTGGTCCCCGGCGTGGGGATAGGGGACCACCAGCATGGGGCGACCCAGGGCGCTCACCTCGGCGAGCGACGAGCCGCCGGCGCGCATCACCACCAGGTCGGCGGCGGCCACCCGGGCGGCCACGTCGGTGTAGAAGGGGGCCACCTCCCAGCGCCGCTGCAGCTCGGGGACGAGGCGGGCGCGCACGGCCAGGACCTCGGCCTCGTCGAGCCGGCCGCACTGATGGGTGATCTCCAGCTCGGGATGGTCGCGGAGCAGGCGCGGGGCGCAGTCGCAGAGCGCCCGATTGATGCGCCGGGCTCCCTGCGAGCCTCCCCACACCAGGAGCCGCCGGGGGCGGTCACCGAGGGGGGGCACCCCCTCCCGGAACTCCTGCCGGACCGGGTTGCCGGTCACCTCCGCGCCCCGCCCCCGCAGGCGGCGGGCCGTCCCGGGGAAGGAGACGGCGACCCCGGCGGCGCGGCGGGCCAGGAGCCGGGTGGCCCGCCCGGGGACGGCGTTCTGCTCGAGGAGCAGGACCGGGACGTGCTCGCGCCGGGCGGCCAGCACCACCGGCACCGAGACGTACCCGGCGGCACCCACCACCACGTCGGGGCCGAAGCGGCGGATCAATCGGCGGGCCTCCCGCACCGCCCGGGGCAGGCGGAGCCCGAAGCCGGCGAGCGATGCCGGTTGGGCGAGGTCGAGCCCGCGGATCTCCAGGGTCTCCAGGGGGACACCGGCACGCTCGACCAGGGCCTCGGCGACGCCGCCGCGACGGCCCACCAGGAGCACGGCGCCCGCCGGGTCAGCGGCGCGCAACTCTTCGGCGACCGCCAGCGCCGGGGTCAGGTGTCCCCCCGTCCCGCCCCCGGCGATCAACGTCCGCACGACTGAGCGCCCCCTGGCGAACCACCCCAGAGAAGCTGCGCTTCTCCGGGGACCCCTGACGAACCACCCCAGAGAAGCTGCGCTTCTCCGGGGACCCCTGACGAACCACCCCAGAGAAGCTGCGCTTCTCCGGGGACCCCTGACGCCGGCCCTGCGCCGACACGTTGCAGAGTATCCCCATCGCGGCCAGGTTCATGACCAGCGCGGTCCCCCCGTAGCTGATGAAGGGCAACGGGATGCCGGTGGTGGGGATGAGCACCGTGACCGCGGCCACGTTGACGAAGGCCTGGATGCAGACCCAGGCGGTGATCCCCCCGGCGAGCAGCGTCCCGAAGCGGTCGGGAGCCCGCAGCGAGGCCCGGATCCCCCGCCAGGCCAGGAAGGTGAAGGCGAGCACCACCGCCGCGGCCCCGATCAGGCCGAGCTCCTCGCCGATGATCGCGAAGATGAAGTCGGTGTGGGCCTCGGGGAGCCAGAGGTACTTCTGGATGGAGTTGCCCAGGCCGACGCCGGTCAGTCCGCCGCGACCCAGGCCGTAGAGGGCCTGAATCCCCTGCCAGCAGGAGTTGAGCGGATCGCTGTTGACCAGCGACTGGCCAAAGCAGGTGAGGCGGCTGATCCGGTAGGGCTCGGCGAGGACGGTCAGCCAGCCGATCGCCGCCCCGATGGCGAGGAGCGTGACCAGGTGCCGGAAGCGCGCCCCGGCCAGGAAGAGCAGGATGCCGCCGACGGCGGCGACCACGATGGTGCTGCCCAGGTCCTTCTCGGCGAGGATCAGGCCCACCGGGACCAGCAGCACGATCACGTAGTCGCGGATCCCGCGCCAGCTCCGGATCAGGGTGCCCCGATCGCTGAGCCAGCGGCCCAGCACGATGATCACCGAGAGGGCCGCCACCGCCGAGGGCTGGAGCTCGATCAGGCCCAGGTCGAACCAGCGCCGCGCCCCGTTGACCTCCGAGCCGACGTGGGGCACCAGCACGGCGAGCAGGAGCAGGACGGTGACCAGCGCGATCAGTCGCGACCAGCGCAGGAGGTGGTGGTAGTCGAGGCGGGCGAGAGCCAGCATCACGATCGCGCCCACCACCATGTAGGCGACCTGGCGCTCGAAGTAGTAGCTCGGATTGCCGGTCTGCTCGTAGGCCAGCACCTCGGAGGCGCTGTAGACCATCACCAGGCCAAAGGCGCAGATCCCGGCGACCGCGACATACAGCCAGCCGTCGACCGAGGCGAGGCCCCGTGTCGCCGGTGTGAGCTCGACCTTGGCCCGGCGGATGGGCAGGTCGAGGCTGCGCGTCGGTGCGGTCGGGACGGCCATTCGGCTCCTGCGGTGCGGCGACGTGGGGGGGACGGTTGCGGGAATCAGGCCAGGCCGACATTGTCACCCAAGTGGCGGCGTTGTGGCGAAGCATCGCCACCCGACCTGCCGGGGCTCTCACACCAATCCAGGTCAGGCGACGGCATTCACGGTCAGCAGGGTCAGGGCCAATGCAACCGCGCCCCCGGCCGCGAACAGCAGCACCAGGGGCTCCTCGCGAAACCCCATCTTCTCGAAGTGGTGGTGGAGCGGACTGGCCCGGAACACCCGCCGGTGGAGGCGGGTGATGGCGGTGACGTTGACGATGACGCTGGCGGTCTCCACCGCGAAGACGATGCCGAGCAGGGGCAGCAGCCAGAGCAGGCGGGCCTCGACGCTGATCGCGGTGAGCGCCGCCCCCAGGCCGAGGGCGCCGGTGTCGCCCATGAAGATCCGGGCGGGGTGCCAGTTGAAGAGCAGGAAGGCGACGACCGTGCCGAGCAGGGCGGCGGCGAGGGTCGCGGCGCCGCCCGCGCCGTACCAGAGCGCGGCGGTGACGGCTCCCCCCAGGGCGATGGCGACGCAGCTCGCCGCCAGCCCGTCGACGCCATCGGTCAGGTTCACCGCATTCGTGGTCGCCACCACCGCGATGGCGGCGAGTGGGACGATCGCCCAGCCGAGGTCGACCATCCCCGCGAAGGGGAGGGCCTGGGTGGTGGCGCCGGCCGCGTGGAGGCCGAAACCGACCGCCACTCCGACCACCACCTGGAGGACCAGCTTCTGGCGCACGTCGAGACCGAGTGAGCCGAGCCCGCGGACGTTGGCGAGGTCGTCCAGGAATCCCACCGACGCCCCGCCCACGAGCGCGTAGGCGATGACGAACCCGGCCTGGGTCCGGTCGGCGGCGAGCCACGCGGCGACCGCGATCAGGCAGAAGAGCAGGCCGCCCATGGTCGTCGTCCCCGCCTTGGCGCGGTGGGTGGCCGGGTTGTACGCCTGCACCATCTGGCCCGCTCCGGCGCGGGTCAGGATCGTGATCAGGATCGGGTAGAGGCAGACACCCGCCACGAAGCAGGCGGCGGCGGTGACGGCGACGCGGGTCACCGGAGGAGCCGCTCCACGACCGCGTCGAGCCCGATCCCGCGGCTCGCCTTGACCAGGACCACGCTGCCGGGGCCCAGACGGGGCAGGGCGAGGTCCGCTGCCCGCTCGGCGTCCTCGGCCTCCTCGACCGCGGCCGCGGGCATGCCGGCCGCCACCGCCGAGCCGGCGATGACCCCGGCCTGGCTGCCGACCGCGATCAGCCGGGTGGCGGCGCCGGCGGCGCGCCGCCCCGCCTCCCGGTGGGCGGCGAGGGTGCGATCGCCCAGCTCGAGCATGTCGCCAATGATGGCGAGCCGCTCGGGGGCTCCGCTCCCCCGGAGCACCTCGAGGGCGGCGGCCATGGAGGTGGGGCTGCTGTTGTAGCTGTCGTCGAGAATGGTGGAGCCGGCCCGGCCGGCGAGGACGCGGCCGCGGTGCTCGGCGGGGGCGAACTCACCGAGCCGCTCCGCCGCCTCGGCGATCCCCACCCCGAGAGCGGCGGCGACCGCGGCCGCCGCCGCGGCGTCGAGCAGGAGATGACGTCCTGGCGCCCGCAGCCGCAGCGGGGCGCGGCCGTCCGGGCCGACCAGGGTGGCGCGGCTGCCCCGGACCCCGCCCGCCTCCACCTCCTCCACCCGCCAGGCGGCCGCGGGACTCACCTCGCCGAACCAGCGGATCGGGGCCGGGCTCCGGGAGGACACCGCGACCACGCGGGGATCGTCGGCGTTGAGCACGGCGGTGCCGCCGGAGGGAAGGGCCTCGAGCAGCTCCGCCTTGGCCGCGGCGATCGCCTCCTCGGTGCCGAGCCTGCCGATGTGGGCCTGGCCGACGTTGAGCAGCAGGCCCACCGCCGGGTGGGTGAAGGCGGCGAGGTCGGCGATCTCGCCCGGGGCGGTCATGGCCATCTCGACCACCAGCCGCTCCACCGGCGGCTCCAGGCTGAGCACGTGAAGCGGGATCTGGGTCCAGGTGTTGAGGTTCCCCGGGGTCCTGGCGGTGGGCCGGCCGGCCAGGGCCAGGGCGCACATCTCCTTGGCGGTGGTCTTGCCGACCGAGCCGGTCACCCCCACCACGGTGGCCCCGAGCTCGGCCAGGCGGCGGGTGCAGGCCGCGCGCAGCGCGGCGGCCGTGTCGCCGACCCTGATCAGGAGCGGTGGGGACTCCGGCCCGACCCTGAAGGTCTCCCCGACCACCGCCAGGACGGCGCCCCGCCGGGTGGCGTCGGCGACGAAGGCGTGACCGTCCATCACCTCACCGGGCAGGGCCACGAACCCCGCGCCGGGGGTGACCGCCCGCGAGTCGCTGACCAGGCCGGAGATCTCGAGGCGGGCGTCCGGCGGAGCCTCGAGCCTGCCCCCGAGGAGGTCGGCGAGCGTGTCGGCAGCGAGCACCGCCGGATGGTGCCACAGCCGGCGGGCTCGTCGATGCCCGGGAGCACGGTGCCGATCGGAGTAAGATCAGGGCAGAGCAGGGGGAGGCGACGCCATGGGTGGGCGTGTCGAGCGGTTTAAGGATCACGACCACGGTTTCGTCGGCCGGGCCCGTGGTGAGGTCCACAGGGTCCGTCACTACTGCCGGATGATTCGGCAAGGTCACCATCCTCGCTGGCAGAGTGATGTCATCCGTCCACTGATCCGCCGGATGGCGCATCGCCGGATGCTGTCGTTTGACGTCGTGCTCCGGCTCGAGTGGCTGACAAGGCGACTGTTGGGTCAGCCGCTTTCACTCCGAGCGTGGGACCGGATGACGTTCAACGACAAGGTGGCCTTTCGACGCTTGCGGGTCCGTGACCCGGCGCTTCAGATCTTCTCCGACAAGCTCCGGATGCGCGACTACGTTGCCGAGCGCCTCGGAGCGGAGAGCCTCCCACGACTGCTGGCCGTTGGTGAGCGCCCGGCGCAGTTCAGCGAACGGAGGGGCCCGTACGTGCTGAAGGCGAGCCACGGCTCTGGGATGGTGACCTTCGTGGCTGAGGGTGAGGTTCTGTCGACGGACCAGTTGCGTGAGGCGGAGTCCTGGCTGGCCACCGATTACGCCTGGGGCCAACTCGAGTGGAGCTACCTGGGCACTCGGCGACGTCTGCTCGCCGAGGAGCTTCTGCGCAGCGCGGACGGCTCCTGGCCACCTCCCGACTACAAGTTGCACACCTTCGACGGACGGGTGGCGATGATCGAGGTGCACACGGGGCGCTTCACTGACCACCGTGTGATGCTGAGGCGACCCGACTGGTCCCTCATCGCAGGCAGATGGGTCTACCCACTCCCCGACGATCCTGACCGGCCCCGCCCCCCGAATCTCGATCGGATGTTGGAGTGGGCCTCGGATCTGGGGCGGGGCCTCGACTTCGTGCGTGTCGACCTGTACGACACCGGCGATCGTGTCCTCGTCGGCGAGCTCACCCCATACCCCGCAGCCGGCGACGACCGGTTCGAGCCTCAGAGTCTGGATGCCTGGCTGGGGAGGATGTGGCCAAGTCGACCGCGTCAGCTTTAGCCCCGGATCTCCGCGACGTCAGGGGGTGAGGCGGTCGTAGTCGATCATCTGCTCGGCCATCTGCCGCCAGACGGGTGCCGCCAGCAGGGAGCCGAAGTCGTCGGCGGCGGGGACCTGGGGCTCGTCGAGCACCACCATCATGGTGAACTGGGGGTCGGAGGCGGGGAGGAAGCCGACGAAGGAGACGACCGACCCGGTGTACTGACCGTCGACGGGCTCCTGGGCGGTGCCGGTCTTGCCCGCCACCTCGCCGCTCCAGCCCGGGATGCGGGCGTCGAAGCCCTCCCCGTCCTGGTCGTCCACCACGTGGGTCATCATGGTGGTCAGGGTCTGGGCGGTCTGGGCCGAGATCACCCGCCGCGTGGTGGGCGTGACCGGCGTCGTCTTGCCGGTGTTCGGGTCGATGATCGAGTCCACCGCGTGGGGCTGCACCCACACCCCGCCGTTGGCGACGGCGTTGACGGCGGCGAGCATCTCGACCGGGGTCACCACCACGCTCTGACCAAAGGACATCTCGCTGTAGTCGAGCATGGAGAGCTGGCTCTGCGGGGGAACCTGCTGGTTGACCTCACCGGCCAGGTCGACCCCGGTGGGGGCGCCGATCCCGAAGGCCAGCTGGTTGGTGTAGAAGGCGTCCGGTCCCTCCAGGTCCATCACCTTCATGGCCCCGTTGTTGAGCGACATGTCGAGGACCTGCTGCATGGTCACCTCGCCGTGGCTCTCGTCGTCCCAGTCATGGATGAGGTGTCCGTCGACCACCGTCTGCTGCTCGTCGAAGGTGTACCCGGGGGTGATGGCGCCGTCCTGGAGGCCGCCGGCGAAGGTGACCACCTTCATCACCGACCCCGGCTCGTAGAGGCCGTCGACGGACTGATCGGCGAAGTCCGCGATCGGTGTGGACGCGTAGTCGGTGGCGTCGTAGCTGGGGTAGTCGGCCCAGGCCTGGATCGCCCCGGTGTGGGTGTCCATGACCAGGATATCGCCGGACTGGGCGCTGTCCTTGTTGACCGCGGTGGCGATCGCCTGCTCGGCCCAGTACTGGACCTGGGAGTTGAGGCCGAGCTCGAGGTCGTCGCCGTTCTGGGCCGGCACCATCTGAGCGCGATTGAGATAGATGGCGTTGCCCTGGCTGTCCTTGATCTCCGAGGCGGTGCCGTTCCTCCCGGTGAGGAGCGCGTTGTAGTAGCCCTCCACCCCGTACTGCCCGTCTCCGCTGGCGTTGACGAAGCCCAGCAGGTTGGCGGCGAACGACTCGCCGGGGACCGGCGAGGGCTCGTAGACGGGCTGATCCTGCTCCTGGAGGATGATGCCCGGGACCGGGAGCTGAGCCAGCCGGTTCTTGACCGCCTGGCTCACGTCCCCGGCGAGGAACGCGTACTGGTTGGGCTCGGCCAGCACCTGCACGACCTGGCTCTCGCTCAGCTTCAGCACCGCGGCGATCTCCGCGGCGTCCTGGTCGCGGCTGTCCGCGCCGACCATCGCCGGGTCGACGTAGACGGAGTAGGTCGCCACCGTGCTGACCAGGACCTGGCCGTCGCTGTCGAGGATCTCGCCCCGATGGGCGGGGAGCACGAAGTCCTCGTTGGCCTCCCTGGCGGCGGCGGCGGCGAGGGTGGCGTGCTCGGTGACCTGGACCTGGAAGAGGTGCCCGAGAAGCAGGATGGCGAGGGCGGCGAAGCACAGCATCAGCCAGAGCGCGCGGCCGCGGACGTGAGGCCCCTCGCCGACGAACCAGCCCCGTGCCGCCGGTGGTGGCGGGGCCCCGGGGTCGCTCAGGGAGGCGCGGTGGCCGCCCGGCGTGGGCGGGGCCGCGGCCTCTCCGCGGTCCCACTCCCGGCCCCGGATCGCCGGGTGCGGGCCCGCGACGACGCCACGATCTCTCATGCGGGGCCGCCGAAGACTCCGGAGAGGACCGAGCCCAAGGCGCCGAGGGCAGAGCCCCCAGGCTGGGCCGGCGCTGCGGCCAGCTCGGTGGCGGGTGCGGTCACCAGCTGAGCGGCCGGCGCCACGGCGTAGGACCAGGTCCCGCCGGTGACCATCCCCAGGCGCTGGGCCGACTCGATGATCCGCGCCGAGGCGGAGAGCTGGCCGAGCTGGACCCCGAGCTGCTGGTCCTGGGCGGTCAGCTGCTGCTGCTCGTGGATCAGCGCCGTCTGATCGTAGTTCGCCTGGGTGGCCTGGGCGGTCTGGCTGACGTAGGCGAGGCCATCCCCGCGCAGACGGCGATGACCGGGAGCAGGGGGAGCGGCGTCCGTGGTCCGCCCCGGCGCCGCCGGTCACGCCGCACCGTGGGCGCGTTAAGCGGAAGCCCGGTGGCGGACGGGGCGGCGGCGCGTCGGTCGCGGAGATGGAAGAGGTGCATGACTACTGCCTGGACGTGGGGGGGACAGTTGCTGCGACGGGCGGCCGCGAAGCCGCGGCGAGGGAGGGACGTGCCGTGGAAGGGAGGGGTGGGAGGAGGCCGGCACGTTGCCGGCCTCCTCCGCAGGGAGGGGGGGTCGGTAGATGAAGGTGTCGGCGGAGGCCGGCGGCTGCCGGCCCCCGCCACAGGGAGGGGGAGGCTATCGAGGTTCCAGCTTCTCCGCCACCCGGAGACGGGCGGAGCGGGCCCTGGGATTCACGGCCAGCTCCTGGGCGTCGGGCTTGATGGCCCGGCGGGTGAGGAGCAGAAGCGAGGCCCGGTGGGCGCAGGTGCAGAAGGGCTGTTGGGGCGGACAGAGACAGTTCTGAGCTGCGACGTGGAGTGCGTTCTTGACAAGGGAGTCCTCGAGGGAGTGAAAGGAGATGACCCCAAGACGCCCACCGGGCCGGAGGAGCGAGATTGCTGCCTGCAGCCCCCGCCGAAGGCTCTCCAGCTCGTGGTTGACCTCGATGCGGAGGGCCTGGAAGGTGCGGGTGGCCGGATGGATCCGCTTCGGCCAGAAGCGGCGGGGCACGGTCTGCTCGACCAGCTCCCGGAGCTGGGATGTGGTGGCGAGGGGACGGCGCCGGCGCTCCCGGACCACGGCCCGGGCGATGGCGACGGCGAACCTCTCGTCCCCGTAGCTGCGGATGAGGGCGGCCAGGTCGGCCTCCTCCCAGCCGTTGACGATGGCGGCCGCGGTCGGGGTGGCCGCGGTCTGGTCCATCCGCATGTCGAGGGGGCCGTCGAAACGGAAGCTGAAGCCGCGGGCGGGATCGTCGAGCTGCTGGGAGGAGGTGCCGAGGTCGAGGGAGAGGGAGTCGGCGGCGACGATCCCGTGGCCCGCGGCGATGCGGTCGATGTCGGCGAAGTCGCCCTGGGCGAGGATGAGCCGGGTGCCGGCGGCACCGGCGAAGCGCTCTCGGGCACGGGCGATCGCGATGGGGTCCCGGTCGATGGCGAGGACCCGCCCGGTCGCGCCGACCCTTTCGAGCAGCGCGGCGGTCACGCCGCCGCCGCCCAGGGTCCCGTCGACGGCCACCTGGCCTTCACGGGGCTGCAGGTTCTCTATGAGGGGTGTGAGGAGGACCGGCCGGTGGAGGCTCGCCTCAGGCGGCTCCCCGGGCGTGGCATCGGTGGACCCGTTCGTACCTGCCACGGTCGGCACGAGCGGGTGGTGTGGTCACGTCGGCGTCGCTCACGACGGCGCCGGTGTGGGGGCGATGAAACCCATCGGATTGATGCGATCCGTCAGCTCGGTGAAGAACTCGGGGGTGAGCTCGCGGGTCTCCTCCTCCCACCGCTCGGTGGCGCAGAGCTCGACATACTCGCCCATCCCCACGAAGGTGGCCCGCTCGCGGATGGAGGCGAAGTCGCGGTGCGACGGGTGGAGAAGGAGACGGCCCTGCGAGTCGAGCTCGACGTCGCGGGTGCCGGCGTTGACCCGCCGCAGGTAGTTGCGCTGCTCTGCGGGGGTGCCGGCGGTGATGGCGAGGGAGCGCAGGTGCGCCTCCCAGGCGGAGGTGGGCCAGATCACCAACCGGCCCTCCGGGCCGATCGAGACGACGGCGCCGGGCGCCAGCTGCGGCCGGAACTGGGCGGGTACGGCCACCCTTCCCTTGGCGTCGACGGCGTGGTCGTATTGGCCGTGCAGCATCCGGGGTCACCCACCGTCGCCGGCACGGGGCTGGCGGCCGGTCCGATCTGGGACCTCAGCGTCGCATTCACCACTTTTCACCACTTCACACCACCAGGGGGGCGAAGCGTACACCGGCGAATTCAGCGCGTCAATCGGGAACGTATGTACGCATCCGTCAATCGGAACGGATGGTCCTCCCCCACCGAGCGAGCCGGTCGCACTCCGGCGCTCAGAGGCTCTGATGGGGATGGGGGCGGGTCGCGCCAGCTTCGCGGGCGGCACAGTGGCGGTACACTCGCAGCGCAAGCCGGTCGGACGGCCGCAGGCGGCTCGCCGCCTGAGGAAAGTCCGGACTCCACAGAGCAGGGCGCTGGGTAACGCCCAGTCGGGGTGACCCGAAGGAGAGTGCCACAGAAAGGACACAGCCGCGGCCGCAGCGGTCGCGGCAACGGTGAAATGGTGGGGTAAGAGCCCACCGGCGGCCGGGTGACCGGCCGGCCAGGTAAACCCCGCCCGGAGCAAGGTCGAACAGGGACGGACGCGGTCCGCCGCATCCAGGGGCTGCTCGTCCCAGGTCCCGGGTCAGACCGCACGAGGTGCCGGGCAACCGGCATCCCAGATGGATGGCCGTCCCCCACCGCGGGGTGGGGACAGAATCCGGCTTACAGACCGGCTTGCATCACTTCCCCTTCTGGGACAAGGGATTTCCGAGTTCTTGCGGGCCCGCGTGACACATCCGTGACCCAAGAGGTCTCGGCACGGCACCGTGACACGGAACTTACTGTCCGCTCGCGCCCGCCGCCGCCACGGTCGGCGTGGAACCGAGCGCCGCCTCGACCGCCGCACGGGTCCGATCCTCGGCGGCGACTTAACCGCCCGATTCACGCCGCATCCACAACCATCTCTCCGATCAGCAGCTGGCCCCCGGGCGTCCACCGCACCTCTCAGCCCATGACTGACTGGGTCGAATGGCCCTGGTAGGCTAACGATCCGAGACGCTAGACCAGTCCTGCCACGGCGGCCACGCCACGAAGCCGGCGCCGGGCAGGGGGCTCCTCGGAGGAAGGTTGCGGGGTCGGAGGGACGGCTCGCCCGCCGGTCGTCGCGTCACCCGCGCTGGTCGCGCAACGCGGGGATACAGCTCGCGCCCCTGGGTGCGTCGCGCCAAGACCCCACTCCGCAGGTGGAGCGTGCGCCGCACGCTGGCGCTCGCCTACGCCGTTCTCCTGGCCGCCGTCGTCTTGATCGTCCTTCGCAGCTCGCCGATCGGCTCCGCGCTCGGGGTCTTCAACTCGCAGGCACCGTCCCCGCCAACCACGTTCGCCGCGGCCGGTGCGCAGCCATCCTCCAGCCCCGGGGCAGAGACCGCCACCTCCACCCCACCCCTGCTCACTGGGCTGGCGACGCCGGTCTTCAGCCCCGCAGCACCTGCGCGGACCGCAACTCCGACGCGCTCTGCAACTCCGGAGCCTGACCCCACCGCCGCACCCACGCCGAGCTCAACGCCCACCGCCTCTTCCACGCCGAGTTCGACGCCAACACCAACACCAACACCAACACCAACACCAACACCAACACCAACACCAACACCAACACCAACACCAACACCAACACCAACACCAACACCAACACCAACACCAACACCAACACCAACACCA
>Ga0187888_1000051_pt1 | contig 114999 bp, 103 predicted proteins | sample June2016WEW_7_40_FD_132987 | JGI IMG/M metagenome (GOLD analysis project Ga0187888, IMG submission 132987) | Peatland microbial communities from SPRUCE experiment site at the Marcell Experimental Forest, Minnesota, USA - June2016WEW_7_40 | ecosystem: Environmental > Terrestrial > Soil >...
CGTCATCTGCAGATCGGGGCTGCCACGCATTCGAGATCTCCTGCTGGGACGCGTCCCCGCAAGACTCTCACACCTGTGTTTAACCCGGCAAGCCCCCAGGCAGGTTCTTCCGCACCCTGTTAGCTGTAGCGCCCACGGACCTCAGCCGGCGGCGACGCGCCCCGGCGCGGCGGGCCGGCGGGGGGGCACCGGCCCCGCCGTGTCCGAGGGCGGGCGGTGACCACGAATGCCGGCCTCGGCGGACCACGCCGGCGGGATCCGGTGGGGCCTGCGCGTGACGTCCCCGCACGCGTAGCAGCGGCTGATCACCTCGTCGGACGTCGAAGCGACGAGGCGGGACTCATGCCCGCAGGCCACGCAGACCGTCAACCGCGTGGAGATGAGCTTCGCCCCGGCCATGATGCCGCCTCGCCACGAAGAGCCCAGCCGAGTCTCGTGGGGTCGCTCGACGCACTTCACAGGTTACGCCCAAAGCCGCTCGCTGTCATGTGACCAGCGAACGGTTGCGTGGATACTTGGGGTGCACATGTTCGACCCCGAGACCCTCGAGGTGGTCATGGTCTCTTTCGAGGGACCGGATCGCTACAGCCTCGCCGGAGGCCTGGGCGTCCGCGCCCGCGAGCTGACCCGGGCCTTCGCCGCCGCCGGCTTTGCGACCTCCCTGGTGTTCGTCGGCGACCCCACTCTCGCCCCCGAGGAGACCTCGGAGGGGGTGCGGCTGCTCCGCTGGTGCCAGGAGATCAGCCAGCACTACCCGAAGGGCGTCTATGAGGGCGAGTGGGCCAAGCTGGACACCCTCACCCGGACGCTCCCCGACGCCCTGATCGAGCGGGTCATCGCCCCGGCGGTCGGGCGCGGCCGGGTGGTCGCGGTCCTCTGCGAGGAGTGGCACACCGCGTCCTTCTGCCGCCGGCTCAGCCACCGGCTCGACGACCGGGGGCTGCGCCGCCATGCGGTGCTGCTCTGGAATGCCAACAACCGCTTCGGCTGGCACGAGATCGACTGGCCGGGGCTCGGCTTCGCGGCCTCGACCACCACGGTCAGCCGTTACATGAAACAGCTGATGCTCGCCCGCGGGGTCAACCCGGTGGTGATCCCCAACGGCATCCCGGAGAGCGCCCTGGTGCCCCCCGACCCCCGGTCTGCCGCCGCCATCAGGAGCGCCGCGGGCACGCCGTGCCTGGCCTTCAAGATCGGACGCTTCACCCCCGACAAGCGCTGGATCCAGGCCGTGGACGCGATCGCGGAGCTCCGGTCCGAGGGTCTGGCCGCCCGGATCCTGATGCGGGGGGGCATCGAGCCCCACGGGGCCGAGGTGCTGGGGCGGGCCCGCCAGCACGGGCTCACTGTCTGCGACTGGGATGAGCCGGTTGACGACTTCGCAGCCGTGGTCCGTGCCCTCCGCGAGAGCCGGGGCGCCGCCGTCGTCAACCTCTGCCGCTTCCTCGCCGAGAGGGTGATCCCGGAGATCGATCTCGCCGCCACCGCCGTCCTCGCCAACTCGGGGCACGAGCCGTTCGGGCTGGTGGGCCTGGAGGCGATGGCTGCCGGTGGGGTGGCCGTGGTGGGGGCCACCGGCGAGGAGTACGCCCGTCCCTACGGCAACGCCATCGTCATCGAGAGCGACGACGGTGCCGAGGTCGCGGCGGCCCTGAGGGGGTTGGTGGACCGCCCGGGGCTGGCCCGGCGGCTGCGGCGCGCGGCCCGGCATGACGCCCGGGGCTTCGCCTGGCCGGTGATCCTGGAGGGCCTGCTCGAGCACCTGCGCTACATGTCCTTCCACCAGCGGGTGGTCAGCCCCGACGGCAGGGGGCCAGGGCACCCGCCTCGCCCGGCCGGCGCCAGCGCCCGGAGCGGAGCCGAGTCCGCGTTCCACAGCGGGTCCCCCAGGCACTAGGCTGGCAGCGATGGACGGGGAGAGCCACGGCCGCGGTCTCGGGCCCCGGGAGGCGCGGCTCCTCCGCCTCGCACCGGGGCGCGCACCCGCCCGGAGGGCCCTCCTCCCCGATCCGGCCCGGCCGGGAGGAGGACCAGGGTGAAGGCCGTCGTCATGGCCGGAGGCGAAGGCACACGGCTGCGGCCGCTCAGCAGCCAGTCGCCGAAGCCGATGGTGCCGGTGGTGGGCACGCCGGTGATCGAGCACAACCTGCGGCTGCTCCGCGACCACGGGATCACCGAGGTCGTGGTGACCCTGCACCACCTGGGAGCCGACATCCGCAACCGCCTGGGCGACGGCTCCGAGCTGGACATGGCCATCGACTACGTGGTCGAGGAGCGTCCCCTGGGCACGGCCGGCAGCGTTCGCAACGCGGCCCACCTGCTCGAGGACACCTTCCTGATCATGAGTGGCGACTGCCTGACCGACATCGACCTCTCCCGCGTGATCGCCCAGCATCGCGCTTGGGGGGCGCTCGCCACCATCGTCCTGACCTCGGTCCCCAACCCGCTGGAGTACGGGGTGGTGATCACCGGCTCCGATGCGCGGGTCGAGCGCTTCCTGGAGAAACCCTCCTGGGGGGAGGTGTTCTCCGACCACGTCAACACCGGGATGTACGTGGTCGAACCGCAGCTCCTGGAGAAGATCGCCCCGGGCACCAACGCCGACTGGTCCCAGGACATCTTCCCCGGCATGCTGAGCCGGGAGGAGCCCCTCTTCGGCTTCGTCGCCGAGGGCTACTGGTGCGACATCGGCAACATCCCGTCGTTCCTCCAGGCCAACTGGGACGCCCTCGCCGGTCGGGTGCGCTGCCACATCCCCGGACACCGGGAGGGTGACGTCTGGCTCGGTCAGGACGTGGAGCTGGGGATGGGGGCGGTGATCGAGGGGGCCGCCTTCCTCGGCGACGAGGTCAAGCTCAAGGCGGGCACCCATCTCACCGGCCCGGTCATCGTCGACCGCTACTCGGTCATCGACGAGAACGCCCGGGTCACCAACTCGGTGATCTGGCCGCACACCTACATCGGCGAGGAGTGCCAGGTTCGCCAGGCGGTGGTCGGGCGTGGCGTCACCATCAAGAACAACACCCTGGTCGAAGAGGGGGCGGTGATCGGCGACGACTGCGTCATCGGTCAGGGCTCACGGGTCCAGGCGGGGGTCCGGATCTGGCCACACAAGGAGATCGAGCCCGGGTCGACGGTCACCGAATCGGTGGTCTGGGCGGGGGAGTGGCGGCGCGGTCTCTTCTCGTCCTGGGGGATGACCGGTCTGATCAACGTCGAGATGACCCCGGAGTTCTGCGCCCGGCTCGGCGCCGCCTTCGCCGCCACCCTTCCCCGCGGCGCCGCCATCGCCGTGGCCCGGGACCACGCCCGCAGCTCGCGGATGATCAAGCGGGCGCTCGTCTCGGGGATGCTGAGCGGCGGTGTCCGGGTGCGCGACCTCGAGGAGCTGCCGGTGCCGGTCACCCAGTTCGCGACCCGCAACGGTCGTTCCGATGCCGGGGTCCACGTCCTGGTCTCGCCCCTCGACCAGCGCTCCGTCGACATCCGCTTCTTCGACCGCGACGGTCTGCCCATCGACAAGCGGTCGGAGCGCCGTCTCGAGGGTCTCTACTTCCGGGAGGACTTCCGCCGCGCCGCCTTCTACGAGATGGGCGACATCGAGGAGCACCACACGGCGCTCGGCGACTACGTCCAGCACCTGCTGGCCAGCGTCGACGCCGAGGCGATCCGAGCCGGCGCCTTCCGGCTGGTCATCGACTACGACTACAGCCAGGCCTCCCAGGTCCTTCCCGACGTCCTCCACCTGCTCGGTGTCACCACGGTGCCCCTGAACGCCGGGGTCGCCGAGGGTCCGCGTCACCGGACCGTCCCCGAGGAGACGGCGTTGATCACCCGGACCGTCCATGCGGACCTGGGCTGTCTCTTCAACGCCACCGGCGAGCGGATCGAGGTCATCGACGATCAGGGAAGCGTGCTGACCGGATACGAGCTCTTCGGTCTGCTGGTGCGGTGGTGGTCGCATCGCGGGGCGATGCTGGCGCCGGCCAGCTCCCCGCACTGGGTCCGCGGCCTGGTCGAGGAGCAGGACTCCAGCTTCGTCACCACCATCGGGGAGCCGAACCAGGTGCTCCGGGCCGCCGCATCCCCCGACGCCTGCCTGGCCACCGATGGCGAGGGCGGGCTGATCTGGCCGTACTTCTTCGGAGCCTTCGACGGCATGTACACGCTGGTGAAGCTGCTGGAGCTGCGCGCCGTGGCCGGCGAGCCGATCTCGGCGGCCACCGCCCGGCTGCCGCGCGCCGCCTACCTCACCGCCACCGAGTTCGTCCCCTGGGAGGCCAAGGGGCGGGTCATGCGCACCCTCCTCGAGGAGCATCGCGACCAGGACGTCGACCTGGTGGACGGCATCAAGGTCTTCGTGGACGACGGCTTCGTGCTGGTCCGGCCCGACCCCGACGAGCCGGCCTGTCACATCGTGGCCTCGGTGGGCGACGAGGCGCGGGGGCGGGCCCTGCTCGAGGAGTACAGCCGGCGGGTGCGCGACGCGTGCGGCGACGATGCAGGTGGCGCCACCCTGGTCGGCGAAGCAGCCCCGGCTCCGGCACGGACCACCGCCTGACCCGCGCCCCCTGCGCCGGCCGGTTCGGAGGCGCGGCCACCGCGGTGCCCATCACCTGACGCGACCGATCAGGCTGGTCTGCCGCGTTCGGGCGGGCGCTGGCTCAGGCGGAGGGCGGTCGTTCCATGGCGCGCCGCTCACGGGACGCCGGATCCTGACGGTAGAAGTCGTGAAGGACCGCGTAGAGCTCCGGCTTCTCCCGCTCCAGCTGCAGCGGCTTGTCGAAGAACACCTCGGTGACAACCGCGAAGAACTCGCCCGTGTTCACCGCGCCATACGGGTCCAGCAGGTCGCCGCTGGTGCCCTCGCGCAGCGAGGCGTACTCCGCATTGCACACCCTGACCCAGCGCTCGTACTGGGCGCGCGAATCGAGTGGCGGCGTCCCATCGAGGGAGCCACCCAGCATGTCGAGCTTGTGGGCAAACTCGTGGTACACCACGTTGTGCCCGTGGTCGGGATCGCGAGCCTGGGCGCGCGCCGAGTCCCAGGCGATGAGGACCGGGCCGTCGTAACGTGCCTGGCCGATGATCGGCTCCGGCTCGTCGCTGTACAGGCCTTCGCCGACGCTGCGCTCGCCTGCGAGGACGACTGTTGTCGGAGCGACGATGATGGAGGTCACGCGATGGTAGTAGTCGTAGTCGAGCCCGAGGATCAGCAGACCTGCCATCGCGCTGATCACGACCCGGATCTCATCGGTGAGCTCGAATCCTCGCGAGGCTTCCCAGAGCTTGTCGACGAGGAGCAGGCGGACGAGGTCTTCCAGACGCCCTCGTTCCTGGTGGTCGAGCAGGCGCCAGTGCGCGACGTTCTGGGCGAGCATCTCGCGCCAGGCTTCGGGAAACGGCTGGGCGAGCGCCCTGCGCCGCCGTCCTCGCCGCGTGAGCGTCACCGTTCTGCCCGGCTCCGCAGCCACCGCGGAGCCCACCAGTTGACGGGGCCGATCAGGCGCATCAGGGCGGGCACCACCAGGGCGCGGACCAGGCTGGCGTCCACGAAGATGGCGATTGCCATGCCCAGGCCCAGCGCCTTGATCACCACCACCGACGACACCAGGCCAAAGACGAGGAACACGGTGACCATGATGGCGGCGGCCCCGGTGACCAGCCGGCCGCTCCTCTGGAGCCCGGCGGCGACGGCGCGCCGGTTGTCGCCGCGCTCTCGCCAGGCCTCGCGCATTCGGGTGAGCAGGAACACCTCGTAGTCCATGGACAGGCCGAAGACGACGCAGAAGACCAGCACCGGGATGGTGGGGTCCAGCGGCGCGGGGCTGAAGTCCAGGACGCCGCTCAGGTGGCCCTGCTGGAAGATGAAGACCAGCGCGCCGAAGGAGGCCGAGAGGGAGAGCAGGTTCATCAGCACCGCCTTGAGGGGCAGCACCAGCGAGCGGAGCAGGACCATCAGCAGGAGGAATGTCGTCGTCATCACGTACAGCACCGCCCACGGGGTCTGGTCCAGCATGTACTGGACGTAGTCCATGTCGAAGGCGGTGTTGCCCGTCACCAGGACCTGGGCGCCGGCGACCCGGTCGTGGGCGCGGATGTAGTGCACCAGCTTGTCCGCCTGGTCGCTGGACTCCGGGTCCGGGGTGTAGGCGCGCAGGACCGCGATGCGGCTGCCGGTGAGCTGGCTGACCTGGGCGCGCACGGTTGCGGACAGCGCGGCTCCGCCATCCGCGTAGAGCTGCTGATAGGCGGTGACGCCGGTCACCCCGGGCAGGCTCACGTAGCTCGTCACGGTGGTGATCCCGGGAAAGCCGCTGAGCCGCTGACCCAGCGCGTAGGCGGCGGCCACGTTGGCGGCGTCGTACGGCGACCCGGGGAACTCGACGACGACGTCGATGGCGTTGCCCTGACCGAACCGCTCGGTGAGCAGCTCAGTGCCCTGACGGGCGTCGTCGCCGGGGGGGAGCAGGGTGACGTCGGCCTCGGCGAGGTGGATCTGGACGAGGGGGGAACCGGCCAGCAGCAGCAGGCCCAGGCAGGGCAGGAGCACCGCGATGGGATGCCCCATCACCACGTTGGCGAGCCGCGCCCAGAATCCCCCTGACGCGGCTCCGGCAACCGCCGCGCCCGCACCGGCGCCGGATGCGGTGGCCGCGGCACTCGACCGCCGGAGCGGGCGCAGCAGGCTGCCCGGGCGCCAGCGGTTCACCCGATCGCCGAGGATGGCGAGCAGGGCGGGGAGGAAGGTGAGCGCGTAGATCACCGCGATCAGGACCATGAAGCTGCCCGACAGCCCCATGCTGGTGAGGATGGTGCCGGCGTAGAAGAGCAGGGCAGTGGCACCGACCGCCACCGTGATCCCCGAGTAGGCGATGGCCGTGCCCGCGGTGCGCATGGTCACCGCGAGCGCCGCCTCGATGCTCGGCTGGCGGCGCAGCTCCTCGCGGAATCGGCTCACGATGAAGAGCGAGTAGTCGATGGCGACGCCGAGCCCGAGGATGACGACGACGTTGAGGGCGTAGGTCGAGACGTCGGTGAAATGGGCCAGCGCGTACATCGCGGCCAGCCCGCCCACGACCGCGACCAGCCCCACGCCCAGGCAGAGCAGGGCCGCGACCAGGGAGCCGAAGACGATCACCAGGAGGATCAGCGCCGCCGGGATGGAGACGTCGGCGCGCTGCAGGTCCTGCTCGCTCCGGATGTTGAAGGCGCTGTTGAGGGCGAGGTCGCCGGCGGCGTGGACGGTGAGCACGCTGGAGTGGATCTCGTTGCGCAGGCTCGGGAAGATCTGGGTGGCGGCGTCGAAGCTGGGCACGTTCAACCCCACCTCCACCGCCGCCCAGTGCCGGTCGGTGGAGATCAATGAGCTCTGGGCGGTGGGGCTGCCGAGCGGCGGCACCAGGATCGTCTCGACCCGGCTGTCGCGCCGCAGCGGTGCCAGCGCGGCCGAGACCGCCGACTCGAACGCCGGGCTCCCCACCGTGAGCGAGGGGCTGCCCATCACGATCTCGAAGCCGTTGGCGATCGAGGTCGGCAGCTGCTGGCTCTCCAGGGTCAGCGCGTGGCTCGACTCGAAGTGGAAGGTGTTGCTGTTGTTCAGGGTGCCACCCCGGCTCAGCAACCCGGCACTGGCCACGAAGAGGACGAGTGACGCCACCAGCACCCACCACCGGTGCCGGAAGACGAAGCCGCCCCACCAGCTCATCCGCCGCACCGGTTCATGAGCACGGAGAGTAGCAGCGGCCACCGACTCGCCAGCCACGTGCCCTGCTCCCCCGCCATCCTTCGAGGAGGCTCTCCGTACCTCGAGGAGATGGCGGTGGCCACATCCAGGATGGACGCGCTGACCTGGTCTCAGCCGACCTCGATGAGGACGTGGGCCGCGCTCTCGTCCGAGGTGTCGGTCTCGGTCATCGAGACCGAGCGGATCGGGCGGAGGTTGGGGAGCACGTTCTGCTCGAAGCCCGCCCGCATGTCGGCGGGGAGCGAGCTGTCGATCAGGCTGGTGAGCTGGGCCATGTCGATGTAGCCGACCGCCACCGATTTGGCCGCGCCCGCGGTCTGGGCGTAGCCGGACGATTGGGCCAGGCTGGGGGCGCCGTCCATGGTGTCGATGATCGCCTCCAGCTCGTCGGGGCTGGTGGCGATGATGGCCTCACCGCCGGTCACGGTCCAGGCCAAGCTCTCAGCCGCTGCCGGCAGGTCGTACACGGTGATCTCGACACCTCGATAGGTGACCTGGCTGAGGCTGGGAGCCGGCTCGTTCTCTCCCGGGACGACAGTCTGGCCGATGACCGACGGGATCATCGAGTCGAGGAACTGGCCGGTGGCGGTGGGGTCGTCGGTCCCGACGATCAGGGCTCCGGCGGCGCCACTCGCCTGGCCGCTGTCCAGCTCGATCCCGAAGTCGCCGGTGAGGTCGAGGAGCGCGGCTCCCAGGCCGCTCTGGCTGAGGTAGGTGCCGACCTCGGGTGAGACCTGCTCGAGGCTGTCGATCACCTCCCGCACCAGGTACTGGGTGCCGGCGAAGCCGTAGAGGGCGGCCGCGCTCGCCGGCGTGATCGCGGCGGCCGCGTTGTCGTCGGGAGCCGTCTCCATCACCGCTCGCTGGTCGGCGCTCAGCTGGCTCGCGTCGTAGTCGGTGACCGCGTCGACGGCGAGACCGTCCGCCTCGGCCTCCACGCCGGCCCCCATGCCCCGGTACGCCTGGAGCAGGTCGATCTCGGGCTGGATCGACACCCCCGCGCTCGCCTCACCGCTCAGCTCGCCCTGGAGAGCCTGGAGGATGCTCGGGTAATCGAGGAAGAGCAGACCGAGGCGCTCGGAGGGGAGCTGGCCGAGGACGGCCTGGTAGTCGGTGTTGGCATCCAGCCCCGCCCGGCGGCCCTGGTCGGTGTCGATGATCTCCTCCAGGTAGGCGGTCGATCCCGCCATGACCAGGACGTGGTCGACGATGGCGTACGAGCCGACGAGGATGCTGTCGGTGGGCGCTGTCGTGGGGGCGGCGGTGGCGGTGGGCAGTCCGCCGAGCTGCCCCGAGATGTTCTGGAAGAGCGGGGCGAAGCTCTCGGTCTCGGTGGTGATGGTCACCCCCTGGTACTCCTGGGTGGTGAAGTCATAGCTGGCGCCGTCCTGGTTCCCCGCGAGGGTGGCCTGGACCTTCTGCAGGGCCGCCCGGGTGGCGGCGTCGTCGACGGTGCTCACGTACAAGGCGTACGCGGATCCCGAGGCGGAGGTGCCGCTCACCAGGCCCTGCGCGTCGACGCTCAGCCCCACCTGCGCTCCCAGCCAGGGCAGCACGTCGTCGTGGTCGAGACCGGTGCCGCTCAGGGCGTCGTCGAGCAGGCCGTTGACCCACCGGGCCCGCTGGGAGGAATCGGCGAGGACGGGGAACCTGGAGGCCAGGGCGCTCAGGGCCAGCTCCTGAGCCCCCGACGGCTGGAGGTAGGCGGTCATGTACACGGCGGTGCTCTCGGGGACCATCGGGGTCAGGCTGTCGCCGGGGGCGCGGAGCAGGCGGACCGCGCTGATGGCACCCAGCGCGACCCCCGCGACTAGGACGAAGGTGGCGAGGCTCGCGGCCACCCGCCCGGACCGGCGGGCACGCCCCGGCTTTGGCGCGCGGGGATCAGGTGCCGCCCATGCGGGGGGCGGCGGCGGATCGAACCGGGGCGGCGGCGGGGGCGGCTCCCACCGTCCGCTGATGCTCCAGTCCGTGACCGGACCGCGGGTGCCTTCACGCACACGCCATCCCCCCGGTTGCCGGTCCATCCGCTCTCCACTGGGTGCGCTGGTTGGAGTACCACCCTGCGCGCCCGTCGCGGAAACGGCGGGGGCATCACCGGGCCTTTACGCCGATGCCACCGTCTCGCGTCGCAGTCCGGGCGCGGGCGCCGCGATGCCTACCCCGCCAGCTCGCGCTCGACCACCTCGGCGAGGCCCCGGATGAACGCCGGCGACGCATTGGGCATCTCGATGCGGCGCAGCCGGATGCCGTGCTCGGCGGCCTGCTCCCCGGCCGCGACATCGATGTCGTAGAGGGTCTCGAGGTGGTCGGCCACGAACTGCACCGGCGCGACCAGCACCTCGCGCGCTCCCGCCGCGGCCAGCTCGGGAAGGATGTCGAGCAGATCGGGCTTGAGCCAGTCGGCGGGTGAATGGCCCGCGCTCTGCCAGCCGAACCTCCAGCTCCCCTCGGGGAGGTGGAGCCGTTGGACGACCGCGTCCACGGTCTGGTGAAGCTGCTCCACGTAGCCGGGGTCCCGCTCGATCACGCTGCGCGGCAGGCTGTGGGCGGTGAAGACCAGGGTGGCGGCGCCGGGCGGGCCGGGCGGGGATCCGGCCAGGGCCTCGGCGACCCGGTCGCTCAACCCCTCGATCCAGCCCGGCACGGTGTGCCAGGCTCCCGCCACCGCGATCTCCAGGCCGGGGTGGCGGCCCCGGGCGCGCTCGACCTCGCGCTCGTAGCCGGAGAGGATGAGCCGGGAGTACTGGGGGGCGAGGACGATGCCGAGGATCCGGGTGATCCCCCCGTCAACCATGGCGTCGACGGCGCCGGCGATCCAGGGCGCCGAGTGCAGCATCCCCACCGTGACGCGGAAGACGCCCGCCCCGTGGCGCTCCGCGAGGAGCCGCTCCAGGGCGGCGGCCTGCTCGGCGGTGATCTCGAGCAGCGGGGAGCGCCCGATCCGCCGGAAGCGGCGCTCGAACTCGGCGCTGAGCGCGGGGTCCGGCTCGCCGCCGCCCTGGACGCTGCTCAGGTAGGCGGGGACCTGGTCGGCGGTGACCGCTGAGCCGAAGGTGAGCAGCAGCACCCCGGTGGGGGAGGCCATCAGTGGCCCGTCTCCTCGTGCACCAGGGTGGCGATGTGGCGCAGGGTCGCGGCGTCGGTGTCGGGAAGGACGCCGTGGCCGAGGTTGAAGACGTGGCCGGGGCGGCCGCCGGCCTCACCGAGCACTCGGCGGGTCTCGCGCTCGACCACCGCCCACGGGGCGAGCGCCACCGTCGGGTCGAGGTTGCCCTGGATGCCCAGCCCGGGCCCGATCCGCTGCCACGCCTCATCCAGGGGGAGGCGCCAGTCCACCGACAGGGCGTCGCCGCCGGCGGTGGCCATCGCCTCCAGCAGGTGGGCGCAGCCGGTCGCGAAGTAGATGCGGGGGACGCCGGTATCCGCGACCCCGGCGAAGATCCGCCGGACGTGGGGGAGTACCCGGGCCTCGTAGTCACGCCGGCTCAGCGCGCCGACCCAGGAGTCGAAGAGCTGGAGCGTGTCCACCCCGGCGGCGACCTGGGCGCGCAGGTAGCGGATGGTCACCTCGGTGAGCTTCTCCATCAGCCGGTCCCACAGCTCGGGATCGCCGTGCATCAGCGCCTTGCTGCGCGCGTAGTCGCGCGAGGGGTGTCCCTCGATCAGGTAGGAGGCGACGGTGAACGGAGCCCCGGCGAAGCCGATCACGGCCGCTCTCTCGCCGAGCTGCTGCCGGATCCCCCGGATGGCGGTGAAGAGGTCGGGGGTGGCCTCCTCGGCGGATTCCACCACCATGAGACGGGCGATGTCCGCCGCGGAACGGAGCGGCTCGTGGATGATCGGTCCCAGGCCCGGGTCGATCGAGAAGGGCACCCCCATGCCGACCAGCGGCAGCATGATGTCGGCGTAGAGGACGGCGGCGTCGACGCCCAGCTCGTCCACCGGCATCAGGGTGACCCGCGCGCAGAGCTCCGGGGTCCGGGTGATGGTGAGGATGTCGTAGCGCTCGCGGAGCTCCCGGTAGGCGGCGAGGGAGCGACCGGCCTGGCGCATGAACCAGACCGGGGTGCGATCGACGGGCTGGCGGCGGAGCGCGGCCAGCATCCGCTCGCGCCCGGTCATGGCGGCCGGGGTGGGGCCGGCACCGCCCGCGGGTGCCGCGCCAGGACCCTGTGCAGGCATTGGGCTCAGTCCACCCCGATGTCGAAGGCGGCCGTCTCGGCGCCCCGGCCGTAGGAGCGGATCGCCAGGTGGGTGTCGGTGCGCACGATCCCGGGCAGCTCGGCGATGTGCTGGGTGACCACGGTGGCGAGGGCGTCGAGGTCCGGAACCCGGACCACGGCGATGAAGTCCGCCGAGCCGGTGGTGGTGTAGACCTCGGCGATCCCCTCGGTGTCGGCGAGAGCCCGGCCGAGCCGGCCGATGACCCCCGGCTCGCACACGATGAAGAGAAACGCGGTCAGCACGCCCCGGATGGTACTCACCCGCCGTGCCCTCTCGGGCCCGGATCGGTCGCGGGCAGGTGATCGCCGGGGTGCGCCCAGTTGGCACCTGGGTCACGGCCGGTGACACCGGCGTGACGACGCGGGACGGTTCGGGGGTTGGGGAGCATCATGCGGGAGAGATGCCGGACCAGCTCGTCTGTATCAAGTGCTGGAAGTGGTGGGACGGGCGGACTATCTGTCCCAACTGCAAGGTCCCCCTGGTGGATCCCGAGAGCGGCCTTCCCGTCGCCGCGCCCGGAGCGCCCGCCGGGGCGGCCCCGCCGGGCGCGCCGACCCCGGGCACGCCCCACGCCGTGGCGCCCTCTCCCGGGGCACCCGTCCCGGGCCCGCCCTTCCCTGGGACGCCCTCCCCTGGTCCGCCCGCCGCATGGCCCGGCGTGGGCGCGGGCCCCGCCCCGTCCGGGGTCGACTTCGGCGAGACCCTCCCCCCGGTGTCCGGGTATCCCACCGGGACGCCGCTGGAAACCCCCACCCGGGTCGAGGTGAAGCATCTCCTGTCCGACAGCCCGACCGCGGCTCCGGTGCCGCCCGGCCCGCTGCAGGCCCGTCTTTTGCAACCACCGCCTCCGGGAGGCGGCGCGCCCGCCCCGCGCGAGCCCGCACCGTCGCTGCTGCGACCCGAAACCGCCGGGAGCGCCGGCGAAGCCGTCCGGAGTCCGGGGGCGCCGGTGGGGCCGCTCGGGCCGGCGTTCCCGCGGCCCACGATCGGTGAGCGACTGGCGAACGGGGGTGATGCGGGGGCGTCGAGACGGGCGCTGCGCGCGTCGCCGGGCTTCCCGGCCTCCTCCCCGCCGCTGCGCCGGACCATGACCGGAGGGCTACCCACCACCCCCGCCCCATCACCGACGGCGGGCTGGAGCCGCCGCGTGACGGAGGTCGTTGCCGCCGACGCGCCGGGCCGCGGCGGCCCGCCCCCGGTGGCATGGCAGCCTGGCGTGCCCTTGAGCCGTGCGTTCGACTCGCTTCCGCCACCGGCACTCGCCCCCCCGGCGCCGTCGGCGCCGGACGCCCCGCCCCTCCGGACCCCGACCCCCGGAGACGGCTCCCCCGTGCCGCCGGCCGGTGTGGCGCCGCCGCGACCGCGACCGCTCTCGCCGGTCGACGCCCCGATCGCACCCCCGCCGGGCTGGGGCATGCCGCCGGGCCCGTCCGCGGCCGCTGCCGGCGCCGGAGCGCCATCTGCGCCTCCCGTCCCCTCCGCGCCTCCGACGCCCGTCAGCGCCCCCTCGCCCCCCGCCCTGCCGGCGGACTGGCCGCCGCCCGCGTCCGCGGGCGGCCCTGCGCCAGCCTGGCCACCGGCCCCCTCATCAGGTCTCCCGGCGGCCCCGGCCACTCCCCACGGTCCTCCCCCGTCTCCGGCACCGCCGCCCCTCCCGGACAGCGCCGTCACCGCCGGTCCGCCCCCGGCCGTCCCCTCCACCGTTTCCGGGCCCAGCCCGCCCTCGCTCCTGGTCGCCGCCGCGATCGGTCTCGTCGTGGGTCTGGCGGTCACCGTCCTCTGGGTCGCCGCCGCGCTCGGCACCGGTCTGTACCTGGGGGAGATCGCCGTCGTGGTGGGGGCGGCGGCGGGGCTGGTGGTGCGCCAGTGGGCACGGGCCAGCGGCCCGGGACCGACCGTCGTCGCCACCCTGGTCGCATTGGTCGCGATCGCGCCGGGGATGCTCTTCGCGGCTCTCGCCGTCTACAGCTCCGCCAACGCGGTCTCCTTTGTGAACGCCGTCGGTCTCCTCGACCGCTCCTTCCTGCCCCAGCTGTGGAGCGAGATCGGCGTGCTCGGGGCCGTCCTCGGGGCGGCGGGCGTCGTCCTCGCCGCGCTCGTCACGCTGCGCTGGCACCGGGCCTCTTCCCACTGAGGGGGGGCGCCGGCTCCCCTGCCGCACCCGGCCTGGCACCCTGACCGCGACCGGCGCTATCCTCGTCTCCCTGGCCCGCGCGGGAGTAACTCAACGGTAGAGTGCAACCTTCCCAAGGTTGAAGTTGCGGGTTCGAGCCCCGTCTCCCGCTCCACACGTCGAGACCGTCAGCGACGTCGTCCGGCCCGAGCGCCGGCTGAGATGGTCGGCTCCTCGGGGCCACCGCGCCGAGGCAGGAGAGCCGGAGGGCCGCCGGTTCGAGGCCGCGTCCGCGCCGGCCACGGCTGATGCCGGCGCCATGGGTCTCTTTGGTGAGCAACTGTCGCGCGTTCGCGACGGCGGAATGGTTTCGTGACTGCCAGCATCGGGCGGCAGTCTGGACAGCCCGCTGGTCCGCCCAATGGTCGAAGGAGGTGATGCTCACCACCAGTCGAAGCTTCCCGAGGAGTACGGGAGCTTCGCAGCGAAGCCGGTCGAGAAGCGCAGCCGGGCATCGTCGGGGGACGTGGTGCGGGCCACCTGGATCATGCTCGGTGCGGCGTCGACGCCCGCCAGATCGGTCGCGTTGGGCAGTCGCCGACCCGCACCACCGGAAGGAGCCGGTTCGTCACCGGCTGTGCCCGGATCCTCGCCGTGTTCCTGCTCGCGGTCTGGCTGGGCGGAGCCAACGCCTGCCTGGTGGTGGGGTCGCTCGAGCGGGCGCTGGTCTCGCTGCGGGGGCGAAGCTGGCGCACCGCTGCCGCGGCCCGTGCCGGGGCTTGACCGCCGAGCGAGCCGGTGCGGACGACCCCGAGGCACTCGCGCGTGCCCTGACCCTGCTGCTCGACGGCGCGCTCGCTGAGGGGGTGCTCGCCGCCGAGCCGTCGGCAGCCCAGGCGGCCAAGGACGCCGCCGCCGCGCTCGTCGAGCTTCACTGCCGGGCGTGAGCCGGCGACCCCTGGGTCGGTGGAAGCTGCTCCGTCAGCCGGATCCCGTCAGCCTGCCCCGACGCTGGCGGCCCCGTGAGCGGGATCCCGCTGCCGGGCGGGGGACAGCATCCCTTCCAGGTGGTCGATGAGCTCCTCGAGAACCTCGGGCTGGAGCACCAGCTGGCGACGCCCACCCTGGCTGCGGTTGGCCACGATCCCCGCGTCGCGCAGGACCTTCACATGGTTGCTGACCGTGGGCTGGGCCAGCGCGAAGAGCTCGGCCAGCTCGCTGACCGTGCTCGGGGCCGTGCGGAGCACCTCGACCATGGCCAGCCGGGTCGGGTCCGAGATGGTCTTCAGGCGTCGCGCCAGGATCTCGGTGCGGGCCCGCGCCTCGGCCCCGCTGCCCTCGGCGCGCACCCCGATCATCACCGTCCCGGGCAGGTCGGCCAGCGAGCCCAGGTGGGCGAAGTAGGAGGGGACCACCGCCACGATCCCCCCGGTGGGGAGCGAGGCGACCAGGTCCTCGAGGAGCCGGCCCTCCGGCTTGTAGGTGCTGCGGGCGACCTCCTGCCACGGGGCGCCCCGGTGCTGGATCTCGCGCCGGGCCGCGACCGCCGCCTCCACGGAACGCAGGCCGTTCCGCATCCAGTCCGATCGGACGGCGGACCAGACGTCGCGCACCATCTCCACGAAGGCGCGGCGGGTCTCGGGCGACGAGCGCAACCGGGCCAGGCGGTTCCTCATCGCCACCCTGTCCTCGGGCGTTTCCGAGGCGAGCCGCAGGTCCACCGGTGCATCGGCGCAGAGGCTCTCGAGCCGGCCCAGCACCTCCTCGGCATCGAGCGAGAAGAGCAGCCCCCCGTGGTGGGCGAGGATGCCCACCTCCATCGAGCCGCTGCAGTCGGTCGCTTCCTCCGTGCCCCAGAAGGTGCGCACCCGCTCGCCCAGCTGGGGGGATTCGGCGTAGACCCTGCCGAGGGTGGCGTGGTCGCGGCGGAACTCGGGTCGCGAGGCGGCATGCAGGACCCAGTCCAGCTCGGACGCGACGGAACCGCCCACCACCACGTCGGGGGACGGTTGCTCCGATGCGGGCTGCTCGTGATAGAAGGGCATAGCTACGAGACTATATCATGATCTGGCTTGACATACTGATCAGTTCATGTCAAAATTCGGATATGGCTATGGACCCATGGATCACCCGACAAGCCGCAGGCGCGCGGATCGACGACCTGCGCCGCATCGCCGCCCGCGATCGACTCGCACGGGACGTCACGCCCCGTGACCGGCACTCCCTCGGTCAGCCGGCGGCGATCCGCCTCGCCGGGGAGGTCCTCCTGCGCTGGGCGTTCCCCGGCCGCTGAGGCCCGAGATCGCGCGGTCGTCGGGGGCCGGTCGCGCAGAGGTGTCGCCCCGGATGGCGTCCGCCGGCCGCGGCTGGCCAGGCCCCCAGGGGCCGCCCCACCTGCTGGGCACTCAGCGGGCGCGGGCCGTCCAGCGGAGCACGAGGTACACCGCCAGCGCGATCAGCCCCAGGACCACCACCGTCTTGATCAGGAACATGATCACCCCGGCGAGCCAGCCGAGGATGACGTAGGCGAGGATCACCGCGATGACGGCGGTGACGATGATCGTGAGGGCGTGATGCGGCTGGAGCCGAGCCGGGGAGGTGCTCATGGCCAGATCATGTCACGTTCCCGATCGGACCGCCGCAGCCACTGCCGGGAGACGCCGGTGGCGGCGCGTGCGCCGGTGGCGGCCGGCCACGCCGGGTGGGGCCGGAGTTGTTCGGATACCCCTGGGGGTATATAGTCGGGAACGCAAGAACCCCGCACGGGGGCATCAACTCGAGGTGGCCATGTCGACGATCGCGCTGAGTGGAAAGAGCTTCTCCGAGACGGTGAGCCGGGATGGGATCGTCATGGTCGACTTCTGGGCGGCCTGGTGCGGGCCGTGCCGCGCCTTCGCGCCGGTGTTCGAGGCGGCGGCCACCGAGCACCCGGACATGGTCTTCGCCAAGGTCGACACCGAGGCGGAGCCGGCCCTCTCGAGGTCACTCGGGATCATGTCCATCCCCACCCTGATGATCTTCCGGGACGGCATCCTGGTCTTCGAACAGCCCGGTGCCCAGCCCGCGGCGGTGCTGGCCAGGCTGATCGACGCTGTCAGGGACCTGGACATGGACGCGGTCCGCCAGGAGATGACCGCCCCTGGAGCGGTCGCGGAGACGGCATGACCGCCACCGCATCGACGAGCCGCCGGTTGCGGGTCGACCACGAGCGCGTCGACCGGTTCCGGATCACGGTCCGCCAGCACACCCTCTGGGTCGACCAGCCCGTGCTCGACGGCGGCGAGGACGGGGCCGCCACCCCCACCGAGCTGTTCGTCGCCAGCCTCGCCTCGTGCGTGGCCTTCTACGTCCGCCGCTTCCTCGCGCGGCACGGGCTGCCGGTGGCCGGGCTGTCCGTCATCGCCGACTACGACATGGCCGCCCAGCCGGCCCGGGTGGGTGAGGTCCGCCTGCAGGTGCAGCTGGCGGGCGATCTGCCGCCGGAGCGGCGGGCGGCGCTGCTTGCGGTCGCCGCGCGCTGCACTGTCCACAACACCGTGCAGCACGGTCTCCCGGTCCGGATCGCGCTGGCCGCACCGGTCTCGGACCGGGCATGACGGGAAGGGGACGGCTCGCGACCGCGCTCGCGGCTCCCGAGCGGGGGCGGTCGTGAAGCTGGACGATGCGGCCGTCACCGAGGTGCTGCGGCGGCTGCGGCGGGCTGACGGCCAGATCCGCGGCGTCATCCGCATGCTCGAGGAGGGCCGCGACTGCGTGGAGGTGGTGACCCAGCTCGCGGCGGTGTCCAGCGCCCTCGATCGGGCGGGTTTCCGGTTGATCGCGACCGGCCTCCAGCAGTGCGTGGCCGCGCGCGAGGGAGGCGAGGCTCCCACCATCGACGAGGGGCAGCTGGAGAAGCTCTTCCTATCCCTGGCGTGAGCCTGGGGTGGCGCTCGCGACCGCCGGCTCGGCGACGGGGAGCGGATCCCGGGGACGGGTCTCCGGATGGCGGTCGAGCACGATCTGGTGGACGATGTCGCATGCCTGCGCGATGCGCGGCTCCGCCAGCGAGTAGTAGACGGTGGTCCCGCCGCGCCGGGTGGCGACCAGCCCCGCGTGCCGCATCACTGACAGATGCTGGCTGGCGTTGGGGAGGCTCATCCCCACGGTTTCGGCCAGGTCGCTGACGCAGCGCTCACCGCTCCTCAGCGCCTGGAGGATCATCAGGCGCTTGGGGTCGGTGAGGACCTTGCACATCTCGGCGTGAAGCCGGAAGGCCTCGGCGTTCCGCCGCCGGTCGTCGGCCTGCGCGCTGCTCGGCTCATCCGTCATGGTCGCCATCGTAGCCATTATTGCGTCATTTCGCAAGTAACCAGCCAGCGGACGGATTCCGTCCCGTGACGGGCCGCCATGGACGGCGGGGTCCCCAGGCATGCCTGTGCCAGACAGCCCGCGCCGATAAGGCCGTTGGGCACGGCTGGCGGTGGGCAGGAGTTCGGGGGGCAGAGGACGTTGCGCCCTGGAAGGCGCCGCGAGAAGCGCGGAGACTTTGGTTGCGTATAAGCGCAAGGACGCAACAAACGTGGCGACCCTCACCCGGTCGGGTGGCGGGCGGTGAGAGCCGGGCGACTACGGAGGTGACGACGCAGATGGTGGACAGCATGGCGACATCGACGACGGCCATGGCGGAGCGCACCGGCCCGGCGCTGACCGAGGAGGACGTGCGGCGGATCGTGAGGTCCGAGATGGAGCGCGCCGTCGCCCGGGACCCCGGGAGCGGGAGGGCGACGATCATCGCCTCGAAGGGGACCCTCGACTTCGCCTACCCTCCCCTGATCCTCGCCACCACCGCGGCCGCCTCGGGGATGCAGACCTCGGTCTTCTTCACCTTCTACGGCCTGAACATCATCCACAAGGACTTCGAGCGCCTGCTCAAGGTCTCGCCGCTCGGCAACCCGGCGATGCCGATGCCGGTCACGATGCCGAACTTCGTTCTCGGGCTCCCCGGGATGGGCCCGATGGCGACCGGGATGATGAAGGCGAAGTTCCGGGGCAAGCACGTCGCCTCCATCCGCGAGCTTCTCGCCACGGCACGGGAGCTCGACGTCCGGCTGATCGCGTGCCAGATGACCATGGACGTCTTCGGTTACAAGCCCGAGGACTTCATCGAGGGAGTCGAGTTCGCCGGCGCGGCGGCCTTCCTCGCCGAGGCGCGTAAGGCGCACCTCACTCTCTTCATCTAGGCCGGGCCACACCCGAGAACAGAGAACGCGTTCAGGAAGGAAACCATGGCTGAGACCGAGATTCAGGCGACGGTGGTCGTCGACGCCCGCGGGCTGCTCTGCCCGATGCCGATCGTCAAGACCGCCAAGGCGATGAAGGAGCTCGCGCCCGGGGACGTGCTCAAGGTGATGGCCACCGACCGGGGGTCGGTCGCGGACGTCCCCGCCTGGGCGGGGAGCACCGGCAACGAGCTGCTGGAGTGGCATCAGGAGGGTGAGACGTTCGTCTTCCTGCTGCGCAAGGGCGAGGGGGACTGATCCCATGGCAGAGACCCAGAAGCTGGTGATCATGGTCACCCACGGTCCCGCCGAGCCGGAGCTCGCCTCCATCCCCTTCTCGATGGCCGGCGGAGCCCTGGCGTCGGACGTCGACGTCGTCATGGGCTTCCAGGGCGACGGCTGCCTGCTGGTCAAGAAGGGGGTTGCGGACACGGTGGCGGCGCCCGGGTTCACGCCGCTGCGCGAGCTGCTGCCGACCATCCAGGAGCTGGGGGGCAAGATCCTGGTCTGCTCCCCGTGCTGCAAGAGCCGCGGTCTGACCGAGGCGGACCTGGTGGACGGAGCGGAGATCGTCGCGGCGGGCAGGTTCGTCGCCGAGATCACCTCGGCGACCAACAGCCTCACCTACTGAGAGGAGACGGAGATGTCGACGGTGCTGACCGAGGCGGATGTGGCGGCGCTCGGCGTCGCCAAGGTCGTGGACGCGCGCGGCACGGGATGCCCAGGGCCGCTGCTCGAGGCCAAGAAGGCGATGGCGGGCATCGCCGTCGGCGATGTGATCGAGCTCTGGTCGAGCGACCCCCAGACCAAGGCCGACGTGGCGGCCTGGGCCGGCAAGGTTGGCCACGGGTTCCTCGGTGCGGTCGCCGCCCAGGGGTACGACCGCGTCCTCGTCCGCCGCGCCCGGTGAGCTGAGGCCTGGTCGCGTGGTCCAGCCCGCGCCCTGCGGCGTCGAGGCGGGACCGGCGCGCGCGCCCCGGGTTCTCGTCTTCTCCACCAACGCCATCTCCGATCCCGGCATCGATCTGGCGGGGAGCTCGCACATGCACTACTCACCCGAGGTGGTCGTCATCAGCCTGCCGTGCACCAGCGGGGTGCGGCCGGGGTGGATCGTCCACGCCCTCGAGCGGGGCTTCGATGGCGTCTTCATCGCCGCCGACGGCGAGGAGTGCGGCTACCTGCCGGACTGCACCGCGCGCTCGTCGCGCATCGTCCAGGCGGCCCAGGCGCTGATGGCGGAGCGGGGGATCGACGGGCGCAGGGTGAAGATGGCGGCCATCTGCTCGGTGTGCGCCGAGCCGTTCACCCGCCAGGTGCGCGGCTTCACCGAGTCCCTGGCGGCGCTGGAGGGGTAGGGGGCGATGGAGGTGTCGACGGCCTACGACGCGCTGGTCATCGGCAGCGGGATCGGCGGCATGGAGGCGGCGATCAAGCTCGGCGACATGGGCTACCGGGTGCTGGTGGTCGAGAAAGAGCCGTCGATCGGGGGCAAGATGATCCTGCTCAGCAAGGTCTTCCCCACCCTGGACTGCGCCAGCTGCATCTCGACGCCGAAGATGGCGGCGACCGCGCACCACCCCAACGTCACCGTTCTGACCCAGGCGGAGGTGACCCGCATCCGCGACCGTGATGGCGGCGGCTTCCACGCCACCGTGCATCGGTCGGCGCGCTTCGTCGACGAGTCCCTGTGCACCGGTTGCCGGCTCTGCGAGATGGCCTGCACGGTCGCGGTCCCCGACCAGTTCAACGGCGAGATGGTCTCGCGGCGTGCCGCCTACATCCCCTTCCCCCAGGCGATCCCACAGAAGGCGCTCATCGAGCGCGCCGGTAGCTCGCCCTGCAGCTTCACCTGCCCCGCCGGGGTCAAGGCGCACGGCTACGTCTCGCTGGTGCGCAGCGGCAGGGACCAGGAGGCATTCGCCCTGGTGGCGGAGACGACCCCTCTGGTGGGCACCCTCGGCCGTGCCTGCTACGCCCCCTGCGAGGCGGAGTGCACCCGGGGCAGTCTGGAGGGCCCGGTGTCGATCCGCCGTCTCAAACGCTTCGTCGCCGACGCTCACTACGCGCTGCCCGAGCCCCCGGAGGGCGCGCGGCCGGCGCCGAACGGGAGGCGCATCGCTGTGGTCGGATCCGGACCCGCCGGCCTGACCGCGGCCTGGCAACTGGCGCGCGGTGGCTACGGGGTCACCATCTTCGAAGCAGCGCCCGCGCCGGGTGGCGCCCCCCGCCTCGCCATCCCCGGCTACCGCCTGCCCGTCGAGGTGATCGAGCGCGACATCCGCAACGTGACCGACCTGGGTGTCGAGATCGTGACCGGCACCCGCGTCGATGACCTCGCGGCATTCCGGGCGCAGGGGTACGACGCCGTGCTGGTGGCCACCGGGACACCGCGGCCCGCCCGCCTGCGCGTGCCTGGCGAGGACTCGCTCGACGGGATCCGCGCCGCGCTCGACCTCCTGCGCGACATCCGGCTCGATCACGCCCCGGACCTCGGCGGCAGGGTCGTCGCCGTCATCGGCGGGGGCAACGTCGCCATCGACGCGGCGCGCAGCGCCCGCCGCCTCGGCGCCGCGACGGTGCATCTCGTCTGCCTCGAGCAGCGCGCCGAGATGCCCGCCTACGCGTGGGAGGTCGACGAGGCGCTCGCCGAGGGCGTACGGCTGCACGACGGGTGGGGGATCGCGGGATTTCGTGGCGGCACCGAGGTGGAGGGGGTCGAGCTCAAGCGCTGCGTCGCGGTGTTCGACGCCGAGCACCGGTTCAGCCCGCGCTATGACGAGACCGCTGGTGAGGTGCTCGGCTGCGACGCGGTCGTCGTCGCCATCGGCATGGGTGCCGACACCGCGGCGTTCCCAGCGCTCGCGCCGGCGGGGGCGCGCGCCCTTCAGGCGGATGCCGAGCACCTTCAGACCGCGGTGCCATGGGTCTTCGCCGCCGGCGACGCCGTGACCGGGCCCACCACCATCGCGGAGGCGGTCGGGCAGGGCCGCCGCGCCGCCTTCATGATCGACCGCTGGCTCCGCGATCTTCCCCTCACGGGCTTCGACGAGCCCCTGCCCAAGGTCGACGGGGCCGCGGTGCTGGCCCGGCAGCGCAGCCACAGCCGTCGCGCGCCACTCGCCGCCCGCCCTCAGCTGACCGAGGCGCCCGCCGGCTTCGTCGAGCTCGAACCCGCGCTCAGCGAGGACCAGGCACGCGAGGCCGCCGGTCGCTGCCTGGACTGCGGGGTCTGCTCGGAGTGCCACGAGTGCCTGGCCGCCTGCCCCGCGGCGGCGATCGACCTGGGCATGCGGGCGTCGGACGTCGAGGTCGCGGTGGGATCGGTCGTCGTCTCCACCGGCTACCGCATCTTCCCGGCCGATCTCAAGCCCGAGTACGGGTACGGGCGCTTCAAGAACGTGATCACCGGGACCCAGATGGAGCGCCTGCTGGCGCCGACCCGTCCCTACAACACCGTGCTCCGGCCGGGCGACGGGAAGGTGCCGGAGCGGATCGGCTACGTGATGTGCACGGGTTCGCGTGACCAGACCGTGGGCAACCCGCTCTGCTCCAAGTTCTGCTGCATGTACTCGCTCAAGCAGAACCAGCTGATCATGGGCGCGCTCCCCCTCGCCGACGTGACCGTCCACTACATCGATATCCGGGCCGCCGGCAAGGGGTACGACGAGTTCTTCGAGCAGGCGAAGGGGATGGGGACGACCTTCGTCAAGGGCCGCGTTGCCGGCATCACCGAGAGGCCGGACGGCGACCTTGTCCTCCGCTACGAGGACATCGATCACGGCGGGGTGATCACCGAGGCGGAGTACGACCTCGTGGTCCTGGCGGTGGGCGTCCAGCCCAATCCGGAGGCCGCCCAACCCTTCGGGCCCGGTGAGCTGGTCCTGGACGAGCACGGCTACGTGGCCGAGGTCGACGAGGATCTCAACCCGGGCGCGACCAGCATCCCCGGCGTCTTCGTGGCGGGGGCAGCATCCGGCCCGCGGGACATCCCGGAGTCGATCCTCCATTCCGGTGCCGCCGTCGCCCAGGCCGCCGCCCACCTCGAGCGGCGGAGGGTGGCGTCGTGAGCAGCGCCGGGCTCCGCCCCGATCCCGCGAAGCCCGGCATCGACGCCGGTCCCCGACGGAGGATCGGCGTCTACGTCTGCCAGTGCGGCGGCAACATCTCCGACCACGTCGACGTCGAGCGGGTGGTGGAGGCGGCCAGCGCGGACGCCGACGTGGTGGTGGCGCGGGACGCGATGTTCACCTGCTCTGATGCCACCCAGCAGGAGATCGCTGCCGACATCGCCGCGCAGCACCTCGACGGGCTGGTGGTCGCTTCCTGCTCGCCGAAGCTCCACACCTTCACCTTCCGGGGCGTGGCCCGGCGGGCCGGGCTCAACCCCTACGAGTACACCCAGGTCAACCTCCGCGAGCAGTGTTCGTGGACGCACACCGACGACCCCGAGGGGGCCACCCGGAAGGCGATCCGCCTGGTGCACGCCGGCATCGCCCGGACCCGGCTCACCGAGCCGCTGCAGCCGACCACGGTCGAGACGGTGCCCCGGGCGCTGGTCATCGGCGGCGGCGTGGCCGGGATGCGGGCGGCGATCGGGCTGGCCGAGATCGGCCTGGGTGTCACCCTGGTCGAGCGGGAGCGCAAGCTCGGTGGCTGGGTGGCGGGGTTTGGCGCCACCTTCCCTCATGGAACGCGCGGCGCCCGCTTGGTCGCGCGCCTGGCCGCGGAGATCCAGCGCCAGCCGGCGATCACCGTCCTCACCGGTGCCGAGGTGGTCGCCAAGTCCGGGACCTATGGCAACTACCAGGTCACGGTGGCGGCCGGTGGCGAATCACGGACGCTCGCGGTCGGCCAGATCGTGGTGGCGACCGGCTTCGACAGCTACGAGCCGGAGGCCGGCGAGTTCGGTTACGGCATCCAGGGGGTGCTGACCCTGCCCGAGTTCCGGCGGCTGGTCGACCAGGGGCACGGTCCGCTCGCCTACCGTGGCCGGGCGGTCCGGACCATCGCCTACATCTACTGCGTGGGCAGTCGCGACGCCGAGCGTGCCTACTGCTCGCGCTTCTGCTGCACCGCCGCGGTGCACGCGTCGCTGCTCGCGGCGGAGCGGGATCCCGAGATCCGCCACTACCACCTCTACCGGGATCTCCGCACCTATGGGAAGAACGAGGCGATGCTCACCGAGTCCCGCCGGCGCGGCTCGGTGTACCTGAAGTTCGCCGATGACGAGCCGCCCCAGGTGGCCGGCGACGGCGACGGACTTCACCTCACCGTCCGCGACCTGCTGACCGCGGGCGAGGAGCTCCGCGTCGATGCCGATCTCGTGGTCCTAGCCACCGGGATGGTTCCACGGCGGAACCCGGGCCTGGTCGGCGCGCTCAAACTCCCGGTCGGCAGGGACGGGTTCTTCAACGAGATCCACCCCAAGCTGCGACCGGTGGAGACCGTCGTCGACGGCGTGATGATCGCCGGCGCCTGCCAGGGGCCCAAGACGATGGCGGAGAGCGTCGCCTCGGGGCTCGCCGCCGTCACCCAGGCGGCCGCGGTGCTGAAGCGGGGAGTGGCCGAGCTCGACCCCCAGGTGGCCACGGTCAGCACCTCGGCCTGCACCGGGTGTGGGGTCTGTCTCGACGCCTGCCCGTTCGGCGCCATCTCGCTCGCGGCCGCCGGGACGGCGGCCGGGGAGGCGATCTCCTCTCCTGCGGCGATGGTCGCGACCATCGACGCCGCCGGGTGCAAGGGATGCGGTGGCTGCGCACCCGTCTGCCCCCAGGACGCCATCGACCTCAAGGGCTACACCGACGCCCAGGTGCGGGCGATGATCGATGGGCTCCTCGCCGGGGTGCCGGCATGAGCCGCGACATTCGCGAGGTGATGCGCGACGAGCCCCTGGTCCGCGGCCGGCTGGTGGAGCTCCTGCTCCGCGAGGGGCCGCTGACCGTGCCGGAGGCGGCGGCGCGTGGCGGCTGGCCCGAGGACGAGGTGATGGTCTGGATGATGGGCCTGCGCAAGTACGGCCACGTCGCCGAGGAGAAGGCCAGCGCCGGCGAGGAGCGGTTCCGCTACGCGGCGGTGAGACGGTCGTGAGCGCGCTGGTCTCTCCGCACCGCCTTCGCGATCTTCGGGCCATGGGTCCGTTCGACGCCGAGGCCTGCATGAACTGCGGCGTCTGCACCGCCATCTGCCCGCTCGGGATGAGCCTGATGCCGCGCCTGCTGTTTCGCTACGTCGTGCTCGGCCTCGACGATCGGGTCATGGAGTCGAAGGACGCGATCTTCTCGTGCTTGCTCTGCCGGGCCTGCGAGGCGAGCTGCCCCGCCGGGGTGCACATCACCGAGGACGTGCGGCTGCTCCGCCACTGGCTGCTCGAGGAGGGACGCTGATGCCGCTGCCCATCCCCGACGTGGTGGGGATCCTGGCGGACAACCTTCGCCGGCGGGGATCCGTGCTCCCCATACCGGCGCGCCGGGCGACCCGCTGGGCGCGCGATCTCGGCATTCCCCGCGGCGGCGAGACCGTCCTCTACACGGGCCAGATGTACCAGCTGATCCCCTACATCGAGAGGCTGGTGCGTCTCGAGCAGCGGCTCGGCGACTCGCCACTGGCCCGGTTCAGCGGCCTGGCCCGCCGGGCGAACCGGCTGGTCAACGGGGTCGCCCTGGTGGCGCGGCCGCCGGTCGCGGAGCGGCGAGAGTACGACCGTGTCCCCGCCAACGTGGCGCGGCTGCTCACCCGGTCCGGGGTCGCCTTCGGCTGCCTGTACGAGGACGACCTCTACAGCGGGGCGCTCGCCCACGATCTCGGTGCCGACGAGGCGGTTGCCGCTCACGCGCGTCGGGTCGCCGGGATCCTCCGCCGGCACGGGGTCCGCGAGGTGATCACCATCGACCCCCACACGACGACGATGCTGCGCACCGTCTATCCGCGGCTGGTCGAGGGGTACGCGGTGCGGGTGCGCAGCTACCTCGAGGTGCTGGCCGAGCGCCGGCTGCCGGTGACCACCCCGCTGACCGGAGCCGTCGTCCTCCACGACTCCTGCGTCTACGCCCGCTGCGAGGGGATCGTCGAGGAGCCGCGGCGGCTGCTCGCCGCCGCAGGCCTCACCGTCCGCGACCCGGAGAGCTCGCGCATCCGCACCTGGTGCTGCGGTGGTCCGGCGGAGTCGCTCTTCCCCGCCACCGCCCTGGCGGTCGCCACCCAGCGCGTGGATCAGCTGCGGGCCGTGGCCCCTGACTGCGTCACCATGTGCCCGATCTGCCTGGTGAACCTGGGCAAGGCTGCGGACGGGAAGCTGCGCCTACGCGACATCTCCGACTGCCTCGTCGATGCGATCGAGCCGGAGGCCCGGCCCGGAGGGCCCAGCCGGGACAATGAGAAAGGGTCGGATGCCCGCCCGCCCGGGGTTTCCACACGGGGGCGCGGAACCGGGCCGGCGGGCGCCCGGGCTGCACGCGTGTGACGCGTCCGGCATCGCTCCGTCACCAGCTCCTACGATCACCCCACCACCTCGGGCGCGACGATACCCAGCTATGAGCGTGCGCCAGACTCTGGAGCGGTTGCGGGCCCTGATCGAGCGTGAACGGGGTCAGGGGATGGTCGAATACGCCCTGATCCTGGTCCTGATCGCCATCGTGGTCGTCCTCATCCTGCAGGTGGTCGGCAACCAGGTGGCCAACGCCTTCTCCAACGTCAGCAGCGGTCTCGGGAGCTGACCCGGGGGTCTTGAGGGGGTCCCTCGAGGCGCCGGATCTCCAGCCGCCTCGGTGTCAGCCTGGCTCCGCCCGCCCCGGGGCGGTGCAGGAGCGAGGACCTTCGGCTCTAGCGTATCGGCGTCACCAATCCTTATTTTTGTGATGCCGCCGTCACCTGGAGGAGCGCCCACCGTGCCGAACCGCGCAGACGCCACCGCGCCCCATTGCCGGAGCTGAGACATTGACCCCTCGCCGACTTGAGCTGACACCGCTTCCCGACCTGCTCCACGGGGCGCCCCGCGCCGGCGCCGTGAGGACCCGCCGTCCCGTCTACGTCGACCTGCTGCCTCCCTGCAACGCCGGCTGCCCGGCGGGCGAGAACATCCAGGCCTGGCTCGGATTCGCGCGCGATGGGAAGCACGAGGAGGCCTGGCGCCAGCTGGTCGCCGACAACCCGCTCCCCGCCATCCACGGGCGGGTCTGCTACCACCCCTGCGAGGACGTCTGCAACCGCAAGGAGCTGGACAGCTCGGTCTCGATCCACGCGGTCGAGCGCTTCCTGGGCGATCTCGCCCTGGAGCGGGGCTGGGCGTTCCCCGCGCCCCCCGCGCCGAGTGGGAAGCGGGTGCTGGTGATCGGGGCCGGCCCCAGCGGGCTCTCCGCCGCCTACCAGCTGGCCCGGCAGGGGCACCAGGTGGAGATCCGGGACCTGAGCTCCGAGGCGGGCGGGATGATGCGCTACGGCATCCCCGCCTACCGGCTGCCCCGCGACGTGCTGGCCGCTGAGATCGCCCGGGTCGAGGCGCTCGGGGTGCGCTTCGTCCGCGAGCACCGGGTGACCGACTTGGCCGCCGAGAGGGCCGAGGGCGGCTTCGACGCCGTCTTCGTGGCGGTCGGTGCCCACCTCTCCAAGCACGTCGACATCCCGGCCCGGGACGCGGGGCGGATCTACGACGCGGTGTCGTTCCTCCGCGACGTCGCCGCCGGTGGCGAGCCGGTGGTCGGCCGCCGGGTCGCCGTCTACGGCGGCGGCAACACCGCGATGGACGCCGCCCGGGTCGCCAAGCGGCTGGGTGCCAGCGACTCGATGATCGTCTATCGCCGCAACCGGGAGAGGATGCCGGCCCACGAGGATGAGGCCGACGCGGCCGAGCGCGAGGGGGTGCGGATCAACTGGCTGCACACCATCACCGCCTTCGAGGGACCGGAGCTGACCGTCGAGGTGATGGAGCTGGACAAGACCGGCTTCCCGCAGCCCACCGGCCGGTTGGAGAAGCTGGCCGCCGACACCCTCATCCTGGCCGTCGGACAGGACGCCGACACCGGGTTCCTGCGCCGCGTGCCGGGGGTGGAGTTCAAGAGCGACGGCACGGTCATCGTCTCGGCCTCGATGATGACCGGCTGCCCGGGCGTGTTCGCGGGCGGGGACATGGTTCCCGCCGAGCGGACGGTCACCGTGGGCGTCGGCCACGGGAAGAAGGCCGCCCGGTTCATCGGCCAGTACCTGCAGGGGGCGGAGGCGGGCGTGGCCGCCAAGCACGACCTGGCCAGCTTCGACCGGCTCCACCCGTGGTACTTCGCCGACGCCCATGCCCGGCCCCAGCCGGAGCGGGAGCCGGGGGAGCGGGTGGCGGACTTCGCCGAGATCGTCGCCGGCCTGAGCGAGCAGGCGGCGGTCTTCGAGGCGCAGCGCTGCCTCTCCTGTGGCAACTGCTTCGAGTGCGACGGCTGCCTGGGCTCCTGCCCGGAGGATGCGGTGGTCAAGCTCGGGGTGGGGCACCGATACCGGTTCGACTACGACCGCTGCACCGGCTGCGGGACCTGCTTCGAGCAGTGCCCCGTGCATGCCATCGACATGGTCGGGGAGCCTCAGTGATGCGCACCACGATCGACGGCAACGAGGCGGCCGCGTCCGTCGCCTACAGGCTCAATGAGGTCTGCTGCATCTACCCGATCACCCCATCCTCCGCGATGGCCGAGCTCGCCGACGAGTGGGCCAGCCAGGGGAAGCGCAACGTCTGGGGGAGCGTGCCCTCGGTGATCGAGATGCAGAGCGAGGGCGGCGCGGCGGGGGCGCTGCACGGGTCGCTCCAGGGTGGGGCGCTGACCACCACCTTCACCGCCTCCCAGGGGCTCCTCCTGATGATCCCCAACATGTACAAGATCGCCGGCGAGCTGACCCCGGCGGTGTTCCACGTCGCCGCCCGCTCCCTGGCCGCCCAGGCGCTGTCGATCTTCGGCGACCACTCCGACGTGATGGCGGTCCGCCAGACCGGCTTCGCCCTGCTCGCCTCGGCATCGGTGCAGGAGTGCCACGACCTGGCCGTGGTGGCCCAGGCGGCGACGCTCCGGACGCGGATCCCCTTCGTCCACTTCTTCGACGGCTTCCGGACCTCGCACGAGCTCAACACCGTCGAGACGCTCTCCGACGACGATCTTCGCGCCCTGGTCCCCGCCCACCTCATCCGGGCGCACCGCGCCCGGGCGCTCTCGCCCGACCGGCCGTTCATCCGCGGCACCGCCCAGAACCCGGACGTCTACTTCCAGGCCCGGGAGACGGTCAACCCCTTCTACGCGCGGGTCCCGGGCGCCGTCCAGGAGGCGATGGACGCGCTGGCGGAGCGCACCGGCCGCCGCTATCACCTGGTCGACTACCACGGCGACCCCGACGCCGAGCGCGTGATCGTGGCGATGGGCTCGGGCGCCGAGACCGCCGCCGAGACCGCAGCCCATCTCGCCGCCAAGGGCGAGAAGGTCGGGGTGGTCCAGATCCGGCTCTACCGGCCCTTCCCCACCGCGCAGGTGCTGGCCGCCTTCCCCGCCAGCGTCCGGCGGGTGGCGGTGCTGGACCGCACCAAGGAGCCCGGCGCCCTCGGCGAGCCGCTCTTCCTCGACGTCCTCGGCGCCCTCGCCGAGGCGCAGGCGGGCAGCACGCGGAAGGCCATGCCGCTCGTCATCGGCGGCCGCTACGGGCTCTCGTCCAAGGAGCTGACCCCGGCCATGGTCGCCGGGATCTTCGCCGAGCTCGCCGCCGACCACCCCCGTCCCCGCTTCACCGTCGGCATCAACGACGACGTGAGCGGGACCAGCCTCCCTTACGACCGGAGCCTGGACATCGAGTCGCCCCGGACGCTCCGGGCCCTCTTCTTCGGCCTCGGCTCCGACGGGACGGTGAGCGCCAACAAGAACACCATCAAGATCCTCGGCGAGGACCCGACGCGCAATGCTCAGGCGTACTTCGTCTACGACTCCAAGAAGTCGGGCTCGCAGACGGTCTCCCACCTCCGCTTCGGTCCGGACCCGATCCGCGCGCCGTACCTCATCGACAAGGCGGGGTTCATCGGCTGCCATCACACTCCGCTGATCGAGCGGGCCGAGGTGATGGAGCGGGCCGCCCCCGGCGCGACCCTGCTGCTCAACACTTCGACGCCGGCCGGCGAGGTCTGGGATTCGCTGCCCAGGGAGGTGCAGGAGCAGCTCCTGGCCAAGCGGATCACCCTCTACGCGATCGACGCCAACCGGGTGGCCCGTGAGGCCGGTCTCGCCAACCGGGTCAACACCGTCCTCCAGACGTGCTTCTTCGCCATCTCCGGGGTGATGCCCCAGGAGGAGGCGATCGCGGCCATCAAGAAGGCGATCACCAAGAGCTACTCCCGGCGCGGGCGCGACATCGTCGCCCGCAACCACGCCGCCGTGGATGCCGCCGTGGCCGCGCTCCACAAGGTCGAGCTCCCCGACCGCGTGACCGCCACCCGCGGGGTGAAGCCCGCCGTCTCCGCGGAGGCCCCGGAGTTCGTGCGCACCGTCATCGCCGCGATGATGGAGGGGCACGGCGACGACCTGCCGGTCAGCGCCTTCCCCGTCGACGGCACCTACCCGAGCGGGACCGCCGCCTATGAGAAGCGCAACATCTCCGACGAGGTGGCGGCCTGGGACCCGGGCCTCTGCATCCAGTGCGGCAACTGCAGCTTCGTCTGCCCCCACAGCGTGATCCGCTCCAAGCTCTACAACGCCGCAGAGCTGGCGGGGGCGCCGGACGGGTTCGCCTCGATGCCCCTCACCGTGCGCGGGCTGCCCGACTCCCGCTTCAGTCTGATGGTGTATCTCGAGGACTGCACGGGGTGCGGGCTCTGCGTCGAGACCTGCCCGATCTCCGCGCCGGCTGACCCGCAGCACAAGGCGATCAACCTCGCTCCGCGCGAGCCGCTCCTCGACGCCGAGCGGCGCAACATCGCCTTCTTCGAGACCCTGCCCACCGCCGACCGCTCGCGGGTGGACTTCGAGACCGTCCGCGGCACCCAGTTCCTCCAGCCGCTGTTCGAGTTCTCCGGTGCCTGCGCCGGCTGCGGGGAGACCCCCTACATCAAGCTGCTCTCGCAGCTCTTCGGCGACCGGCTGATGGTCGCCAACGCCACCGGGTGCTCCTCGATCTACGGCGGCAACCTGCCCACCACGCCATGGGCCGTCAACGCAGCCGGGCGCGGGCCGGCCTGGTCCAACTCGCTCTTCGAGGACAACGCCGAGTTCGGCCTGGGGTTCCGGCTGGCCGCGGACCAGCACGGGCACCTGGCCCGGGAGCGGCTCACCGAGCTGCGCGAGGCGATCGGGGGGGAGCTGGTCGACGAGATCCTGAACGCGCCTCAGCGACGCGAGTCGGAGTATGCGGCCCAGCGCGAGCGGGTCGGCGAGCTCCGGCGCCGCTTGGACGGGCTGGACGACCAGAGCAACCCGGCGGTGATCGACCTGCGCAGTGTCATGGACCAGCTGGTGCGACGCAGCGTGTGGATCGTCGGTGGCGACGGCTGGGCATACGACATCGGCGCCGGCGGCCTGGACCACGTGCTGGCCAGCGGCCGCGACGTCAACGTGCTGGTGCTTGACACCGAGGTCTACTCCAACACTGGGGGCCAGGCGTCGAAGTCGACGCCGCTCGCCGCGGTGGCCAAGTTCGCCGCCGCGGGCAAGAGGGTGCCGAAGAAGGACCTCGCCCTCCAGGCGATCGCCTACGGCAACGTCTACGTGGCCCGGGTGGCGATGGGCGCCGACCCCGAGCAGACCCTCCGGGCGCTGCGCGAGGCGGAGGCGTACGAGGGACCGTCGATCGTCATCGCCTACAGCCACTGCATCGCTCACGGGATCGACAAGGACGGCGTGCTGCTCCGCAACGGGCTGGACCAGCAGTACCGAGCCGTGGCCAGCGGCTACTGGCCGCTGCTCCGCTACGACCCCGCGGTGCGGGCGGGCGGTGGCAACCCGTTCCTGCTCGACTCCCCGCGGGCCCGGATGCCGCTCAGCGAGTACACGGGGCGGGAGATCCGCTATCGCAGCCTTGCCCAGACCCACCCCGCGGACGCCGAGCGGCTGAGCGAGCTGGCCCAGGAGGAGGTCAACCGGCGCTGGACGACCTATGAGGAGATGGCCTCCCAGGGGGCCGAGCGGTTCCCCGTCGCTCCCAACGGGAGCCCCCCCGCGGAGGGGAAGGAGCGCTGATGAAGCTCGACACCACCTACCTGGGCCTGGCCCTGTCGAATCCCCTGGTGGCCTCCGCCGGCCCGCTGTCGCGTAGCGTCAGCGGCATCCGGCGGCTGGCCGCGGCCGGCGTGGGCGCGGTCGTCCTGCCGTCGCTCTTCGAGGAGCAGATCCGGCGCGAGGCGGAGAGGGACGCCAACCTCGTCGAGGCGGGCAGTGAGAGCTTCGCCGAGGCGCTCACCTACATCCCCCTCCCGGTCTCCGACGGTCAGCCCCACCAGTACCTCAGCCTCATCGAGCGCGCCCGGGCGGCGGTCGCGATCCCGGTGATCGCGAGTCTCAACGGCGCGACGGCCGGCGGGTGGGCGGAGTACGCCACCTCCATGCAGGAGGCGGGCGCCTCCGCTATCGAGCTCAACATCTACTACCTGCAGGGTGACCCATTCGACCCCGGCCGCACGGTGGAGGAGCGGTACGTCGAGATCCTGCGCACGGTGCGAGCGGCCGTCACCATCCCGATCGCCGTGAAGCTGGGCCCCTACCTCAGCTCGGTGGGGGAGATGGCCACCCGCCTTCACGAGGCGGGCGCCGACGGCCTGGTCCTCTTCAACCGCTTCATGCAGACCGACATCGATGCCGCCACCCTCACGGTGAGCGCGGGGCTCCCACTCTCCACGCCCGCCGAGGCCACCCTGCCCCGCGCCTGGATCGCCCGCCTGCGCGACAAGGTTCCGCTGTCCCTCGCTGCCACCAGCGGCGTGGAGAGCGCCACCGACGTGGCCGCCTACCTGCTGGCCGGGGCCGACGTGGTCATGACCACCTCGTCCCTGCTCCGCCATGGCCCCGAGCACGCCGCCGAGCTGATCGACGGACTGCAGGCCTGGATGGAGCGCAAGGGCCTCCAGAGCCTCGACCAGGTGCGCGGGCGGCTCTCGATGGCGGCTGCCGCCGATCCGTCGGCGTACGGGCGGTCCAGCTACCTCACCACCATCGAGCAGGCGACCCGGGTCTACGCCCCCAGCTGAGCACGGGACGGGAGGCCCGCGGGGTCGCCTACGATCGCCCGGTGGAGGCGAAACTGGCGACGGCCCCGGCCTCACCGCACCCGTTCGCCGCCGTGGCCGCGCTCGCCGCGCTCGGCGGCGCAGCCTTCTGCTTCGTCACCGGCGAGAACCTGCCGGTGGGGCTGCTGCCTCAGCTCTCCGCCGGTCTCGGCGTGTCGATCTCCGCCATCGGCCTGCTGGTGACCATCTATGCGGTGGTGGTGGTGGCGGTGTCGGCGCCGCTCACCCACCTGACCCGGCACGTCCCCCGGCGCCCGCTCCTCAGCGGTCTGCTGGCCACGTTCGTGCTCGCGACGCTGGCGGCTTCGGCGGCTCCGAGCTACGGATTGCTGGTGGTGGCCCGGGTGGTGATCGCCCTCGCCCAGGCGATCTTCTGGTCCATCGTCGCCGTGGTCGCGGTCGGTCTCGTCCCGCCCCGCTTCCGGGGGCGAGCGGTCGCCGGGGTCTTCGCCGGCAGCTCGATCGCACTGATCCTCGGTGTTCCCGCCGGAACCTGGATCGGCCAGCAGGCCGGCTGGCGGCTGCCCTTCGCCGTGCTGAGCGGCGCCGGACTGCTAGACCTCGCCGCCCTGGCGGTGCTCCTGCCCTCGACGCGGGCGGCCGAGGGCTACGCGGCCGCGGGGACCCATCCGGACGCACGCAGTTACCGCCTGGTCCTGCTGACCACCGCCCTCTGTGTCAGCGGCTCCCTGACCGCTTACACCTACGTCACCGCCTTCCTCACCCGGGTGAGCGGCCTGCCCCTCGGGGCGGTGGCGCCGGTGCTGCTGCTCACGGGGGTCGCCGACGCGGTGGGGGTCGGGGTCAACGGGTTCCTGCTGGACCGGCACCCCGCGGTGGCGAGGGTCGGCCCGTTGGTCCTGCTGACCGGGGCCCTCTTCGCGCTCTTCGCCTTCGGCACCTGTGGCGCCGCGACGGTCGTCCTCCAGGCGTGCGCCGGGATCGGCCTGTCCGGCGAGGCCATCGCCCTCCAGAGCCACGTCCTGGTGGTGGCGCCGCGGCGCACCGACATCGCCTCCGCCTGGTACTCGGCGTCCTTCAACGTCGGCCTCGCCGGCGGGCCGGTCATCGGGGGGTTGGTGCTGTCCACCCTCGGGCTGCGCTGCACCCCGCTGGTCGGCGGCGTGCTCGCGTTGCTGGGTCTGACCACCATGCTCGTGGAAACCCGGCCGGCCCGGCACCGCGCGGCGGCCGGCTGATCCCCGGAGGTCGTCGCCGTCTCTCCGCGGCGGCGGCCGCTTGCCGGGGTACCGGCGGTCGGGGTCAGGAGGCGGCGGTGGTCAGGGGCTTGGTGAGGTCGTAGAGGGTCGTCCCGCCGGCCGTGGTCGTCGAGAAGTGGCTCTCGGCCCAGCTGGTGATGGCGCTGGACTCGGAGGACCCCCCGACCCCCGCGCCGCCGCCCGTGCCGCCGGCGATGAAGTAGTGGATCTTGCCCTCGCTCACCAGCTTCTCGAAGACGGCCAGCGTCGGCCAGGGGTCGGTTCCGTTGAAGCCGCCGATGGCCATCACCGGGTCTCCGGTGGCGAGCTGGTAGCCGGCGGCGTCGTTGGCGCCCACGGTGGCGGCCACCCAGCTGTAGTGGCTGGCGTCCTTCTCCAGGAGGGCGGTCAGCGCGGCCGACGGGGTGCTGGCGTTGAGCAGCCCGCCACCTCCGGCCCCGGTGCCGCCGGGGAGGGTTCCCCGCCGGGTCGAGCTGCCGGTGCCACTGGGGAAGCCGCCCTCAGGCAGGGTGGTGCCGGTGCCGTTCGGCAGCGTCCGCTGCGGCGTGGTGGCGCCGCCGTTCGGTATGGCTCCCTGCGGTGGGGTGCCACCGAAGCCGGACGGGGCGCCTCCCTCCAGGTTGAAGCCGCCGCCGGGGCCGCCGGTCGGGGCCGTGCCACCGCTCGCGCCCGTGGCGTTGCCGCCGGTGGTGCTCCCCCCCGTCGTGCCACCACCCGTCGAGCTCCCGCCCGCCTGGCCGGCGGCGACGCCGCCCAGGCTGCCACTCGCGGTGCCCCCGGCGCTGCCGGGTAGGCCCGCTGTGGCACCACCCGCCCCGGGCGTGCCGGCGAAGCCGGCTCCGCCTCCCGGCCCGCCGCTGGCGTCGGCGACCGCCGGTCCCGCCGAGGGGATGGCGCCGCTGTGCGGCGTGGCCACGGTGTCCAGCGCGTAGGCGGTCGATCCGGCGAGCGCCGTCGCCAGGACGCAGCCGGCCAGCAGCGCCGTCACCCAGCGCCGGCGGATGGGAGGCACCAGGAGCGCGATCGCGGTGACCAGGCCCGCGATCAGGACCGCCGGTCCCAGCCAGGGCAGCCAGGTGGGGCTGCGTCCGAGGAGGGCGTACGCCCAGATGACGGTGGCCGCGAGCGCGGCAGCCAGCAGGCTGCGAGCGGCGATCCGGTGGCGATGGCGCCAGAGCTCGACTCCGCCCATGCCGGCCAGGGCGCCGATGGCGGGGGCCAGGGCCACCGCGTAGTAGGGGTGGATGATGCCCTGGGCAAAGCTGAAAACGAGGGCGGTCACCACCAGCCAGCTGCCCCAGAGCAGGGCGGCGGCACGCCGGCCGTCGGTGCGCGGAGACCGCCCGCGCAGCCAGATGAGGGCACCGAGGAGGATCAGGGCCGCCGGGATGAGCCAGCTCGCCTGACCGCCGAAGGTGTCGTTGAACATCCGGAAGAGGCCGGTGGGGCCCCAGACACCGGCGCCGCCGGCGCCCCCCCCCGCCACCACGCTTCCGGTCTCGTTGCCGGTGAGCCGGCCGAAGCCGTTGTAGCCGAAGATCAGGTTGAGCTCGCTGTTACCCGTCGAGCCGCCCACGTAGGGCCGGTCGGCCGCGGGCCAGAGGGTGACCAGGGCCACCCACCAACCTGCCGAGACCAGCACGGAGAGGCCGGCCGCGAGCAGCTGGACGATCCGACGCCGCAGCGAGACCGGGGCGGCGAGCAGGTACACCGCGGCGAAGTCGGGGAGCACCAGGAAGGCCCCCAGCATCTTGGTGAGGAATCCCAGCCCCACCAGGGCGCCGGCCAGCACCAGCCAGCGGGTCCGGCCGTCCTCCACGGCGCGGGTCAGCGCCCAGGCGCTGCCCACCAGGAGCAGGACGAGCAGGGCATCGGGGTTGTTGAAGCGGAACATCAGCGCGGCGACCGGGGTCAGGGCGAGCACCGCACCGGCGATCAGCCCGGCGGCGTGACCGAAGCGGCGGCGCACCGTCGCGTAGAGCACCCCGACGGCGGCGACACCCTCCAGGGCCTGGGGGACCAGGATGCTCCATGCGTTGACCCCGAAGATGCGCGCCGCGATGTCCATCACCCACAGCGAGGCGGGCGGCTTGTCCACGGTGATGAAGTTGGAGGCGTCGAAGGATCCGAAGAGGAAGGCCTTCCAGCTCTTGGTGGCGGCCAGCACCGCCGCCGAGTAGAAGCCGTTGGCCCAGCCCGAGGCGCCGAGGTTCCAGAGGTAGAGGACCGCCGTCATCGCCAGCAGGCCGAGGAGAGAGACGGTCGTCCAGCCGGGGAGGCGCAGGGCCGCGAGGACACGCGCGCGGCGCCGCCCGCGGGAGAGCGGCGGGGAGGAGGCGATGCCCGGGGCGGTCGCCGCGTGATCTGTCATGTCGCCACTATTGCGATCGGCGCGGGGAGCAGCCTGGGAGCACCCTGGGAGGTTGCTGTGACGTAGCGGCGCTTCGCGTGACCGGGACCGGCGCGGGCTCGACTCCCATCGACTTCCCAGCGGTTTCGGAGGCGTGCCCGAGCCCGGACGCGGATCGTGGTGGCATGAACAGCGCCGCCCTCTCCCATCCCGCCCTCATCGATATCGTCATTCCCGTGTTCAACGAGGAGCGTGACCTGGAGCGGAGCGTGCGCCGTCTGCGCGCTCACCTCGGGGCGAGCTTCCCCTTCCCAGTCGTGATCACCATCGCCGACAACGCGAGCACCGACGCCACCCGGGCGGTCGGGATGCGGCTCGCCGCCGAGCTGCCCTCGGTCCGTTACCTTCGCCTGGACCGCAAGGGCCGTGGCCGTGCCCTGGCCACGGCCTGGCTGCGCAGCCGGGCCGGCGTGGTCGCCTACATGGACGTCGACCTCTCCACCGGCCTCGACGCGCTCCTGCCGCTCGTCGCGCCTCTGGTCAACGGCCAGAGCGACCTTGCCATCGGCAGCCGCCTGGCCGCCGGGTCGCATGTGCGCCGCGGCCCGAAGCGCGAGGTGATCTCCCGCACCTACAACGTGCTCCTGCGGCTGGCGCTGGGCGTCCGTTTCACGGACGCCCAGTGTGGCTTCAAGGCGCTCCGCGCCGATGTGGCGCGCCGGCTGGTGCCCGAGGTGGAGAACCGTTCGTGGTTCTTCGACACCGAGCTGCTGGTGCTGGCGGAGCGGTCGGGGCTGCGCATCCACGAGGTCCCGGTGGACTGGGTCGACGACCCCGACAGCCGGGTCCACATCGTCGCCACTGCCCTCGAGGACCTGCGCGGGGTGTGGCGGCTGCGTGGGTCGAGGGCGTCCCGCGCCCAGGATCTCCCAGCGCACGGGGGCCGGCTCAGCGGTGCTCGCCAGGCCAGCTGGGCCCCCCGTGCGCGCCAGCCCCACGTTGGGGACATCCCCGTCCATAACTGACGTCTGGGCGCAGGGGTTCCGGCCGAGCGGCGGTCGAGTGAGCTGACACCTTCACGGGTCGGAGCCGGAGGCCGCCTCGGGACTGGCGCGGAGGGTCCGAGCCAACCGCCGAGAGGCTGACGGGGCGCTCCGCCGGTCCGATCAGCCGCCGAGGGGCAGATCGATGCGGAAGGTCGCCCCCCCACCGGGGGTGTCGCCGACGGCCACCCGCCCCTGGTGCGCCGTCACCACCCCGGCGACGATGCTGAGGCCGAGCCCGCTGCCGCCCCGGTCGCGGCTCCGCTCCGGGTCGGCGCGGTGGAAGCGCTCGAAGATCCGTCCCCGCGCCGCGCCCGGGATCCCCGGGCCGTGGTCGACGACCTCGATCACCGCCCAGCCCTGCTCCTCGCGCAGCGTCACCTCGATGGGCGTTCCGGGCGGGGTGTGGACCACGGCGTTGCGGAGGAGGTTGGCCAGCACCTGGCGCAGCCGCTGCTCGTCGCCGGCGACGATCAGGGGCGCAGCCACCCGCGCGGTGATCGCCCGTCCCGGGTCGCTCACCCGGGCGTCGGCGCAGGCGTCGGCGACCAGCCCCTCGAGGTCCACCGGCGCCCGCTCCAGCGGCCGGCCCTGGTCGAGGCGGGCGAGCAGCAGGAGGTCGTCGATGAGCACCCCCATCCGCCGGGCCTCGGCCTCGATGCGGCCCAGGGCCGCCTCCAGCTCCGCCGGGTCCATGTCCGGGTTGCGGCGGACCAGCTCCGCGTATCCGCGCATGGATGTCAGGGGGGTCCGCAACTCATGCGATGCGTCGGCCACGAACTGGCGGAGCCGCTGCTCCACCGCCGCTCGCTGGCCGAAGGCCGCCTCCAGCTGGCCGAGCATGGTGTTGAGGGCCAGGCCGAGCCGGCCCACCTCGGTGGTGGGTTCGGCGGGCGAGACCCGGCGGCCCAGCTCCCCGCCCGCGATGGCCCGGGCCGTCTCGCCCATGCGGGCCAGCGGCCGCAGCCCGCGGCGGATGATCAGCCAGGTGGCCAGGACGAGGAGGACCACCACGGCGCCGCCCACCAGCAGCTCGAAGAGGAGCAGGTGACCGAGGGTGGCGTCGTAGCTGTCCATGGGGACGGCGGCGACCACGACGTCCCGGCTGCCGTCCGCGGCCGTCTCGCTGTAGACGAGGTACTCGCTGTAGGTCCCCGTCCCGCTCACGGTCAGGTACTCGCCGGTCTCGGAGGCGAGCCGGCCGGGGAGGAGCGGGTGGTTGGCGGTGGCGCTCAATTGATCCTGAGTGGGGACACCCAGGAAGGCGGGACCGCTCACCACCGTGCCGGTACCGGAGAGCACCTCGTCCCACACCACCCCGGGCTGCGACCGTGGGCCGGCAGGTCCGGCTCCGCCGGGACCCCCGGGCCCACTCTGGGGGGAGCCCGCCACCAGGCCGATGCCGCTCCGGACCTGCTGCTGGAGCTGGCCGAGGAGGAACGACTGCTGCTCCGCGTAGATCGCGGCGTCCGCCGCCGCGAGGCAGAGGACGAAGAGCGACACCAGGGCGACCAGCAGCCGCGCCCGGAGGGTCATCTCACCCCGGACGCGGAGGGCGGAGGACGTAGCCGACCCCCCGCACCGTGTGGATCAGGGGGGGATCGGTGAAGTCCACCTTGCGGCGGAGGTAGCTGATGTAGGTCTCGAGCACCCCGGCGTCGCCCCCGAAGTCGTAGTCCCAGACGTGGTCGAGGATCTGGGAGCGGGAGAGCACCCGGCGGGGGTTGGCCAGCAGGTAGCGGAGCAGCCGGAACTCGGTGCGGGTCAGCTCGACGGGCCTGCCCGCCCGCCAGACCTCGTGGCTCTCCTCGTCCAGCTCCAGGTCGGCGACCTGGAGCCGGGTCGTGGCCGATGCCGGGCTGCCCTGGTAGCGCCGGAGCACCGCCCGGATCCTGGCCACCAGCTCCTCGATGCTGAAGGGCTTGGTCACGTAGTCGTCGCCGCCGACCGTGAGCCCGCGCACCTTCTCCTCGGTGGCGTCCCGGGCGGTCAGGAAGATCACCGGAACCCGATGACCCTCCGCGACCAGGCGCTGGGTGAGGCTGAAGCCGTCCTCGTCGGGGAGCCCGACATCGAGGACGATCAGCGCCGGATGGTGGTCGAGCACCGCCTGCCGTGCCTGGCAGGCGGTGGCCGCGCTCTCCACCTGGAAGCCCTCGTAGCGGAGGGCCATGGTCACCAGGTCGGTGATGTTGCTCTCGTCGTCGACCACCAGCACCCGGGTGGGCTCGGCCGCGGTCTGATCCACGCCCCGATGTTGGCACCCGATCCTGGGAGTCTGCTCAGAGAATCCTTGGAGGCGGCTCAGCCGCGCGGGTCCACCACCACGTCCCCGGTGTCGGTCGAGATCGAGATGTCGTCGCGCGAGGTGGGGTCGGTGGGCACCTCGACGGACGTGTCCCCGGTCGACGAGCGAGCCGAGACCGCGTACGCCGGAGCGCCCGCCGGGAGGGTCACGGTGACGTCCCCGGTGTCGTCCTGCGCGGACACGTTGGTGGGCGGCTGGGCGAAGTCCAGGGAGACATCGCCGGTGTCGCTGCTGGCCGTGACGTCGACGGCGTCCATGTCCGCGCCCGTGATATCGCCGGTATCGGTGTCGAGATGGACCACGCCCGCTCCGCCGTTGACCTGCACGTCACCGGTGTCCGTCTGCAGGGAGAGGTTGTCGAGGCCGGACGCGCTGATGCCCCCGGTGTCGGTCGACGCGGTGACCGCGATCCCGGCGGGGACCGCGACCGTGAGATCGGCGGAGCAGTTGATGCCGGCGAACCACGGGCAGGACACGCTGATCGAGACACCCGCGCCGGTGGTGACGACGTTGACGGTGGGTCGCACCAGGCTGTAGTGCGCGACCCCCCTCAGCTGCGCCTGGTCACCGCTGCCCGGCATCAGGGTGAGGTCGCCGCTGTCGAGCTTCACGCTCAGCTGACCGCCGGAGGGGGAGAAGGTGCGATGGATCTGGAAGCTGTCGAAGCTCACCAGGGCCACGGCGGTCAGCGCCGCCCAGCCGATCAGGGCCAGGCAGAGCGGCACACCGATGACGAGCGCGAGGAGCCGGCCGGTGGTCAGGCGCTGCGGAGTGGACACGGTGGATCCTTCAGTTGTCGAGATAGCGGAGCACGGCGAGCACGCGCCGGTGGTCGCTGTCGGTGGGTGGGAGGTCGAGCTTGCTGAAGATGCTGTTGATGTACTTCTCGACCGCGGCGGTCCCGATGTTCAGCGCTGCGGCGATGGCCGCGTTGGACCGGCCCTCGGCCATCAGTCCCAGCACCCTGCGCTCGCGCGGGGTCAGCGCGGCCAGCGGGCTGCGGCTGCGCGCCAGCAGCTGGGCGACGACCTCGGGGTCGAGCACGCTCCCCCCCTCGGCGACGCGGCGCAGCGCATCGATGAACTCGCCCACGTCCGCCACCCGGTCCTTGAGCAGGTAGCCGACCCCGCCCCGGCGCTCGGTCAGCAGCTCGGTCGCGTAGCGCTCCTCAACGTACTGGGAGAGCACGAGGACGCCGACCGCCGGCCACTGGCGGCGCACCACCAGCGCGGCCCGCAGGCCTTCGTCGGTGAACGTCGGAGGCATGCGCACGTCGACCACCACCACGTCGGGGCGCTGGGCGTCGACCGCGCGCAGGAAGGTCTCGGCGTCACCGGCGGTGGCGACGACGTCGCAGCCGGCCTCCGCCAGCAGGCGCGACAGGCCCTCACGGAGGAGGACCGAGTCTTCGGCGATCACGACGCGCATGGCAGCTCCACCTGGATGACGGTGGGTCCACCGGGAGGGCTGTCGATGTGGAGATTCCCATCGACACCGGCGACGCGGTCGGCGAGGCCGGAGAGCCCGGTCCCGGTGGGATCGGCGCCACCCACCCCGTCGTCGCGCACCGCCACGCGCAGCATCCCGGCGGCGCTGCGGATGTCGACGGAGGCGTGGTGGGCGTGGGCGTGCTTGGCGACATTGGTGAGCGACTCGGCGACCACGAAGTAGGCGATGGACTCGGTGGTGAGCGAGGGTCGATCGGGGATGTCGACGGTGACCGCGACGGGGATCGGTGAGAGTGCGGCGAGGCCCGAGACGGCGGCGTCGAGGCCGCGATCCGTGAGCACCGGGGGGTGGACGCCGCGCACCAGCTGGCGCAGCTCCACCAGCGCCTCCTTGGCCTCGGCATGGGCACGGTCGATGAGGTCGCGGGCGCCCTCGGGGTCGGTGGCGAACTTGGCCTTGGCGCGGCCGAGCTCCATGGCCACCGAGACCAGGCGTTGCTGGGCGCCGTCGTGGAGGTCACGCTCGATCCGGAGGCGTTCGGCCTCGGCGGCGCCCACCACCCGGGCCCGGCTGTCCTCCAGCTGAGCGACCCGGACGGCGAGCGCCCCGGAACCGGGGCCGAGCAGGGCACCTGCCAGGGCGGTCTCCATGGTGGCGAGACCGCGGACGACGGCCGGAGCCGCCAGCAGGACGACCAGCCCGGCGACGACCGCGCAGGTCATCGCCAGCGGTCCCTGGGCGACGAATCCTCCGATGGTGGCACCGCCGCGGGGCAGCGCGGTGTCGTAGGTGGGGAGGGTTATCAGGGCCAGCGGGAGGGCCCAGATGGCGACCGTGATGGTGAAGTCGATGGCGCCGACGGGAAGCCAGAGGATGCAGTAGGCGAGCTGCCGCCAGGTCGCCCGGGTGCGCAGGGGCCGGACCAGGGGCTGCCACCACCGGGGGTCGGGGAGGGGGGCGGCGGGTGGCGGGATGGTCACGCCCAGCAGGAGGGCGTAGCGCCCGCGTTCGAAGTGCGCCGCCCCGGTGATGACCCAGGCGGTCGCGGCCAGCACCGGGAGGCCGAGCAGGAAGACCGGCAGGAGGCCGATCCCCACCGAGACGCCGGTCACCGCGAGGGTGAAGATGGCGATGGCGACGGGCAGCCCCGCGAGCAGGTGGATGGTGGCGAGCCACGTCCGCGGGGAGACCAGCATCCCGGGCAGCTGCCGCACGTCCTTCGCGCGGAGGTCCTCGCCGGCGGCCCCGGCGGGCGATGGAACCGACCTGTCGACCATGGCCCAAGGTTATGGGGGCGGACCCTGTCCGGCCAGCCGGCCGGCCCACGGGTTTTTCGGGGGGTTTACCCTACTCGAAGCGAGGCGAGCCGGCCCGTTCCGCGCCCCTTCTCGCCGCTGCCGCGGATTCGACGCTACCGTAGGTGGCGATGGTGGCTGGCAGCGGCGACGGCAGGACCGGCGCGGACCGCGCCTCCGGCTCAGCGTCCTCCCGGTTGCGGCGGGGCTCGGTGGTGATCCTCGCCCTGGCCGCCTGCCTCCTCCTGGCGGTGGCGGTGGGCGCTCGAGGCAGCCCCGGCGGCGCACTCCCCCTGCCGGCGACACCGACGGCCTGGCAGGCGGCCTGCTACTTCCTGGTGGGGAGCATCGTCGGAGTCGGGCTGGCCGGCCTGCCGATCGCCGTGGGCATCCAGCGCCGGCGGGCCGCGGCCGGGGCGTACGGGGCTGCGTCCTGGTGGCAGAGGCTCGCGGCGGTCGCGCTTCCGATCGTGCTCCTGGTCGCGATCGTGGCGTGGTGGAACACGCACCCGCTGCACTTCGGGGCGGGGTCGCCGGTGACGGGCCCCGGGACGCGTCTGACGCCCTCCACGACGGCGCTGCCCCCGGTTGCACCTGCCCCGCCCGCCAGCCCCGCGCTGATCCTCGTCGCGGTCCTGACGGGGATCGTCGTGGCGATCCTGGTGACCCTGGTGCTGGTGATGAGATCTCGCCGCCGCCCCGGCGTTCCGCCGGCCGTCCTCCCCGTCGACACGCCGGACGCCGTCGCCGCGGTGGATTCGGCGATCGACGCCCTCGGTGCCGAGGTGGACCCCCGCCGTGCGGTTATCGCCGCCTACGCCACCATGGAGCGGCTGCTCGGCGCCTCCGGCTCGCCGCGCCGTGCCGCCGACGCGCCCACCGAGCACCTGGAGCGGAGCCTGGTCCTGCTCGGGGCCGGTCGCAGCGCCGCCCGGCGGCTCACCGACCTCTTCGAGCGCGCGCGCTTCAGCGCCCAGGTCATCGACGAACCGGTGAGACGCGCCGCCTTCGAGGCCCTGGCGGCCGTCCGCCAGGATCTCGAGCCGGCGTGAGGCGGCCGCGATGAGGCGTGCCGCCGGCCCCCTCGCCCTGGCCGCGCTGGCCACCGCCGCGGCGGCCTTCCTGGCACCGGTGTCACCGGCCGCCGCCCCGTCGTTGTTCCTCGGATACGTCGCCAGCCTCGCGGCCTGCGCCGCCTGGTGGCTGCTGCGCCGGGACACGAGCGCGGAACCCGCCGGGGACGACGTGATGTCCTCCTTGCGACGCATGCCGGTCGAGGCCCCCCCCTCGCCACCGGCACGGCTGCGCGATCTGGAGAGGGTGATCGGCCTCGGGCTGAGCTCCGCCCTGGACGCCCAGGCGCGGCTCATCCCCGAGCTGCGCCAGCTCGCCTGCGCCCTGCTGACGACGCGGCACGGCGTCGAGGTCGATCCGGCGAGCGACGACGTCGCCAGGCGTGCCGGTCTGCCGGGAGAGCCGCTGCTGGGGCCCCGGCCGCGGAGGCGCCCCGAGTTCACCGAGCCCGGACCGTCGGCCGCCGAGGTGGGCAGGGTGATCGATCGCCTTGAGATGATCTGACCGGTCTCGTGAGCAACCACGTCCATCTCATCGCGCCAGCCGGCTCATCCCTGCGCTGCCTCCCGCGCGCGTTCGGTCATGCACCCTCCGGAGGGACATCCTCCCGTGCTCGCCGGCGCCCTGGGCTGATCCCGCCCGTCAGGCGGTCTGGTTGGCGTCACCCACGGGTCCAGGTCTGAGCCGTGGCGACCATCAGCGACGTCGCCGCCGCCGGTGAGGCGATCCTCGCCGAGGTTGAGGAGGTCATCGTCGGCAAGCGGGATGCCCTCGAGATGCTGCTGGTCGGGGTCCTCGCCAACGGTCACGTCCTGATCGAGGACTACCCGGGCCTGGCCAAGACCCTGATCGCGCGCTCCCTGGCCCAGGTCATGGGCCTCGAGTTCCGCCGGGTCCAGTTCACCCCCGATCTGCTCCCCTCCGACATCACCGGGGCGTCGATCTTCGACCAGCGGAAGGCCGACTTCTCGTTCCAGCCCGGGCCGGTCTTCACCAACCTGCTCCTGGGCGACGAGATCAACCGGACGCCCCCCAAGACCCAGGCGGCCCTCCTCGAGGCGATGCAGGAGCGCCAGGTGACCGTCGACGGTGTCACCCGCCCCCTGACCCCGCCCTTCATCGTCATCGCCACCCAGAATCCGATCGAGTACGAGGGGACCTACCCCCTGCCCGAGGCCCAGCTCGACCGCTTCCTGCTCCGCATCGGGGTCGGCTATCCGAGCGCCGCCCAGGAGCAGGAGATCCTGCGGCGGCGGGTGGAGCGGCGCAGCGACAGCGTCACGCTGCGCCAGGTCGTCGACCGGGCCACCCTGCTCGGGCTTCAGAGCGCCGTCGAGGACGTGCACGTCGAACCGACCCTCACGGCGTACGTGGTCGACCTGGCCACCGCCACCCGGTCGCGCAGCGACGTCCAGGTCGGCGCCAGTCCGCGGGGCAGCCTGGCGGTGCTGGCCGCGGCGCGGGCGCGGGCGGCCCTGCGGGGCCGGGACTTCGTGGTGCCCGAGGACGTGAAGGCGGTGGCGGTCGCCGCCCTCGGCCACCGCCTGAGCCTGCGGCCCGAGCTGTGGGTCCGGGGGGCGCGCGGGGACGACGTGATCCGCGCCTGCCTCGATGCGGTGCCCACCCCGCCGACCCAGGCCGGGCCAGCCGGGTGAGCTGGGCCCCCACCGCTCGCCTGCTCGCCTACCCCTGGCTGATCGCCGCTCTCCTGCTGGCCGCCCTCGCCGCCGGGCGTCCTGAGCTGGCGGCGGTCGCGGCACCCCTTGCCGCCCTCCTCCTCGCCGGCCTGCTCAGCACCCGCCGTCCCCAGCTTCCCGCGGTTCTGGTATCCGCCGCCGAGGGCCGGGTGATCGAGGGGGACCGGGTCGACCTGACCGTCGACGTCGCCTTCCCCGGGGAGGTGGAGGCCCTGGAGGTCGGGCTGCTCCTGCCGTCCGGGGTCGAGCTGGTCGAGGCGGACAACCCACGCCTCCTCGCCCGTGCGGACGGCCCCCGCCAGATCCTGACCGTCTCGGTCCGGCCGCGGCGCTGGGGGGTCTTCGCCCTGGGGCCGGTTCACCTCCGGGCCTTCGACGACTTCCGGCTGCGGCGTTTCGAGGCCCGGCTGGACGGCGGGGCGGTGATCCGCGCCTACCCGCGCGCCGAGAGGCTGCGCACCCTGGTCCGGCCCGCCCACACCCATCTCTACAGCGGCAACCGGGTCGCGGCCCGCAAGGGGGAGGGGATCGAGTTCGCCGACACCCGGCCGTACGTCCCCGGAGATCAGTTGCGGAGCGTGAACTGGCGGGCCTCGGCGCGGCGCGGCGACCTCTGGGTCACCCTGCGGCATCCCGAGCGCAACGTCGACGTCGTGCTCCTTCTCGACACCTTCACCCACGCCGGAGCCGCGGACGGGAGCACCCTGGAGCAGATGGTCCGCGGCGCGTCGTCGCTGGCCTCGGCCTGGCTTCGCGAGCGCGACCGGGTCGGGGTCATCGACTTCGGAGGCACCCTCCGCTGGCTGGAGGTCGGCGGCGGCCTCCGCCATGCGTACCGGCTCGTCGACGCCCTGCTCGACACCCAGGTCGTCTTCAGCTACGCCTGGAAGGGGAGCGAGGTGATCCCGATCCGCCTCCTGCCGCCCCACGCCCTCGTCGTCGGGCTCAGCCCGCTCCTCGACCAGCGCTTCCTGAAGGCCCTCCTCGATCTCCGCGGCCGGGGGCTCGACGTCGCCGTGATCGAGCTGCCCGTCGAGCCTCACCTGGGGGCTCCGGCCACCGAGGTCGCGCTGCTCGCCCGGAGGATGTGGCGGTTGGAGCGGGAGACCGTGCGGGCCAGGCTCCTCCAGGCGGGCGTCGGGGTTGCGGAGTGGGCCGAGTCGGAGCCCCTGGAAGCGGTGGTGGCGGAGGTGGACGCGTGGCGCCGTCGCGCTCGACTGCGCGTCCGCTGAGCGCGGCCCTGCTGGCCGCCGGGCTTGCCGCCGTCCTGGCTGCGGTGGTCCTGGTCCGCGCGGCCGCGGCTGCGGAGGCCCCGTGGCTGGTGGCCGGGGCCGGCGCGGCCGGCGCCGTCGCTCTGCTGGTCATCGCCGCCGCCGTGCTCACCGCGCGCGCTGCCGCGGTGGGCTGGGGTGTGGCGCTGCTGGCCGCCGAGTACGCGATCTTCCTGGTGGGACGGGGGGCCCCACTCGACGCCTACGCGCCGCTCCTGGGCATCGGGCTCGTGCTCGTCGCCGAGCTCTCCTTCACGGCGTGCGAATGGCGGGGACCGCACGCCGTGGACTCCACCGTCGAGCTCCGCCGCTGGTCCCGGCTCGCGCTCGCCGCGGCGGCCGGGGGCGGCGTGGGCGGGGGAGCGCTGGCGCTGGCCGCAGCGGTGCCCGGTTCGGTAGCGGGGCTGGTCATCGGCGCGGCCGGCGTGGTGGGCCTGGTTGGCCTCGCCGCCTGGCTCCGCGCCTCGACCTCGGGGGAGACGCAGCCGGCCCCGTGACCGCGGGGAGATGCGGCCCGGGGCGCCGGCCGCTCAGGGTTGCTCGAGGACCTTTCCGTTGCGGGTGACCACGAGGTCGACGGTCACCTGACGCGCGGCGATGCCGAAGGGCAGCGGCGAAACCCGGGCGGTGACCGCGTAGTGGAGGGTCCCGGCGGCGTCGATGCGCTCGCTGCAGGTCGTGGGGGACACCGCGGCGAAGTCGCCGGTGTTGTCGAGCCCGCATCCGCTCAGCTGGGGCTGGGCGGGGTTGACCCAGCTCGCCGGCGGTGTGAACCCGGGAGTGCTGTAGTCGCGGAGTGCGCTGGCGGGGATCGGGAGGCTGGGGTTGCCCTGGACGTAGGCGACGGTGCCGTCCCAGCAGACGTTGGCGCGAAGTCCAACCACGGCCCCGAACTCGGCGCCGACCATGGTGCCGCCGGCGAAGTCCTGGCAGGTCGTGCCCGAGGGTCCGCCCCCCGACGCCGAGAAGGAGCCGTGCGGGGCGGACTGCGGGGGAAGCCAGACCACCGCGGCGAGCCATGCGGCGGCGATGCCGGGGAGGACCAGCCACGCCATCCACCGCGGGCGCCGCCGGATTTCACCGCCGGCAGCGTCCGCGTCCGCCTCCGCGTCCACGCCGCCGTCCTCCCGCCAGGCGATCACGAGGGTCGGCAGCATGAGCAGCAGCTCGGCCATGGCGAGCGCGATCCGGCCGGGGATACCGATGTCGACGGCGGCGACGGGCGGGATCGAGAACATCGAGGTGGTCGCGCTGACCACCGTCACCACGATGTCGGATACGAACCAGAGCACGTACAGCAGGACGATGGCGAGCCCGCTCCAGCGGAAGCCGCGGCGGTACGCGAGGTCGCGGAGCCGGCGCTGGCGCTCGTCGAGGCGCGACGACCTTCGGAATGCCAGTCCCCCCGTGGCCTGGAGCAGGAGGAGGTCGAGCGCGGCGAGCGCGAGCACCATCAGGATGCCGAAGCCGTGGAGTGGCAGCGCCGAGGTGAGCAGGGCGGTGACGCCGACGGTCGCGATCACCAGCGAGCGCCGCACCGGACCGGATCCGGGCCGGCCACCCGCCGCGCCCGTCCAGCGGCTCACGTGACGACCTCCGCGTGCCCGTTCCGGTCGATGATGACCTGAACCGTCACGTGGCGGCTGAGGAAGGGGAGCAGGGTGGGAGAGAGGGTGCCCCGCCAGGTGAACGTGAGCGAGCCGCCGGGGCCGGCGGTGATGGTCGGGCCGCACTGGGTGGCCGCCACGGTGACGAACGCCTGATTCTCCCAGCATTCCCCCCCGAAGTAGCTGGCCCCGGCGGGCTCGAAAGCACGCTGGCCGTCCCAGCAGGCGCTGACGGAGACCGGCATCTCCGCCGACACGCCCCACCCCACGGTCACCGTGGTCAAGGGGTCTCCGCATATCGGCGCAGCGCTCTGCTGCCCACCGGACGAAGGAGATGCCGGGCTGCCGCTCAGTACCGGCGCCGGCGTGGTCACGAAAGAGAGCGGCGAGGCGCGCACCGGAAGCACCAGCAGGCCGATGGATGCCAGCACCGGGATGGCGAACACCAGCACCACCAGCGCCACCGCGACGCGGGCCTGCACGTTGACACGTCGGGGCAGCGGCGCAGCGTCGGGGTCGGGCGGGGGAGGGGCGGGCTCGATGAAGGCCAGGACCATCCCGGGAAGGACAAAGAGCAGCTCCAGGAAGACGAAGAACCCGCCGCTCCCCAGGGCGTGCTCGGCCCACTCCCGGCTCGGCCTCGAGGCGACGTCAGCGAGCAGAAGTGCGCCGACTACCCCGGCGAAGACCGGGTAGGCGAGGCGGTGGGCGCGGTTGCGAAGCTCCTCCTGGCGCTCGTCGATCCGGCCCTCCGGCGCCGTCGCCATCCGCTGGGTCGCATTCCCCAGGGCGATGTTGAGGAGGACGAGGAAGATCAGCAGCAGCAGGGTGGCCGAGCCGAGCTGGGGGTTGGGGAGGGAGGTGGCGATGAGGCCCACGCAGTCGGCCGCGACGGCTGCGACCACGACACGGCGGACGCCGCGCCGCCCCAGCCAGCTTCCCGGCTCCCTGCGGACCCCGGCGACCACCGCCCAGGTGACCATTACCAGCAGGAGGTAGCCGGGCAGCGGCAGGATCGCCAGGAAGCCGTTCGTCGTGGCGAGGGCCAGGGGGCCGAGGATGAGCAGGAGAAAGAGGAGAAGGGCGGCGATGCCGGTCATCCGGTTGGAGAAGAGCCGGGGGCCGCGGCGCCGGCTGCGCGCGGGGTGGGCGCTCACGGACGGACCCCTTCCGGGCTCTCGTCCGGACTCACCGGTTCCGCCGCCGGGGCGGCGGGCGGGACCGCCTCCCCCGGGCGCGGGCGCCCGTAGAGCTCCTCGCTCATCGGCCGGAGCGGGGTGCGCGAGAAGATCGCCTCGATGGGCAGGTCGAACACCTCGCTGAGCCGGAAAGCGAGCTCGAGGCTGGGGTTGTAGTCGCCTCGCTCCAGGTAGCCGATGGTTTGGTGGTTGACCCCGACCAGCTCGGCGAGCGCCTGGCGGGAGAGCCCGCGCTCCAGACGGAGGACGGCGATCCGGTTGTGGAGGCGCGGCGGACCGCCGCCATCCGATGTCCTCTCACGACTTCCCGTACTTGTCATCGCCCAGATAATTGTATAGATACAACAGAATGCAAAGTCAAGGGAACGAGACGGGTGTCTGAGCTCGGTCCTCTGCGCACCGAGACGGCGTCGAGCCGCTGCGATCCGAGCCGGTGCGCGCCGGGCCGTGGGAGTCGAGCCCGTCCGCGACGCTGGATGGCTGGCCGGGCTGTCGGCGCGCGGGGCCGTGCGCCCCCGTATGGGGCGTGGGGTCGGTCGCATCGGGTCATCCCCCGACCCCGATGCCGCGGTCTCGACCCCAGGCCCACCCTGCGCCTCCGAAGGACCCACTCCCGGTGACGCCTCACTGGCGAGGACCGCGTGCTCGCACCGTGAAGTATCCGCGGCCGCGTGGGGAGTTTCAATCCAAACGCGTCAAAGTGTCATAGGCATCACGCCCAGAGGCTGCTCAGTGGCGACCCGATGCAGGGCGTCACAAGGACGTGACGACCGCGGCGAGCGCTGCCCCACGCGCCCCGGCGCCAGCGCTCAGACGTCGGCCTGCCCGGCCTCCAGGTCCATCTCGTAGCTGAGGTGACACCGACCCGGGGAGTGCTCCACGGGCGGGCCGGCTCGGAAGCCCATCCGGTCGTAGAGGCGGCGCGCCGCCACCATCTCCGGCAGGGTGCCGAGGGTAAGGCGGGCCTTGCCGGAGGCCCGGGCCAGGGCGGCCGCGGTCTCGATCAGGGCTCGGCCCGCACCCCGCCCCTGGGCCGCGGGGGCCACGCCGAGCATCCGGAGGTGGGCCTCGTCGGGTGCCAGCTCGCGCTCCGGGTCGACCTTGCCGGTCAGCTCCACGGTGATCGAGCCGACGATGAGCCCGCCCTCGTCGACGGCCACCAGCACGGTGGTGCGATCACAGCGCCCCGCCACGTCGGCCACCATCTCGAGGTAGTCGGCGTCAGCCTCGCCGAAGAGGGCGGCGAAGCCGGCGCGGGTCTGCCGGCCCGCGTCGCCGCACTCCTCGGGCCGGACCGGGCGGACGACGATCCCGCCGGGCCCCTGAGCCTCGCTCCGGGATGCCCCTTCCCCCGCCCCGGCCGGTGGCCGGGCTGCCACTCCCCTCACCGCTCGGGGATCATCTCGAGCGCGGCGGAGTTGATGCAGTAGCGCTTGCCGGTCGGTCCCGGCCCGTCGTCGAAGACGTGGCCCAGGTGGCCGCCGCAGCTCTTGCAGACCACCTCGGTGCGGCTCATCCCGTGGCTCCTGTCGACGTGGAAGTCGACCGCCTCGAGGTCGGTGGGCTCCGTGAAGCTCGGCCAGCCGCTCCCGGAGTCGAACTTGGTGTCGGAGCGGAAGAGCTGGGCCCCGCAGCCGGCGCAGTGGTAGGCGCCGGTCTCGTGGTTCTGCCAGTAGGCCCCGGTGAAGGCCGCCTCGGTCCCCTTCTGGCGGAGGATGGCGTATTGCTCCGGCGACAGCTTGGCCCGCCATTCGGCGTCGCTCAGGGTCGTCCGGTGGGTGCTCTCAGTCATGGCCGGTCCTCGCATCGTGGGCTCGCATCACCAGGGTACCCCGGCCGGTGCCGGAGACGTCCGCGCATCGCCGGCGCCGGTCCTGCCCGCCCCGGCGCGGCCGACGCGCCCAGGCCGACCTAGCCGAGGTCACCCTCGAGCTGAGTGATCGTGGAGGTGGCGCAGACCGAGGCCGGCCGGTTCCCGGTCAGCTCGCAGATGGCGGCGGTGAGGTAGTTGGCGTTGCCCAGGATCGCCTGCGCCTGGTCGCTGCTGGAGTCGGCCAGGCTGCTGGCGATCTGCTGCCAGGTCATGCCCGCCAGGAGGGCCGGCGCCTCGATCGCCTGCCCGTTGGCCTGGTAGTCGACGGCGGGGTCGCCGCTTGCGACGTAGCGGCCGCCCAGGTCGATGAAGGGCAGCCCCCCGGTTTGCGACGAATAGGGGGAGGTGTCGTAGGTGGTCAGGATCGCCTGCTCGGCCGCGCTGGGCGTCTGGAGGGGGTTGCCGTCCCTGTCCGCGGTCTCGACCCCCTGGAAGTCAATGTAGGAGCTGGAGTAGCTGGAGCCGGCGAAGGAGAAGGTGTCCGTGTCGGGGTAGACGTCGCCGCTCGCCGACGATGTCTCGTGGAGGTTGCTGAAGGTCCCGAAGCGGCCCAGTGCGACCACCAGGCCCCAGCGCTCAAAGGCACAGTACGGGCAGGAATCCTCGCCCACCATCAGGACCTCGGGCTTGCCCCCCGCCGTGAGAGCCGGAGTCGACGAGGGGAGCTTCTGGATCGGGTTGGAGACGGCGCCCGCCCCCACCGCCGCGAGGGTGGAGGGGCTCACCCCGGTCACCGCGCTCACCAGCGAATCGGGGGCGAGGGGGTCGGGGCTCGGCGCCGGCGCCGAGGCCGCCAGGACGATGAAGACGACGACGATGGCTACCACCACCGTGGTGACGCCGCCCCCCCACGCCCACGGGCTCTGCCACCAGGGGGCGCCGACCTCCACCTTCTGGACACGGCGTCGCGGCGGGGTGGTCGCGGGCCTCGGCGCGGAGGCGCCTCGCGCTCCCGCCGCCAGCTCCTGCCGGCGTTGTTTGGAGAGTCGGGCCACGGTGCCACCTCGAAGCACCCACGCGCGGGCGGCTCACTGCGGAGCGGGGCCCAGTGGGCCGCTCGCGCGCATCCTCCCCTCGCCTGGCGCGACCGGCCAGGGCCGAAGGTCGGCAAGCCCTGGGGCCGTCGGGCATCGCCGCCGTTCACCCGCCGCCGGCCGGCACCCCACCCCCTGCGCCGGCGCCTTGACCTCGTTGCAACGCAAATGTGACAGGGCCACGCGGCGGTGTCACTCCCTGCCCACGGCGGCATTCGCACCCGCCGGCCGTGCCCACCATTGGCTGACGGCGCCCGCGCGGGGGCCGTCCGTGCCCGTCGGGCGTCGCAGCACCTCGCCGGCAGCTCAGGATGGATCAAGGAACGATGACCTGGAAGGCCCGATCCCGGGGGAGTGGGAGCGGCTTGATCGGCAAGCTGGCCCAGGCGAACATCGACGAGGTTGCCCCCGTCGACGACGAGGTCGTCGTCGTCCGGGACGACGACCCGGCGTCGGCGCCGGTCCGGCAGCGGCTGACGGCCGGCACCCTGCTCCGGGTCCGGGAGGTGACCCGGGCCGAGGACCTCGCCGCGCTCAACGCTGCGGGAAGGACACGAGCCGTCGTCCTCTGCCGGAGCGGGTTGGGGCTGGCCGCGCTGCACGAGGCCGTCCTGTCGGTCCACCGGGCCAGCCCGGACATCGCGCTCATGGTCCTCGACGACCAGGCCGGCGAGGCCCGCCAGGAGGTCGCGGCCCACGCCGGCGCCGACGGCCTGATCAACCTGGCGCAGGACTGGAAGGTGGTGGGGGAGGCCGTGCTCGCCGCCGCTGAGCGCCGGGCCCGAGCCCGCGCCGTCGGCGACGTCATCGGCACGCAGCCCGAGCCCGAGCTCGTCGGCTCCCTGGAGCCGGAGTGGCCGCTGGCCGTGCTGGCGGTCGCGATCAACAACCTCGAGACGCTGGCCGGCCGGTACGCCCATGGCGACATGGACGCGCTGATGCTGGCCCTGGCGATCCGGCTCCGGCCGGTGCTCCGACCCAGTGACACCCTGGCGAGGACCGCCGATCGCTCCCTGGTCATCGCCCGCCGCGATGACGACGAGCTGGCCGTCGCCGCGCTCGCCGATCGCCTCCTCCGCGCCTGCCGCGAGCCGCTGGTCGTCAGCGAGGAGAGCGTCCCGATCACGATCGCCATCGGCATCGCGGTCCGTGGCCGGCGGGCGGGGGAGGCCGGACCCACCGCGGCGGCCCTCCTGGACCAGGCCCAGGCCGCGCTCGGGCGCCTCCGCAACCACGGACGTGCCGCCTACGAGCTGGCCGACGCGGCCCTTCAGGCCCGCGTCACCGCCCAGCGCCAGACCGAGATCGCGCTCCGCCACGCCATCGACGACCACGAGTTCCGGGTCTTCTATCAGCCTGTGGTCGAGCTCCAGGGCCGCCTCCTCACCTCGTTCGAAGCCCTGATGAGGTGGCAGCGGCCGCAGATCGGCCTCTTCGACGCCGCCAGCTTCGTCGAGGCCGCCCAGCGCAGCGGTCTCATGACCCGGATCGGTCAGACCATCCTCCATGAGGCGGCCGAGGAGGCGGTGCGCTGGGCGACCCCGGGGTTGGTGTCGCCCGCGCTCTCGGTGAACCTCTCGCCGCAGGAATACTTCCTGCCCACCCTGGTGGCGAGCATCGGCCGGATCCTCGCCGAGGTCGGGCTGGCTCCCGCCCGGCTGATCGTGGAGGTCCCCCACAAGCTCCTCGAGCGCGATGCCCTCTCGGCCCGGAGCATCCTCCGCGACCTCTCGTCGCTGGGCGTCACCCTGGTCGCCGACGACTACGAGGGCGAGCTGACCGGCGAGCTCCGCCAGCTCCCCCTCCGGATGGTCAAGCTCCGGATGGGCCTCCTCGACGGCATCGAGAGCGACGCCGAGCGCCGGGCGCGGGTGGCGGGGATCGCCGCGCAGGTGCGCGCGGCGGGCTGGCTCTGCGTCGGCAAGGGTGTGGAGACGGCGGCCCAGGCCGCGATCCTCCGCGACCTCGGCTGCCATGGCGGTCAGGGCTTCCTGTTCAGCGGGGCCCGCCCGGCCGAGGAGCTGGCCATGTTCCGCGGTGCCGACGGCGTCTGGGCCTGGACCCCCCAGGCGAGAGCCGTCCCCGCCTCCTAGCTATAGCTAAGCTAGGGTTCCGCGCCGGCAGCGCGACGTGGCTCAGGCCGTGGGCTGGCTTCCGTAGGTCTGCTCGGGGGCGAGCGCTGAGCTGAGCCCCAGGTCGGCGCATCCGGCCGCGCTGGCCACGATCACGCCGTACTTGTCGCCCGGGGCCAGGCCCTGCCAGAAGAGGGTGACGGTGGCCCCGTTCTGCGAGATGTTCACCCCGGAGCCGGCGGCGATGGTCAGCCCCCAGGCCGCGCCCGACCAGCTCCGGAGCGCACCCACCCAGGAGCTGCCGTTCCAGTAGGCGACGAGCTGGAGGGTCCCCGCCCGGTCGACGGGCGGGGCGCTGGGAGACGCGGTCGCGCTCGCCGCGGGCAGCGTCGCCTGGTAGGGAAGGACCACTGCGATCAGGTCAAAGGCGGGAGTCCCCGTCCCGACGGCGCTGGCCAGCCGGACGCTGACGAAGGGATTGGAGTAGCCGGCCACCGGGTCGCTGCCGATCCCGCTCGCGCTCGAGACGGCGGCGAGCCCGCTGGGGAGCTTGCCGGAGGGGATCGCCGTGCAGGCCTCCGCCGGCGCGACGACGTCCACCCCTGATGCGGTGGGCAGGTCGGAGGCCGGCAGCGTGGCCGGCGCCGTCGTGGCGCTGGGGGGCGCCGCGGTGGGACCGGTGCCGAGCAGGGCGTGGGCGACGAAGACGGCGCCGGCGACCAGGATGGCGATGACGGCGAGAGCAGCGAGTCCCATAACGATGGCGAAGCCCCTGCCGAGCGGACGCGGGGGCTCGCCCTCCGGACGGCCGCGCCGGTTGGGGGGCCCGGACCCTCGGCGGCCCGGAGGCGTTCCGTTCGCGGCTCGCGCGGCCGTCGGACGCTCCGCCTCCCAGGGGCTGTCGGCGATCCGCCCGGCGGCCGGCGGGACGCTTTCACCTGCCACTGGCGCTCCGGGTGCCACCGCGGCCGGCGGCTGCGGGGGGGTGGGCGACCGGGGCGTCATCAGCCGGTCGAGCGGGGCGATCGGCGCCCCGAAGCGCTTCTGGGCGTCGGCGACAGCCGCGGCGATATCGCCGGCCGAGGGCTGGCGGAGCGAGCGTGCCATCCGCGGGCTGTCGGCAAAGAAGAGCAGGCCGTCCGCGTACATCCCGTGAGCGGTGACGACCTCGTCCCGGGTGCGGGGGCGAGGGTCAGCCGCCTCCGCCGCGGGGAGACTGCCGTAGGCGGGACGCCAGCTCCCCAGGGCCGCGTCCAACTCGCTCAGGCCGCGGAGGAACTGGATCAGGTGCCGGTGCGCCTCGGCCTGCTCCGGCCCGGAGGCCGTGTCGGAAGAATCCACGCCATCCCCTACAGTGGCATGCGCGGAAGCGATCATGCCAGTCTCGAAGCCCGTCCGGCACACGCGGCGTGGCCCTCCTTGCCCGCCGTCTCACGGCCGTCGCCGCCCCGCGGTGACGATGTGGTTGGGATGGCCGGGGTGATCGGAGCGCTGTGTCCCGCCTGTTACGCCTCCGCAACAGGGGGTGACGATCGGATCGCTAACGTCACCTTCGCATGACCTACGTGCCCGGTTCGATGTTCGGCGAGGCGGCGACGTTGGGAGGAGGGCATCGGCGCGCCGCGGCCATCGATGCCCGGGTGCGCGCCGCGATCGCAGCCTGCCAGACGTTCCTGGTGGTGCGCATCCTGAGCGTGCTGCTCGGGGTCAGCCTGTTGCCGGCCCGGCTTCCCGCCGTGGAGCTGCGCCTCGACGCGACCCACGCCGTGATCCTGCCCCTGGCCGGCCTCAATCGCGGCATGGTCCTGCTCACCGTCGGCTTCGTCTCCGCCGTGGAGCTGTACCTCGTCTACCGCCTCGCCGACCGGGTGCGGCTGGCCCGCTTCGGCGTCCTGCTCATCGAGTCGCTGGCGATCGTGCTCACCACCATCGCCCTCGCCTTCGGCGCCGGCTTCGCCCTCCTGCCCCTGGTCACCGCGGTGGGCGCGACCTGCCTCCTCCTGCTCAACCAGGTCCGCTGGGCATTCCTGCTCCAACCCAAGCAGCGCGACCTGACCGGCTACCGCCAGGGTGGCACCTTCGCCGGGTACGCGGGGCCGTCGCTGGAGAGCCCCAAGGCCCCGCAGCGGGTGGGCTACGTGGCGCGGCGGAGCGACGAGACGGGGCCGGTGGCCGGCGACGCGAGCGGGGGGCCCCAGGTGCTGCGCACGGACCACCCCGCCTCCTCCAGGCCCGCGGATTCCCCGTCGGGATCGACGCTCGCCTGGCCGAAGCGCCCAGTCTGAGCCAGCACTCGGGGGCGCCCGCCGCCCCGGGGCGCGGGGCCGATGCGGGCCGCCGGCGAGGCGACCCCGGCGCTCCGGATACCATCGCAGCGATGCTCGCCGCCCCCTGACCCCGGCGGCCGGGGCGGCGCATCGGCAAGCGACCTCTGATGGGGAGCCCACGGCGGCGCCATGATGCCCCTCACCGCCCGCAACTCGGCCGAATTCGAGGCCCCGGCCGGGATGACCGCCGTGCCGGTGGTGCTCGCCCCCCCTGGCGGGACGCCTTCACGTCCTCCTGGTCGCGTTGGAGGGCGGATGGTAGGGTGGTTCGCGGCGTCCGCGACGCTACCTCATTCTGCGCGGGTTGACCGATTCGATATCCTCTGGGGCATGGAACCGCTCCCACCGACGATGCGCGCCTGATGGGGGATCTGCGCGACCTCGTTCAGCTCCATCTGGTCACCGATCCCCTCTACGACCAGAACTGCTACATCCTGCGGCGGCGTGACGTGGACCGGTGCCTGGTCATCGATCCCGGGCTCCAGGCCCCAGCCGTGCTCCGGCTCCTGGGGGAGGAGGGGCTCGGCTGCGACCGGATCCTGCTCACCCACGGTCACCCCGATCACCTGGCGGGGGTGCCGGCCGTGAAGGCGGCGCTCGGCTGTCCCGCCGCCATCCACCCCGACGACCGCTGGCTCCTCGAGCAGGCGGGAATGTTCCCCGGCATCCCCGACGACCTCCCCGAGGTGGTCTGCGAGGACGATCTCACCGGCGGAGAGTTGATCGCCTGGCAGGGGCTGGAGGTGGCGGTGCTCCACACCCCGGGGCACACGCCCGGCTCGGTCTGTTTCGTCGTCGGCCCCGACCTGCTGGCCGGCGACACGCTCTTCCGCCGCAGCGTCGGCCGCACCGACCTCCCCGGCGGCTCCTGGGAGACCCTGCTCTTCTCGATCCAGGACCGCCTCTATGCGCTCCCCGCGGACACCGTCGTCCACCCCGGCCACGGGCCCTCCACGACCATCGGCGAGGAGATGCGGGCCAATCCCTTCGTTCTCCACCCCACCTTCCGCTGATCGGTCAGCCGCCCCTGCCGAAGCGCTCCAGCAGGTCGTGGACGATGCCACCGGTCACCCCCCAGATGGTCCGCCCCTCCACCTCGTAGTGGTGGACGAGGCGGGTCTCACCCGGCTCCGCGGTCCACGCCTCGGAGCGGTGGCCGGCCGCCAGCAGGTTGTGCAGCGGAAGCCAGAACCACTCGGCGACCTCGAAACCGTCGCCGCGCACCTCGAACGGCCGTCGCTGCAGGGCGGCGATCGGCGTGAGCCGGAGATCGGAGCGGTGGGTGAGCCGGGCGGGGAGGGAGCCGATGACCTCGACGTCGGCGGGGTCGACGCCGACCTCCTCGCCGGCCTCGCGCAGAGCGGTGGCGACGATGTCGCGATCCCCGTGCTCCCGGGAGCCGCCGGGAAGCCCGATCTGGCCGGCGTGGAGGCGGAGGTGGTCGGCGCGGCGGACAAAGAGGAGGGGGATCCCCTCCCGCGCCGGGTCGAAGAGCATCAGGACCGGCGCCTCGCGCTTGCCCGGGGGCGGCGGCGCCTTGGGCGCGGGCCCGGCCAGGGCCTTCCGCAACCGGGCGAGGAGCTCGCTGGTCACCCGCCCACTATGCGGGTCCGGGGGTGGGCAGCGAGCGCGCGCAGCGCGCCTTCGGCGCGGAGTCGCGCCGAGCCAGGGGGGAGCCGCAGGTGGCTTGGCCACCGCGGCGAGGGGGCGGCACGCCCCCTGATGGGCACGGGGATCCCACGCCGCCGGCGGCGCGGGGCGATCAGCGGGTCGGAACCTGCTGGCGGAGCGCGGACTCGAGGCGCCACAGCGCCTCGGCGTGGGCGATCGCCTCGCCGAGCATCCCGGCGAACAGCCGCTGCCGGAGGTAGCGCACGGTGGCCTCGGTCTCGGCGGCGTCGGCCGCGACCTGGTCGGGCCTCCTCGCGTCCATCCTCGTGGTCTCCTCGTATGCTTCCAGCGGTGTGGCGACCGGCCACCCCTGCAAAGTACGCGCGCCGGAGCGGATCGGGGTCACGTGCCCGGCGAGGCTTGGTGAAGACTCGTGAAGGGGCGCCAAGGCGATGCCACGGGCTATGACGGAGCGAGACGAAGTGTGGGTGGTGACGCGCGCGAAGTGTCATCCGGCACGCGGCTGCCACGAACGGTGACGACGCGAGAACAGCGGGTGTGCCCGCTCTGCGCCGGCGAGCTCCGCTTCTCGCACCGCGAGTACCTGGGTGGGCGGCGCTCGGTGCCCGTGCTCCGCTGCAGGGCATGCGGCGCCCAGGTTCGGGGCGAGCCTCAGGCCGACGATGCGCGGCCCCGATCCCAGCCCCCGGCCCGTCGCCGTCCCCTGCCCGAGGGCGGGCAACCCGACAACTTCGTGCTCGACCCCGACACCGCCACGCGGCTGCGTCAGCTGCTGGAGGGCGAGGCCGCTGCTCCGGATACCTGAGACCGCGACGCCGCGGTTTGCCCGGTCCGAGAGAATCTGTCAAACCAGTCCATAACGATCCGGTTGACCTGCTCCCGATCGATGTCGACGGAGATGCCGTGCCCGCTGCGGGGCAGCATGTGCCGCTCGACCGCGGCGCTGCAGAGCAGGCGGCGCTCGATCTCCGCGGCGTTGGCCGGATCGATGACCCGGTCACGCTCGCCGTGGCAGATCAGCACCGGGGCGCGCACGGACACCAGCTCGTCACGCACATGGGCGAGCAGGCGTGCGAGCTCGTGGATCGAGCCGGTCGAGCGGCGGCCGTAGGACCACAGCTCCTCGATGCCCTCGAGCCGGTAGAGGTCGACGTCGCCATGGGGCCGGTCCCAGCGCACCACGTGCTTGGCGACGGGCAGCAGCCGAGGCCTCCAGCCGGTGAGCCAGACCGGGGTGGCCAGGCAGGCCACCGCGCGGATCGCGGGGTGGGTGGCGGCGAGGTGGAGGGCGAGGCTGCCCCCGCCCGACTGGCCGGCGACCACCACCTCGTCGCACTCGGAGCGCAGCTCGGCGAGCGCCTCCTCCGCCGACGCGGCCCAGTCCTCCCAGCGGGTCCGCGCCAGATCCTCCGGGGTGGTTCCGTGGCCGGCGAGGAGTGGCCCGTGACACCGCCACCCGGCGTTGGCCAGCTCCTCACCGAGCTGGCGCAGCTCCGGCGGGGTCCCGGCGAAGCCGTGCAGCAGCAGCGCACCCCTGCGGCCGGTGCCGATCCGCCACGGCCCGACCACCTCGGGGTCGAAGGGCTCGTCGCTGCGCGTGGTCATGGTGCCGAGTGTAGTGGTGATGCTACCGTGCGCCTGCCATGACCTCGTCGCTGGTGAGCGCCCTCCATCGCGTCGTCGAGGGGAACGACCTGGACACCGCCACGGCCCGGGCGGTCATGGATGAGATGTTCGAGGGGGTGGCGACCCCGGCCCAGATGGGAGCCTTCCTGGCCGCGCTGCGGGTCAAGGGTGAGACCGTCGAGGAGCTGACCGGGATGGTGGAGTCGATGCGCGACCACGCCGTGCCGGTGCCGCTCCGGGCTGCCGCGGTCGACACCTGCGGGACGGGCGGAGACCGCGCCGGCACCTTCAACATCTCGACCGCCGCGGCCCTGGTGGTGGCCGGAGCCGGCTGTCCGGTGGCCAAGCACGGCAACCGTGCGGCCTCGTCCCGATGCGGTAGCGCCGACGTGCTCGAGGCCCTGGGGGTGGCCATCTCCCTCCCACCCGAGGGCGTGCTCCGCTGCATCGAGTCGGCGGGCATCGGATTCATGCTCGCCCCCGTCTATCACCCGGCCATGCGCCACGTCGGCCCGGTGCGCCAGGAGCTGGGCATCCGCACCGTCTTCAACGTGATCGGCCCGCTGGCGAACCCCGCCCGGGTGCGCCACCAGCTGATCGGAACCCCGTCGGACGCCCTGGCGGGGAAGATGGCGGGGGTGCTGAGCCGGCTCGGACATCGCCGCGCGGTCGTCTTCTCGGGGGCCGGCGGCACCGATGAGCTGGTGCTCCACGCCCCCTCGCACGCCTACGTGGTGGTCGAGGGCGCGATCGAGGAGATCGACATCGATCCCGCCCGCCTCGGCCTCAGCGCGGCTCCGCTCGCCGCCCTGGCGGGTGGGGATGCGGCGGCCAACGCCGACCGGATGCGCGCGGTCCTGGCCGGGGAGCGCGGCCCGATCCGCGACTGCGTCGTCCTCAACGCCGGGGCCGCCCTCTACGCGGCCGAGCGGGTGCCCGGCATCGAGGCGGGGATGGAGGAGGCGGAGAGGGCGCTCGAGTCGGGCGCCGCCCAGGCTCGACTGGAGGCGCTCGTGCGCGTGTCCTCCGAGGCGGCCGCATGACCGGTGGGGGAGACCCCCCCGTGCCGGCCGAGCCCCGGGGCCGGCGGCTGCTCGCTCTCCAGGACCTCGACGATCGCATCGCCCACCTTCAGACTGAGTTGGCCGACCTCGAGGCCGCCCTTGCCGGCGACCCCGAGCTGGAGCGCCTCCGCGAGGCGGCGCGAGCCACCGAGGCGGACCGCCAGGGAGCGGAGGAGAGGAGCCGTGGGGTGGAGCGCGAGCTGATCGGCGTGCGCCAGCGGGCCCGCACCCTGGAGCGCCGCCTCTACGACGGCTCGGTGCGCAACCCGCAGGACCTGCTCGGCCTGCAGCACGACCTGGCCGCCCTCAAGCCGCGGCTCGACGACCTCGAGGCCAGCCTGCTGGAGTGGATGGAGGCGACCGAGAGCGTCGAGGTGGAGGCGGGCAGGGCGCGCGCCGCGGTCGTGGCGCGCGAGGCGGAGCGCGGAGCCCTGGAGGCGCCCCGCCGCGAGCGCCTCGATGCCGCGCGGCGCGAGCTCGAGGAGGCGCGCACGGCGCGCGCCGCCGCGGCGGCGACGATCGACCCCGGTGACCTCCGCACCTACGAACGGGTGGCGGCCAAGCACCGGCCCGCCGTCGTCCACCTGGAGCGGGACAGCTGCGGGGGCTGCCACCTCCCGCTGGGGGTCCGCGAGGCCAACCAGGCCCGCGCCGGGGACGGGCTGGTCCAGTGCAGCAACTGCGACCGGGTGGTGATCCGGTGAGCCGATCGTCCCCGGGCCCCACCGGGGCGCCCCCGCCGGGAACGGTCCTCGCCTTCACGGACGGCGCCTGCTCGGGGAACCCGGGGCCGGGCGCGTGGGCATACCGGCTGGAGTGGCCCGACGGCCGGGTGGAGGAGGCGGTGGGCGCGGAGCTGGCCACCACCAACAACCGCGAGGAGCTGAAGGCGGTCCGCGAGGCGCTCCAGGCGATCCGCCGCCGGATCGGCACCGACCCGGGGTGGCAGATCGTGGTGCGCACCGACAGCCTGGGCGTGATCAACTGGCTGACCCGGCGGTGGAAGCGCCATGCCAACCTCGACCTCTTTCCGGGGATCGACCCCCTGGTGGACGGCCGGGTCGCCTTCGAGCACGTGCGCGGCCACGCCGGCGACCCGGGCAACGAGCGGGTCGACTCCCTCGCGGTGGCCGCCATCCGGGAGCTGATCGGGGGCGCCTGATCAGCGGTTGAGCAGCCCGGCCACCCCCAGGGCCACACCGGCGCCCACGACGGCGCCGACGAGCTCCACGATCAGCGCTGCGCGCCCGATCGGGGACCGGCAGGTCCGGCAGCGGCCCCCCTGGAGGGCGTAGCTGGCGAACGGCACCAGCTCGTACCAGCGCAGCTGGCGGCGGCAGGCGTCGCAGCGGGAGCGGCCGTGGAGGGCGCCCCGCCAGCCACGCGACAGCACCACGCCCCCGAAGGAGCCGATCACCGCGCCGGCGAGCGCTCCGAACACGCCGAGGATCACCCCGAGGGGGACGCTCACGCCGAGCCCGTCACGCCCCGGCCCGCGACGGCGGCCGGGAAGCGTCGAGAAACGATCACGGTGCCTCCACACCACGGCGGCGGACCTGTGGATAAGTAGTCGGCCGCCTATACTGCCAGACAATGCTGGACGGGCTGGACCTGCGCATCGAGCCGTTGCTCGACGCGCTCTTCGACCAGGGGGCCTCGGACCTGATCCTCAGTGCCGGAGCCCCTCCCTCGCTGCGCCTCGACGGCCAGCTGGTGGCCGCCGCGTCCCGGGCTCTGACCGATGAACAGGCCCGCAAGCTCATCGACCAGCTCCTCGGCGCCGACCACCGCCACACCCTCGAGAAGGACGGCTCGGTCGACTTCTCCTTCCAGTGGACCGACCGAGGCCGGGTGCGGGGCAACGCCTTCCATCAGCGGGGGTCGGTCGCGGTGGCTCTGCGCGCCATTCCCAGCCAGATTCCCAGCTTCAGCGAGCTGCGGCTGCCTCCGATCGCCGAGCGCCTCGTCGAGCTGCCCCGCGGCCTCATCCTGGTGACCGGCCCCACCGGCGCCGGCAAGTCGACCACCCAGGCCTCGATGATCGATTGGATCAATCACTCGCGCGCCCAGCACATCATCACCATCGAGGACCCCATCGAGTACGTCCACTTCAACCGCCGCTGCGTGGTCGAGCAGCGCGAGCTGGGGCTGGACACGCCGACCTTCGCCGACGCGCTCCGCGCCTGCCTGCGCCAGGACCCCGATGTCCTGCTGGTGGGCGAGATGCGCGATCTGGACTCGATCCGGATCGCCCTGGCCATCGCCGAGACCGGTCACCTGGTCTTCGCCACCCTCCACACCAACGACACCACCCAGGCGATCAACCGGATCGTCGACGTCTTCCCCGGCGAGCAGCAGCAGCAGATCCGGGTGCAGCTGGCGGCCTCGCTACAGGCCGTGATCTACCAGCAGCTGCTCCCCATGCGCGAGGGTGGCCGGGTCGCCGCCTTCGAGGTCCTGATGGCCAATGCGGCGGTCAGGAACCTGGTCCGCGAGAACAAGTCGGCCCAGCTGCGCAACCTCATCGCCACCGGCCGCGGAGAGGGGATGCAGACCCTGGAGACCTCCCTCAACGAGCTGATCGCCGAGGGCCTGGTGGAGTGGGAGGACGCGGTGTCGGTGTCCCTCTACCCCAAGGAGGTCCACCGCCCCGAGCCGTCCGGCTCCTACGCTCCGCCGGTGTCGTCGACGGCCGGGCGGTAGCCAGCCGCGCCGGCTGGTCACGGCCCCGGGGCGCGCCGCGTGCTGCGGCGCACCCCGCTTCTGGCCGTTCCGCCGCTTGGCGGGTTAGCCGGTCTGGCAGACGGCGCCGTTGACGGAGCCCGCAACGGTCCCCGTCGAGTTGGTATACGCGAAGCTCTCACCGGTCTGGGGCGCGGCCTGTAGGTAGGGATTGGTGCCAGTGAGTAGCTCGGCGGTGTTTACAACGTCGCCCGCCGCAGGTGCCGCCTTGTCTCCTCCGTTAACCGGGTACACGCTGTTCTGGACGTAGTAGCCGTCCGCGGCGGTCTGGACCGCCTCGGTGTCCGACTTGCACGAGGCGCTCTGGGCGTTGCCTTTCACGCCGGTGACGTTGATCACCACGATGGCGGCCAGGACCCCCAGGATCGCGATCACCACGAGCAGCTCGATGAGGGTGAAGCCTCCCTCCCCCTTGCGGCGGTGACGCGTCACCCGTTGTCTTAGGTTAACCATGATTGCCTCCCTCCTGGTTGAGATACTATATTCGTCTTCGGGCCGCCGAACTCACGGCCCTATGGTCGCTGTTACGAGCCGTAGTCGATACTGATGATTCCCGCTGTCGTCCCTCCCTCGCAGGCCGCTTCGACCACGACCCCGCCGATCACGGTGCCGGTGTTGCCGAGCACGTCGTCCTGGTAGACCCAGCAGTAGCCTCCCGTCGGCGGGCTCGCGTCCACCTGCACGGTCCCCGCGGGCTGCCGGGGACTTTTGGCATCGATGGTCAGGCTTCCGACGACGAGGGCGTTCCCCGTACCCGTCATCGCGGAGCCGGAGACGTCGGCGGTGGCGCCTGCCTGCACCTCCATGCCGGCGGCCGACCCGCCACCCGTCGCGAACACTCCGCCCGTGACATTGAGGCTGCCACCCGTGCCAACGCAGATCACGGCCCGCGTTGGGCAGAGGTCGGTGTCCAGGCCACCGGGATCGAACTCCAAGGTTATGTCACCGGTAAGCTGGCCTCCGTCGCCAAGCTGGCCTCCGTCGCCGATGCTGAGGCTGGTGCCGGGCATGAAATCCAGGGTCGCGGCGCTCTGATCGGGGCCCTGATCTTCGACGGTCACGAGGGTATTGGTGATGCTGAGGGGATCCTCGAAGATCACCTGGCTGCCCGGGCTCAGGTAGTGATGCTGGGTCTCGCTCCCATCCCAGTCGATGGTCCCGGTGTCCGAGAAGTAGCAGCCGCTGTCCAGGGGGTTCGAGCGGGTGCCGTCGTCATCCTCGAGCGCTCTGCACTCGTACTGAGGTGGCGGCGATGGCAGTCTCGGGGCATCGGGCGATACGGTGCCGCCCAGCGTCGCCGGCGGGGAGGGGCTGATATGGGCAGCGTTGCATGAGCTCGACGGACCGCAGGCGACGACCCCCGGGTCCGCGGACACCGAACCCGATCCCGTGACACCGTGGTTGAAGACCACGGGACCCTCGGCGCCGAGCACACCGTCGACGGTGGAGGGCTGGTTGCCAAGGACGCACACCGCGCACTGATCCGCGAGGAGGTCGGCCGTCGTCCCCGGGTTGCACGCGGCCGTCCGGTAGGAGGCGGTGGCGCCGGTGGTCGTCATGGAGATGGTGGCCTGGGTGCCGACCACGCAGTCCGCTCCCGCCTGCTCCGCGGCCTGGGCTGCGAGGAACATCCCTCCCTCGGCGGCGGCATCGGAGCTCGTCGCCGACTGCGTGTGCGCCTGCCGCAGCTCGACCGCGTCCGCGAGCTGCAGCACCGCGGTGGTGACCAGCGCGAAGAAGACCACGAAGGCGAGGGCCATGATCAGGACCTGACCCTGTTCGCCTCGGCGCCGTGCGCGTCGCGTCAGCATGGCCCGGTGCCCCCACCGGTGAGGGGATCGTTTGGCCAGGGCTCGGTGGCCAGGGGCTGGAGGTCGAAGCTGAGGGTCGCGGGGTTGGCGAGCCGCGGAACGGCGCTGGTCACGGTGACGTCCAGCCCGACGGGCCACTCGTACGGGGGGGGGATGCTCATGGTCAGGCTGACCGGGGAGGTGGTCACGGCCACGCTCGACAGCTCCGTCCCGCCGGCCCACGAAGATCGCGAGACCGTCTTCGCGGGCAGCGAGAGCGTGTAGATGGCCATGTCGCACTGGGTGGCGTCGGCGAGGTCGGGCCACTCCACGCAGACCACGTCGGCGGAGCCGCACTGGCCGTGAAACGGCGGCGTCTCGGCGGCGCAGCCGCCGTATGGCCGGCCGCTCGGAACCTCGATGCAGGTGGCGCGGTGCACGTCCTCGGCGAGCAGCTGCTCGAAGCTGATGGCATCGGAAGCGGCGGCGAGGCGGTCCCGGGAGGCTCCGGGGTCGAGGATGCTGCGCAAGCCGACGGTGAAGACCATTCCGATCACCGCCCCGATGATGCCGAGCAGGGCCAGCGTGATCAGGGCCTCGATGAGCGTGAATCCCCGCTCCCCGGGGCGCGATCGGGCCCGCGGGCTCACGACACGTCCTCCTTCCAGACAACCTGGTGGAGCGGGATCGACCCCTTGGACACGGTGATGCTGATCTCCTGCACACCGTAGTCGTAGCCGCTCGTCCTGCCGCCCCGGCCGAACCCGGTCGTGCACGTCTGCGGGCTGAACCCGGGGAGGGACACCGTCGAGGACTCGACGACGGACGTGATCGCCCAGCTCACCCCCTGATCGCGGTAGGCGGCGGGGACGGCGGGCGCGGGGTACGTGGTCGCGCACGGCTGGTAGCCGACAGGTGCCTCGGGCTGGAGGTAGTCGGCGAGGTAGCGGGCGGCGCCGTCCAGGGTCGCCTGGGTCTGGGCCTCCCCGGAGCTGCGCACGACAGCGGAGAAGCCGTAGGCGATCCCCACCACCGCGACGGAGATCACGGCGAGCGCCACCAGCATCTCAATAAGGGTCAACCCCGCCTCCCCGCGCCTCGCTCGCCGGGAGTGGAAGGTCGCCGCTGCCCCGCGCCCAGGGTCGGAGAGTCGCATCTTCACCCCTTGAACGCCGACGCGAAGCCGTAGATGGCCTGGATCAACGAGATCGCGACCAAGCCGACGATCGACCCCACGCTGACGATCAGGATCGGCTCCACGATCGAGGTCAGCCGCTTGAGCCGGTTGTCCAGCTCGCTGTCGTACATCTTGGCGGTCTCGGCGAGGTGCTGGTCGAGGGTGCCCGTCTCCTCACCCACCCTCACCATCTGGATCACCAGCGGTGGGAAGAGCGCCGTCTGGCGCAGCGAGCGCGAGAAGCTCTCGCCGATGGCGACCTGCGCCCCGACCTCGCGCAGCGCGCTGCGGTAGACGGGGTTGCGGGTGCTCTCCACCACCACCGAGAAGCTGGTGCTGACGGGCACGCCGGCCGCCAGGGTGTCGCTCAGGGCGCGGCAGAAGCGCTCGATGCTGGCCGCGCGCATCATCTCCCCGATGGCGGGGAGGCGGAGCAGGAGTCGATTGAACTGCATCTTCCCTGTCTCGGTGCGCATGTAGTAGCCGACACCGAGGATGGCTACCAGGAGACCGACCAGGATCCAGACGGCATTGTTCCCGATGAAGGCGCTGAAGTTGAGCAGCGCGGCGGCTATCCCGGGCAGCTTGGCTCCGTACTCCGCGAAGAGGGTGCGGAATTGCGGCAGGACAAAGACCACCAGCCCGGTCGCCACCACCAGGGCCATGCCGAGGACGATCGCCGGGTACATGAGTGCGCCCCGGATCTTGGTCCGGGTCTCCAGCTCGCGCTCGAAATGGTTGGCGGCGCGGACCAGGACGTCGTCGATGTGGCCGGTCATCTCGGAGGCCCGGAGCAGGTCGGCCAGCACCGGGGGGAATACCTGGGGGTGGCGGGCGACGGCGGCGCTGAGCAGTCCGCCCCGCTCCAGGTCGGCGACCATCGAGGCGCACGCCTGGCGCATCCGCCTGCTGGGGGCCCCGTCAGCGATCGTCTCCAGCGCGGTGGTGAGCGGAACCCCCACCCGGACAAAGGTGGAGAGCTGCCGGCAGAAGACCACGACCTCCGGGAGCTTGACCTTGGTCAGCCCGTCCAGGAAGCCGCTGAGGGGGGCCCGGGAGCGCGCCTTGACCGCGGTGGGGCGCAGCCCGCGCACCGCGATCGCGTGCCAGACCGCCTCGGAATCGGTGGCCTCCATCATCCCCTTGACCTCGCCGCCATCGGGGTCGACCGCCGTGTACTCGAAGAGCTGCATCCGCCGGGGCTGGGAGGGGGCGGCATCGATCATGGCCGGCGCCTCAGATCGTGTAGACGGTCCGCATCACCTCGGCGAGGGTGGTGCGACCACTGGCGGCGATGTCGCAACCGGCCTGCTGGAGGGTGTGCATCCCGTTCTCGACGGCGGATGCCAGCAACTCCGTGTGATGCGACCTGGCCACGATCCGCTCCCGGACGGGGTCGTCGACCCGGAGGCACTCGAAGACGCCCACCCGGCTGTGAAAGCCGGTTCCGGTACACCGCGCGCAGCCCACCGCCTGGGGCAGCCGAGTCGGGGGGTCGTCGCCGATGATGGCGCGATAGAAGGCGGCCTCGGCCGCCGTCGTGGCTGCCGAGCCGGCGCATCGCTCGCAGACCAGCCGCACCAGCCGCTGCGCCACCACCCCGATCAGGGCCGAGGCCACCAGGTACGGCTCGATACCCATGTCGATGAAGCGGTAGATGGCGCCCACAGAGTCGGCGGCGTGCATCGAGCACAGCACCAGGTGTCCGGTGAGCGCCGATTGGATCGCGATCTGGGCGGTCTCGACATCGCGGACCTCGCCCACCAGGATGATGTCGGGGTCCTGTCGGAGGATCGCCTTGAGGCCGTTGGCGAAGGTGGTCCCCGCCAGGCGGTTGATCTGGACCTGGTTGATGTTCTCGAAGCGGTACTCGACCGGGTCCTCGATGGTGGTGATGTTCCGAGCGGCGCTGTCCAGCTCGCTGAGAGCGGCATACAGCGTGGTGGTCTTGCCGGCGCCGGTGGGGCCGGCCACCACCAGCATGCCGTACGGCGAGTCGATGAGCCGGCGCAGCCGCTCGCGGGCCGCGGGCTGCAATCCCAGCTCGGCGAGGGGGACCAGCGACCGGGTGCGGTCGAGGAGCCGCAGCACCACCTTCTCGCCCCAGATCGTCTCCATGGTGGAGACGCGGATGTCGACCGGCCTCCCGTCGATGGTCATCTCCAGCTGACCGTCCTGGCTGCGGTGGCGGTCGACGATGTCCATGTTGGCGAGGATCTTGAGCCGCGACGCGATCGGCCCCACCAGGCTGGTGGGCAGGTCATTGACGTCGTGGAGAGCTCCGTCGATCCGGAACCGGATCCGCAGCCGGTCGGCCTGCGGCTCGACGTGGACGTCGGAGGCACGGTCGCGGAGTGCCTGGGTGAGCAGCAGGTCCACGATCTGCACCACCGGGGCGTCGGCGCGGAGCGGTATCTGCAGGGTTGCGGCCGGGCCTTCCTGGCGATCGATAACCGCCCGCTGCACCGCGTGGTCCACCTTGTGGAGCACCGTGTAGTGGCGGTCGAGTGCCCGCTCCAGGGCCAGCCGACCAGCCAGACGGGGAAAGACGGGCTGGGCCAGGGCCTGCTGGAGGGCGGCCATCCGATCGGTGTCGGCGGGGTCGGCGACGGCGCAGTGGACCATGCCCAGCTCGTCAATCAGCAGCGGAAGGGCACCCAGGGAGTGCGCGGTCGCCGGGTCGATCAGGTAGAGGGCCTCCTGTTCGGGGGCGACCTGCTCCAGGTCGACCGCGTTGTATCCGAGCTGCTCGGCCAGGGCGGCGACGACCGCCCCCTCGCGGGCGCCGGCATCGACGAGCAGCTCGCCGATCTTGCGTTTGTCGCGGCGCTGCCGGCGAAGGGCGGCACGAACGGATGCCGGCGTGGCAGCACCCCTGCCGATCAGCATCTCTCCGAGCGGAAGAGGCGCCTTCACCGGGGGCGGGTCGAGCGTGTCCGGGCTCTCCGATCGCCGGGTGAACCGAGAGATCATCACCGGCGAGCCCTAACCTCCACTACGGTTTCTCCTCTGCTCCCCGGACAGCCCGGGAACGGCGAACGCACTCCTTGGAGATCCCCCAACCCCCGAGGCGCCCTGGCGCCGTGGTCCTGGATCGCGCTCCCCCATGCGTGCCAGCCACCCCCATGACCACGGTGCCTTTCAGGGCCCTAACTCGCTTGGCCTCGCGACGACGGACGGGCGAGCGCCCCGCGGACACCAGCCTAGGAGAGGGAGAGGTCGCGCACCAGACCCCACATGGGGCGGTCCGTCCACCGAATTTGGGTGGTGGCGGGGCGCGCTGGCCGGCCCCAGAATGGCGCTGTGGACTGTCGCGCTGCGGCCGCCGAAGTCGCTGTGCCCGGGTCGAGGCCTCGATCCGATCAGCGGCGGTTGACTGTGCCCGCGGGCTGAACCAGGAGGATGGCGGAGGTGGGTGCTCCGGTGGAGCTCGAGGAGCGTTTGGCCGAGCTCGAGCGCCAGCGCAGCGAGGGCTCGCTCTCGGAGATCGGATACAACCTGCGCCGGAACCTGCTCATCACGCGATCCGAGGATCTGGCCCGGCGCCGTGCAGCCGCCAGGGTGGTCGCACCCCGCCCCACGGTGGTCACACCCCGCCCCTCAGCACCACGGCCCGCGCCGGCGGCTCCGAAGCGCGGACGGCGTCTCGAACCGGACCAGCGGCGCCGTGGACCGACGTCGCGCCCACGGTGGGGGCTGGCCCGCCGGGGCTGGGCGCGGTTGGCCTCGCGTCCCGCCGTGATGATGCTGGCCGCCGCGGTCGTGGTCGGCATCGCGGTGTTCGCCGTCTACCGCGTCAGCAACGCCGGAGCCACCCCATCAGCGACCGCGCCGCACTCACAGGGTGGGGCGGCTGCAGCAGGTGCCACGGCCGGGCCGAGCCAGAGCGCGGCCGCGGTGTCCCCCCCTGCCGCGCTGGCAACGGTGATCGACGCCACCCAGACCACGCCTGGCGGCGGCACCGTCACCCTGCTCAGCTACGCGGACCACTTCGCGTCGGGAAGCTCCATCAACAACCCCCTGCCTCCGGGCGGCTTCTACGCAGCGGTGGATCTCAGGGTGTGCGCCGGGACCGCCGGGTCCTTCGTGTCGCCGTTCCAGTTCGCTCTCGTCGAGCCTGGTCAGGCTCAGGTGGGCATCGCCACGGGACCGACCTTGGGCAAGCAGCCGGAGCTGTCGGTCCAGCAGCTGCCGCCGGGCGCCTGCGTCACCGGGTGGCTCAGCTACGGAGTCGCCGCCAGGCCCACTGCCCTGGACGACAGCGGGGACAGCCTGACCTGGCCCATCCCCGGCTAACTCACGGGACGGGCCGGCCGGCCGGCATGGCATTCCTCCACCGCCTCGGCTATGAGTCCCAGCAGATCGCGAGCCGCGATCGGCTTCAGCCCGAACCGGTCGCAGCCGGCTGCCACCGCCCGTTCGGCGGTATCGCCGATCCGGTCGGCGGAGAGGACGACGACCGCGAGCGGTCGGTCGACTCCTCCGCGGAGCGATTCGATGATCTCGAGACCGCTGCCGTCGGGCAGCTGCACGTCGAGGACGACGACATCGGCAGGTGAGCTGGCGATCGCCTCCAGCGCACCGCTCCGGGTGGCCACCGATCGCACCCGGTAACCGGCCGCGGTCAGGACATCGCTGATCGACTGCCGGCTGACGGCATCGTCCTCGACCACCAGGATCGAGGCCGCCCCGCCGTCCTCTCCGACCACCGCGCTCTGGCCACCGGTGGGGCGGAGCAGGCGGGGCGGAAGGGGCTCGCGGGATCGGCGCAGGCTGAAGCAGAAGCGGCTGCCAATCCCCACCTCGCTGCTCACCTCCAACCGGCTTCCGTGCAGCGCGACGATCCGCTGGCAGATCGCCAGGCCCAGGCCCACTCCCTGGCCATGCGATCCGTCTCCGCGTTCGAACGGCTCGAAGATCCGTTCTGTCTCCGATGGCGGAATCCCCCTCCCGGTGTCGCAGACGGCGAAGTGGACCTGTTCCGGACCTACCTCGATCTCGAGCCAGGCGCGGCCGCCGGCATCCGTGAACTTGACCGCGTTGGTGAGGAGGTTGACCAGCACCTGGCGGAGGCGGATGGGGTCGGCGAGCACTCGGGGGACGCCGGCCAGCCCCGGCCACTCGATGGCGATCGCGGCGGAGCCCGCCAGGGGGGAGATCAGTGCGGAGACATCGTCGAGGACCGCGGAGATGTCCACCGGCTGCGGGCGGACGTCGAGGCGGCCGGCCTCCAGCCGTCCCAGGTCGAGGAGGTTGTCGACCAGGGCAAGGAGGTGGCTGGCGACGTTGTGGATGCGGCCGCCAACCGCACGGACCTGATCCTCCGCGAGCCTCCCGAAGGATGGATCGGAGAGCAGTTCCGCCGAGACCATGATCCCGGCGATCGAGCCCCTCAGCTCGTGGGAGAGGCTGCTCAGAAACGAGCGGGTCGCCTCCATCTCCTTACGCAGCGACTGCGATGCGACGGCGATCCGATCCACGAGCTCGGGGGTGGCGGCCTCGCTCCACAGCGGCGTTCGGCTGAGCTCGGCTGCCATGCGGGCGACGAAGCGCTCGTCTTCCAGCGTGAACTCGGGGCCTCCGCGCTTGTTGGCGGCGTAGACGAGTCCGATGACCTCCCGATGGCGCACCAGCGGCGCCGAGACGAAGGAGGTGATCGGATGGCCGTCGGGCAAGCCGAGGACGGCGGTGTGCGGGCGAATATCGTCCAGCCGCAGGGGCCGGCCCGTCTCGAGGGCCTTCCTCAGCAGGCCATCGGCTTCCGCTCTCTCCACCGCGATGGTCCCGCCGACGCTCCGCGCCAGGCCGGATTGGACAACCGTGCCCGTGCCCCCGTCCGGCCCGTCGAAAAGGACGACCCCGGCGTGGCCGGCGCCCAGCACGCTGCGGATGTCGTGGGTGGTCCACTGGAGGACGCTGGCGGGCCGGACCTGGCGCAGCAGGGCCAGATTGGCCCGGACCAGGCGCTGCGCCTTGGTCCGAAGGAGAGCGATCTGCTCATCGGCCTCCGGCAGCTGTCCGGTTCCCTCCGCGGCGAGGCCGTCCGGCTCGACCGGCTCCTGCCCCGCGGTCAACGCCTTGCCTCACCGTCGGGCACGAGGCCCCAGCGCATCGCCTTCACCACCGCCTCGAGCTGACTGTGGGCCTCGAGCTTCCCGAGGATGCTCTTCACGTGGCCTCTGCAGGTGTGGACGCTGATGCCCAGGCGGCGTGCGATGGTCTGGGGGTCGAGACCCTGGCAGAGGCAGCCGAGGACCTCGGTCTCGCGCTCGGTGAGGCTGGCGGTGGGTGGCGAGACCGCCGGGCGGGCGGCCTGCACCCTGTCCAGGAGCACGCTGAGCACGCTCCCGTCCACCGACATCTCCCCCTCACCCGCGCGCCGGAGGGCGTCAAGGACGGTGCTGATGCTGCTCTCCTTGGGGAGGATGCCGCAGGCGCCGATGGAGGCGACCCGGGCCACCAGCTCCACATCCGTGTAGGCGGTGAGGATCACGATCCGAAGATCGGGATCCAGCTTCAGGAGGCTTCGCGACGCCTCGACCCCGTCACCGTCCGGGAGCCGGACGTCGGTGAGCAGGATGTCCGGGTGGCTGGTGAGGAATACCGCGCGCCCCTCGGCGATGGTGGCTGCGATGCCGACGCAGCGCATGTCGGACTGCAGGTCGATGGCCATGGCGATCGACTCCGCCACCGCTCGGTGGTCGTCAACGACCAGGACCCGCAGGAGCTGACGGGCAGCTTCAGCCATCGCCAGCCGCTGGCGGGCCGGCTGACACCGGGGCCGGTATGGCGCTCCATGTCCCTAGCAAGGCCATCCACGGTAGCGCAGCGAGCTGACTGGCGCTCGATTCCGTCGCCGAGACCGACGCGGGCGTCTGGGCACAAGTCCCACGCGCCGGGGGACAACGCGGGACGCACTCGGGCCCGGGTGGGTGGGCCTGCGCAACGGCCCATTCTCGGAGGGCCGCCGTCCCCATAAGCTCGGCCCGCCAGGGAGCGGGGGTGTGTGCGGGTGGACATCGGATGGGCGGGACACTGCTACCTGCGGCGCGGGGCGCCACGGCGGCCGCGCCGGGCGGCGCCGGCGTCCCTTCCCGCCATCTCGTCATGCGATGGGCCGAGGTCGTTCGCCCGGCCCGCACCGGCTTGCATCTCGGGGTGGGATGATCCACCGACCTGGCCGCCCGCGCCGCGGGGTCGTCCGCATGACGACCACAGCAGGAGACGGCACCGACCTCACGGGTGACCTGCCCTGGCGCGAGGCACAGGCAATGCTGCGCCGGCTCCGACAGATCTTCTCTGATCACGATGCACATGCCGGCGGCTGGATCCTGACTCCTGTCAGCCGCGGCTTCATCGCCTCCAGGGGCAGGGGCCTCTCGGTCACCTTCTCCGCCTCCGAGGTTCCGGCGATGGAGCTCGTGGGACGTGGTCGACGCCGTGTTGCGCCAGGCGCGGAGCGCCCCGGGCCGAAGGCTGAAAGCCCCTGAGGCACCACTCTCGGCGGGATCGCGGGCCTGGCGAGCGGACGAGGGCGGGTCAGGGAGCGGGAGCACCGTTGTCGCCCTGGCGCCGTGCCACCAGCTCCACACGTGACCGGATGTCGAGCTTGGCGAAGACCCGCTGGAGGTGGGTCTCGACAGTGTTGACGGAGAGGGACAGCGAGGCGGCGATCTGCCGGTTGGTTCTGCCCTGCGATGCCAGCTCGGCGATCCGCTTCTCCTGGGGCGTGAGTCCCGTTCCTGGCGCGGAGCGGCGTGATCGGCGGCCTCCCGCCGCGGCGAGCTCGTGGCGGAGGTGGGAAGAGAGGAGATCGGCTCCGGCCTGCTCCGCGCGCCGCAACCCCTCGGCCAGCGGGCCCCGAGCCTCGACGTGGCGGCCGGAACGTCGCAGTGTCTGACCCAGATACAGCAGCGCCGTGATGCGGTCAAGCTCGAGGCCGCTCGACCGCGCCGCCTCCACAGCCGTCCGATCGTGCGCCTCCGCGGCGGCGGGATCGCCGTCACCCCGCGCCAGCGCCGCGCGACCCCAGGCCGCAGCCACACGTGGCCAGCCGCAGCGAAGATGCTCGGCACGAGTCTCCAACTGGCGAAGCAGAACCTCGCCTCCGACGCGGTCTCCCGATTCGACGTGGGCCGCGATGGCGTGTGCCGTCCAGGGGACGACGCAGGGCTCCTCCACGCCGAGGCGCTCGGCGACCTGCTGCAGCCCGACATAGTGCTCAACCGCCCCGGCTGGGTCCCCGCCCAGCAGGCGCAGCTGCCCCCGCACGTGACCGATCCGGAGCACGGCGATGGGGTCCGGACCGTCGCGGACACCGCGTTCCGCACGTGTGCAGGCGTCGCTGCTCTCGTCGAGGCGGTTCTGGTGAAGCAGCACGGCGGCGAGCATCGCCGTCGCCGCGGCGCTGACGCCCGGGGCCCCGTCCGCGGCTTTGACGGCAGCCGCCGCCAGGGCGGCGGCCTCGTCGAGGCGGGCCAGTCGAAGCAGCACGTCGGCCCGCGTGATCATCAGCTGAGCGGCGGCGAGCGTTGAGCCGGCATGGCGGGCCATCGCCAGCGTGGTTCCCAGGACGCGATCGGCCTCGCTGAGCTCACCGAGGCAGATCGCGGTCTGGGCGAAGAGCTGGGCGCTGCCGTACGGCGGCATCAGGGTGTCCGGCCGTCGCCGTAAGTCCTCGATGCCGGCCCACGCCGGATCCTCTCCCAGCGGCAGCGCTGGATGCGTTCCTCCCAGGACGCGCAGGTACGCGTCGACGGCCGCGAGCCGCGGGCTGACGGCCGCCTCCAAGCTGATCAGCTTCGCCTCAGCCACCGTTGACAGCGCCGCCGGGACTCCGGCTGCCTGCCAGCTGACGGTGGCGAGGTCCAGAAGGGCCGCCGCCGCCATCTCCGGCGCTGCGCTACCGGCGAGCTCCGCCGCCTTCGCGTAGTGGGCGGCGGAGCTCGAGGCCCTGCCGGTGGCGATGCACGCGTGTCCGAGAGCGCGGAGGAGCCGTGCCTCTGCTTCCGGCTCGGCGGGCATGTCGCCATGACGGTGGAGGCGTTGGAGGACGCTGCCCGCTGCCACGGCGCGCCCCGATAGGAGAAGGGTCTCACCGAGGGACAACCGCAGCTCGAAGCCCGCCCGGTCCCCGGCCAGCTCCACCGCGGCTCGGAAGTGCCGGGCGGCGGACACCGCGGAGCCCTCCTCGAGAGCTCCCGCCGCGACCCGGGCGATGATCTCGACCGCTGACCCGTCGCCGGACAGATCTGACTTGAGGGCGTGATCGGCCGCCTGCGCCTCGAGGCCGCGGCGAGCCAGCGCAGAGAACGCGCGCCCGTGGAGGCGGCGGCGGGTGGGAAGCGTGAGGCCCGCGTAGAGCGCGTCGCGGAGCAGCGGCTGGGCGAACTCCAGGGCGCGGTCCGATGCCGGGCGGAGGACTCCCGCACGGCACAGGGTGTCGAGCGCGGCGTAGCCACTTGCTTCGCCCGATGCCACGATCTCGTCGACAATCTCAGACCCGAAGGGCACCTCGAAGACGCTGGCGGCCTCGGCGCACCGGACCGCCTCGGGACTGAGGCCGGCGAGGAATGAGCGGACAGTCGTCTCGGACAGCCGGATGGACGGCTCGCCGTTGGAACCCGCGTCTCCCTCTGCCAATGCCGCGGTCACATCGGAGAGGGCGAGGGGATTGCCGGCACACCGCCGCCACAGCGAGCCTGCGATCTCGTCGCTGACCGCAGCGCCACGCTCCGCGAGGACCCGCGACCAGTCCTCGAGCGAGAGGGGATCGAGGCTGATCACGGCGGCATTGCTCTCCCGCGCCAGATCGAAGGAGACCTTGGCGGCTCGATCCGGCCAGGGTCGGAGAGTTCCCGCCACGGCGACCGGCTGCCCTTCGATCCTCCGGCAGACGTAGCTCAGCACGAGCAGCGACTCGGGGTCGGCCCACTGCAGGTCGTCGATCGCGAGGAGCGTTGGCACCGAGAAGAGCCGCTCCAGCCGGTCGGCGACACCCTGGACCGTCAGGGGACCGTCCTGTTCCTCGGCGGACGCCGCGGTTTCGCCGGAGCCGAGCAGCTGGCGAGCCAAGGCCAGTGGCCACTCCTGCTCCAGGACCGCCCCCCGCGCTGTGAACACGCGCAGGGAGGCCTGGCGCGCGGCCTCTGTGATCTCGCTCAGGGCGGTCGTCTTCCCCGAGCCCGCCCCGCCGACGACGAAGAGCCCGGCACCTCGTCGGTCGTTCGCGGCCGCGATCAAGCTCGACGCTGCGGCCGTCACCCCCGCCATATCCCCCAGACCGCCCCCCCGCGAGTCTCCAGATCCTGGTTGGGTATGTTGGCATAGGTCTGGGCCCTCCCACATCCCCTAATCAGGGGGGCTCAGGAGGTGGTCGGGGGAGTCCTGGGTGGGCCCGGGCCAGCCTGGGCGGTTGTGAGGACGGTGGGTTACGATTGGCCGGGACAGCCGCCGCGAGACGGGGCGCGCACGCCCATTGCCCCAACCCAGACGATGCGCGAACGTATCAATCGGACTACGATAGTCATGCGGGTTGCGTCGGTCATGGCTCGAGCCGGACAGACCCTCGGGTACCGGACGGCCGTCGCAAGGAAGGCTCCATAGGGAACGGGAGTTATGGGTACTCGGGTGCGGATGCCGCGACGTCTCGGCGTCGCGATCGCTGGGGCCGCCTTCATCGCCGCCGGCTTCGCGATGGTCGGGGCGAGCACGCAGGCGGTTGACACCTCCTCAGCCTTCGGCTACTACGCTCCGCCGACCGCGTACAACGTCGGCGACAGCGCGACCTTCTCCTACACGGTGACCAACCTCACCGGCTCCACGATCAGCGCGACCCTCGAGTTCAACACCGCGCGGATCATCTCTTTCGAGGGAATCGACGTCAGCACCGGGTACCCGGCGCTGACCGAGACCGAGATCGCCCAGAACTGGTGGAACACCGTGCAGGTCTACGACATCCCCAACCAGTACCAGGACGGCTTCACCCTGCCACCGCTGGGGTCGGAGACGGTCACCTTCACCACCGAGGCGCTGACCGAGTGCGGCTACTACCAGCTGGACAGCGAGGCGACGGGCAACTCGGTGAGCGGCCTCTTCGCCACTGGATTCGTCCGGGTGATCGGATGCACCTCACCTCCGACGGAGACCCCGGGCCCATCGCCGACGCCAAGTCCGACGCCGACTGACGGGGGATCGCCGACGCCGAGTCTGACGCCGACGCCGACTGACGGGGGATCGCCGACGCCAACGCCGACACCGACCGGCTCGGTGTTGCCGACTTCGACCCCCTCGCGGTCAGGGTCCAGCTCGCCAACTCCGACGGGGAGCGAGCCGGTGGCGACCGCGTCGCCGACCGGAGGCGTCCAGGCGGCGAGCACGCCGGGAACCGGTGCGGGCCCGGCGGCGGGCGCTGCGGCCGGGATCGCGGTGATCGTCCTCGGAGTCCTGCTGGTCACCGCCGCCGTTGTCGCCAGACGCCACCCCCGGCCGATCTAGCCCGGGTAGACCGGCGCGCCAGATCGCAAGACGCCGCCCGGATGCGATCTCAGCTGACCCTGCAGATCAACCTGGCACCGACCGACCTCCCGCATGCGCGTTGGATCCTTCCCCACCAGTTGCGATGCTGGCTGGGCCAGGTGGACGAGGTGGTGCTGACCGTCGACCTGCACCGGAGCCACAACCGGTACGGGGCGGCGTGGGAGCAACGGCTCCCCGGGCTGCGCTCCCTGCTCACCGAGTGCTGCCGCCAACACCCGTCGGTGAGGACCCACGACGTCGACTATTCGCCTGAGGCGCGCGCCGTGGTTGCGGAGATGTTCTTCGGCGGGGCCGCAGTGCCGGCCAAGGACCGGCTGGGCGCTCCCTTCTACTCGTATTTCGCGGGCCTGGCGGAGACCGCCACCCCGTACGTCCTGCACATGGACTCGGACATGCTCTACGGGGGTGGCAGCCAGACCTGGGCGGCCGAGGCGCGCACACTGATGGAGGCGCGGCCCGACGTGCTCGCCTGCAACCCTCTGCCCGGACCGCCAACCGCCGATGGCAGCCTCCGCTCGCAGTCACTCGAACGCGAGGCCCTGCCGACCCTCGCCTTCTGCGCCGGTCAGCTCAGCACCCGGCTGTTCATCATCGACATGGAGCGCCTGCGAAGCCTGGCCCCCCTCCCGCTTCTGCATCCTGACGCAGGCCACTCGATGCTGGCCCGGCTCGAGGGGCATCCGCCATACCAGCCGGCGGAGGCGAGCCTCACCCGCGCCATGGCCGGACGGGGGATGAAGCGGATCGACTTCCTGGGGGCGGCCCCTGGGATGTGGGCGATTCATCCGCCCTTCCGGTCCGCGCTCTTCTACGAGCGACTGCCCGAGCTCGTCCAGTCCGTGGAAGAGGGTCAGGTTCCCGAGGAGCAGCGCGGACGCCACGACATGGGTGACTCGATGATCGACTGGTCGTCGGCTCGGCGGCCGCGCTGGCGGCGGATGCTGACGCACGCGCGGCTGGCGGCGACCGGGTCACTGGGAGCGCATCGGCGCGGCGCCAAGACGAGCGGCACGCCGGGGAGCCCGGTCCGCTGATCGGCAAATCGGGGGGCCGGGCAGGATGGGTGCCCAGGGTGGCGGGATCAGGGCCCAAGCTCGGAACGGGATGCCGGTGGTCCTGGAGGCGGGCGGCGGCTACGCTCGGTTCTTGTGAGCCATCGCACGCTCCGCGCGGTCGCCGCGGCGGCCGCGGTCGTGGCCGTCGCAGCGCTCGCGGCCCTGGCCATCACCCTGCACCTGCGGGCTGCGGCCGTCACGGCGGGATCCGCCCCCGGCGAGACCGGAGCTGCGTCGGCGCTCGCCCCCGCGATCAGCCTGCCCCCCCTCACCGACCCGGAACCGGGTCCTCTTCCCCTTCATGTCGATGGCAAGCGGCTCGTCAACAGCGCGGGCACCAGCGTCGTCCTCCACGGTGCGGACATGTCCGGAACCGAGTTCGTCTGCGTCCAGGGATGGACGGATGATCCCTTCGGGGGCCAGCCGGAGGACGATCCGGCGACCTTCGCCGCCATGAAGTCGTGGGGGATCACCGCCGTCCGCATCCCTCTCAACGAGGACTGCTGGCTTGGCATCAACGGGGTGCACATTGGGGGCAACGCGTACCAGCAGCCGATCATCAAGCTGGTCCGGGACCTGGAAGCTGACGGCTTCTATGTCATCCTCGATCTCCACTGGTCGGCCCCCGGAACCCAGCTGGCCGTCACCCAGAATCCCGCACCCGACGAGGACCACTCGCCGGCTTTCTGGTCCGGCGTGGCGGCGACCTTCCAGCACGACCCCGGCGTCCTCTTCGACCTCTACAACGAGCCCTACTTCTATTCGACCTGGATGGCGCCCGGAGCCCCCGATCCGTGGACCTGCCTGTGGACCGGATGCGAGATGGTCACCTACGTGACCGGCGGCAACCCCTACCAGGTGAACCGCAACTGGAAAACCGCGGGCTTCACCCAGCTCACCCACGACATCCGCAACGCCGGAGCCTCCAACGTGATCATGGCGGCCGGAGAGGGATGGGCCCAGGACATGTCGGGGTGGCTCAGCAGCCTGCCCGCCGACATGGATCCGAACACCGTCGCCTCCTGGCACAGCTACCCGGGATCGGGGTGCGGAGGTCCCTCGTGTTGGGATAGCACCATCGCCCCGATCGCCGCTAAGTACCCAGTCATCATCGGGGAGACCGGCGATTCGTCGGCGGGTCCTGTCACATACATGAACAAGCTGCTGCCCTGGGCCGACAGCCACGGCATCGGCTATCTGGCCTGGACCTGGAACGCCTGGGGCAACCCGACCGACGTGCTGGTCACCTCGATGGCGGCGGGCACACCGACGGCCGGCGAGGGCGCCTACTACCGCAAGCACCTCCAATCGCTCGGCTGAACTTGGGGTGACGGCGGGGCGGCGACCGCCGCGGCTCGGTGACGACCGCGACCGGGACCGCCGAAGGGCGGGCGACCGGGCCGGGCACCCCGGGCAGACGTGGTGCGCCGGCGCACGGTTTCGGGAGGCCGGGCGTTGCACTGGTGAGACGCCGCCGGCCGCCGGTGGCGGGGCTCGAGCTTGCGATCATCCACAGCAGGGGGGATCTGGTGACGGCACTCGCAGCGCCGGCGGTGGGCGAGACGGAGCTGGGCGCCCTCGGCCCCGGCGGAGACGCCCTCCAGGCGGCTCGGGACTGGCTGGCCCGGGAGCTCCACGACGGGGTCGTCCAGCGGCTGACCGTCATGGTCGTCGAGCTCGAGCACCTCAAGCGGCGCGGCTCCAGGCCGGTCGACCTGGAGAGGCTGCAACAGTCCACCCGGGAGTCCATCGGAGACCTGCGCCGCCTTCTCTGTGAGCTCCGCGACGAGCCCGCGGTCGACTTCGGCTTCGTCGACTCCGTGCGCGGGCGGCTGGAGCAGCTGGCCGAGGAGACCGGGACACTCGCCGACCTGGTCGTCCACTCGTGGCCCGAGGAGCTGCCCGCCCATCAGGCCATGAACCTCCGCCGCATCGTGGGCGAGGCGCTCAGCAACGTCCGTCGTCACAGCGGGGCGAGCCGGGTGACGGTCACCCTCCAGGCCGTCAACGGCTCGCTGGCGATCACGATCGCCGACAACGGCCGTGGGATGGCGAGCGCGGAGGGCGGTTTCGGCCTGCGCGGAATGGGTGAGCGGGCCCGCCTTCTCGGCGGGCGCATCTCTCTCGACAGCTCCCCTGGACGGGGGACCACAGTGCGGTGCATCAGCCCGCTCGGAGGATCATGACGATCATTACCAAACCCATTCGCGTCCTCATCGCCGACGACCAGACCCTCTTCCGCTCCGGGCTGGCCCGGCTTCTCGACGACGACCCGCGGGTGACGGTGGTCGCCGTGGCTGCCGACGGGGTCGAGGCGGTGCGGCGCTGTCGCGAGACCGAGCCGGACGTCGTTCTCATGGACATCAAGATGCCCAACCTCGATGGCATCCAGGCGACCGAACAGATCGTGGCGGCCATGCCTGGGACCCCGGTCCTGATCCTCACCACCCTGGAGGCCGACAGTCACGTCCTGGCGGCGCTGCGGGCGGGTGCCAGCGGTTACGTCCTCAAGGACGCCGAGCCGGAGGCGATCGTCTCCAGCATCCTGGCGGTGAAGTCAGGGGAGCGGGTCATGGCTGGGGCGGTCGCCCAGCGGGTCTTGGGGATGCTCACCGGCGACACCACCCCGAAGGACTTCTACGACGGCTTGACCGCACGGGAGATCGAGATCCTCAAGCTGATCGCGAGCGGCTGCGCCAACAAGCAGATCGCCTACAAGCTCTCCATCAGCGAGAAGACCGTACGCAACCACATCAGCAACATGTACGAGAAGCTGCAGATCTTCGACCGCTCCCAGGCCGTCCTCTACGCCGCCCGCAAGGGCTTGGTCCAGCTCTAGCCTTCAGGCTCCGCCTCCGGCGCATCGGTCGAGGCGGAGCCGCCACCCGATCCTCCGCCTTCCGGGTGCGCTCGGTCACTCGAAGAGCGGCGGCGACCAGTGGTCGAGGACGTAGTCCAAGCCCTTGTGGTCGCGCTGACCGATCACCCGGGCGGGGACGCCGGCCACCACGCTCAGCGGAGCGACGTCGCGGGTGACCACCGCACCGGCGGCGACGACCGCCCCTCGTCCGATGCGGACCCCGGGGAGGATCATGGCCCGCATCCCGATCCACACGTGGTCCTCGATGGCGACGGGTCGGGCGCGCAGGGGGAAGTCGGGAAGGTCGCGGTCGTGGTCGGCGGTGAGGATGGCCACCTCTGGCGAGATGCTGACGTGGTTGCCGATGCGCAGGCCGCCGCGGGTGTCCAGGGCACAGTCCCGGTTGATCAGGGTGCCGGCCCCGATCCTGGTGCCTCCGCGGCGAACGTGACCGGGACCGTGGAACCAGAGGTTGAGACCGAGCTGAAGCCCTGCGCCCCGGCCGATCTCCATCCCCACGACTCGGCGGTACCACAGGTGGCGCAGGGTGTAGCTCGGTGCCTGGCTGATCAGGTGGTTGGTGATGTAGAGAAGCAGTTGGAGGCCGACCCCACGGGCGCCACCGAGAGGCCGGACTCGCACGCGAGCAAGCACCCGAGCGGATACTGGACCCCTCCGCCCCGGGCGTCGCTCACCTGCTCGGATCTGCTCCACGTTCACGCTGCCCCGGTCGCGGCCTCCTGCGCTGGCGGTGAGCCCTGCCGCTGAACGGTAGCATGCAGAACTCCGAGCAGGCAGCCGAAGGCGATGGCAGCGCGGAACCACCAGAATCCCATGTCGGTGTAACCCATGACCACCCATCCCACCGTGGTGCACGCCACCAGCGTCCCGAGCAGAGCCACCTCGCGACTCTCGGACCGGGAGGCGCGGGTGCCGGCCAGCACCGCCGCCGCGACCAGCATCCAGAGGGCGAGCTCGCCCGGAATGCCCATCCGCATCCAGACGTAGAGCAGGGTGTTGTGGGGGACGTAGGCGATGAAGTCGTCCAGGCCGCTGACGGTCTGGACCGGCGTGTTGACATAGTCGATCGGGACCCCGAATCCGGTGCCGAGGATCGGGTCCTGCTTGATCATGTTGCCCAGGTCGGCGTCCTCGTCGATGCGATACTGGTTGGAGGACGCGTCGCGGGGCAGGGGGTCGATGGCGGAGCGCACCGCCTGGGCAGGGCCCGCCAGGGTGCCGGTGCCGTTCCACTCCACCGGCAGGTAGACGATGAAGGCCACCACCGCGAGCACGCCGGTGTTCCGGATCAGCCGACGACGCTCGGGAAGCACGGCATAGGCCAGAGCAGCCATCACGAGCAGTTCGGCCCCCAGGATCAGGAAGGCGTCACGCCGGGTGTTGCCGATGTCGGCGATGAGGACAAAGGGGAGCAGCGCCGTCGCCGTGGTGCGCAAGCGCCCCCGCTGCCCGAAGAGCCAGAGGCCGAGGGTGAGCATGATGAAGATCCCGAAGAGGAACGATTCCTCATGGGCCAGGATGGCCTGAGGTTGAGGGATCTCGCTGCGGGTGGCGATGAAGATGTACACGCCTTGCAGCGACTTGAACCCACTGCCGAGGACAAACGTCCAGAGCACCGCCTGCACGGCGCGCCGGGTCGTGATCACCTGGGAGGCGAAGAGGTAGGCGGCGCCCAGGTAGAGCCAGGGTCTGATCTCGTCGAGCGCGGCCGATGATCCACTGATGCCATTTGCGCTCACGGTGGCGCCGGTCAGACCGCGAGCGGCGGCGATGGCCGCGAGCAGAACGAGCACACCGATCGTGGCCGCAACCTGGGAGTGGGGCAGCCGCAGGCTGCGCTGGGTGACCCCTCGGGTCAGCCAGACCAGCAGCAGGAGCACCACGGCGATGTCGAACGGGCTCATCACCAGGCCGCCCAGACCGAACGCGCCTTGGAGGCTCTGGAAGAGCGGGATGCGATCGGTGAAGGCATCCAGGCCGAGGATGCCCACGGAGTACGGGTCCTGCTCGACGAGAGTGGCGAATCCGATGAGGGTCAGCACCCCGGTGGCGGGAGCACGCCACCAGACGAAGGGGAGCACGAGCGCCGCCACCAGGCCGACGACGAGGAAGCTGCGAGTGCCACCGAGGGCCCCGGCCGCCAGACCGACGAGGATCGCGACGATGACGCCGATGCCGGCTGCGATCCGTGCCCGCTTCTTCTCTAGTCTCTCGAGGTCGGCGGCGCGTGGAAGCGCAACCACCGAGGTGCTCATAGCTTACCCAGGCCGAGCCACGCGTACCCGAGTGCGATGGCGGCCACCACCACCGCGGCGGCCTGGGCCCGCCGCGGGCGGTCATGCCAGCGCAGGGCCACCGCGACCACCCCCAGGATGGCCAGCAGGGGCCATATCACCGGGTGTCGCCCAGGGCCCGCCTCAGCCAGGGCGGCAAGGCCGACCGGACACCGTTCAGGACGACCGGGGGAGGGGTGGCGAGCAACTCCACCGCCTCCTTGACGCGAGGCAGCGGCGTCATCCCTGCCCTCACGACCATGACCGGGGTCTCGCACAGCCGTGTGGCCGCGATGCCGGCGTCCGACCCGAGGAGCGGGGGGAGATCGAAGACGATGGTGTCCGCCCATTCCGACAGCTGGGAGAGGATTTGGCTGCCGGCGAGGCGGCTCACGGCCCGCGGCACGTCATCTCGTGGCTTGCCGGCGCTGAGCAACCAGACGTCGCCGACGATCCGCTGGAGGTAGTCCTCCACGTTGGTGGGACCGTCGACGAGGTCCTGGATCCCCGGCCCTTCGGACAGGTTGAAGCGTCCGTGCAGCGAAGGGCTGGCGAGGTCGAGGTCGATCAGGACGGTGCGTCGCTCGTGATCCATCCATTCCACGAGGGCCAGGCCTGCGGCCACGCTGCTGCGGCCCTCGCCGCGCAGGGCGCTGGTGACACCGAAGGACTGCGGGCCCTCGTGGCTGATCCGCTGGACAGCCTCGCGACATCCCCGGAGCAGGGTCGCTGGCAGCAGCCCATTGGCCTCGCGGGCCGAGGCCGCCGCGGTGTCCCGGCCGGTCTCCAGGCGCCTTGGCGGAGGGAGTCGGGTCACCGGGGTGAACGTGTGGGAGGGGATCGGCGACTCGCTCACAGGTCACCCCCCTGGAGCGTCGCGGTCGGAGGGATGCGGCTGATGCTGGCGGCGACCTCCAGACCCAGGGTGCGCTTGATGTCCTCAGCCCGGCGCGCCGTCCGGTCCATGGCGGTCAGGGCGGCGAGGATGAGGACGCTCACCAGCAGCCCCACCACGAGCCCCGCGATCCCGACCTCGAGCAGCTTCTTCTTGGTGCTGGTTGCCACCCCCGAGGCGGTGGGGGCGTCCAGCACTCGGAACCCGGTCTGGCTGCTGACGTTGGCCAGGGTCAGCTGGGCCTGTTGGTACTGACCGAGGAGGGACTGGTAGGTGGTGGTGTCGAGGCTCACCGCCTGGTTCAGCTCGGTCGCGGTCGCGTCCCCCACGCCGACGGTGGAGGTGGTCGGGTGGGCTGTCAGGTAGGTGGATAGCGCCTGCTGCGCCTGCTGCAGGGTGACCTGCGCCTGGGCGACCTGCTCGCCGTAGTAGGTGACGGCGGTCTGGTCGGTGGCCGTCTGGGCCGCGGCGACCTGAGACGAGTACTGGGTGATCAGCGCCTTGGCGGTGCCGGCGGCCACCGCCGGGTCGGGTGCGGTGACGATGATATTGAGGACCTGCGGCCCGGCGTCGACGAAGCCGACCATGTTGGGAAGGTAAGTGGCAATCTGGTCGTCGAGCGAGCCCTTGGCTCCGCCGAAGAGGTCACTGAGCCCGGGGATCGCCGCCAAACCGGTCGACTCCGCGTAGGGGTGCGATTCCAGGTAGGCGCCGAGCGGGCCGCTCGTCCCCACCGCCACGGCGAAGGAACGGGTGGTGAGGAGCTCCTGAATGGCGTATTCCTGCAGGGTGGACGGATCCACACCGGTGGTGGTGTCGGCGCCCTGACCCGGGACCGAGGCGTCGACCCAGAGGCTGGTGGTCGACGCGTAGCTGCCGGGCTGGGCCATCTGGTACCCGGCGGCCACCAGCACCCCGATCACGATCGGGACGATGGCCAGCAGGCGATGTCGGTAGAAGGTCTCCAGGAATCTCATGCCTGTCAAGTCTCGTTCGGATCGACGCAGTCGGGAATGGGTGCAACCTGAGGGGCACCTCCCAATGTCCCCGGCGTGGTGGGCGTCCCACCCAGGGTCAGGTGGGACAGAGCGGAACGCCGCGGGCGAGAGTGCTTCTGCCCAGGGGGGCGGCCGGCTGCGATGATCGGTCAATGTGCGGGTGGAGTTGCGGGCGCGCTCCCAGTGCTTGACGTACCCGCTGCGATTCCGGGTCCCTCTGCGCACTCCGTCGCGGTACGCTCGCCGTGGGCGTCTCCCTGCTGCTCACCTGGGTGGGATGGGGCTCGGGCGGTCGCCTGCTGCTCAAGCGGTGCCACCGCTTCGCGGATGGCGTCACCCCGCGTGGCGACTGCGGGCTCCTGGTGCAGTGGCCTGGCCAGCAGGACAACGAGGGCTTTGCCGGGCAGCCTCACTTTCGACCGCCTGGTGGAGATGACGGGGGTCGCCGCCGATCGCGTGCGATTCCGGGTGACCGTCCGCTTCCCGGCAGGCATCTGGCTGGAGGCGGCGATCAAGTCGCGGGACTGGGACAGCTGCAGGAAGCTGGGTCGCCTCCTCTCGGCTGGGGAGCTGATGGCGGCGTCTTGCTGCCTCCTGAAAGGGCGCCGGCCTCCGACTCAGTGGGGCTCGCAACCACGGCTCTCTGCGCCGTCGTTAGCGCCACCAGCCTCGCCCCTCGAGAGATTCTGGGTGTCACTCAGGGAAGTATCCCCACCGCACACAACGGCAAGGTGCAACCCCTGGCCGCGCGGGACAGGTACCACCGTGGGTGGTTTCGGCCGTGACGGCGCGCGCCGGTGGCCGGATGACAACCGGATCGCGTTGGTGATCTGAAGTGGAGGGAGAGTTCGACTACCGGGCAGCGCTCACCTTCGATGATGGGCCGTCAGAGTGGACAGACGCCGTCGTTGAAGAACTCTGCCGCCACGGTGCAAGGGCGACCTTCTTTGTTCTTGGTGACCACATCGCCGGGCGCGAGGAGATCCTCCGCCGCGCCGTCTCCGCGGGGTGTGAGATCGCCATTCATGGCCGCTCACACCGCCGTCTCACCGAGCTGTCGAACCGAGAGATCAGAGACGAGATGACCTTCACTGCGGCCTTGATCCGAGATGTGACAGGGCGTACGCCTTCCCTCTGGCGAGCACCACGCCTCTCCTCGGGATGGCGGGTAAGGGCCGTGTGTGGGAGTCTGGGACTGCGAGAGGTGTGGCTGACGGCCGACACGGAGGACTACAAGCGGGAGACTGAACAAGTGGTCGAGCGGGCGATCGCAGGCTTGCAGCCTGGCGCGATCATACTAATGCACGACGGTCGTGCTTCGTCGGACAGTCCACAGGAAAGCTTGCCCGATCGCAGGGGCACCGTGGCCGCCTTGCCGCGGATCTTGGTGGAAGCGAAACACCGAGGACTGCGCATGGTTACGGTCTCGGAGGTGGCTAACGACTCAGCCGGCGCTATCGCCCTTCCGCACCGGTCACTCCCGGCTCAAGTCTGGGGCCGAGCGCGAAGGATGGTGAAGGCAGGGTAGGCGCGCTATCCGCGCCGGTTGGAGATGCTGGCCCAGAGCCTTGGGATCAGTTGGAGTACGCTCTGGCGCTTGCGCAGCGCCTGGAATGTGCGGGAGGACCTATCGATTGGGTAGGCGAGACTTGCCTGGGCGCCATGGACGAACGCGGCGCAGATGAATAGATTGCGCGGTTTGCGAAGCCGAAGCAGGTCGCGCCAGCCAAGGCGGAAGGCAAACCAGATGATCACCGATGGAAGGATGGCGATGTCCCACAAACGCAGATGCTTCATGTATGTAGCTCCCTCGGCAGCCCAGTAGCTTTCGAGGAGACTCCGCCCCTCTGTCTCGATTTTCTTAAGCTCGTGATGAACGACAGCCGGCTGCGGCAACTCGACGACCCCGCGCCCGCTGCGCAGCATGCGATAGATGACATCGAAGTCCTCGCCGCCCCTGAGTGGAGCGCCCACTCCGAGGACCTCATCGAAGCCACCGATCTCGCGAAGGGCCTCCGTACGAAACATCTGGTTACCGCCGCTCGCGCCGACCACTCGGTACACGAGCCATGGCGAACGATGAAGGCGCATGCGAGGCGGCATGAAGGCGGGCGTGAAATAGAGGTCGTGGTCGTGTGAAGCGGCCACCACGCCACCGAAGGCCGCCGAGACCTTGGGCTGGTGGTATAGGACCCGTTCCAAGCCAACTAGCCAGTCAGCTGGTACGACGCAGTCATCGTCGGTGAAAGCGACGAGCTCTCCTTGAGCATGGCGGAGGGCGACGTTGCATGCTGCGGACCTGCCAACCTTGGAGGACTGTACGTATGAGAAGCGGCGGTCGTCGCCAACGGTATCGCGATAGGCCTCTCTGGTACGAGCATCGGTGCTCTGGTCAACGACGATCACTTCGAAGCTATCGTGATCGAGGTGGCTCAAGCTCTGCAGGGTCGCTACGATTCCGGGACCTCGATTTCGAGTAGGGATACCGACGCTCACGCGAGCTGTTGTATCGTGGCTGGCTGTCGTCATCGCATCGGCAGCCCGTCACTAGGCGGACGATTGCGCGTGGGATCGCGGACGGTGGCGCAAGACGGTCTCGCGAGAGAATGGGGGGGTTGTCATGGCCGACTCGGGGACCGTCGCTGCACGAGGATGGCACGGTTGGCGCTCGGAGCCACGTGGCTATCGTTGACTAAGGCCAAGTTCGTAGCGATAGGCGGGAGCGGGACCGATGGGATATCGTCCCGCTCCACCTAGGGCGTCAGTCCCAGCAAGAGCCGCGCCGTTGGGGTGCCTCGCGCGCCAACTCGGCTGGGGGGAGACGTCGTGGGTCGAGCACAAAAGGAGCAGCTCCGACCAAGCTTGATCAGCAGGCCTTCATCACCGACGGAGACGGCGGCGGTCGGGTGCGGACAAGAGTGCGTCGGGCCGTCCTCCTGATAGTGGCAGGCGCGAGACGCGCACCCGTCACCCCGTCTCGCTATCGATCGGGGAACTGGCGTTCCTAGAGGACGGCACAGATCACCCAGAACGTCAGTAGCCCGTGGGTGGGCGGTGGTCCTGGGTGCTGCCGCGCCCGCCTATGGTCATTGCCTACAGGAACGCGCAAGGCTCAGGGCATGGCCGCTCCGGTCCAAGAACGTGGGCGCATGCTGGTGATCAACCCCTTCGCCGGGGAGATCGGCGGCACGGAACGGCATTCCGTACTGCTAGCACGTACCGCCTCCGAAGCGGGGTGGCGCGTTCGCCTCGTCTTTCCCGCCTTGGGCGCGGTGCGCGACGAGCGGCTGCGTGCCTGGTGTGTAGCCCAAGGTTTCGCGGCCGAGACGACGCCAGCCGTGCGCGACTCGGCGCTGCCCTGCGGCCCTCGCGACCTGGCCCGGCTGGCGGCGCTGGTGCGGGCCAGCCGCGCCGACGCGATCGTGATCAACTACGGCGCCTACCCGGCCCTGCGGGCGATTGCCGCAATCCGCCTGGCCAGGCCACGGGCACGGCTCATCGTCGAAGTTCACTCCGTCCTCGACTGGAATCAGGTTGGCATCCGCCGGCGGAGCAAAACCCGGCGAACCGCGGCGCTCAGCTCCCGCATGGTCGTCCACTCCCGCCCGGTGTTGCGGTCGCTGCTGGCCGCGGGCGTGCCCAAGGAGAAGACGGTCATCTTCCCCTACGCCATTCCGCCGCCGGCCTCGCCTCCGACCCGTACCCGCGCCCGCGCCTCGATGGGGGTTCCGGACGACGCGGTCGTCGTCGGCACCGCTGCCCGGCTGTGCCCGGAGAAGGGGGTGGCAGACCTCATCGAGGCGGTTGCTGAGGTGCCCGACCCGACCGGACGGGTCCACCTGCTCATCGCTGGAGACGGCGAGCTGCGCACCGACCTAGAGCAACTGGCCCGCCTCCGGCTCGGATCGCGCGCTCATTTCCTTGGCCACATCGTCGACCTCGCGCCCTTCTACAGCTCCCTGGATCTCTTCGCCCTCGCTCCGATCTGGGACGAGGCCTTTGGCCTCGTCTACATCGAGGCCGCCCACCACGGCGTCCCCAGCGTGGCGTCGCGAGTTGGCGGCGTTGCCGATGTGGTGGTGGACGAAGCGACCGGGCTCCTAGCGACACGGGGAGACCGGCGAGGCCTGGTCGCAGCGCTCTCGCGGCTCATCGCTGACCCGCCGCTGCGGCAGACCCTGGGAGCCGCCGCCCAGGCCCGTGCCCGCGCCCTCTACGGGGTGGAACGCTTGCTCACCGCCTACGCGGCCATCCTCGGCTGAGCCGGGGCCTCCTCTCACGCTGGCGATGTGGCAGCAGTCTCATCCCGGTGAGAAGATCATCTCCCGAAACCAGCGCCGTTCCAAGGGGAGAAGGCGTCCAGCAGGCACAGAGCGCGGTGATGGGCTCGGATCGCGGCGGGCGACGGCGTGGTTGAACCCAATCACCTCGGCACCGATTCCGGCGATGAGTTCGTCCTTCTTGGCGGCCCGTGGTCTGACGCCATCCTCTCCCTTCCATGAGTAGCTCCAGTGATGAACAGCGAATGCTGTCGGGAGTCATAAGGATAAGAACAGGGTGCCGGGAAGATCCGGACACCTGGTCTCGCCTCCCACCGGCCCCTGCGAATGACGTCGGTCAAGAGCGCTGGGCCCGTCTGGACGCTGAGGAGGCGATGCCAGAGGACGAAACTGGCAGGCTCGCGATCACCTCCCTCAACAGAAGATGATCCGGCGTCACGCCGATGATCGAGGCGCAGACGGGGCGCTGAGACACGCGGCCGGCGAAGAAGGAGAGTCGCTCGATGGGGGAGTGCATGGGGCGGAGGTACTCCACGTCGGTGGCCAGATAGACGCCGTCGTGGCGCTGCTCGGGTCGTCCCTGAGCCATATGTGGTAGAAGATCCTGGAGGTCATGCCATCGCTGCTGATTCGTCTCTGCATTGCGTCAGTCCCGGGGCGTGGTGGCTTTCCGCCGCGCCCTGTGTGAGGCGCGGAGCGCTGCCAGCCCCAGGCTTCCCGCCACTCCGACCAGCAGCAGCTTCCCCTGCTCGAGCTCGTCGTCGGTGGCCAGCCGCAGCAGGAGCGCTGCGGCCGCGAAGCTGGCCATGCCCGCGACGACCCCGAGCAGAAGACCGACGCGGAGAGCCAGGACGACGATGATGCCCATCACGGCGGTGGCAATGGCGCCCTTGAACATGCGCACCGCGGACTTTCGCACGTAGGCGCCGCGGACCAGCCATAGGCCGATGACCGCCAGCACGACCTCGGTGATGACCATCGCTACGGATGCACCGATGGCGCCGTTTCCCTGCGTCCGCTGGAAGTAGGGGATGAGGAAGAGGTTCATCAGCGGGTTGATGACGCTGGCCAGGACCATCATCTTGGTCCACACCATCTGCTGCTTGCGGGCGATCATGATCTGGTTGGCCATGATGTTGAGGTACATCGGAGGGACGCAGAGGGCGAGCAGGGCGAACACCGGTATCGAGCCCGCGAAGCCGGGCCCGTAGATGGCCCGCAGCAGCGGGCTTGCAACCAGGACGGAGCCGACGCAGATCGGCATGCTGAGCAGCACCACCATCTCCATCACCGGTCGCGCGGTCCGCAGCAGGTCCTCGTCGCCACGCTTGTGAGCGCGGACCAGGCGCGGAAGGGTGGCATTGGAGAGGATCACCGGCACCGCCATCAGCGTGCTGAAGAGCCTGGTCGGAAGCCCATACCAGCCCAGCACAGTGCTCGAGGTCATGAACCCGAGCATCAGTGAGTCGATCCAGAGGTAGATGGTGAAGAAGGCGGCGAAGCTCCAGTAGGGAAGGCTGTCGATCATGAGCTGGCGGAGGTCCCCCCAGGACACTCGCCAGTCGATGTGGAAGAACGGCCGGGCCCACAAGAGAAACACCCCGGTGAAGAGAGCGCCGATGACCACGCTCGACAGGAGCAGACCGATGGCGCGGATGCCGACCAAGACCATGACGATGCCGCTCACCGTCCCGAGCGTCCCACTCAGAATGGCGCCGTACGCCAGGTAGTTCATCTTCTCCATGGCCTGGAGCCCGGCCGCGACCGGGCTGGACACCACGGCGGTGGCGCAGAGACCCCAGCCCAATATGAGGGCCACAGCCTCCTCACCGCGGAAGGGACCGAGGAACGCCAGCAGCAGGGTGCCCGCCAGCGCCGGCGCCAGCAGGACTGCGCGCAGCACGATCGCGGTGCCGACCAGCCGGGGGGCCCGCCGTGGGTCGGCGGCGATCTCCCGCACCAGGAGCGGCGGCAGGCCGAGGCCGACCACCACTCCGAGGATCCCGCTGACCGCTGTGCCCAGGGTGAGGATGCCGATCTCGGATGAGCCCAGCCTCCGCGGCACGATGACCGTCCAGACGAGTGTCCCCGCCCAGGTGACGAGCTGGCCCAGGGAGAGGAGTGAGATGTTGCGGGCGACCAGCGACCGCCCGGTCCCTGGGGCGGTGGGGGTGGCGGGGGCGACGGCGTCGGCCGGGGGCGAGGGTGGGCTGCCGTCGGCTGCGGGGCGCACCTCGATCATCCCCACGCCCTCTCGGCGGCGGCCGGACGGCCGCAGAGCCGGCGGGTGCGAGGCGTGCGACGGGTTTTCAATGGCAGCCTGTGAGCCTCCGTGGCCTGACCCCCTCGCGTGGACTATGGCCGCCCGTCCTAGAAGAGGTGAATGGGCGTGTCGCCCATGCCTGGGACATAGGTCCCCCCCCAGTCGCTCCCTCCCATGGCCGGCGCGGTCCCCGTCTCCCTAGGATCGTGGCATGGGTGCCGGGAGTGCATGGCTGTGCAGACCGAGACGCCGCTGACCGAGGGTCAGAGGCGGACTCCGACGGGGCCCGCCGCCGGCGGCCGCAGCGTCCTGATGGTCTGGTCGCAACTGCCGTCGCCGCCCGACGGGGGCTCCGACCTGCGTGTCCACCACCTTGCCTCCCAACTGGCTCGGCGGCACCGGGTGACCCTGCTGGCGTACGGCTCCCCGGGCGATGGGCGCGACTGGGATGGGCTGGCCCGCGTCCTCACCGGGGTCCACCGGGTGCCCCCGCCTGCGGACCATGCCCTGCGGCGCCGGGGCCGGCTCGGCTCGCTCTCCCGGCGCCAGCGCCAGCTCGCCTCGCTCTGGGGTCGCTCGTCCTTCCACCTGAACGCCCTGCGGTCGGGCGCCATGCAGGAGGCGATCAACGGCCTGGTCAGGACCGTCGGCTTCGACATCATCCAGGTCGAGTCCAGCGGGATGATGTGCTTCGACTACCCCGGGGAGGCTCCGGTGGTGCTCGACGAGCACAACATCGAGTACATCCTGCTCGGGCAGGTCGCGGATGTCGAGAGGTCCCCGCTGCGCCGGCGCTTCGGACGGCTGGAGGCGGCCAAGACGCGCCGCGAGGAGCACCGGTTCTGGAGCCTCGTGAATGGGTGTGTCGCCACCTCCGCGGTGGACGAGGCCGTGATTCGTCGCACCTGCCCGTCGGTGCCGACTGCGGTGGTGCCCAACGCGGTCGACACTGACCACTTCACTCCAGCCGCTGTTCCGGTAGACCCGGACAGCGTGGTCTTCGTGGGGAGGATGGACTTCCGGCCCAACGTCGACGCGGTGACCTGGTTCGCCCTCCACGTCCTGCCCCGGGTGCGCCGGGTGCGGCCCTCCACGGTGCTCACCGTCGTCGGTGATGGTGCCCCGTCCTCGGTGCGGCGCCTCGCCGGTCCCGACGTGGTCCTGACCGGCCGCGTCGAGGACGTGCGTCCCTTCGTCCATCGTGCCGCCGTGGTGGTCGCCCCCCTGCGCGCCGGTAGCGGGACCCGCCTCAAGGTGCTGGAGGCGCTGTCGATGGCCAAGCCGGTGGTCAGCACGACCGTCGGCGTCGAAGGGCTCGACGTGGCCGGCGGCGAGCACCTGCTGCTGGCCGATGACCCCGATGAGATGGCAGATGACGTCCTCCGCCTGATGGCGGACCCGGCGCTTGGCGCTCGTCTCGGGGCGGCGGGACGGTCGCTGGTGGTCGAGAGGTACGGGTGGGCCGCCGCCGCGGCCCGCTTGGACGCCTTCCATGGGGTGGTGATGGCCGCCGCCGTCGCGCGGCGCTGACGGCGATCACCGTTGGACGGCTGTCCGGGAACCTGGGCGATTGTCCGGGTGGCGATGAGACAGGTGCCCAGGATCAGCCTCAATGACCATTGTCCCGACCTCTTGGACTGGATATCGTCCACTGGATGAGGATTGCCATGGTCAGCCCCGGGTTGCCGCCCGAGGGCGGGGGCATCGGGGCCTACACGGACAAGACAGCTCGCGTTCTGGCGGCGCGGGGTCACGCGGTCCATGTCCTCATCCCCGGAACCAGCCGGCTCACCACCGAGGTCATCGACGGCGTCCAGCTCCACCGCGTGCCCACCGCGTCCTTCCGCCCGAGCGTCCTCGCCCGCGCCTGGGCGGTGAGCCGCACCCTGCGGCGCCTCGGCCCCTTCGACATCGTCCAGGCCTGCGAGTGGGATGCCCAGGCCTGGTGGTACTCGCTCCATCCGCAGGCGCCCCTCGTGACCCGGCTCGCGACGCCGCGCTTCGTCGTTGATCAGCAGGACGAGGCACCCTGGTCGCAGCGTGTGCATCTCTCGTTCCGACGCTGGTTGGAGCGCGACCAGACCCGGCGCAGCGCTCGGGTCATCTGCCCGTCGCGGACGCTGGCTCGCGAGGTGGGCCGGCGATGGGGCTTCGATCCCGACGTCGTCACCATCGTCCCCACCGGCATTCACCTGCCACGCGCGGGCATCGGCAGGCCGCCAGAGGAGCTGCGGGGCCTCGACTACGTCCTCTACTTCGGGCGCCTGGAGCCGCGCAAGGGGGTCGACACCTGGATCGAGGCGCTTCCCCAGGTGCTGGAGAGCAACCCGATGCTCCACGCGGTCTTCGTTGGCGAGGACCTCGGCATGGCCGGCCGCTCCTTCGAGGACTACGCTCGGCAGCGCTGCTCGCGCGACATGGCGCGCCTCCACTTCCTGCCGGCCATGTCGCACGCGCGTCTGTTCCCGATCGTCGCCGGGTCCCGCTTGGTGGTCATGCCGTCGCGCTTCGAAAGCCTTGCCAACGCCTGCCTCGAGGCCATGGCCCTCGGCCGGCCGGTGGTGGGCACCACCGGCACCGGCCTGGCCGAGATGATCACCGACTCCGTGGACGGCTTCCTGGTGCCCGCGGGGGACGCTTCCGCTCTCGCGGCGACGGCTCGTGCGGCCTTGGCCGACGACCACCTGCTCTCCCGGATCGGCCGGGCGGCCCGGAGGCGGGCGGCAGACTTCGACCTCGAGGCCATGGTGGACCGGCTGCTCGAGGTGTACGCGGAGGTCCTGCAGCCCAGCGCCGTGCCCTCGGCGATGCTCGCGTGACCATCTCGATCGGCATCCCGACCACGCGCTCCGGCACCCTCGGGGTCGCGATCCGTTCGCTGCTGACTCAGACCTGGGGCGACTGGGAGCTCATGGTCATCGGCCAGGGCTCTCCAGAGGCGGAGTCCCGGCTGCACGACGCGACCGCCGCCGCCGCCGCCGCCGACCCCAGGGTGGCCTACGTGCACCTCTCTCGCTGCGGGGTGAGCCTTGCGCGCAATGCCTGTATCCGTCTCGCGCGTGGGGAGATCCTGGCCTTCCTCGATGACGACTGCGAGGCCGATCCCCGGTGGTTGGAGACGATCGCGGCGGCCTTTGCCGGTGACCCGGAGCTCGGAGTGGTGGGTGGGGCGGTGACGCCCGTCGGTCGGGTGGGACCCTTCTCCTATTGTCCGATGGTCTCGCCTGCTGAGGCTGTCTACGAGCCGCGGGTGACCCCCCGACGCCCCCCTGCGGGGTGGAACTGGATCGGGGCCAACGTCGCGATCCGAACTGAGGTCGCGGCTCAGGTCGGTCCGTGGGACGAGAGCCTTGGGGGAGGGGCCGTGTTCCCGGCCGCGGAGGACACCGACTACAAGCTCCGCCTGGAGGGACTGGGGGTCCGGATGCTGAGCACTCCGAGGTCGGTGGTGTTTCATTCGTCCGGGACCAGGGTCGGCCGGGCGGCGCTGCGGTGCCAGCGGAACTACGACCTCGGCAACGGGGCGATGTGCGCCAAGCAGACCATGAACGGGGATCCGCGCGGGGCGCTTTACCTTCGCAGTGCCTTCCGAAGCTCCCTCACCGATTGGGCCCGCCGCCTGCGGCCCCATCGCCTCCCCCAGGATCTCCGTCGAACCTTCTGGCGCGAGGTGGGATACCGCCGCTGCCTGCGCAACTATGAGGTCGATGCCATGGGCCTGCTGCGCCGCCGTGGCGAGGCGCCCGACCCCGCCCTCGCGCCCGATCTCCAGGAGACGAGATCCAGCCGTGCCGCGGTCCGTCCGTGAGCTGAACGCCAGCGATGCCGCCGGTGGGGCCCGCGAACGGCTCGCCCGCACGGTCTTCACCGACGGTCGCTATCCGGCTATCTTCCGCCCGGACGACGCCGACAACGTCTTCCGCGGTCTCTACGCAGCCAAGCGCGACGACGTTCTGAGGATCGTGGGCCGCATCCCACAGGCTCGGGTCCTCGACCTCGGGGGAGGCATGGGGCGGATCGCGGTGCCGCTGGCGCGGACCCACACGGTGACCCTCGGCGACATCTCTGCGGAGATGCTGAGCCAGGCGGCCTCCGCCGCGTCAGCGGCCGGGGTCCCGAGGGAGGCTCTCACCCTTGTCGAGGTCGATGCCGCCAGACCGCTCCCCTTCGCCAGTGCCAGCTTCGACGTCGCCCTCGCCATCGATCTGATGGTTCATCTCCCCGACCCGGTGGCGACGTTGCGCGAGCTTCGGAGAGTGCTGGCTCCGGGGGGGCAGCTGCTCGTGGACACCACCAACCGCCATCCCCAATGGATGCTCCGGTATCCGGGCTACGTCGGCCGTCACCCCCGCGCCTGGATCCGGACCTGGCGGGCGGGCGGCGTGCTCCCCGAATGGCGCGGGATTGTCAGGCACGACACGCGGTCTGAGTTCCACCGGATGCTCGCCGCCGCAGAGCTTCGGATCATCGAGGAATGCGCCTACGGCCCGCCGCTGGCCCGCAAGTGGATGCTCGTCCGCTGTGAGGCGGCGTAGATGGCCGCTGGGCACCCGCCGCAACGCATTGGGCGATGGTCCCTACTGGCGGCGCAATTCCCATTGCCCCGCCGGCGGCGTCCGGTACGCTTGGTGGGTCGTGCTCTCGCCAACCCGTGATCCGGTCGCGCTGCGCGTCAGCGCTGAACCGATGTCCTCGGGAGGTCCGCCCCTTCAGCTGGCGAATCTGCACAACACGTTCGAGACCCTGGCGCAGCTGGCGGGTGCCGAGGTGGCTCGGGGTGAATGGCTGGACGCCTTCCTCCTGCTGGCCGGGCTGAACCAGATTGCCGAGGACTACCTGCAGCGCGACCTGGCCCAATCGCGGAAGCTCGTGACCCGGCTCCGTTCACGGTCGGCGGCCCTGGCGGGGGCAGCCGGGGGGCTCGGCCGGGTCGCGCTCGGCCTGCGGTCGCTGGGGGTCGGCCAGCGCCGGACGGCCGCCTGGCAGGCGGGGCTGGAGGCGACCGTGGATGCCGTGGCCGGTCGGGTTGCGGCGGCGCCGGAGCCCAGGGATGGCGAGGGGCTTCGGCCGGAGTGCACCGCCCTGCTGGCGAGGGCGCGCGAGCTTCCGCGGGGGCTGCGCCAGCAGGTGGTGCGGGTGCCCGCCTGCTTCCGGGGTGCCGACCAGGAGCCCGCCGACTGCGTGGTCCTGGCGGAGCGCTTCGCGGAGCGCTGGAGCGACCGTGATCGGCCCATCATCGTGGTCGGGGTCAGGACCTCCGGGAGCTACCTCGCCCCCCTGGTCGGAGCTGCGCTGCGATCGATGGGGTTCTCGGACGTCATCTCGCTGACCTGCAGACCGGACCGACCGCTCGGCCCCCGCTCGGCGCGGCTGGTCGCAGGAGTCTCTCGGCGCTCCGGGCTGATCCTCGTGGTTGACGATTCGCCCGTCAGCGGGCAGACGTACCGCAAGGTGGTCCGGCAGCTCGCCGGGCTCGGCGTGCCTGAGGCGGCGGTGGTGCTGCTGATCGCTCTCTGCGGCGAGGGCAGCCAGGTGCCCGAGGGTCTCGGTGAATTCCAGACCGTGGTCCTGCCCTGGGCCGACTGGTCCTTCCACCGGCGGCTGCGACCGGATGCCGTGCGCGACAGCCTGGCGCGGCTGCTGATCGGACGGCGCGTCGAGATCGTTCAGGCCGGCGGGAGCCGCGCCCGGGTGCTGGTGGGGGCCGTCGACGGTGTCCGCAGCCTGCCCCTGGCTCCGGTCCGGGACCTGAAGGGCGGCTCGTGGACGCGCCGGCACTCCCGGGCTCGATACGGCATCCGGGTCGTCGATCGCGACACCGGGAGGTCGTCGGACGCCGAGGTCTACGTCAAGGGGGTCGGCGCCGGCTACATCGGTGCCCATTCGCTGGCGCTGAGCAGTCGCCTCGGCGAGTTCCTCCCACCCGTCTACGGGATCGACGGCGGTTTCCTCTTCCGCGGCTGGCTTCCCGACGCCCCGGGGCGGGCGCCTGATCCGACCGATGAGGTGCAGCTCGCCCATCGGGTCGCTGCCTACGTCGCCGCCAGGCGCGATCGATTCCGGCTGGACTTCGACCCGACGGAGAGGCTCGGTGAGCAGAAGCCGGCCTGGTGCAGCGCCGCCGACTGGCTGAAGCTCTCCTTTGGCTTCGGGCCGACCCGGCTGCTGGCCCGTCCGCCACTGCACGTGCTGAGCCGGCGGCTGCTCCGGGCCTCCTCGCCCACGGTGGTGGATGGGAGCATGGCGGTCACGCGGTGGCACGGGCAGGGGGGCTCGGCCCTCAAGGTCGATTACGACGAGCGGGGGATGGAGATCTTCTCCTGCAACCCCGTCTTCGACGTCGCGTTCGCGGCCGCCGACCACGAGCTGCAGGTGGGCGGAAGGGGAAGCTTCGGCGCCGCGGCCAGGCAGCGCTACCAGGAGCTCACCGGGGAGACCATCGACGACGTCCAGTGGCTGATCCACAGGACGGTGTATCTCCGGAGCTACCTCCTCAAGCTCGGCTGGGCCTGGGTGGTGAGCCCTCTCACCGAGGAGGGGCGGCGGGGGGTGGCCCGGGAGATGGACGCGGTGCGCCGCGCCCTCTCGCGTGTCCATCAGGACTTCATGGCGGCCGCCTACTTCGCCGACGTGGTCCCGCCCGAGACCGGGCCGATCTGCGCCATCGACATCGATGGGGTGCTGGAGACGGGCCGGCTCGATTACCCGTCGATCACGCCCGCAGGAGCCCTGGCCCTGCGTGCCCTGGCACGGCACGGTCGACGGGCCGTCCTGGTCACCGGGCGCAGCCTCTCGGAGCTGCGGGAACGATGCGCGGCGTACCGGCTGGTGGGAGGCGTCGCCGAGTACGGAGCCTCGGCGTACGACCACCGCAGTGCCCGCGAGACGCTCCTCTTCAGCGAGAGCGCCGGCCGGCAGCTCGCGAGCCTCCGTGACTGGCTGCGATCGCAGCCCGTGTACGTCGACTCGATGTACGAGCACGTGGTCCGGGCCTACACCGTTCAGGGTCTCGGCGAGCGGCGGCCGCTGGATGACGAGATGGTCCGTCAGGCCCTGGACCACGCCGGGGGCCTCGCCACGGTGGTGGCCGGCCTGGGACAGGTCGACTTCGTGCCCGCGGGCGTGGACAAGGCCTCGGGGCTCCGGGGCCTGCTGGGGCAGATCGGCGCTGGCGACCGCCTCGAGATGGCCATCGGAGATACGGAGGCGGACCTTCCCATGCTCCGGCTCGCCGAGCGTGCCTTTGCCCCGGCCAACGCCTCGGCGGAGCTGCTCCGCTCCGGTATCAGGACCATGAGCCGGCCCGCCCAGGCCGGGCTCGCCCAGGCGGTCGCCGAGCTCCTCGGCCACCGCCCTGGAGGCTGCGCCGCCTGCCGGGCGCAGCCTCTCCCCGCCGAGGGGCGGATGCTCGTCGGTGTTCTCGGAGCCGCTGACCGGACCAGCACCGGCCGGCTGCTGCGGGCCCTGGACCTGACCCGACATGCCGCCACCCGTTCCTGACTCTCCCGAATCGCGCCGCAGCGGGCTGTCGGGGGCGCTGGCGCTTCGGTTCTCCGCACGCCGGGACGAGGCCAGACCGCTGGTCATCCCGGTCGCCGGCGGGGTCGGAGCCCTGCTGGGCCGCCGCCGCTGCCGCCACCTGGCCAGCCTCCTCGATCCCACCGATGTCGATCCCCGACGCCGCGGCCTGCGCGGCTGGTTGGAACGCCGCCAGGCCCGGCGCTCCAACTTGGTCCTGGTCCCCGACCGCGCTACGGCGATGCGCTTCACCGCCTGCTGGCGCCTGGACCTGGCCCGCATCCGCCTCGCCCCCGACCTCGCCAACCCCCCGCGGGAGGTGATCGAGGAGACCTGCGGGCGTGGCGCTGAGCAGTCCGTGAGGCCGAAGCCCTGGCACGCGGTTTGAGCGGCGAAGGGAGGCCGCGGCTCCTCCTCTTCCTCGCTCCCGCCGACCACCCCCACCGCGACCCGGTCTGCGCCACCCTCGCCTGGTTGGCGGCCGCCGAGGGCAGCCTGTTCGAGTGCTACTACGACGCGCGACCGACGGGCATCCACTTCGGCGGTGGCCTGCCACCGGGCAGCGATCCCAACCTGGTGCGGGGAGGCACCTTCACCGGTGCCCATCACCTGGAGAACCTGCTCCTGTTGCTGCAGCGCTTCGATTGCCAGGCGGCATCGCTGGGCCCAGCGGTGCTCGTCGCCACCCTGGAGGAGGCCGGGGTCACCTTCCGCTCGCGAAGTTCCGAGATCAGCACCTTCTACCGGGAGCTGTTCGAGTCGAGCCAGGTGGCCATGCCGGAGACCCTCCTGGTGGTCGGCCAGGGTCGCGCTGACGGACTTCGTCTCGCTCCCTTCGCCTTCCCGGAGATCGTGAACCGGAGGATGCTGGCGGTCGGAGAGGGAGACCCGGAGGCGCTCAGCCGATTGAGCCAGGACAGGAAAGTCGAGACGCTGTGGCTCAATGGCGCGCCAGTGGCGGGCTCCATCGATCTGCGACCCGAGCCGACCGCCTCTACCAGCGAGGAGACCGCCTGGATGGCCGAGCGATGGGCGGCCGGCGGACACGGTTTCATCCTGGGCGACGCGGAGCTGGTGGGCCGCTGGATACCCACCGCCGCCCGGAGCGGTTGGCTGCCGATCCACGGCACGCCCCAGACGGACGTGATCGATCGGATGGCGGAGCCGCTCAGCAGCACCGATGTGGTCTTCGGTCGTCAGCACCACGATGACGACTTCCTGGCTCTCTCTCGCCTCGGGGTCGCCTTCCAAGTCATCGACCCCGGCAGGCCCCCCTTTCCGGTGCTGCGCGAGGCCCCCTCACCCTGGCCGGCATCCGCGCCGGCTCGCGACCCCGACGACGACCAGCTCTCGGCATGGGCACGAGAGGGGAGAGTGGTGGCGAGCCTGGTCTTCTGGACCGGCATGGCCCGTGAGCTGGAGAACCTGTATGCGCTCGCGGACGTGTTCAGCCTCACCGGCCTGTCCGCCGGCCTGGTGCTGACCACCGAGAGCTTCGCCCAGATGCCGCGCCCTCCGCTGTCGCTCACCCAGTACCCTCTCCGGGCCGGAGGCCTGGCGCCTCGGATCGAGCTGCTGCTCGGCTGTGCCGGAGCTGGGGTGCTGTTGGAGTCGGAGACCCCGCCCGGCCGTTTGGCGGCGACCTTGCGGCGCTCCGTCGACGACCTCAGCGCCCGGCTCGGAGGCAGGGATCACGTCCCTCGCGGCTGGTGGCCGCTGATGGACGCGCCGCTGCTTCGGCAGCCTTCACGGCGGCTCGTGGCGGGCACGCAGCCGCCCTATGTGCGGCTGCGCTACCAACCCCGACCGCCCGGAGCGTCAGCCGTGGATGACGGCCCCCAGGGCTCGGGGCGCTCGCTCCGGGCCCGGATTCGCGAGTCTCCGCTCCGGCACTTCCTCGAACGGGCTCGGCCCTTCACCGACTTCCGGCCGGGAGCCCCGGGCCGGGCCGTGCTGGAGGCGGTGCGCGACGCCGGCTTCGAGTACGGCTTCACGTGCTCCGGCTTCTCCGGGCCTCCGCGCGCCGTGGTGGACGTGCCCGGGATCATCGCCCTGACCTACACCGCCGGCCGATGGGACGGCTGGTCGCCCTTCATCACCGTGAACCACCTCTCGGACCTCCGCAGAGCGGAGCGCCGGCTGCTCCACGGTGGCGGCCCCGGCTGGCTGATCGGGACGCTCGACACCTGCCTCTGGGCCTTCACCGGCTCGCTGTGGGAGCGTGGCGGGGAGTTGTTCGCCCTCTGCCGCTGGATGGCCGAGGGCGGGACGTCGGGACGTCTGGTCAACGTCACCCCGCACACCGCGGCACGCTACGCCCGGCTGCTTGCCGACACCGGGCGGGTCGGGGCTCTCAGGTCCCGCTGAGGCACCCGGAGCGCACTCAGCGCCGCCGGCGGGGCCTGCGGCCGCCCCCCGTCTCAGCCGAGGAGCGAGCTGAGATCCCCGTTGGCCGGGTTCTGGGCACCCCCCAGGAGGCTGAGGTGAAATGCCTCCTCGAGGCTGCGCAGGACGCCGTAATGGTCGCCTGCCGAGGAGAAGTTGCCGAAGCCGCGCGCCTGGCCGGAGATGACCGTGATCGGGATCGATCCTCCCGCCGCGTCACCGCAGCACCCCGAGTTGTCGCCCTCGTCCTCGTCCATGGTGATGATGACGGTGCCTCCGTCTTCGAACCACGAGGATTGGAGGACCCCGGGCAGGTTGCTCTTGAGCCAGTCGTCGCCCACCGTGATCTGGTTCGTGGAGGTGCAGGCCGTGTGCATGTCGTCGCAGACGTTGGGGGTCAACCAGACGAGGTCGGGAGCGTCGCCGCCGTCCAGCGCGCTGACCATCGCCGACGCTCCAGGGTAGGGGGCGAGGTCGGTGGAGCAGTCCGTCGAGGCGGTCACGTCGGTGAAGTAGGCGAAGGGGTCATGGTGCTGTTCGTAGTTGCCGCTGTCACCGCCCGTGTCGCAGGGCCTGGGCATCGACTCCATCCATGCCACCCAGGGAATGCCGGCCTGGCTGAGCTGGCCACCGAGGTCCGGCCCCGCCCCTCCCACCGAGATCGGACAGGTGTCGGCGGTGCAGCCATGGTCGGCGCCGCTCACCATGTCCAGGTAGTTCGGAAGGGAAGGATGCTGGACCCCGTACCACCCTGTTCCCGACGCGTAGGTCGCCGCCAGCGAGCACCAGTACGGATCCGGCGAGCCGCTCCCGCAGCTGCCGAGCGTCGCCGAGTAGGACTGGTTCTCCTCCATGATCACCATGATGTGGGGGATCCCGCCGGCGGGCGTCGCGGTCGACGAGGGCAGGGGCCTGCCAGCGCTGGGCGGGCCGGCGCACCCCGCCAGGAGCGCACCCGCCGCCAGCACGGCAGCAAGCGTGGCTGACACGGACCGGCGCCGGCGAGGTCTCTCGGCGTTCACGCTCCGACGCGCGCCCTGCAACCCCGCTGCTTGAGTCTCCCCGAGACCAGGTGTCGCCGGGGCCAGATGTCGTCCCGCGGAAAGCTGCGTCATGGATCTCCTTTGGGGCCAGCCAGGGATGCCGGCTAGCGTACGCGAAACGCGTGGGCCAGCTGTCCCAGCGCTGTCGTGGTCGCCCATGGCGGGGCGATGTCGGAAACCGAAGACTCGCCTTCATGGCCGTCACGGCTGGATCAGTCAGCCCGGCGCCGGAAGCGTTCCAATCCCCCCAGACGGAGCATCTTTCGGGTAGCCGGCGGGTGCTGGTCGTCGTGTACGGCCACCTCAGCGACACCATGGCCGCGACCCCGGCCCTGCGCAGCCTGCGAGCTGCCCTGCCGGCCTCGCGCATCGACGTTCTCGTGCTCCGCTCGGCCCGCCCGGTGCTTTCCCGGTCGCCCCATGTCGACAACCTGATCGAGTGGAGCGACTTCCAGCACAAGGGCACCTCGTGGGGAAGGCTGGAGAAGGCGGCGATGATCACCACCCTGGGGACCAGGCTGCGTCTCCACCGCTACGACGCCACTCTGGTCCTCCACAACGGCAACCGGGCCATGCGGCTCCTCGCCCAGGTGATCGGCTCGCCGGTTCGTGCAGGCATATCCGGCGGCGACGACAGGTTCACCCACCCCGTCCCGTTCGCGGTTGAGGCCGAGTCGGCGCGGCAGGAGAACGCCCGGGTGCTCGCTGCGCTGGGCATCGAGGAGGACGGCGGCCCGGTCGAGCTCTGGACCTCGGCAGACGAGCGGGGGGCTGCGGAGGCCCTGATCGGCCCGGGTCGAGGCCCGCTCGTGGGCATTCACGCCGGTGCCGACTGGTCCTGCCAGCAGTGGCTCCCCGAGCGCGTCGCCGAGGTCGCCTCGACGCTGCAACGACAGGCCGGTGCTCGGATTGTGCTCACCGGCTCGAGCAATGAAGCCTCCCTCGAGGACCTGATCGCCCGTGGGATGGCGGCGCCGCCGATCCGCGCGGTGGGCCACACCACCTTCGGTGAGCTGGTTGAGGTCATCCGCAGGCTCGACCTGATGGTCTGTGTGAGCAGCGCCGCATCGTCGATCGCCGCTGCCACCGGGACGCCGAGCGTCGTCCTGCTTGGCCCCGAGGATGGCCGCTACACCGGCATGGTCCCGGAGCAGCGCCGGCGGGTGCTCCAACCGGGCGGAAGGCAGGCCGGGGGCAGCTGGTGCGAGCTGGGACGCTGGGGTGTGCTCTCGAGTTGCGAATCGCCCGTCTGCCGGGGGGTCGGTGGGCTCGACGTCCTCGGCGCCGCCGAGGTCAGCGCCGCCGCCCTCGAGATGCTCGCTGCCCCGCCCGCGCTCCACCGCAGCGCCTCGTGAGCCCGCCCCGCAGACCGACTCCCGCCCTGCCCCGATGACGCGGTGGTGAGACCGCCCCAGGGGCCGCCCCTCAGGGCATCTCACGCGCCGCCAGAACGAGCTCCGCAAGTCGGCGGTGGCCGTGGTCGTTGGGGTGCATCTCGTCGGAGGTGCCGAAGGGGGTGCTCAATCCTGCCGGCCCCCGGCACGAGGCGTCGTCGTGGACGCCGGCCAGCGCACGGAATCTTCCCCCGCGCCGCCGGCACTCATCGGCGATGATCGCGTCGTAATCCTCGACCACGCCCCCGGCCTCGCTCTGCCCAGCCTTCGGCCCCCAGATGCCGAGGCAGACCAGCAGCGCCCCGGGGGCGAGCAGCCGCTCCAGCAGCCGGCCGTAAGCGTGGCCGAACTGCTCCAGGGGTGTTGGCGACCACGATCCCTCACGCACGTAGCCGAGCCAGTCGTTGGTACCGACCTCGACGACCACCAGCCGGCGCGCCGGTGCCACGCGGCGCTCCATGAGGTCAGCCACACGGCCGCCGGACACGCCCACCACGCGCGCCGTCCGGTGGTTCTGGGCACCGCGTCTGAGAGCATTCAGCGTCAGGGCCGGGTAGGCATGCAGGCGGTCCGAGGCGTGAGAGCCTGCGGTCAGGCTGTCGCCGATGATGACGACGTCGGGATGGCGCTCCCGCCAGCGGAGCCAGTTGCTGACCGCGGCCATCTATCCCACCGGGTGGCCGTCGCGGACAAAGACGTCAAGAGGGCCGGCGCGGACCAGACGGAAGTGATCCTCCACGTAGGGGATGAGGGCTGCATAGGAGCCCTTCAGCCAGCCGCTGATGCCGCCGTCGACCACCACGTAGTCCGATTGCGAGAGGGCGGTCCGGAACACGCCGACGCCGGCACCCGGGTCGCTTTCGAACGCCAGCATGGTGCCGAAGGGGTCAGTCATCTCCGTGCACCCGGGCTCTGAGGCCACGAAGCGATTGCTGTTGACCAGGAGGTTGGGGTTGCTCGCCAGCGCGCAGGCGCCGGCGGGCACGACCGAGACGACCGAACCGGAGAGATCCGACCCGGTTTCGGCTTCGACTCTCAGGACCTGGGCCACCAGCAGCACGGTCAGGCCGGCCACGGCGACCGTGGTGAAGAGCCTGGGGGCGCGCCACGATCTCAGCCGACCCAGCGAGATGCCCAGAAGCACGGCCCCGAAGGGGGCCTCGAACGCCGCGTAGTGCGGGTAGTACTGGGCGGTGACGAATTGCGCCGCCGCGACCAGCACCGCCGCCCCGAAGGCGAATCGTTCGAGCGGGGCCAGACGCTTGGGCGGCACCAGCAGCGCCGCCACCACCACGCCGGCAACCACCCCTGCGGTCAGGAGAATCACCACGTTCCTTCCGCTGAAGAACGCGAGCGACCAGAGGCGCAGCCCCACGCCAGCGCTCTCGCCGGCTCCCGGCCCGCGGGCGAGCTGGGTCAGGATCACGTCGTGGAAGAGCGCGGATGGCGCCTCGATGAAGAACGGAAGCACCGGTAGGGCAAATCCGGCGACGACGCCGCTTGCAAACGGGAGGAGCCGGTGCTTGAGGTCGGGCGCGCAGAGCGCCGCAGCCACGATCACGGGAAGGATGGCGGGTGCCTTGACGGTCCCTGCGAACCCGAAGGCGATCCCGCTCAGAAGTAGCCTCCGGGATCCGGCAAGCTGGTCTCCTTCGAAGAGCAACGAGGCCCCCAGCAGGCAGACGAGGTTCAGCACCGGCTCCAGCATCCCGTTGTCCAGCGCGAAGAGCTCCGCCGGGTAGAGCGCCATCACTCCGCACGCCACCAGGGTCACCAGCCGCCCGCGGTGGCGCACCAGCCGGCCGACCAGGATCACGCTCGCGGCGGCTATGAGAGGAGTGCAGCTCCGGAGGGTCGCCAGTGCGTTGCGGGTTCCGACCGCCTTGGCAAGCAAGCCGAACGGGCTGGCCAGCAGGACGAAGCCCGGCGGCTGGACGTACACATAGTCTCGATAGGGGAGGACCCCGTGGACCAGCCGGACCGCCGCGCCCAGGTAGGTGCTGATGTCCTCGGTCTGGCCGAAGAGGTTGCCGGGCCGACTTAGTTGCAGGCCGGCCAGACCGGCGGCGACGGCTGCGCAGGCGACGACGATGCCGGTGGTCCCCGACCTGGTCGGTGCCGGCCCGTGGGCTCGCACTGGAGGATCGACGCCTTCGAGAGGTGGTGCGGAGCCAGACAGCGCTGCCTCGGCGGGAGCCTCGCTCACCCCCGCAACTGGCCGGCCCGCCCAGGGGGCCGCCTCAATACGCTCCTCGCCCCGACGCCACCGCCAGCAGTGTCTTCCAGAGCACCGTCGTGTCGAGCAGCACCGACCAGTTCTCCACGTATTGGAGGTCGAGGCGGACGGTCTCCTCCCACGAGAGGTCGGAGCGGCCGCTCACCTGCCAGAGTCCGGTGATGCCGGGCTTGACCAGAAGCCGGCGCCGGCGCAGGTCGCCCGGGTAGCGATCGACCTCGGAGGGTAGCGGTGGGCGCGGACCGACCAGCGACATCGAGCCGGTGAGGACGTTCCAGATCTGGGGCAGCTCGTCGAGGGAATAGCGGCGGAGGAGGCGGCCCACCGGGGTCACCCTCGGATCACGGCGCATCTTGAAGAGGACGCCTTCGTGTTCGTTCAGGTCGAGAAGCTCGTTCTGGAGCTGATCCGATCCCGCGTACATCGTTCGGAACTTCAGCAGGGTGAACTCGCGGCCGTGGAGACCGACACGATGCTGGCGGAAGAGAACCGGCCCGGGGCTGCTGACGCGGACCGCGATCGCGATGATCGCAAACAGCGGAGCGAGGGCAATGCTGAGGAGCGTCGCGCCGACCCGGTCGATGACCCCCTTGAACACCCAGTTGGCTCCGGTGAACTCCGCCTCCTTGACGTGGAGGAGGGGTAGCCCGCCGACGGGGTGGACGAGCAGTCGGGGGCCAGCCAGCTCAGTCACACCCGGAGCGACGAGGAGCCGGATCCCGGTGCCCTCCAGGCTCCATGAGAGGCGGCGGAGATCGCTGCCCGTCATCATGGCCGACGCGGACACGGCGACGGTGTCGGCCTGGGCTCGCCGCGCCGCCTCGATCACCACGTCCACTCCGCCCGTCAGCGACGGGTCCGGAGCGCCGGTGGGGCCCTCGGGGCTCACGCGGGGGCACACGCCAACAACTCTGAGCCCTGCGTGGGGAAGGCGGGCTATGTGGTTGACCAGCCCTTGCGCCTCCGACCCCGATCCGACCACCATGACCCGGTGGAGCGCGCCCCCGACCCGGATGCGGCGCTGGAGCAGCAGCCGCCCGGCCAGGTGCACGACCAGGCTGAAAAGGGTCAGCGCTGTTACGGTCACGGCGGTGACCTCGCGCGAGAAGTCGCTGCGGGTGAGGTAGGATGCGCAGACGATCGCAGCCAGCATCCAGAGCCCGGCGGTGGTGATCCGGCCGAACTCAGCCGCACCGGCGGCCAGGCGGCGGTCGCTGTAGACGCCGCTCGCCAGCAGCAGCGTCATCCAGACCACCGGCCCGGCGATCACAAGGATCAGGTATGGAGCTCCCGGGCCGAGAGGCTCACTGGTGCCGAAGCGCCCGACGACGGCGAGCACGATCGCGCCAACCGCTGCCGCAAGGTCGGCCGTGATCAGGGCCAGGCGCAAGCGCGATGCCGAGATCCGGGTGACGGTGCCGGCCGCCATCGAGATCGAAGGCACCGAGCCGACCTGGTCGGCGGGAAGCGACCGTACCGCGACTCCGGTCAGGTTGACGTCCCCCTCCGTGAGCATGCTCCCATCGTGATCGCCACCGTTCTGTGACGCGATGGGCGGTTTCCGCGACGCCCTGGGCGATTGTCCCCCCCGCTTGACTTGCCGAAAGGTCGCGGCGGCGTCTGCCTGCGGAGCCTTTCGTCGGCACGGTCCAGGCCGCGATGGCGGATCCGATCCCGAGGGCAGCCAGAACAGCACATGGAGCCCCCGGGTCACGGTGATCCATTAGCTATCGCCACTCGCGGGTGTTGTGATCGCACTCAGCCGGCTCGGGATCCTTCGTGAGGGTCCTCGCGCGATCCGCCCGCTCACGGGGCAAGCCGCCCAGGTGGGGGGCGAAGCAGCCCTGATGGGCTGGGCGTTCGCGCCGTGCCAGCCCCCTAAGGTCACGGTAAACCCGGACGACAGGCCTCCCCGCGTGCCCTAACCTTGTGCCAAGGCTAGACCGTTCGTCACTTCGGATCCCGGGACGCTGGGGGGCAGGAGCCCTCACCGGGGGGAGGGGGTGGGGATGGCCATTCTCGGGGGGAAGCCATGGCGACCACCGCGACGTTTCCTGAGGATGACGTGACGCTGCTGGCCGCGTACCGTGATGGCGACCAGAGCGCATTCGCCCGGCTGGTGATCCGCTACCAGGCCCGCCTGCGGGGGATGTGCTGGAACTACCTGCACGATTTCGAGATGGTGGAGGACGTGCTCCAGGACACCTTCTGCCAGGTGTTCGAGCGTGCCCCCAGCGTCACCGACAGCTTCAACGTCAGTGCCTGGGTTCACCGCATCGCCGCCAACCTCTGCATCGATGAGCTGAGGCGCCGAGCGAGGCGGTCCGCGGTCCACGTCAGCGCCGACGCCGCCGGTCCTGCCATGCTGCAGGTCATCGACGCGGACCGCAGCGGCCGACCTGACGAGGCTCTGGAGCTGGATGTGACGCGGCGGCTGGTCCGCGCGGCGATCCTCTCTCTCCCCGAGCGCCAGCGCGATGTCCTGATCCTGCGCGACGTCTCCGGGTGCTCCGAGGCTGTGACGGCTCGCCGCCTCGGCATCTCCAGTGGCTCTGTCCAGGGTCTGCTGCATCGTGCCCGCGAGGCCTTCAAGGACGCGTACGTCGGGCTGGCGCGCGACGACGCGATGCCGGTGGAATGCGGCCAGGTGGCATTCGTCTTCGAGCACCTGCGCCTGGCATCGCTGCGCAAGGACCGGCTGCGCACCGTCGAGCGGCACCTCGCCGAGTGTCCCCTGTGCGACGCGCGGTTCGGCGCGGCGGTCACCGGCAGCGGCGCGCTTCCCACCGCGGCGGCCTGATCCGGGCCCGACCGGAGCGGTCCGGCTCAACCCGTCCGGTGTGGCGACCGAATGCGTTCGCGGGCGGTGATGGGGTGCAGGCGCCCCGCGAGGTCGCCGGTGCCGGCGGCTGCGACCACGAAGGTGGCGCTGCAACCGCCCTTGGAGACATAGAAGCCGTGGGCGACCGGCGCGGCGGCCCAGCCCTCCGCCACGGCGTGGGCATTGGCGAAGAGCTGCCGGAGCGCGCGCAGCGCCCCCTGAGCCTCATGCCACTCCAGCTCGGCGGTCAGCTCGGTGCTCGCGCCTCCGGGCACGGTCATGCAGACAATATGGCGGCGGGCGGTGTCCATGGTCGCGTTCATGCTGTCCCGGAGGCGGGGGCCGCGCACCGGCTGAGTCCTCACGGGGCCGCCGTCTGACGATCGGCTTCGATGCCCGAAGCCTCCCGGTCGGTGGAGATCGAGGCGCGGAGCGAAGTGGTCGACGGCGGCGCACCGACCAGCCGCTGCCAGGCGGCCATCGGCACCAGGACGCCCACCAGCCATGCGGCGCACGCTGCGTAGCGCAGCCCCAGGCGCCGTGGTTCCTGGATGAGCCGGTAGACCCACTCGAGCCCCATCTGGCGGGCCCAGCCGGGGGCCCGGTGGAGCCTTCCGGCGAGGATGTCGAAGGTGCCGCCAACTCCGATCGCCACCGACACCGGCAGGCGGTCGCGGTTGGCCGCGATCCACAGGTCCTGCTTGGGGTGGCCGAAGGCGACCAAGAGGATGTCGACCCCCGCCTCGCGGATCTGCTCGATGATGACGTCGTCGGCCAGGCCCTCCAGCGGCAGGATCGGAGGCTCGAAGGTGCCGGTCACCAGCAGGCGGGGATGGCGCCGCCTCAGCTCGGCCGCGGCCTCGGCGGCCACGCCGTCCTTGCCGCCGAGGAGGAAGATCCGAGCGCCTTGGCGCTCGGCCCGTGCGGCGAGCTCGGGGACCAGGTCGGTCCCGGCGACGCGGCCCGGGAGCCGGCGGCCGAGCATGCGGGAGAGCCACACCACCGGGGCGCCATCGGCGACGTTGAGACCGGCGTCGCCCAGGGTCCGGCGCACGGATCGGCGACGCCGAGCGGTCACCAGGAACTGGAGGTTGACGGTGCAGACCTGGAGCGGCGCCTCCGAGCCCAGCGACCCCAGGATGCGTTCGGCCGCCTGCGGCAGGTCGACCGGGTCGAGAGGCACACCGCAGATGTCGACCCGGCCAGCCGAGGCATGAACGTCCTGTGACCACACCTCGGCGACCGGCGGCGTCGCGGTCGAGGGGCGGCGGCGCCTGGCCTCCGCGGGGCGCTCGGTCCGCTCCCACCGGTCGGCGCCGAGGCCCCGCGTCATCCGCAGGTAGGTCCCCAGCTTGGCGACGAGGAAGCGTGGGGTGGAGAGCAGAGCACGGTATGCCGAGGCTGGGGCTCGCGCCGCCCGGAGGCCGACCACCACGTAGGCGACGAGCATCGCCGCGCTGGCTGCCCAGGTGCCCACCACCCAGAGTGGCACCGCGCCGGCGATCCCGGCCGTGAGACTGACGCCGCCACCGAACAGGCTCAGCAGAACCAGCAGACCGAGTGGCGGGACGGCCAGGTCGACGGCGGCGTCCAGCAGCGACCAGCGCCCCCGTCCCACAACCGCGGCCAGGAGTCGAGGAAGAAGCGCCCGGACGACGTGGAGACGTCCCCCCTCCCAGCGCATCCGTTGAGTGGCGGCAGCGGCGCCCAGACCGGGGGCCGGGGCGAACACCATCGCCCGGGGGGCGAAGCGCGGTCGGACGCCGGCGAGTCGGAGGTTGGTCGAGTATTCGAGGTCCTCGGCTCCGGTGAACGCGTTCCAGGGGATGCGCTCGAGCAGGGAGCGACGGAGCAGCATGCCGTTGCCGACCAGGGAGCAGGGAAGGCCCAGGGCAGCCCGGCCCCGGAAGCGAGTTCGGTGGAAGAGAAGAAAAGCGGCTTGGCGGAGCGGGGTCGCGGTGCCCGATCCGTCGTCGAGCACCAGATACTCGCCCTGGACCGCCTCCGCCCCCGCCGTCATGGCGGCTTCGAGGCCACGGAGGAGCCCAGGCCCGGCGATGGAGTCGGCGTCCACCACGACGACGGCGTCCACTGGGTCCGGTTCGGCGAGGAGCCGGTCCATCGCCCAGCGCAGCGCTCGCCCCTTGCCGCGGAGGCCGGGCTCGTTGCGGACCAGCACCTCGGCCCCGGAGGCCAAAGCCACCGCGGCCGTGCCGTCCGTGCAGTTGTCGGCGACAACCACGATCCGGGTGAGGTCCGCCGGGTAGTTCTGGACACCCAGTGAGACGAGGCACCGGGGCAGCAGCTCGACCTCGTTGTGAGCGGGAACGACGACGGCGAGCCGGCTGCCTCCGGATTCGCCGGGCGCGACTCGCAGCGGACGGTGGGCGGCGACGGCGAGCAGAAGGAGGTAGAGCGCGGCAGAGGCAGTCAGGCTGCCGGCCACGGTGAACAGCACCGCGCCCGCCAATCTGACATCCATACGACCACCTCCTCAGGCTCCGGCAGCCTGAGCGTATGGAGAGGTGGACCCATAGGGAATGGGCCATCACGATGAACCGGGCGCGACCCGCCGATCGAGTTCAGGGCTGTCCCCCGGACCCTCGGGACTTCCGCCCAGAGCGGGGACCCGGCGCGATCCCGTCCGCCGTCCCCGGATGGGTCCCCTGGTGGAGACCCCATCCGGGGCGCCGACCGCCGCGATGCGGCGAGCTCAGCGCTGGGAAGGCGAGGACCGGGTCCGCATGGATGATCCCGGGGTCACGCGCCCCGGTGGTGCCAGGGCAGCGAGCGCCGGCGCAGCGGTCTACCGACGACCAGGATCAGGACCACGGCTATGAGCACCAGGGAGGCGGCCGACCCGAGGGCGATGGTCGCTGGAGAGCCGGGGATCGTGGCCGCCGTGGTCCGGTCGGTGAGGGTGGCCGCCGATCCAGGGGTGTGGCCGGGGGAGCTGTGACGGGTCGGGGTGGGCGCGGACCCCCTGCCGTGGCCTCCCGAGGGCGGGGTCCGGCTCGGGCCGGGAGTGGGAGTCGGCCCGTGGCGTGGGCCGGGATCGGTGCTCGGGGTTGGAGACGGGTCCGGCGCGCCCTGCGCGGTCGGTGTCGGTGTGGCCTTCGCTGTTGGCGTGGGTGTGGCCTTCGCTGTGGGCGTGGGTGTGGTCTTCGCTGTTGACGTCGGTGTGGCCTTCGCAGTCGGTGTGGGTGTCGGCGATGGCTTTGGCGTCGGCGTCGGCGTCGGCGTGGAGCTGGGATCGGGGCTGCTGGGCAGTGAGGCCAGGTGTGCCTGGTAGCCTGCCCCGAAGCCGGGACACGCTGTGCCCGAGTAGTCAGAGATCAGCACCGCGACGTCGCCGCACCCCCAGGTATCCCAGGTCCAGGCGAGGTACGAGACGCCGTTGGCGTCAGCCCATGACATGTAACCGTCAATGAAACTGGCCGAGCCGTCGCTCTCGCCGATCTCCCCGGTGATGATCGGGTACTGAGCGGCGATCGGCAGCAGCTCTGAGTTCCAGCAGGAGACCGTCACGCAGACGGCGTTGAAGTTGTAGACGTGGAAGCTCATGGCGAGCTGATGGTCAGGATCGGTGGGCACATTGGCCAGCCACCCGCTCGGGTCATTTGCAAACTGCTCGGCTCCCACCATCACGATGTTGCTGGCCCCGGCTCCCCGGACCGCGGTGATGAGGTTCTGAGCAGAGGCGATCTCCCAGTCGCCGAACAGGGTTGAGTTCTGGTTGGTGATGCAGCCGGTTCCCTGCATCCAGCACCACCAGTTGGCCTCCCCCACATTGCCGGCGGCATCCTCGGCGACGGCCGTCTGACACCCCGCCGGAGCGCCCGCCGCGCAGCCAATCATGCCGATGTTGTTGGGTTCGTTGAAGACGTCGAAGAGGGTGGCCGGGTCGCTCTTGAAGGCGGCGGCCACCGAGGCCCAGAAGGGAACGGAGTTGCTGTAGTCGGGGAGGTTCTCCTGGTAGGTGGCCTCGACGGCTCCC
>Ga0187888_1000053_pt1 | contig 114194 bp, 101 predicted proteins | sample June2016WEW_7_40_FD_132987 | JGI IMG/M metagenome (GOLD analysis project Ga0187888, IMG submission 132987) | Peatland microbial communities from SPRUCE experiment site at the Marcell Experimental Forest, Minnesota, USA - June2016WEW_7_40 | ecosystem: Environmental > Terrestrial > Soil >...
CTTTTTCATGTGTTCGCTCCGTTAGTGTCTTAACGGATGAACGCTTTCTCCATTTCCAGCTGAGGCAGGACAGGTGTAGTTCCTAATGTATGCGGATACGACGTTGTGGGGTTTCCTCGCCCAAAACTTGTGCATGACGTACATAGGCGAGTGGCCTTTGGCCACCAGTGCATAGTCGATGTTCTTGATCACGTCCTCCACCAGCCCGGGAAGCGACATTCTAGAACAATGCGCCTTACCTATGCAGGACTTTTCACATACGTCGTGAACGCATTGCTTGGGCAGACTGCGCCGAATGAGCCATGAACCAACGATTCGACAAGGTGCTTGTCCTCAAATCCGTGTTCGTTGGACGTTGCACAGGACATGCCACGTGAGTGCTTAGACCTCGTAATCGCAACGATGTTGCTGACCGCTCTGATCTTCTTCGCGCTCTACCATCGCCGCAAGAAACGGAGGTCGCCGCTCGGCACGCGGTTCGTACCGTGCGGTTGACGAAAGGTTCTTCCGCCAGTAAAGTAGAAACAGGTCGCGCCTGCGGCCTTTTTTGTTGTCTCCCATCGGCTGGGAGGTCGTACAATTGGCAGTACATCAGACTCTGGATCTGATTATCCTGGTTCGAGTCCAGGCCTCCCAGCCAAACTAGCAAAAGCCCCGATAAATCGCTAAAACCCACGAACTGTTACCACCACTGTTGCCACTTCCCTCAGATAGCTCGGCTGAATTCCCAAAACGCTGAGTACTATCTACTGAGGATGAAGACATGGCACAGACCAAAGCAAGACTCTACCAGCGGCTCCGCACCAAAGGATTGCAGCAGCTCGTTTCAAATCGACGATAGATAAATTTGTGGAGGATCAAAGTGGAACATAACGGCTCCGGTTCGCAGAAAACTAAGGACTATTGGACGTATCTTGAAGACAACTACAAGGAGGTCGCAACGTGGCCGACCTGGATGCGTGGAGAGGCTAGCTCTTCCTTAGAGAAGTCGAAGCCTAAAGAACATGGGCGTGATGAACAACAGCATCGCGGGGTTTCCTCTTAGTCTAGTTGTCTCTTATTTATGGCCCGAAGACATCTAACCCGAATGGAAGAGGCTCTCCCGCCAGTTGGATGCCAGTTTCGACGAGGAGGACAGAATCCGATTGCGCGCCTATGAACTCTACGAAAAGCGCGGGAAACATGACAGCCATGCCTTGGGCGACTGGCTACAAGCCGAGGCGGAGCTAAGGGAGCGGAAGAGTCTTCGCGCCGCCGCGTGATTCATTCCCGATGGAGTTCCTGTTCGAGGTCGTCGCGCTGCTGAGTTCCGGTTAATCCTGACGGAGCGGCGGCATTGGCAGTGGAATGTTGTAAACCTTAGCGCCCGCACCGATTCCCGCCTCGCATGTGTTCGGTGGCGTAGTGCATGCCGACTTCGATGCAAAACATTCGACTGCCCAAAACATGTAACCAAGCATCCCTTTGGTTTTTCCAGCGCCGCGAGGTTCGACAGTTTGCACGAATGAGCCAGTCGCGTTTCCAAGAGAATGACTGAAATCGTTACATTCGGGCAGCACGCCTCGACGACCTGCAGTGTATAGACTGCCTGTAAACTTGGCAGGGGCCAATGGGGGAACCGGGGACTTACCCCGAACATGTTCCTCCCAGCCTTCTTCCAAAGTGGAGGCGCTCGTTTGTTCAAAGGGGACCATTGCGTTTGCGTAGTCCAAAACCGGATGCGTGGTCGTCAGCCAGTTCGAGGTGGCATATTGAGTTAACGGCACGAGATACTCATCGCCGGGGGCGAGGTCGATCGTCAGACGCGCCGCCGGATTCGTCGCTGCCGCCTCGTAGGGTAGAACGGAGCGATAGGCAGCGATGAATTCCTGCAAGCCACTGAGATTGGGGCTGCGATCATTTTCATAGTCAATTTCAGTCCCGACCCCAAGGCGCTGTGCAGCGTGTGCGGCATTGATACCCAACTGTTTGGAATTCGTTGCGAGAGCCTTGTCCCAATCCTTGATATAGGTCAATCCGCCGATTGAGAGCATCACGCGGATTTTCCGCGCAGTGAAATACCTCACGATCTCTGGCGTCATTCCGATCGGAATTCCATCCACGGTCTGAGTGTCATTCGTGAGGTTCAGCAACCTGAGGGGATTGACAAAACTGAGGACAACCAAATTCACTGAGGGAGACCCATCGCCTCGATCGATGAGCCAGCGGTTCTTGCGGTCGAACTCGGCCATATCGCGGACCGTACCCCACGCACATAGGTCGTTCCCGCAATGCCAGACGCCATAGACTTGGATCGGAGACGCTGAGATCGGAGCAGATTCCGATAGCGCAATAGCAATCGCAAGGACAGCCAGAACCGCTAGCGCTCTCACCATAGGGGTACGTCATTTTAGCCTCAAATTTCGGCAGCACTGCAAGCCAAGTAGGAGAAGTCGATACGGACGAGTGCATTCGCTGACTGTGGAACGCTTCGCTGACTCCATCGCCTAAATCCAACTGCGGGGCGCAGCAACGCTCGGACGGCGGCGCTTGACCCTGCGGGCGCGGGTTGGTGGCTCCGGGGCTGAGCCTTCGTTGGGCGACAGCCGACGGAACTATAAGACAGGTTACAATGTTTTGCCGCAACGGCGAGGAAGGAGGTGTATCGCAGCGATGAACTTTCCAGGGGGATCTGTCCAAGGAATGGGCGTACACGCGGAGGGTCCGACGGTCGCCGCAGTGCCGGGCCTGCCGATGCTTCAACTGAGCGGTTTCGATCTCGCGCCCCTCGGCTTTACGACCGAGGAGTTTTTCATTGCCGGTACGGCATCTTCCTATAAGCTCTCCGGCCTTCCAACCCCGGACGGGCGCTGGAACGCTATGCCAGCAGAGAGCGCGCCGTATGCGACGCGCATTGTCGTGGTGCGGCCCACGGACCCCCGCAAATTCAATGGCACAGCCGTAGTCGAATGGCTGAACGTCAGCGGAGGAGGCGACGGCGCCGCCGACTGGATCGCGGTACATCGCGAGGTGCTCCGTGGCGGCTATGCCTATGTTTGCGTATCGGCCCAGAAGGTCGGCGTCGAAGGGGGTCCCAGTTTGCTTGCGGCGGGCACGCCCTTGAAGAAGGCCGACCCGGAGCGCTATGGCCGTCTCAGCCATCCGGGCGATGCGTTCTCTTATGACATTTTCTCCCAGGCAGGCTGGATTCTTCGGAGGGCTGACGCCAAGGTTTTGGGCCCCCTTCAACCCCAGCGCCTTATCGCCATAGGCGAGTCGCAGTCTGCGGCATTCCTCACCGCCTATGTGAACGCCGTCGATCCGATCGCCAAGGTTTACGATGGCTTCCTGATCCACTCGCGTTTCGGCAACGCGGCGTCGCTGGAGAACGCTTCGATGGTCCCTACGTCAGACCAGCCGCGTGTCGTCAAGTTCCGCCCCGACCTGCGCGCACCCGTGATCACGGTCATCACGGAGACGGACTTGCTGGTCGAGGGACGGATTCCCGGCTATTACGCCGCTCGCCAGCCCGACACGGAGAAGCTTCGGGTGTGGGAAGTTGCTGGAACGGCGCACGCGGACGCCTACATGTTCACGGTCTCGTCGATGGACTCGGGATCGGCGCCGCTGGAAAAAATCGCCGCGGCTTACGAGCCCACAAACAAAATCACCGGTCGCCCGAGCCAGATGGAAATCGAATTGGCCAAGCCAGCTAACAATGCCCCTCAGCACCACTACGTTGCGGCGGCGGCGCTTTGGAACCTCGACCGCTGGATCAAAACCGGACAGGCTCCGTCAAAAGCCGAACCGATACGAAGCAAGCCAGGCCAGAAGCCCGACGCGCCGCCAACTCTAATGCTGGATGCGAATGGCTTGGCGCAAGGCGGTGTGCGAACGCCCTGGGTGGATGTGCCGACCTCCCGATTGTCGGGTGTCGGAAATTCCGGCGGCCCGCTGGGCTTTATGGTCGGAGTGTGCGAGCCGTTCGATGCGGCCACTCTCGACCGCCTCTATCCGGATGGCAAGCGTGAGTACTTGAAGAAGTTCGAGGCATCGCTTTCATCGGCGATCGACATGGGCTTCATCCTTGACACCGACAGACAAGAGATACTGGATTTGGCGGCGATCACTTACCGCGGCTCGCACTAGCGCTCGATCGATTGAATGAATCTTTGTCTGTCAGCCGATCGTCCTCAGGGAAATCGGGTAATAACGCTCGATGGAACGCTCCGGATGTTCGCGGACGGCGAGGCTGCTCCTAGACGTGCGCCGATTCTAGCGGAAAATGACCGTGCGAACGGCAATTTCGTCTCCCTCATCAGGTGCCGCAGGACCGCCCTTACCGGCGGCGCATGGGCTTGCGGGCGCAACGCAGTGGTCTGCGGGCTTCCAAGGGTTTCTTGACGACCCTGCCGTGCCAACTGGCGGGCAGCCAAGGCTGTCCAAAGCGCACGATTTGCCGGAGAATGGGCGTGTTCGCTCGTATAATTCTGCCAACGACGGTGCGCGAAGCGACAACTGAACTGACATTGGAACTGACACGGAGCCGAGACGATCTCACGACTGCGGAAACGAGACGGACGAGTCGAAAGCCACGGTCAGAGGACGTTCTAACCGCAGAAACTTCTTACGGGATTAATGCGGGATTGGGATCGAGCAAACCGTATGGCGTGGCGATCACGCCCGCTAGCCGGGTACGGTAAGCGTTACTTCTTGGTTGCGAGAATAAGCGGCGAGGGCGAGGGCGCTTCCAGCGACCGGACGTCCGTGAAGCCTGCCGCTTCTAACCAGCCGCGAATCTCTTCGAAGCTGAAGGTATCGCCGTTCTCGGTGTTCACGAGCATGTTCACCGCGAAGATCAGACCGTTCAATGGACTGGTGCGCTCCTGGTTCACCAGGTACTCGGCGATCACCACCGTGCCGCCCGGCCCCAGAGCGTTGGATACCTTCCGCAACAGGTGTTGACTGCGCTCCGGACCTTCGCCGTGCAGGATATGGCCGACGGCGGCGACGTTGTAGCCACTGCCGAAGTCCGCCTCTGCTAGGTCGCCGGCCACGTATTGGAAGCGGTCTGCTACGCCGAACTTCTGCGTCATTTTGCGGGTGACGTTGAAGACGTTCGGCCAATCCACCGCGGTGACCGTCACCTTGGGCGACTTCTGCGCCATCGCGATGCCCCAGACGCCCGAACCCGTGCCGATATCCAGCACCTTCACCGGATCCGTGGAATTCTCGATCCCGAGCGCGTCGGCGGCCACCTGCGCGGCCTGGTAGCTCATGGGGAAGATATCGGCCACAAAGCTTTCGAAGAACTCCCCGCCTTCCTGCGAGTTGGCCTTCTGCGCCGGCGCGCCGGTGGCGACGATTTGATTCAACTGCAGCCACTTCGGAATGAGCTGCTCACTGCAGTGCTTAATGATGCCGCCCTGGAAGCTGGGCTTGGTGCTCACCAGAAAAGTCGCGCTCTCCGGCGTCAGAGCGTAACGCTGCTCCGCATCCTTGCTCAGAAATTCGAACCCGACCAGGGCATTCATCAGAATCGTGAGACCGCGCTTGGATGCGCCCGTAGCGGCAGCCACCTGCGCAACGGCCTTGGGTCCTTCATCCAAAACATCAAAGACGCGGTTGCGAATCCCGGCCTCCAGAATCAGTGGCGCGGAATATCCCCACGCAAATTGATAAATGCGTTCAGGCGAAACCTGATCGCGTGCGGTAGAACTCATAACATACCTCTAGGCAGACTCTATCCGATTTACTTCAAATTCTCCACCCTGCGTATCGCGCAGCCGACGCCAGAGATTGCCGAGATTGTAGGCCAGCACGCTGAGTTGTAGCCGGACCTCTATACGTCCCCACACAGTCTTGATAGGTTTCTCCAACTTCGAAAGAGTGATTAAGGGGGGTTGCCGTCTAGCTGGATACGCGATCACGATTCACAAGCCGCAGGGCTCGGAGTTCCCGGCAGTTGTGATTCCGCTGGCCACGCAGCACTACATGCTGCTGCAACGTAACCTGATCTACACGGGAATCACGCCGGGCAAGCGGCTGCTCGTGCTGATCGGGCAGAAGAAGGCGTTGGGCATCGCGGTACGGAACGAACGTCCGCAAAGGCGGCATTCCGGGCTCCTCGCCAGCCTGAAAGGTGACAGCCGGGCAGCATCGGTCTGAGGAAGTGTCTCTGAATGTGAAACCAGCTCATCGAGAATGGTATCGTAAGCAGCTGCCGGGAGCTTTTGAAGATGCCGATGAGGATTTTTGGCCGGAACGATCCGCTGACAGAAGCGGAGTTCGACCGCCTCGGGGAGTTCCTCAAGGGTTGCGCGGGCGGCAAGGCCATGAACGTCGAGGAACTTGACGGATTCTTCGCTGCGCTGGTCGCCGGCCCCGAAGTCGTCATGCCCAGCGAGTACCTGCCGGAGGTGTTCGGCGGCGAGATGTCGGACGCCCGTGAGTTCGGCAGCCTTGAGGAAGCAAACGAAATCTTGGCGCTGATGATGCGGCACTGGAACGACATCGCGGCGACGCTCTCGAAAGCCGATGTCTATCTGCCGATTCTGCTGGAGGACGAGAATGGCGTCTCGCACGGCAATGAATGGGCGCGGGGCTTCATGCGGGGCGTGGAGATGTGCCACGACGGCTGGGCTGAACTGATTGCCGATGAGGAGCACGGCGGGTGCATGGTTCCGGTGCTCATGCTCTACCACGAGAACGACCCCGACCCGCAAATGCGCCCCGAGCCGATTGGCGCGGAGCAACGCGAAACTGTCATCGAGCACATGGCGGCTGGCCTCGTGGGAGCATATCGCTATTTCCGTCAGCACGGGCGGTCCGGCTTGGGCACCCGCACAGCGGAGCCTCGGAACACCAAGAGCAAGATTGGGCGGAACGACCCGTGTCCGTGCGGCTCCGGGAAGAAGTACAAGCGTTGCTGCGGCGGCCAAACAATAAACTGAACCCCGGCTGGCTCCACAAGAAACTCGCCGACCGTTGGCTCCATGGTCGGCTCCGTCGCTCTACCGGACACCCCGTGCCGCGACAAATGCGGTCACGCTGACGAAGATTTCTTCGAAGTTAAATGTTGACCATCACTACGTGCCATCTGGCGAGCTGGCACTGTCAGCCAAGGGCCACGAATTGCCGTTTCCGGACCGGCGCGAAAGGCCCGAAGCCTTGTCGGTCGTTCGAGCCTCTCGCAGAAACGCACTTCATCATCGTAATCGCGGGACTAGTTCTTGACGGTCATCGCTTCAGAATCCACAGCCTTTTTGCCCGTGATACCTTCAAGTCCTGCAAGAATGCCTCGATAGTCATCCTTGTCACACTGCATTGCGAAGCCGCCCTTTGTGTCCGCTGTGGCCCAAGTAAGTCCGACGTAGTGCTTCTTTGACTTGGTGAGAGCCATCAATCCGCCTATTCCAAACGAGACAACAGCGAGTCCAATTGCCGCGCCCACGCGCCTGTGAACGTCCTGACCGTAGCTGATTTCCGTGACGGCGGACGCCGGAACCACCAGCACCTCGGACTTGTCTTTGATGAGCCGAATTTGGTTCGCGTCAATGACGAGCCTCATGCCAGCTCCCGCCTTGACATCTGAGACTGAACCGCCATCGTAGGCGACTTTGTAACCAGGGTCACCGGCGAATGTGGAGAGGGGTAACAAAACGCAGAGAGCAGCAGAAATGAAACCCGCGCACAATTGTTTCACGGAACGCTCCTTTTCACCTTCAGAAAAACACTAAGTATCCGCTTCGGCAATAGTACTTTTTGTAATCTGGAATTGAGATTTTGGACAAACACAAACGAGGGACCGCATCCTTTGTTATTTGAACGGATGGCTTGGTCATGCCTCGTCCTCCCACAGGTCGCCGAAACGCGGAGCCTTTTGTGCTACCGTCTCGGGGCCATCCTTGGAGCGAAGTACAATCAGACCTACGGGGAAATGACCAAGGTCTACATCTATAGGGTCGTTTGAATTCCCTGGCATCGTTCACCTTCACGTGGCTCTGCAAGCTGGAACCGCGGCGTCCCCACTGGGCGTTGCGAGGCGGAGAATGCCGCCTGGGCAGCGCCGGGTGTCACAGACGTGAAAAACTCCATCACAATCAATTACGCCATCGCAGCCGCCGCAGGTCTTTAGTGGTTGCGAAACACCGGAAAGATAAACAATCGCTGAGCCCGAACCTGCCGCCCAACGAGTGGCTCGCGTTGTAGCAGTCGCCGACAGTTTCAAATTGAGGTCGGCGTTGATCGCTGGCCGGGCCCACCGAGGTTCCCACGGTCGGATGTGTGCCCGGTCACGACACGTTGCGTCCGCACAATGATGCTTCGAGGTCGAGAACCAAGCGGCGGAAATTTCAGCTTTTATGAGTACCGTATTGTGGATAATCCAGAATAATATCGAGAGCAGGAGAGCGGACATGATCAAGAAAGTGAAGGGGGGCTACCAGGTGGTCTCGACCAAGGGCAAAAACCTCGGTGGGCCGTATAAGACGGCCGAGGAGGCCAAAAAGCGCCTCCGCCAGGTCGAATTCTTCAAACACCAAAAGGGCTGATTGGAGCGAGGGCGATAATTGCGTGATCTACATGATGTCCGACTCGGTGTGGAAATGGCTCCACCGTCTGGGCAGACCTGGGTTGATTCTGCTTGGCATCGCCGACAATGCCCCTTTTATTTCTGCGCCGGCGGGAAGCGTGGACGTATTCGTTATCCTGCTTTCGGCACACCGCCACGAATGGTGGGCCTATTACGCCTTCATGGCCACAGTGGGAGAGGTGCTTGGGGGCTATCTGGCATGCCGGCTGGCCGAAAAAGGCGGCCAGGAGACCTTGGAAAAGAAAGTGGGGAAACCACGCGCGGAGAAGATCTACAAGCACTTCGAGAAACGCGGGTTCATGACGGTGTTCACCGGCTCTATTCTGCCACCGCCGTTCCCTTTCACTTCCGTCCTGATGGCCGCCGGGATCCTGCAGTATCCGCGCAAGAAATTCTTGTCTGCGCTGACGGCGGGGCGTGCCTTGCGTTTCTTTGCCGTGGCCTATTTGGGCAAGATCTATGGCCGGCAAATGATCGGCTTTTTCTCACGGCACTACCGGTCGACGATGTGGGTCCTGATCGCGCTGGCTGTAATGGCTGGCATCGGTGCCCTGATCTACTTCAAATGGTACCGTCCCAAGGCACAACGCGAAGAACGCGAGCGGGGCGAGCAAGTTCAAGAATTTCCCGTCCCGGGCCGGCACGCAGGAAAGCCCAGCGGCAGCGAGTGAACAGTCACAATGCCAGACCGAGACGGCGTGGTGTGATCGCTACCGGATGAAACGACCATGACAGACCCTTTACTTTCGGTCCGAGATCTCCAAGTTGCTTTCGGGAACCGTGCGGTTCTTCAAGAATTGAGTTTCGAAGTATATCCCGGGGACTGCCTCGCGATTATTGGACCGAATGGGTCTGGAAAGACCGTGTTACTCAAGGCCTTGCAGCACCTGGTCCCATACAGGGGAGAAATCCATTGGAGCCAAGAGGCCCGCCTTGGGTATGTCCCTCAGAGTGTCGCTGCAGACCGGCAGCTTCCCCTGAGAGTCGGAGAATTATTGGCAGCGAAGGCTCGATTCCTGCGTCTTGCGGATCGGGAAATGGAACAGGTTTCTTCCGAGCTGAATCTGTCGCCCGAATTTCTAAGCGCAGGAATAGGGACTCTCTCGGGCGGGCAGTTTCAAAAAGTTCTGATTGCGTTTGCAATGCTCGGGCGCCCCAACGTGCTCCTCTTCGACGAACCGACGGCTAGTCTCGACGAACTCAGCGAAGAGCGCATCTATGAATTGGTTCATCAGTTGCAGGGGCAGAATGGAATTACTCTTATTTTGGTATCGCACGATCTGAGCGTTGTGTATCGCTATGCGAACCGGGTTCTGTGTTTGAGCAAGAACAAGACCTGCATGGGAGCACCCAAGGAAATCCTCACGCCTGAGATGCTCGAGGAAGTATACGGGGCGCCGCCCAAATATTATCGTCACATTCAGGAACATTGAACCAAGCGTGGGCGGTTCGCTCGCGGAAAGAAGAGGGCTCAATCAGCATGGACCCGAGCCATAGTTACGCGGTATTGCTTGCAGCGTTTTTTGCCATCGCGGCTGGCTTTGTGGGATCCGTTGCCTTGATGAAGCGAATGGTGCTCGCGAGTGACGTTATTTCGCACTTGGCGCTTCCCGGACTCGGAATTGCCTATCTTCTCAAGAGCAACCCACTGGTCGGTGGCGGAGCGACCTTATTCTTGGGAACGCTCCTTGTTTGGCACCTTCAAAAGAGGACGGGACTGGCGACAGACTCATCGATCGGCGTGGTATTCGCTGCATCTCTCGGAATCGGCGCCCTTGTTACCCCGAACGAGGATTTGCTTGAAGCGCTTTTTGGCAACTTCCAGAAACTGTCGCTCGTCGGTTTCCTTCTTGGTACGGCAGCCGTCATTCTGGTTGTCCTCTTCCTTGTTTATATGAAGGATCGACTGATCCTGGACCTTTTCTCTCCCGAGTTGGCTGCTGCAACCGGAGTGAACGTTGCGCGCCTGGATCTCGGTTTCCTGCTCGTGTTCAGTCTCACTGTACTGGTCGGCCTGCGTTTTATGGGAGCATTGCTTTCGAGCGCCTTGATCATCATTCCGGCCGCGACGGCGCGCCAACTTACGGGCCGAATGACCCAATTTGTGGTTGTTGCGTGTGCAATGAGCCTGGTCTCGGTCGCAGCGGGGTTTGTAATCAGCACGCTGATTTTCAAGACGTCGACGGTTGGACCGACTATCGTTATCGTTTCTGTCCTGCTATTTGTCCTGAGCCTGCTCAAGAAGAAATGAAGTGCGGATGGCAGTGGCTCTTTCAGGGAAAAGAGCTCGGGTTGCGAGAGTGAGGAAGAGGCGGAAGCAGCGGAGCAATGGCTTTAGACTTTAGGCACCACAATTCTCTTTGCGAGAGAGCTGGGTGGGCGAGGTGGACCATGAACGAACCGGGATCGTCACCAAAAAAACACGACCGCGAGGATGAAAAGAAGCGCCAGGAGCAAAGTGGGCGCCAATTTCGTTACGCCATCGGCTATTTGATCACGAGCCTAATTCTCTTGTGGCTGTTCCAGCTATTTGTTTTGGCTCCGCTGACCCGGAACACCGAAATTCCTTACAGCGAGTTCAAGAAAAAACTGGCTGATGCTCAAGTCGTAGAGGTGACCGTCGGCGAAAGGGGCATCGCTGGTGAGATGAAAAACCCCAAACCGGACGGATCTCCTCCGGTCGTCCCATTCACTGCCGTACCTGCGCCTGCGGGCGACCCCAAGCTGATTGAGGAGTTACAAAACGCAAATGTGACTTACCGCTTCGAGCGCCCACCGAACCCGCTAGGTGGCATTTTGCTGGGGTACCTTCTGCCGCTCGCGCTACTCGGAGGTTTCTGGTACATGGTCTACCGGCGAGCGGGCGGGGCCGCCGGCGAAGGACCGGGCGGCATCTTTGGGGTCGGCAAGAGCAAAGCGATCGAGGTCAAGCCCGCGGACGTTACGGTCACGTACAAAGATGTGGGCGGGGCAGATGAAGCCATTGCCGAGCTCCAGGAGATCATTCAATTCTTGAAGGCGCCCGGGCAATTCGCCCAACTCGGTGGACATATCCCCAAGGGCGTGTTGATCGTCGGACCCCCGGGCACCGGCAAGACGCTGCTGGCCAAAGCCACGGCTGGCGAGGCCCAGGTCGCCTTCTTCGAGACCAGTGGCTCCGAATTCGTTGAGATGTTCGTTGGCGTGGGCGCAGCACGCGTGCGAGATCTGTTCGAGCAGGCGCGTAAGGCGGCTCCTGCGATCGTTTTCATTGATGAGATTGATGCCATCGGTCAGAGCCGGGGAGGCGTGATGCGCCTCGGCAGCAACGACGAGCGTGAGCAGACTCTCAACCAGCTACTGGCCGAGATTGACGGCTTCAAAACCGACGCCAGCGCCCCAGTGATTATCATGGCTGCCACCAACCGTCCGGAGGTGCTCGATCCGGCACTTCTGCGCGCGGGCCGCTTTGACCGCCAGATCGCCATCGGCAATCCGGACCTCGTTGGCCGAGTTCAAATCCTGAGGATTCATAGTAAGAACGTAAAACTTGCAGCAGACTTTGACTTGGAGCGAGCCGCCCGGATGACAGCTGGTTTCAGCGGAGCTGACCTGGCGAATGCCATGAATGAGGCGGCATTACTCGCTGCCCGGCACAAGGCCGCGGCAGTTACGTTGAATGATTTCGAGGCTGCCATCGAACGAGTGATTGCGGGTTCCGAGAAAAAGAGTCGAGTGATGAACGAGCAGGAGCGAACTACGGTTGCATACCACGAGTCCGGCCACGCGCTGGTGGGTGAACTGGTGCCGCATGGTGAACCGGTCAGCAAGATCAGCATCGTTCCACACAGCCGTGGCGCCTTGGGCTACACGATGCAAACGCCAACCGAAGACCGCTATCTGCTCTCGATCGACGAACTGAAGGACAAAATCGCCGTTATGTTGGGCGGTCGTGCCGGCGAAATAGTGGAGTTCGGGACCATCAGCACCGGGGCCAGTGACGACATTATGCGGGCAACTGAGCTGGCCCGCCGTATGGTCACAGAATTTGGCATGAGTGAAAAGCTCGGCTCGGTGCGCTACGCAGGTCAACAACTCCAATACCTGGGGGGATCGGTCGAGGACAATAGCCAGATCAGTCCAGAGACTCGTCAAGTGATCGACGCGGAAGTCCAGCATCTCGTGACTGAACAGTACGAGCGTGCTCAGGTACTGCTGAAGGACCACCGCGCGGCCCTTAAGACATTGGCCCAGCAACTGCTGAAGCAAGAGACGGTAAGCGGTAGCGTCGTGAAAGAGGCACTGGAGAATAGTCCGAGCCAGGATTCTCCTGCCGATGGCGCCCAATTGCAGAGTCATGCTAAGAGGTGAGCAGTTGAGTTCGTGGCGGAACGCGTTGTCGTGTAGTTCGCAATCTAACTAGCAGGAGGGTATCAGATGCCAAAGAAAAAAGGTTCTAGAAGGGAATATGGTGAAGCTGCGAGCAAGAGCGTGGAAAGCGCCTTGCATCGAGAAAAGCTCGGCACGCTTCGTTCCGGCAAAGGCGGAAAAGGCGGGATAGTGACGTCTCGAAAGCAAGCAATCGCTATCGGTCTTTCGGAAGCGCGCAAGGCGGGCAACAAGGTACCGCCAAAATCCAGCTAAGACGCGACCGAAGCAAAGGTGAAGTGACAGTAGGGGGGAGGTTTTCGAAATCAAAAGGGGAATCTGCGTTAGGTTCGAATGAAACTCAATGAATACCGCAAGAAGCGCAACTTCGGCGCGACACCGGAGCCGCAGGTTGTAGGCAATGCCAAGAAAAAGGGGAGTGGATCGCTCATTTACGCTGTACAGAAGCATATGGCCTCGCATCTACACTACGATTTTCGTCTGGAATGGCGCGGCGTGCTCCTCTCATGGGCTGTGCCCAAGGGCCCCTCGCTCGATCCGGCAGTGAAGCGCCTCGCAATGCAGACGGAAGATCACCCGGTGGAATATGCCGATTTTGAGGGAGTGATTCCCACGGGTCAATACGGAGCCGGCGACGGCCATTCCCGAAATGAAGGATCGCATTGTCCTACCTCCTTTTGGATCTCCTGGTTCGTGTAATCCCCACTGAGCCAGCGATGGAGTTTGTGATTTCGGATCCCCGGAAAAGGCCGGCGCTATGCCACTTTCCCGCGCGGCTTCAATTTCTGTTCAGTCGCTGCTACATCCATAAGGGTCTTCAACACCGAATCCGGGTTGAGGCTGATAGAATCAATTCCTTGCTCCACCAAGAACCGTGCGAACTCCGGGTAATCGCTCGGCGCTTGTCCGCAGATACCGATCTTCTTGGAATTCCTCTTCGCCGATTCGATCGCAAGGTGGATCATGCGCCGGACCGCCTCGTTCCGCTCGTCAAAGAGGGGAGCCAAAAGTGCCGAATCTCGATCCAGACCGAGTGTGAGCTGAGTCAGATCATTCGAGCCGATCGAGAAGCCGTCAAAGATCTGAAAGAATTCATCGGCGAGAATGACGTTGCTAGGAATCTCGCACATCACATAAACTTCCAGCCCGTTCTTGCCGCGCTCCAAGCCGTGCTTGGCCATCTCGGCTAGGACCGCGCGTCCCTCATCGATAGTCCTGCAGAAGGGGATCATTAGGATTACGTTCGCCAGACCCATTTCCTCGCGCACCATCTTCATAGCGCGGCATTCGAGCGCGAATCCCTCCCGGTAGCGATCGTGGTAGTACCGTGATGCTCCCCGCCAGCCAATCATCGGGTTGTCTTCCACTGGTTCGAATTGCTGCCCGCCGAGCAAGTGCGCATACTCGTTTGTTTTGAAATCAGAAAGACGCACGATCACGGGCTTTGGATAAAACGCGGCAGCAATCAGCCCTGTGCCCTGCGCCAGCTTGTCAACGAAGTATTGAGGTTTGTCCTTGTAAGACACGGTGAGATCGGCCAACTGCGCCTTCACCTTTGGATCGGTCAATTCGTCGAAATGGACAAGCGCCATCGGGTGTGCCTGGATGTGATTGGCGATAATAAATTCGAGCCGCGCCAAGCCAACGCCGTCATTGGGAATCGCCGAGAGGCTGAACGCATCTTCCGGATTGCCAATGTTCATCAGAATCTGCGTATGTGTTTTGGGAAGTTGATCCAGGGGCAATTCGGATACCTGGAATGGGAGAATCCCTTCGTACACGTAGCCGAACTCTCCTTCGGCGCACGAAACTGTAATTTCCTGGCCGGTCTTGAGCACGCCCGTCGCATTCTCGGTTCCAACGACCGCCGGGATGCCGAGTTCACGGGCGATGATCGCCGCATGGCAGGTTCGCCCGCCCTGGTTTGTCACAATTGCGGCGGCTTTCCTCATGATGGGTTCCCAATCGGGATCGGTCTTGTCCGTCACGAGAATTTCTCCATTCTGGAACTCGCCCATGCGGTGTTCATCCAGGATGACGCGCGCTCTACCCGTTCCGATCGCTTCGCCGACGCTGTGCCCGCTGACCAACCGCTTCCCGGTCGATTTCAATCGATAGGTCTGAAGAACCAGCTTTTTCTTTCGTGACTGAACCGTTTCCGGGCGGGCCTGAACGACGAACAACTGGCCTGTAATTCCATCCTTCGCCCATTCCATATCCATGGGCGTGTACCTGGCGTTCACGCCCGAATAATGTTCTTCGATCACGCAAGCCCACCGTGCCAGTTCAAGGATTTCCTCATCGCCCAGCGCCAGTTCTTGCCTTTCGCTGGGCGGGACGGGAATGTTCTTCGTGGATTTTGAGCCGCCGATGTCGTAGACCAGTTTAGTTTCCTTCGTGCCCACTTTCTTCGAAAGAATCGGGCGGAATCCCTGTTTCAGCGTCGGTTTGAACACCATGAATTCATCGGGATTGACAGAACCTTGCACGACATTTTCCCCAAGCCCGTAGGAAGCGCTGATGAGCACGGCATTCGTAAAGCCAGTCTCGGTGTCGATCGAGAACATCACACCCGAACAGGCCAGGTCCGAGCGCACCATTTTTTGCACGCCGATGGAAAGGGAGATGTTGAGATGATCGACGCCGTGAGTCTGGCGATAGTAAAAGGCGCGATCGGTAAAAATCGAAGCGCAGCATTTCTTGCATGCCTCAAGAACAGCGTTTGCACCACTCACGTTCAGATACGTTTCGTACTGGCCGGCAAAGCTGGCATCAGGCAAGTCTTCCGTCGTAGCGCTTGAACGGATGGCAACGTCCGTGTTCGAACCATATTGTTCACATAGACGAGCGTAGGCATCACGAATCGCGTGATCCAAATCCTCGGGGAATGAGGCTTCGAAGATGAGCGCGCGCGCCTGACTGGCGACCTGGCGGAGTTGATTAAGATCCTCAAGCGATAGGCCAGTGAAGAGTTTGCGCAGTTTCACGTCCAGGCCATTGAATTCGAGAAAGCGCCGGTATGCTTGCGCCGTCGTGGCAAATCCATTCGGGACGCGAATGCCTTTGGGTACAAGGTGCCGGATCATTTCGCCGAGCGAAGCATTCTTGCCTCCCACGATGGGGATATCGGCAATTCCAAACTGCTCGAACCAAAGCAAGGGAGCTTGTTCTCTGCTGTTTGAGGAATTGGAGACGATTTTCTTCGGCGCGGTCGTCATTGTCTTCTCCTTATCGGGAGCATTTCTTCTTCAACTTAGGGGTTGGTTCGCATCGGCACAGCGTCGCTCTCGTACATATTTCGCCTCGGCTCCTCAGTGCTTTGAAGGAATTCGAACGATCTCGACGGAACATCTGGCGTGATGAGCTACAGCCTCCGAAACGCTTCCCAATAGAAAGTGTTCCAAGCCCTTCCGGCCATGCGATCCAACGACGATCATGTCGGCACGCCACTTTGAAGCGGTATCGATGATCTTGGATTTTGGGTCACCCTGTTCCACCGTTGCGGTCACTTGCAGACCCTTAGAGCGCAACTCCTTCGCAACGTTCGTGACTAATACTTCCGCCTCCCTTATTTCTGCTTCCCACATAGCGTCGAGGGCCTGGTCATACCCACCCATCTCCCGGGCCACCAGGAGTGATGGTGGTTCGACGACATGCAATACTTGAACTTCTGTATCTTGCGATCGGGCTTGCTCGATTACAGTTTGCACAGCCGCATCCGAAAATTTGGAGCCATCGACGGCAAGCAAGATTTTCATATCTCCTCTCCAATCTAACCTTTTATTGTTACTCGCCTATCATGGGGCCGCTGTGACCTTGCTCACACCTTAAAGTGATCCGATCAGCCGGGTTTGACTGGTTTCAAAGGATCAATCGTCCGAAAGGTCGCGGCGGACCGGTCGGCCTCATCTCTCCAAAAGTCGCTGGTTGCCATCAAGAACGCTTTGGAGCACAACCAATAATTCACTTGAGATTCTTAATCTCGGCAGGATTGTACTCAGAAACATAAGATAGATGCTCTAGCGCCATATGCGCAGCTTGCTAGGGCCTCCGATTACTGTATCCACTGTTGCCAAATCGACCTCGCTTTTGTTGTCCGAGATGATCTAGGATTGACTGAGCGTTACAGCAGGGCATCTAGAGAAGTGGCTACAAACAGTAGAGTTTTGCGATTTTTCCTCGGTTTTCTGCGAGTTGTGGAGTCCAATCCAGGCCTCCCAGCCAAACTTGCCTTGAAAAACTAGCTGTCGCATTGGCGCACCGCGAGAGTATGATGACGCTCCCTGGCGGCTTGGCGCGCCCCGCTCGAACGTTTTCCCTCGGAGGCTGATCATGAAGAAATTTCTGACAATTCTAGGAATCATCGTCGTGGCGCTGGTTCTGATCGTCATTGCGTTGCCGCACATCATCAACGTCAACAAATTCAAGCCCACGCTGGAAACCGACATGAGCACCGCTCTCGGCCGCAAGGTTGAAATCGGGAACATCGAGCTTTCGATTCTCTCGGGCGGCGTCAAGGTGGACGACGTATCGATCGGGGACGATCCCGCCTTCAGCCAGTCACAATTCCTACAAGCGAAGCAGGTGACGGCTGGCGTGGCGCTGCTGCCCCTGATTTTTTCGGGGAAACTTGCTGTGAGTTCGTTCACGGTGACCGATCCGCAGGTTTCGCTGCTGCACTCGGCCTCTGGCAAATGGAATTTTTCGAGCCTTGGCGGCGCGTCGAAGACGCCCAAAAGCAGTACTTCGGGCGCGACGAATATCTCTGTCGAGAAGCTAACGATTTCCAATGCGACGATTGTCGTCGGCACCTCGGGCGCGCATGGGAAAACGCAAACGTATCAAGGCGTGAATCTCGAAGCGTCCGATCTTTCCTACACGTCGCAGTTTCCGTTCAAGTTCTCGGCAAAGACGCCCGGCGAAGGCACCGTGAAGCTGGAGGGCAAGGCCGGACCGATCGACGCCACGGATGCATCGCTCACGCCTCTTGAAGCGACGATCAAGGTCGAGAATCTCGATGTTGCGATGACGGGCTTCGTCAATCCTGCGTCCGGCATTGCCGGACTCATCGACTTCAGCGGCGATCTTTCCTCCGATGGCAAGCAGATGAATTCAAAGGGAACGGTGAAGGCGGAGAAAATCAAAATGGTCGCAAACGGCTCGCCGTCGAAAATCCCGGTCAACGTGGATTACGACACCGCGTACGATCTTGCCAGCCAGAAGGGAACTCTCAAGAAGGGCGACATTCACATCGGAAAGGCCCTGGCGCATCTCACCGGCGCGTTTGACACGGCGGGCGCGACGCCCACCCTCCAGATGAAAATGAACGGTTCGGGCATGCCGGTCGCCGACCTCGAGGGCATTTTGCCGGCCGTGGGTGTGACGCTTCCCTCCGGCGCGACGCTGAAGAGCGGGAGCCTCGATCTGACGCTCGCGATCAGCGGCCCGGTCGACAAACTCGTCGTCACCGGTCCCGTGAATCTCTCGAACGGAAAGCTCTCGGGCTACAACCTGAAATCGAAGCTCGGGGCGCTCTCTTCGTTTCCGGGACTCGGCGGCGGAGGTGGCGGCTCCGATACCGAGATCGAGAAACTGAGTGCGAACTTGCGCGTCGATCCCAGCGGAACTCAGGCCAACGATTTGATTGTGGTCGTGCCGTCAATCGGAACGGTCACCGGAACCGCGAACGCCAGCGCAAGCGGCCAGCTCAATTGCAAGATGTCCGCGAAACTTGCGGGCGGCATCGGCACCATGACTTCGGCGCTCGGCTCGCTGGGCGGCAGCAAGACTTCGAGCGGCGGCATTCCGTTTACAATCACGGGCACGACTTCGAATCCCATCTTTCTGCCGGACGTGAAGGGCATGGCCGGCAACATGGCGAAGGGCCTCGGCGGGAATGCGACCGGCGCTGCCGGCGGCGCTGCGGGCGCAGCCACGGGAGCGCTCGGCGGCCTCTTCGGCAAGAAGAAGAATTAGCAGAGGAAACGGATTCGTAGTCGAGAGTTAACTGCTCTTCGCCAAAGTGTCTTCTGCTCGGCCGAAGAGACTGCCCATGGCGCGCATGACGGCGCGAATCATGATCGCGATTAGCGCGAGGCCGGCGACGGCGATGCCCGCCGCCGCGTAGGCGTGCCGCGTGGCGAACCACATCAGGAAGACCACCGCCGCATCTTCACTCAGACTCAACGCGATATTTGAAAAAGGCTCGGGCGAGTGCGAGACGGCAGCGCGCGCGGCGGTTTTGCCGCCGTGTGAGGCGAGCGCGATCAGAGCGCCTACGAGTGTCGCCACGAGACGTTCCCATTCGGGCAATTGCGCCGTGGCCGCGTAGGTGAGCAGCGCAGCGACCGGGACGCGCACGAACGTGTGCATCGCGTTCCAGAGGAGGTCGAAGATCGGTATTTTGTCGCCGACGAATTCGACGCAGAAAAGGACCGCGCAGATCGCGACGACGTACCAGTTCTCCACGAGATGCAGCGCGGGCGGAAGCGACAGGGCTCCCGCGTGGCGCAGCAGGCCGAGCATCGCAACCGTGGCGTAGACGTTGAGCCCCGCCGAAAAGCAAACGACGATCAGCAGCGCGGTCAGCTCGGTGCCGGTCGGGACCGGCGGCAGAATCGAAGCGAAAGGCATCAGGCTCGAAGATACGACGCCCGGCGAATTTGCGCTACGGGTTGACGTCGAGCGTCAAATTCGAAATCGTTTGAGTCACGCCGTTGATTGTCAACGTGACGTTGGGAATATTGCCCCGGCAGCGTGCCTTGATTCTGGACGCCCCGACCGGCTCCGCCACTACTGAATCGTCACGTTGATGGCTGCCGTATGGCTGAGGGAACTTGTTGCCCCTGCGACAGTAACCTGCGCGGACCCCGTGATCACCTCATTGATCGCGCCGTTGGTTTTCGAGGCCTGATTATTTGCGTCTCCGCTGTATTGCGCGGTGATCACATGGGTACCCACGGTCAGATTACCGAACTGTGCCGTGGCCGCCCCGTTTGCGACGGCAACGGTCGAGATTCCATTACCTGCATCGTAGAACGTGACCGTGCCCGTGGGCGTGTTCGTAGAGACGATCGTGGCCGTGAACGCCGCGCTCGTGCCGTACGGTACCTTTACGGTAGAAGTAGTAAGTGTCACGGACGTAGCCGCGGGTCCACCACCACCACCACCACCTCCTCCTCCTCCGCTCCCACCGCCGCAGCCCAACGCGAAGCTCAGAACGCAAACCAGACTTAGACTCAGTGCCAGGCGGTAACGCTTACTGGCCGACAAGAGCGAAAAAAGAGTCGCCAGTCCGGCCACCCCGCTTATCGTCCACAGATCTCCGCGCACGGTTGGAAGAATTCCCGCATCCACTCTGCGAACCACTTGCGTGGTGGTGCTTGAGGACGGCGGCAACGTGGTCAGAGTCATTGTTGTCGAGACGGCAGTACCATTGGCGAGATTCAGCGGCGAGGAAGGAATGAAGGAGCATGTCACCCCAGCCAGCGCCCCAAGGCCGCATGTAAGCGTCACGTTACTCGCGGCGTTGCTTTGTGGGGTTACTGTAATCATTGCCGTCCCCGTCTGTCCGGCCTGAATCGTCAATGTTGGGGCGTTCGATGTGATGCTAAAGTCCGGAATGTTGACGTTAACGAATGCGGAAGAAGATGCGCCTTGGTAGTTCGAATCTCCCGAATAAATCACCTGAATGATCTCGCCGGATTGGGGGGTCGTCGTAACCGTGGCCGTCAGGACTTGATTGCCGCTTGCATCCGTGCTGAGCGTCGGGGTCACCGGGCCCGGAATCACCGTGGCCGTCCCGTTGAACTGGAACTGCCCCGTCATAGTCGGGCTCTTGCCGCTGCTCACAGCTGTGCCCGTGATTGTGATGCTCTGCCCATAATTGATGTTCGTCGACGATTCCGTTTGGCTCATCGTGGTTGGGTACAAGACCGTGGCATTCCATGGACTGGAATTCCCCGAGGCGTAGTTTGCATCCCCGTTGTATCGGGCCGTTATCGCGTGCATTCCACTCGTCGTGAACGTCGCGGTTATCGTGCCCGTGAGGTTTGTAGCCAACCCAGGAATTCCCGCCCTTCCGACGTATGTGACGGTTGCCGGGATGGGGGTTGCGCCATCGTAAAAGGCAATCGCTCCGGTCGGCGCGACGCCGTTGTACAAGTTCGAGATTACAGAGGAATTGATATTCACCGGTGTTCCCACGATTTCCGGCGAGTACGGAATATAGGGCACGGTTATCTGTGTGGCCGCCGGCGTCACCGTCAATGCATATGTGCCCGAACTGGCGCTGTAGCTGTTGTCGCCGCTGTAACCCGCCGAGAGTTGATGTGATCCACCGAGCAATTGAATTGCAAGGTCCTCGGCGCTGCCTGCGCTGTTCAGTGTGAAGGTGCCGCCGTCCAGCGGTGCCGCAGGCCCGCCATTCAAGGCATCTGTCCAAGTGACCGCCCCAGTGGGACAGCTCGGCGGATTGCAGACAGGCGTTGGCGGGAAGGACAGAATTGCCTGGGCGTTGCCCACGTCAATGCGCCCGATATACGAGGACCCGTATGCAACGGAAGTAGGTGTGTTACCTGTTTCGCGTCCAGTTGTTTGGTCAAAAGTCGGGATGCTGATCAGCGTTTTGCTGGTCTCGGGAGTCACTGTCACAGGAATGGGAGGCGTGGAACTACTGCCCCCGAATGTGCCGTCCCCTGGATACAGGGCGAACACCGAGTAGCCTCCGCCGGGAAGATCGCTCGTGGTGCCTGAAACCGAGCCGTTAGTCAGTGCGAATCCCTCAACACCTTCCTGTCCGCTGGAACCGGTGGTAGCAATTAGAGACAAATTGCCTGTCGGAGTCCCCGTGGCCGCTCCCACGCTTGCGGTGAAATTAACCGACTGGCCGTGCGTGACATGGACAGGGTTTCCTGAATTAAGCGTAAGCGAGGTCGTCGTGGATTTCAGATTGGTCTCAGCCGTTGCCCAAGCGCTAATGAGATTGTTCGCGTTGACGCTGCCCAGCCCCGTTGCAAGGTCATATCCGGCTGTCGTGTTGTAACCGGATAGCACACCAACCGAATCGCCCGAATTCGTAACGGTGCAGTTGGGACTCGCTGCGGCACACGGCGTCGCGTTTGTACCGTTTGTGACATCGTAGAAAACGCAGGTGCTCGCAGGATTCGCCACGGACGTGCAACTGTTACCGCTCTTGGAAGCCAGTTTGTACAGGACGTAATTCGCATTGCCTTGGCGAGATCCCGTTTTCTGGTCCACTAGCGCCATGATTCCTGCGAAGGATGGCGCGGACGCAGAAGTTCCCCCGGTTGAAATAAACCTCGTGTTCGGGTCGCTGGTTTGGCAGGAGGTGAATCCAGATGAGATCAAATCGGCCGCGCAGATCAAGTAGAAGGCACCGGATGGTCCCCGGATGGACGCAAACAGAGAGACATCCGGCACATCACGCACGCCGTCGTTCGGCACTCCCGTACCTGTCTGCCACGACGGCTTCGCATACCCGCCCGAGCAACTCGACGTGTCTTGCCCATCGGAGACGGTGCAGGAACTCTTGCCGCCGGAGCCAGCGAGCAACCAGACGAAATCCGCAAGTTGGGGATTGTTGCAGTTGGTCTCGGCATTGGTGCTGAAGCCAAGTAGATTTCCGAAGACGGCGTTCGTGCAGGTGGCATTCCAAGTTGTTTCCGGAATATACGAGAGTGCGGATACGCTTGGCGGCAGACTCGGGTTACCCGGAGGCGGCAAATTGGTCGCGCTCCAGAAGGGAGCCGGATTCGTGAGGTCATTGAAGTCAGTGCCACCAACCGAAACGTTATAGGGAGTGGACTCAAATCCGCTCACCATCAGACCAAAATGTGCCGGTGATGGGGGCGGGGCACCATGTGGGTCGCATCCAGCCGAACCGCTATCGCCGCTGCTGACGAAGACCGTGATCCCTTGGGCCGCGGCCTGCTGCCACAGTTGATTGAAAAACTGATTGCCCGTCGTCCCGAGGCCGAGTTCGCAAATGCCATAGCTCTCGCTGACGATCGGCGCCAGGTTATTGTCGACGATGTACTGCGCGGAGAGATCGACGCCAAGGCTTGTTTCCGTAGACTGCGAAATCACGAAGTCGATCGTCGCCCCCTTCGCGACGGCTCCGGACCACTCGACGTCGAGATCCGACTCTGTTTCATCTCCCGGCACGGTGCCAGGGTCAGGACCATCGACGATGACTTGAGGATCGTTCGGGGGCAATCCGAAATAGTTTCGGAAATCGCGCACATCCTGGATGTTGATATCGCTCTCCCCGACGATGGCGATTATCTGGCCAGTGCCGTCGATGTGAGTCGGCGTTGTGTTCCAAAGCGGCAAAATGTTGTAAATCGTGGCGAAATCGTAGGGTCCGACTCCATAGCAAGCGAGGCCTGGAACTCCACAACTGCCCCCGAAAGTGAAAAGCGGCTCAGCGGATTGCAATGCTCCCGTGTCTTTCGACCGTACGACCGGGCCCCCCAAATGGTGCATGGCTTCACGCGGAAAGTTATGGAGCGTATTGATGCCGGCCACGACGGGCATGAGCGCGGTCGGAATCTGAGGATCGCTCGAATTGGCCCAGTGGTCCTCGCCATTGACGTTGTACCTGTGAATCTCGGTGTGAAATGCCTGGCGCACTTCATCGGCGGTGCCGGAGAACTCGATCACCGTGCGGCCATTCGAGACTCGGTTCACCGCGAAGCCGTGCGACTGAAGCCAGGAGGTAATCGTCTGGATGTCCTGGTCCGCGGGGCCGAACTGCTGCCCGAATTGTTGGGGCGTAAGCCACTGGTGATAGTTCGGCGAGGATTTGTCCTGCTGCTGGTCTAGGAGCGCGTCGAGCGCGGTTTCCTGTGCGGCGCTGCGTTTGAGCACGAGCAACATGCGCTCCATCGGCAGCGACGGAGGAGCGGCGCCTCGGTCGAACTCCGGGCGGGCGAGCGGATGCGTGTTGCCTCGAAGGGTTGTCAGTTGCGATTCGTCAATGGCCGCGGTGATGCGTACTGGCACGTTCGCGCCCTGCGCTGAAGTGAGAATGGGAACTGCGAGCGACAGCAGGAAAAATGCCGCTGCCAACGAGCGGCTGCTGGAAGGGATCGATCTGTTTCGCATGGCGCCCCTGGGTAGCTGACCAAGCTCCGCACGGTTCCTGCGGCCGCCCCGCGCCGTCCACCTTGCGACGCGCGGCGAAAACCGTGTACCACCGACTGCAAGCTAGGCCCGTGATATTGCCAATCAGGGTACTGGCCGTCAAGGGTATTTTTCAATCTAAAACGGCGAGCTAGAGCATCTGCCGAAGAACGTACTGGAGAATGCCACCGTGTTGATAATAGGCGACTTCGAATGGCGTATCGACGCGCGCGACGGCGGTGAAATTCTTTTCGGAGCCGTTTGCGGCGCGCGCGCGGACCTTGATTTTCTTGCGCGGCTCGAAATTCTGGGCGAGGCCTTCGAAATCGAAAATCTCGAGTCCGGTGAGGCCCAGCGATTTGAGGTTTTCACCCGGCATGAATTCGAGCGGGAGCACGCCCATGCCGACGAGATTGCTGCGGTGGATGCGCTCGAAGCTCTCCGCCAGCACCGCGCGGACGCCGAGCAGGATCGTGCCTTTGGCGGCCCAGTCGCGCGACGAGCCCGAGCCGTATTCCTTTCCCGCAAAGATCACGAGCGGCACGCCCTCCGCGCGGTATTTCATGGCCGCGTCGTAGATGTACATTTTTTCGCCGCTGGGCTGATGGATCGTCCAGCCGCCCTCGGTGCCGGGCGCGAGCTGATTGCGCAAGCGGATATTCGCAAAGGTGCCGCGCATCATCACTTCGTGGTTGCCGCGGCGCGCACCATAGGAATTGAAATCCTTTGGCTGGACTCCATTTGCGATCAGGTACTTGCCGGCCGGGCCGTCCGCCTGAATGGAGCCGGCGGGCGAAATGTGGTCGGTCGTGATGCTATCGCCGAGCACGGCCAGCGCGCGCAGGCCGCGCAAGTCGGAAATCGCGCCGGGCTTTACCTTCATGCCCTCGAAATACGGCGGATTTTTGATATAGGTGGATTTCGCGTCCCACGCGTAGAGATCGCCCTCGGGAACGGGCAGCGCGCGCCAGTGTTCGTCTCCCGCGAAAACGTCGGCATATTCCTTCGCGAACATTTCCTTGGTGACGGAGCCGCGCACCGCCGATTCGACTTCCTGCGGAGTCGGCCAGATTTCGCGGAGGTACACGGGCTTGCCGGATTTGTCGCTGCCGATCGGCTCGTTGACGATGTCGAAATCCATGCGGCCCGCGAGCGCGTAGGCCACGACGAGCGGCGGCGAGGCGAGATAGTTCGCGCGGCAGAGCGGATTGATGCGGCCCTCGAAATTCCGGTTGCCGCTCAGCACGGAGACGGCGACGAGATTGTTGTCCTTGATGGCCTTGCCGATCGGTTCGGAAAGCGGGCCGCTATTGCCGATGCAGGTGGTGCAGCCGTAGCCGACGAGATTGAAGCGCAGCGAATTGAGATAGGGCCACAGGCCGGCCTTCTCGATGTAATCGGTGACGACTTTCGAGCCGGGCGCAAAGCTCGTTTTCACCCAGGGCTTCACACTCAAGCCGCGCTCGACCGCTTTCTTTGCGAGCAGACCCGCGCCGAGCATCAGCGAGGGATTCGATGTGTTCGTGCAGCTTGTGATTGCGGCGATCACTACGGAGCCGTCTGCCAGATCAAATATGTCGCCATTGTTCCGCACGCTCGCGTGTTTGGGCGCCTCGGTGAGCGATTTCTCGAACGCCGACTTGGCCAGCGTGAGCGGCACGCTGTCCTGCGGGCGCTTGGGGCCGGCCATCGTGGGGACGACTTTCGCGAGATCGAGTTCGAGCCGGTCGGAGAAAATCGGATCGGCCGTTTCGTCCGTGCGGAAGAGACCCTGCTCTTTCGTGTAGGCTTCGACCAGCTTGACCTGGTCTTCACTGCGAGCGGTGAAGCGGAGATAGGCGAGCGTTTCCGAATCGACGGGGAAGAAGCCCATGGTCGCGCCATACTCGGGCGCCATGTTGGCGATGGTGGCGCGGTCGGGAAGCGTGAGGCTTGAAAGGCCGGTGCCGTAGAACTCGACGAATTTTCCGACGACGCCCTTCTTGCGCAGCATCTGCGTGACCGTGAGGACGAGGTCGGTGGCCGTCGCGCCTGCGGGCAGTCGCCCGTGGAGCTTGAAGCCGACGACCGCCGGAATCAGCATCGAGAGCGGCTGGCCGAGCATGGCCGCTTCCGCTTCGATTCCGCCGACGCCCCAGCCGAAAACGCCGAGGCCGTTGACCATGGTGGTGTGCGAGTCGGTGCCGACGAGCGAATCGGGGAACGCTACCCACGAGCCGTTCTGCTTCTCGCGGAAGACGACGCGCGCGAGGTATTCGAGATTTACCTGATGGCAGATGCCGGTGTCCGGCGGAACAACCCGGAAATTCTGGAGGCCCTTCTGGCCCCAGCGGAGAAAAGCGTAGCGTTCGATGTTGCGCTGCATTTCGAGGTCGGCGTTGAAGGCGAAGGAGTCCGCGCCGCCGAATTTGTCGACCTGTACGGAGTGGTCTATGACGAGTTCAGCGGGAAGCAGCGGATTGATTTTTTTCGCGTCGCCGCCGAGCTGCTTGATGGCGTCGCGCATTGCGGCGAGATCGACGACGGCCGGCACGCCCGTGAAGTCCTGGAGCAGGACGCGCGCGGGCATGAAGGAGACTTCCTTTTCGGTGGCGCCCGCAGCGCTCGAAGGATCCCAGCTTGCAAGGGCGCGAATGTCGTCCGCGTGGACGAAGCGATTGTCTTCGTGTCGCAGAAGATTTTCGAGCAGCACCTTCAGCGAAAAGGGCAGGTGCGCGACGTTACCGATCTTCGCGGCCGCGAGCTTGTCCAGACGATAGATTTCGAACGAATCGCTGCCGACGCGAAGGGTCGCGCGGGTCGAGAATGAGTTTTTCGAGTTTGCGCTCATGCGGGGGAGAATTCTCCTTTGGACGAACCCGACATTTTAGCGCACTCGCGCCTCAGGGCTTCGGCGTTTTGCGTTGCGAAGTCAAATGCTGCCCGATCCGTCCCAAATGCCGGGATGGATCGGCCGCTGCAAAACCGTCCTCTTCCGACCCGCGGGGTCGCGGGCTGAGACCCGCCAGGGAAGGCCGTCAAGCGGGGTCGCTCGACCCCGGGAAATTGGCGATTAGAAAAAAATTCGCCACATGTTTTCAGTGGTTTGGCGGAACTTTTATTCCACATATTGGCGATTAAGAAAATCATAGGTGGCCGCAACTCTGCGGACGGGGCATAGCGCACCGATGGGCCGCCAGCGCTTCGGTTTCGCCGCCTGCCATTCGTCTCAGTTTCAATCACAATGTTCACGATATCCATGTTAGGCGCGAGGAAGTCGTTGTCAAGCGTGCGGGCCTGTGGACTTAGCTTTGACAATGGTTTCGCCTCGCGTATATTGCACGCACAATGGCAGCCTCGGACCACGAGCAAGAGCGCCAGCGGTTAGCGCGGTTGTACGCCGGCATGGCGGACGGCGAGCTGGAGAAGCTTGCCGGGGAAGCTGGCGCGCTGACCGAGGCGGCGAGAGACATGCTGAAAGCCGAATTGTCAAAAAGAGGCTCGACTACCGTGCTGAGTGATTCGGCCGCCGCGAAGGACGCGCAGTCGCCCAAGCTCGTAACTCTGCGCAGGTACGTGGGGCTGCAAAGCATGCAAGAAGCCCTACTAGACAAGAGCATATTGGATTCGGCGGGTATCGAATGTTTTTTGTTTGACGAGAACATGATTCGTCTGGACTGGTTCTTGTCGAACGCCCTTGGCGGGATCAAGCTTCGCGTTCGGCAGGAAGACGCGGAGACGGCCGCTGCATTGTTGGAGGAGAGTCAACAGGATGCGACCGATGCGGAAAAGGGGAACGAGTGAGAGGCGGCGATCGCTGCACATCTTCAGCGCGCCAAAAGCACCAACGCGATAGACGCATCAAGCAAGGGCAAAAAACCCACCCTCACAAATCGAGGGCCCTTCGGCTGCGCACAGGACAAGTAGGGCACCCGCAAAACCATACCCCAGCCCAGGCTGCGCCGCCCGCCGGTTCGTCGAGCGCCGCGCCCAGATAAAGTCGACCAAAAGAGCCGGCGAGACGCCGGCGCTACGTTGTTATCAGTGCGCGCTACTTTTCGATGACGCCGCAGGCGATGCGATCGCCGGAGTTGCCGGAAGGATCGCTCATCAAGTCATCGGGCTTCGCGTGGATCACAAGCGAAGTGCCGCCGTCGTGGAAGAGCGAGTTCGCGCCGTCGCCCAGCGTGACAGCCTTGTCGACGAATGTCATCTGCCCCTTCCCGTTTGCGCCCACGGTTAGATTCGGCAAGTCACCGGCATGGGGATGAGGATTTTGAGGATTGTTGACGCCGTGATGCGCCATCGTCGGATTGAAATGGCCACCGGCCGAGGTGAATGCCGGCCCTTCACACTTGCCGACCGCGTGAATGTGGATTCCATGTTCGCCTGGAGTGAGTTGCTCCACTTTTACGGCGATCTTTACTCCGCCATCAGATGGAGTGATTTTGGCGGTGCCGATCTTCGTACCCTGCGCGTTGACGATGTCTGCATGCGCTGATTTCGGAGCGGAATCGCCCAGCGCGACCGCGGCGCTAAAACAGCAAAGTGCGGGAATCACCAGTAGATTTCGTAGATGCATCGGTGGGTCCTCCCTCAAGGACTTAAACGTTGGCCCTGAACGCGGGAATTCTATCACAGGGGCGCGGGCCGGGAGATTCCGGCGCGAGGCGTCAATACAGCTCAGTGCTTGGGTGCGACGTAGCCTTCGGGGAGCTTGGAGCCGTCGCCGAAGAAGAACTGCTCCATCTGCTCTTCCATGATTTTCTGCGCGTTGGGATCGAGCGGGTTGAGGCGGAATTCGTTCAGGAGCATCTTCGAGTGGTTGACCCACATCGCCCATGCCTCTTTCGAGACGCTGTCGTACACGCGCTTGCCGATTTCGCCCTTCCAGGGAACGCGGTCCAGCCCCGGCAGCTCGCGGCCGAGCTTCACGCACTTCACCATGCGAACCGTTTGCGTGCCGGACTGCTTTTCGTCGGCCATCTCGAGCGCCTCCCCCGAATTTCTACGTCATCTTAATCTTAAACGCGGACGCATGATGACCGCAACATGAAGCGGAGGACGGTTGTATGGCTTCGTTGAAGGCGCGCGGACGGCTTGATACTGTGTACGAGCGCGACCGTCGATTTTTTCGAAGTCGCTGAAATGAGCGTTCGCCAACAGGGAGACCGCATGCAACACGTGAGACTTGGATCGACCGGTTTGAAGGTGTCGCGCCTTTGCCTGGGCACGATGACGTTTGGCTATCAGTGCGATGAGAGCACGTCCGTTGCGATCCTGGACCGCGCGGCAAGCGGGGGCATCACTTTTCTCGATAGTTCGGATGTGTATCCGCTGGGCGGCGGGCTCGTGCGCGCAGGCCGCACGGAGGAAATTCTGGGACGCTGGTTGCATGGCCGGCGGCACGACTTCGTGATCGCGACAAAATGCTTCGGCGCGACCGGGCCGATGCCATTTCATTCTGGAAACAATCGCCGCCACATTTTGGACGCGGTCGAAGCGTCGCTGCGGCGCCTGGGCACGGACTACATCGACCTCTACCAGCTTCACGGCTACGACCCGCAAACGCCGATGGACGAAACGCTCGGCGCGCTCGACGATCTGGTTCACAGCGGGAAGGTGCGCTACATCGGCTGCTCGAACCATTTGGCTTACCAAGTGGCGCGGGCGCTCGGGCGCAGCGACGCGCGCGGCCTCGCGCGGTTCGTCTCGGTGCAGCCGCGCTACAACCTGCTCTATCGCGAAATCGAGCGCGAGCTGCTGCCGCTCTGCGCCGAGGAGGGCGTCGGCGTGATTCCCTACAATCCGATTGCTGGCGGGATGCTCACGGGCAAACACGATCGAACGAAGCCGCCGAGCGAGGGGACGCGCTTCGCGATTGGAGGGCGCGTCAGCGAGCTTTACCAGGGTCGCTACTGGCAGGAGCAGGTGTTCAACGCGGTGGACGAACTGCATGCGATCGCCGCGCAGGCTGACATCGCGCTGACGACGCTCTCCGTCGCCTGGGTGCTCACCAACGCGGCGATCACCAGCCCGATCATTGGCGCGAGCAAGCCGGAACAGCTCGACGCAACGCTTGCGGCGCTGGACGTGACGCTCGATGCCGGACTATTGGCGGAACTGGACAAGGCAACGCGCCAGTTTCGCTAGGATGATGCTGCCCGCGAAAAACGTACGGCGACTCGCTCAGGGTTTTGCAGCTGCCTGGCTGCGGCGCCAGGCGTAGTAGCCGTCCAGCGCTTGGAGCTTCTCGAGATTGGGCACAGGGATTGCCTTCGATGGATCATTCAGATTCATCGCTTGGGCGTTGGCGTTGGTGAAAACGGGCCACTGGGCCAGACCTGCTCCGTTCGGATCTCCCGTCTTGGCGAAGTTCACCCAATAGGAAGAAATGGCGTCCGACAAAGCCTTATCATCAGCGGTTGCGGGCATGATCGCTGAGAAATTGCCAAACACGTAAGAAATCTCTCCGCCGTGGGCCGCGCCCCAATTTTTGAACTGCGGAGTATCAGGATAGGGCGGTCTGTGGCTGAAGTAATACACGTAGACCTTACCCTTGCCGGCCTTGGATTGCAGCCGTGCCCACGACCATGTATGCCAGGCGAAAGCGGAGTCCCGCTGGAGATCGCGAGCCGAACGCAGAGCGTCGGCATCCGAACCACCCGGATATGCCGCCAGGATTTTGTCGGCGTAATCGCCGTAGCCGGAGCGAACGTTCGCCACGTAGGTAGCGGCGGTGATGGCCGGAACGAAAAGTGCGCCCTCGTCGGAATTGGTGCCGATCAGGATGGGCGTGTCGTTGTAGTGGCCGGCTTCGTAGAGTTTGTACTGGTCACCGGGAAGCACGTAGCCATCGAAATTGGGCCAGGAGCCGCCTCCCAGACCAGGAGGCAGGCTCTTCACGATGGACTCCGCGGATATCTTTCGGGCGTCGGCGATGGAGGACACGCCGAGTTTGGAGAGGAAGGCCGCGCCCTGGCGCTCCGCGACTGCCAGGGGCGGAACATTCTCGCCGCCTTCGTTTGAGAGCTTGGCTGGTGCGAACGATCCACCGCTCTCCGAGATGGCGCGTTGGAAAAGTCCCTTGGCCAGCGGCGACGCCGCCAGCATGCTGACGGAGATTCCGCCAGCGGACTCGCCGAAAATCGTCACACGTTTAGGATCGCCTCCAAAGGCAGCGATATTGCGTTTTACCCATTGAAGTCCGGCGATCTGGTCGAGCAGGCCATAGTTGCCTGAGTGACCGCTGTTCTCGGCGCTGAGCTCGGGATGCGCGAGGAAACCGAACGGACCCACGCGGTAAGCCACACTCACCACGACCACACCCTTCTTGGCGAGGTTCTTCCCATCGTATGTGGGAATTGAGGTGGCCCCGCTCGTGAATCCGCCGCCATAGATCCAGACCATTACGGCCAGGTGGTCGTGCGGAGATTTCGCCGGGGTCCAGACGTTCAGGTAGAGGCAGTCTTCGCTGGTCGGAACGGGGCCAATTCCGAGCGCGGCAAAGACGATTGGAACCTGCATGCAACCCGGAGCGAACTTGTCGGCCATGCGTGTTCCCGACCATGGCAAGGGAGGTTGAGGGGCTCGCCAGCGCAAGTCCCCCACGGGTGGCGCGGCAAAGGGCACGCCCAGATACGCCGTCAGACCATTTTCGCTTGTTCCCTGTACCAATCCGGCTTCCGTGCGAACGGGCTTTGGCGTCTGCGCGACAAGCGTCGATGCGAAGGCAAGCGCAGCCGTGAGCACGGCGAGTTTGAGAATTCTCATCTTCAGTCCCTTCTTGCGGCGGCATGACTCTTCGAGCCGTCGCAATAAACCAAATCTACTTGGCCTTGATCACAAGTTCGGGCGGGCGCTTGCGCGGTGTGCGTTTGCCGCGGCCGGGGAAGCGCGCGAGGATTTCGCCGTCCCACAGGCGGATGATGCGCTGCTGAAAGAGCCATCGGTTGCGGGACTTAACGAGCTTGTCGTCGTAATACCCGGCGAAGCGCAGCGTGTAGGGCGGCTCGCCCTGGCATTCGGTGACGAAGACAAAGGAACGCGCCGAGCAGCGCTTGGCGTCGCCCCTCACGACCAACTGGCTCGTGTGGTGCTGGCGGCCCGGGAAGTTGGGCACGTTGCGGAAGTGCTCGGCGAAGCGGCGGATATTTTTGTGGCCTTCCCAGCGGTCGGGTTCCTCGAAGACTTCCTCGATGACGACAGCATCCGGAGTGAAGCAGGCGACCAGCGCGTCCACGTCGCCGGTATCGAGCGCCCAGGCATACTCCACCACGAGATCGTTGATGGCGATGCGGTCTGCGATCGTGAGAGGCTTGGCCTTCGGCACGCAGGAATCCTCCGCGTCAGTAGCCGACTGTGAAGCGTTCGTGGTGATGCTTGGGGTGCTCGAGTTCGTCGATCATCGCGACGGCGTAATCCTGCAGCGAGATTCGACTTGCGCCCTTCTCGTCGTAGAGGACGTGATCCTTGCCGAGACGGAATTTGCCGGTTCGCTTGCCGGGCGCGATCATCACGGACGGTGAGAGAAACACCCAATCGAGGCCAGGCTCTTTCTTAAGCAGGTAGTAAAGCTCGCGGGTGCCGCGGATGCCGGGCTTGAAAGGCTCAAAAGCAGCAGGGAACTCAGGCGAATCGAGGAATTCGACGCCGGCGGGCGTCTTCAAGCTGGCCGCGCCGCCGACCGCGAGGAAGCGCTTGACGCCGGATTTCTTTGCGGCGGCAATGATGGCGCGGTGCCCGCGAACGTGCCGGTGGAAGACCTCGGGACCGGGAACGCCGCGGGCGGGATTATAGGAGCTGATCACGACGTCATGGCCCGCGAGGATGCGCGCGAGTTCATCGCGGTGCAGCACGTTGACGTTCACGGCTCTGAGATTCGGATGCGGCGCCAGGCGCTCGGGACGGCGGACGATGGCCGTCACCTTATGGCCGCGCCTCAACGCCTCCGCTAGAACTTTTGAGCCGACAAACCCTGATGCCCCGATAAGCGCAATTTTCATCGGAAACCTCCCCGTAAACCGATCCGCCGCGATTGCGCGCGGCCGGTCCACGCCCCGGATCGTGATTGACAGACGGAAAGTTCGGCGGGATTGTACCACCGTCGCGTACAGGCTGTTCCAGGGGGAAATCCGATGGCGGAGAGCACACCGTTCGGCGAGGCGCGGTCGCTGTTGCACGAGCCGAAGCTCGAATTCGCTTTTGAAGTTCGCCTGCGGTTTACGCGCGTGCAGAACATCCCGACGATGCCGACGGGCGCCGGACGCGGTGCGGTGTACGTCGATAGCGGCGAATTCGCGGGGCCGCGCCTGCGCGGGAAGGCCGTGCCGAACAGCGGCGGGGACTATTCGCTCTTCCGGCCGGATGGGGTGCTGGCGTTCGATGCGCGCTACATGCTGCAGGAAGACGACGGCACGCTGATCATGCTCTATAACCGCGGATACCTGTGGGGACACAAGCCGGACACAATGCAGCGGTTGCGCGAGATGGCATTCGCGGGAGGCCCGGCGGTCGATTCTTCCGAATACTACCTGCGCGCGTTCCCGACTTTCGAGGTCGAGGCAGGGAAGCACGACTGGCTGATGCGGTACGTCTTCGTGGGCGTAGGAGAGCGGAAGCCGGACGGCAACCTGATCCGCTACTACGCGCTGCTTTAGACAGTGCATCCACCGAACATTCAAAGCCGCGCTGCGGAGTTATGGTACGCTGTCTTCTTGCGGAGCGATTTGCGCCGGGAAAGGCAGACCCGAATCGCCTCTTGCGGCCCAACATTCCGCGATAATCCTCAAGAGAATTCCCACGGAGAGAGACGATGAGCACTCGTGCAACCGAAGTCGCCGAATCGCCTCGAACGGACGCCTACTACTGCGAAGTGCCGCACGAGCCGTGCGCCATCGTGATGTTCGGCGCGTCCGGCGATTTGGCGAAGCGAAAGCTTCTTCCGGCGCTGTACGATCTCGCTGTGCACGGGTGCCTCGCTCCACGATTCCGCCTGCTGGGATTTGCGCGCACCGAAATGAGCGACGACGAATTCCGGAGCAAGACGAATGACGCCCTGCCGAAAGGCGCGGGCGAGGATGATTCGAAGCGGAAGGATTTTCTGAGCAAGCTGCAATACTTCACCGGGAACTACGACGATCCGGAATCCTACCGACGGCTTGCGAAGCGCCTCGAAGAACTGGACCGCGAAGGCCAACTCGGCGGCAATCGCCTGTTTTATCTCGCGACGCCTCCCGATGTGTATCCGCATGTGATCGAGCAACTCGGGCGCGCGGGCCTCGCGAAGCCGAAAGGCAACGGTTCGTGGACGCGCATCATCATCGAGAAGCCATTCGGCCACGACAGCGCTTCGGCACGCGACCTGAACGCGAAGGTGCTCCGCGTGTTCGATGAATCGCAGGTCTATCGCATCGACCATTACCTCGGCAAGGAGACGGTTCAGAATTTGCTGGTATTCCGCTTCGGCAACGGCATCTTCGAGCCGCTTTGGAATCGCAATTTCATCGACCACGTGCAGATCACTGCTTCGGAAGCGCTGGGTGTCGAGCGCCGCGCGGCGTTCTACGAATCAGCCGGCGCGCTGCGGGACATGATTCAGAGCCACGTGCTGCAACTCACGTCACTCGTTGGAATGGAAGCGCCGGCATCATTCGATGCCACGTCGGTCCGCAACGAAAAAATCAAAATCCTGCAATCGATCCGGCCGCTTCAGTCGGAGACGGTTTGGAAGTCGGTAGTGCGCGGACAGTACGGGCCGGGCACGTTGAAGGGCGCTTCCGTGCCGGGATATCGCCAGGAACCGGGCGTGAAGCCGGAGTCGGCAACCGAGACGTTCGTCGCCATGAAGCTCCTGGTGGACAACTGGCGCTGGAGCGGCGTGCCGTTTTATCTGCGCACCGGAAAGCGCCTGCCGCGGCCGGTAACGGAAATTACCATCCGGTTCAAGCGTGCGCCGCATATGGTGTTTCAGGGCGAGAGCGTCGAGCCGAATTCGCTGGTGCTGAACATACAGCCCGACGAGGGGATTTCGCTCTCTTTCGGCGCAAAATCGCCCGGCTCGCAGATGCAGATTCGTCCCGTGACGATGGACTTTCAGTACCGGCAGACGTTTGGCGCGGGTTCGCGCGAAGCGTACGCCACGTTGATCAACGATTGCATCCGCGGCGACGCGACACTTTTCGACCGCGCCGACAGCGTTGAGGCCGCCTGGGGGCTCGTGGACCCGATTCTCGAGGCGTGGGAAACTGCCTCGCCGCCGCCGTTTCCGAACTACCCGTCGGGAAGCCAAGGGCCGCGTGCGGCCGATGATTTGGTCGCCACGGACAGCCATCGCTGGCGCCCGTTGTAAACTTTCGTAAGAAAGATTCCTCGCTACGCTCGAAATGATGAGACTGCTTCGCGATTCTCGCGACGGGCAGAGGCTGGAAAGATGCGTCGCGATACCCGGAGGACCGAGTGATACTTGCCGGTGACGTCGGCGGGACGAAATCGAACCTGGGGCTGTTCGATGTGCAGTCGGGAGCGCTGGTTCGCGTTGCGGACAAGCGCTACCCGAGCCGCGAGCACAAGGGCCTCGAGGAAATTGTCAGCGACTTTATCGGCACGGCCGGCGGGAAAATCACCGCCGCATCGTTTGGAATCGCAGGCGCAGTTGTGGACAACCGCGTGCGCACCGGAAACCTGCCGTGGATCGTGGATGGCGCGGCGATGGCGAAGCTGCTCGGTCTCGAACGCGTCCGGCTGCTGAACGATCTCGAAGCAACAGGGTACGGAATCAGCGTGATGCGGCCCGCCGATCTCGAAGTGATCTATGCGGGAGTTCCCGCGCCGCAAACGCACCGCGCCGTGATCGCTGCGGGCACGGGATTGGGCGAAGCCATTCTTTTCTGGGACGGCGCGACGCACCGGCCCATGGCCACCGAGGGCGGCCACGCCGATTTTGCGCCGCATACAGTGCAGCAGGCTGACCTCTGGAAGTTCATCAAATCACGCGGCGAGTTTGCGAGCATCGAGCTGGTGCTTTCCGGTAGGGGATTCCGCACGGTCCACGAGTTTCTGAATCCGGCTGTGCGCCATCCGAGTTTCGATGATCCCGCCGCCGATCCGGCGCGCGAAATCACGGCGTTGGCGCTTGCCGGCCAATGTCCCGTTTGCGTCGCCGCGCTCGATTTGTGGGTCGAGATTTACGGTTCGGAGGCCGGCAATCTGGCGGTGCGGAGCGTCGCGCGGGGCGGAATTTACGTGGCCGGAGGAATCGCCGTGAAGGTCCTGCCAAAGCTGAAAGACGGCCGATTCGCCGCGGCGGTGCGCGACAAGGAAAAGATGGCGTACTTCCTCGAGCAGGTGCCCGTGCACGTCGTGCTGGATGAGGAGTGCCCTCTGAAAGGCGCGGCGTACGCGGCGTGGAAGGCGCAGTAGCTTCGCATTCAATCCTTTGAGGAAGATCCGCGCACGCAGACGTTCACCGGCCAAATTGCGGAGTCGAGTCCTAGTCCTCAGTTCTGGTACCCACCTCAAAATCTCCACGCCAGGCATTTGCACACAAATGAGCGCTGATTCCGCAGCAGACAGCCTCGGCCACAATTTCCGATCCAGGGCAAATTGCCTAAGCCTTTGAGCCGCCGTCGGATAGCTCAAGGCGATCTGTGGCACCGCGATTGCGAGAATCCTGTGTTTGGCTGGCGCACCGGCTCAAGTGAAAGGCGAAATGTCATGAAGAAGATTCTTGGTCTCGCAGTTTTGGCGTTGGGATTGGCTGTGCCAGCACACGCGCAATTCCTGGGAGCAAGCGTGGGTTCGGGGAGCAACGTCGGTTCCGGGGGCGGCGTGGGCAGCGTTGTGTTCCACGTGCTACCGAGCGTTCCGCCGGCGCACTTTGCGATCGTGTACGTCACCGGCACGGACAGCTTCACGCCTTCCGCGTTCGTCGCATACGACCAGGCAGTCGCGGAAGGAATTGCGGCGCTAAACCTCAAGGAGAAGTCGGTCGCGGAAGTTGCCGCGGAAAACAGCGTAGCCCACGCGCCGCGAGCAAAGCTGGCGTTCGTGCAAAATTCGGCTGGAGATGCCGTCATCGTCTCGCGGTGACGGCGGTTTATTTCTGCAGTTTCGGTCCTTCGATATGGGTGGTCCCGCGGTGTTCCTGCCAGTTTGAGCCAGTATCTTCTTCGCAGCGATCCATCCATCCCGATATCGTCGTCCGAAAATGAAACGGCCGCTTGGCGGAGGGGGTGGCAGCCAAGCGGCCGTTCCTAGGAACTACATCTGCGGCTCGGTCGCGCCGGAGCCGCAGGCTGATTGTTATTTCAGGTTCGCGCTGCTGAAGGAATACACGAAGCTGATGTACGCCGTATTTTGTTCCTTGACGAGTCGAGAGTCATGACCCGTCGCGAAGATCGGAACGCCCGCGAAGTCGTACCGGTATTCACCGCGCACCAGCAAGGCACTCGTCAAGTTATACGAGTAGGTTCCCGTAACTTCCTGGGCCTGGCCGTGCTCTCCGAACAACAACCCGGTGTATCCGTTGGGGTCTTCGTAGTACTCGTAGCGTGCGGCGAAGTTGGTCTTGGGGCTGAGCGTGTATTTTGCGTAACCGGCCGCGCCCCACCACGTCTTTGTGGGAGAAGTTGGACAGTACGCGACGGTAGCCTCTGGCCGAACGATTGCGCCGCCCGTGGTACCCGTGGAACACGCGCCATACGTATAAGACCGGGGCCCGAAGCCGTAATCGCCGTTCAGTTGGAAGGCCCATTTCGTGTTGGGTGTGTAGCCGATAACGGTGTCGGATATCTGTTTCCAGTCATTGACGGTTAGGTTGTCTGATTCAGTCGGATAGAAGTCGATCACGGGGCCGGCAAAGTAATTCTCGGTCACGGACCACTTCGCGGTGGGCGTAAAGGCCAAGCTCCCGCCGTAGGTTAGCCCCGAGCTACCGCCAGAAGCGTAATGGGCAATGTTTGTGTTGTTCCAGCCGTTGACGAGATAGCCCGTAAGTGCCCACTTCGAGTTAAATGCGTATTTCGCATTCGCCCCGAAGTGGAAGAGAGGGATCGCGTAGTCGAAGAGAAGGCCGCGCGTATAGTTCCAGTTGGCGTTGCTTTCGATCACTTCGGCGCCCATCGGTGTGACGAACTTACCTACGGTGATGGTCAAACCCTTGCCGATTGGGGCCAGATACGAAAGGTACGCCTCCTTGAGATAGAAGTTGCTGCAGTCGCTGAACGGGTAGTCAGTGCAATTGACGACTTCCGCAGCGGTTCCGTAGCCAGCGGAAATGTGATATCCCAGCCGGCTCTCCGAGGTCGTCGCATCGGGTGCCTTGTCCAGGATCAACTCGGCCATATTGAAGTTGAACCCATTGGTAGGATATTCAAAGGAGCGGAGGCCGGCCTCGTTGTTGCCGGGATGGTTGTAATCATACCCGTAGTACACGTCGCCGAACCCGCTCAACGTGACGGGACCGAGAAGGCCCGCTAGGCTCACTTTCGCCGGCGCGTCATCCGCGGGCGACGACGGATTGAATGAGCCAGGATTCGACTCCGGCTGCGTAAGCGCCGCCGTCTTCATTCCAGGCGTGCTATCCGCCTTCAAAGAAGCGATCTCCTGCTGAAGGAGCATCACTTCCTTCTCGAGTTCCTGCAAACGCTGATCGTCCGTCGCGGGCTGTGCCGCTGCCGCCGGTTGCGATGTGGCAGGCTGCGCCGCAAGGGCTGGCTGGGCAGCCGCATTTCCGGACGGCTGGTCCTCCGCCCTTGATACTGGTGCCAAAACGACTGCAAGGCCCAAAGCCAACATGGCAATAGTTGGCCTAGACATATTGTTACGGGTGCGTTTCATGTGGTTTTCCTCTCCCTCCCTGCCGCGCTCAGAAGATTTCCTTCACGAGTTCGCGGCCTCCTGCTTCCATGGATGAAAGACTTGGTCGGGATAAGTTACAGGTCACGATCCAAATGGTCCAACTCATTAAATTTATATAAGGGATTGAGAAATACAATCCTTATGTTGTCCATATGTCGAAACGCATACGTCCAGGGCGGGCTCGATTCCGAACGCCCGGCAGGTTTCCAGGGCGGGGCAGCCACTCGTACGGTCATGGGGGAAAGTCAGGCTGCGGCGGGTGGACGCGCTGGTTGATAGGGTTGGGTTGGAGCGCGGCCGCGTCTTGCAGGAAGTTAGTGCCTTACAAACAGGAACATCAGCCCGAACACGACGATCGGAATCAAAGCCAGCATGATGTAAAACAGGATGCGCCGCAGCCACGGCGTGCGACGCTTTTTCCAGTCGTGCAGCTCGGGTCGCTCGGACACGCCCACCTTTTCCGGGTGTTGAAGATCCAAAGCCATCTCGTGGGCGCTGGCATAGCGGTTCTTGGGATCCCGCTCGATGGCTCGGTAGATGATCTCCTGGAGCTCAGGCGAAATCGTGGGGTCGACCTCCCGGGGCGGTATGGGATTGTTCATCAGCCGGTCGTTCATGATTGCGAAGGGATTGGGCCCCTGAAAGGGAGCCTTGCCGGTGAGCATCTCGTAGAGCATCACGCCCAGGGCGTAGATGTCGCTGCGGCCGTCGCCGCGCTTGCCCTTCACCTGCTCGGGCGAGATGTACTCGGGCGTGCCCATCACCTGCGAGAGCTTGGCAAACGTGAGGCGGCGCGCGCCGGCCTGGCCGGCGATGCCGAAATCGATCAGCTTAATGCGGTCGCCGGCATCGACCATGATGTTCTCCGGCTTGAGGTCGCGGTGGACGACGCCGTGCTGGTGAATGTAGCCGAGGGCATCGCAGATTCCGAGAGCGATCTTGACGGCACGCTCGGTCGGAAGCTTCTTCTGGTCGTTGAGGATTTGGCGCAGCAGCTTTCCCTCAACCCACTCCATGACCATGTAGATCTGGCTGCGGTCATCGTCGGGGAACACCTTCATCACGCCCGGATGATCGAGCAACTTGCCGATTTCCTCTTCGCGATGGAAGCGATCGAAGAAGATCGGATCGCTTTCCATTTCGGGGTGAGGAACCTTAATGGCGACCAGGCGTCCGGTACGCAGGTCAGTGCCCTTGAAAATAGAGGCCATGCCGCTGCGTGCCGCAACGCTTTCAATCTTGTAGTGATCGAGTTGTTCGCCGGGGTGGACGGGAATCCTCGCGAGCGCGGGTTAGTTTAGCAGAGAACCGCCGGCGAGCCCGGCGCTAAGGAAGCCTGTAGGGTCGCCCTCGGTACATACCCACGCGTTCGACGCTCCGAACGCGGATCAATTGCAGGGTGATATTATCACCACCATCTCGCTGATTGGCAATCTCCACCAATCGATGTGCCGCCTTCTCCAAATCACCGCCGTGGCTGGTCACGGCAGCAATCTCCGAAGAGGACACGCATCCATGGAGTCCGTCGGAGCAGAGCACGAGGACATCGCCCGCGAGCACCTGATGCTCCTCGACGTCGACGTTCACGAAGAGCTCGGCGCCGAGAGATCGGCTCAGGAGGTGGCGGGATTCGGATTCGGCCGCTTCGGCCGCGGACAGCACGCCAAGACGCACCTGCTCGTTGACGACCGTGTGGTCGCGGGTCAGGAGGGCCTCCTGGTTACGCCGAATCAGATAGCAGCGCGAGTCGCCCACATGGGCGACCGTCGCGCGATCGTAGCGAAGGCCGCAGGCCACGAGCGTAGTTGCCATGCGCGCGCCGCCAGTGCTAGCCGCGTGCCCTGCGTCGATCACGCGGGTATTGGCAGTTTTGAATAGATTCTTGAGAAGCGCCGTATGCGCTTCTCCCGGCACAGCGCTCCGGAAGCCTTCCAGCACGGACTCGACCGCGGTATGAGAAGCCACCTCACCGAGATCGTGGCCGCCGACTCCGTCGGCAAGCGCAAACAGCCAACCTTGGCTGCGCGCTTTCTCCGGAGTGTCGGCGGCGACAAAGCCCGCATAGTCTTCGTTACCCTGGCGCACTCGCCCGACGTCAGAAAGCTGCGTGAACTCGACATCCATTGAGTTGTAGGCCGGACGGTAACTCGGCGAAATGCTGCTCACGCTCGTCGCAGCCGCCGCTTCGTGGCCTCTGTACATTAGACCTCATTCCTGCTCGAAAAAAATCAGGGCAGACCCGGTCCGCGCCCGATCTTTCAACGCCACTCACCCGTGTGCGCGGCCGCGAGAGAGTGACCTGGATCGATTATTGGCTAAGAAAACGCCCAACGGGATGCAACATTTGAATCGGCTGGATAAGAGTTTTATATAGGTGCGACACCGGTCGAAAAGGGAAGGCCCGGTTTTGCCGGGCCCTCCCTCTCGTGTTGCAACTCCGAGGACTAGGCCCTGCTGGTTACGAGCGTGGTCTTGCCCTTCTTATTGCTCGATATCACGAAGTAGATGCCGCCATAGATCGCCCAGACCGCGGCAATTCCGAGGGCCATGAACGGCTCCATCTTCGTGCCATAACCCATGAACGGCCCGACCAGGTAAAACGCCATGCAGGTGAGGTTGGCTACCAGGCCGAACGCTGGGATGAACCAGTGCCTGATGAACTTGAAGTTCGGGTGCTTATGGTAGGCCACCATGCAGACGAAGCAGCTCAAACCATAGAGCAGGAACGTTCCGAAGTTCGAGGCCAGCGTGATCATGGTCATGGTGTTGGGCAATGCCGCCATTTTGTCATGGGACATGTACCCAGCGCTGGACCAGAAGCCGTGAGGCAGGGCTGCAATCGTCGCGTCGGTCATGGCGCTCGAGTCACCGAAATAGACTGAGAGCCCGATGCACCCGAAGATCGCGGCGATCACTGCCAACGCCCAGATGGCGCGATGGGGGCTGAGGTTCTTGCCGTGCAGGAGGCCGAAACTTTCCGGCACTTCCTGATCCTTGCCCATCGCGTAGGTCACGCGAGCACCAGTGTTCATGCAGGAGAGCGTCGTGCCGATGAGGGCCAGGAATACGGTCAACGCTTCGATCAGCATGAAGGTGCGGCCGTGGCCGGCCCCGAAAACCGCATCGCCGACCATGACCATCAGGTCGCCGATGGGCGCAGCCGAGCCCAGTGCGCTCTGCATAGAGTAGCCGCTATTTAAGACGTAGTTTGCGGCGAAATACTCGAACAGGTAGCAGAACGCTCCTTGAACCAGCAACGACGTGATAACGGCTATTGGGATATCCCGCTTGGCGTTCTTGGCCTCGCCGCCCAGAGAGGTACACGATTCGAATCCGACGAGGATCAGGATGGCCACGTTGGCCTGAACGAACATCCAGCCGAAGTTGTGGATCCCGATTACGGACTTGGAGTTCGGATGGCTCACGAAGTTTCCACTCGAATCGTTCCATGGGTAGCTGACGTGATACGGCACGGGTGCGCCGCTCGCGTCCTTCTTGCACTGCGGGATCATATTCGCGTCGCGTGTTATCACGTCGGTAGCCGTGCCACTAACCATCTGGCTTGTGGTTGCGAACTCACAGTTGTAGGCATCACTTGAGGTCGCATCCCATTGCCAGGCCACGCTGCCCGCAGGGTGATTCACGCGGTAGCCGATCGCCATGACGGCAAATACCAGCAGCGCGGAGATCTGGATGACGTTGATAGCGATGTTCACGGCCGTCGAACCGGTCACGCCGCGGTGTGCGATGTAGGCGACAGCAAACGAGAAGACGATCGCGCAGGCCATCATAAACATCGGGCCCGGGTTCGCAGCGCTCATGAAGTTAGGCCAGAGCGTGCCGACCACGTAGCCGCAGAAGGCCCCCGTCACGCCCACCATCACGCCCGTGTAAATCCAGTAGTAAAGATGCGAGCCCCAGCCGACGATGAACTTCATCACGCGCGCGTATCTCCACGCCTTTTCGTGATTTAGAAATGACTGTTCAGCGAAGTAATAGGAGCTCCCGGTTCCGGGATACAGCTTCGACAATTCCGCGTACGAAACGGCGGTAGCGAGGCAAAGCACGAGCGCAAAGACAATTCCGATCCACATCGAAGGCGACGTGGAGCCCTCGCTCGCCTGGAGGTAAAAGGTGAGCCATAGGAAAGCGCCGGGCGCGATGAGCGCCATCGCGTTCATCGTCAACCCGGTCAAACCTAAGGTAGCCTGCATCTCACCGGTGGTTTTTTCGGCCATGTAGACTCTCCTTTGAAAGAGTGAATCCCGAGGTCGGGAGATTATCCGGACATATGAATTTAGTAAAACTCAACGTTTTGATGGAGGGGATAGACGTTTTGAATGGCGCGGGCTAGTTGTAAGTAATAGGTGTGAATGAAGTAACGGAGTTTGTCTCTTCTGGACCCGGCACGGGTGGCTCTTGCGGCGATCGCTTCAGCACGCCACTTTTCGCGCGCAACAACCAGCGGCGGGGGACTTTCCACTGGCCGACGCACTTGCATCGGCATCCGCGCCTGCTAGTATGTTTCGATGACTTTTGCGCCGCCACGCGTCCAGAAATGACAGAAAAGAGACAGTTCAGGGCCATCAAAGGCACGCGCGACATCCTGCCGCCGGACTCCTCGCTGTGGAACTGGTTCGAGCAGGCCGCCCGCGAGGTCTTCGAAACCTACGGATTCCGCGAGATACGTATTCCTATCTTCGAGCCCACCGAACTGTTCGCGCGCGCTGTCGGTTTCGAGACAGACATAGTTGGCAAGGAAATGTTCATTCTGGAGCAGGCGTATGAGAACAAGACGAGTTCTGATCTAGATCACCTCCGTGAAACAATCAAATTCATGGCTATCTCTTCAGCCGGAGAAGAAAGCTTCGATAGTTTCAAGAAGGCATTGGATAGGTTTTCTGCAGAGTACAAAACAGCTTTAGATCAGGGACTCGTTTACCAGTATGAGCACGCGCACGTCGGCGTCGGGTACCTTGACGACGGTATATCTCTACTTGCTGACCTTCTTAATGGGCCGCGGGAAGCTGGTTGGCAAGGGGTGTTTCGAGCGGTCGCTGCCCAGACCATAGATTACCTTCACCATATTTTGCTGGAGGCAACAAGCGCTCTGCGGCCGGAAGCAACGGCGAGCGTGGTGCGAGCCTATATCGAGCATGGGATGCACACGCTGCCCGGCAACGTAAAACTGTATTACATCGGCCCGATGTTTCGCCGCGAACGGCCGCAAAAGGGGCGCTACCGGCAGTTCTACCAGGTGGGTGCGGAAGTGCTGGGCCAGTCCGACGCGCCGGCGATCGACGCGGAAGTCATCGAAATGCTGCTCACGCTTTTCAAACGCGTGGGACTGGCGAACACGGCGCTGTCGGTCAATTCCATCGGCTGCAAGGAATGCCGGCCGAAGTACGTGGAAGTGCTGCGCGAAGAGCTGCGCAAGGTGAAGGATAGCCTCGGGCCGGACAGCCAGCGGCGGATCGAGACGAACCCATTGCGCGTGCTCGATTCCAAGCTGCCCGAGGAACAGCCGATCATCGAAAGGCTGCCACGAATTTCGGATCATCTGTGCGCTGCGTGCCGCCAGCATTTTTCGGAATTGCAGGATGAGCTGAGCCTCCGCGGGATCATCTACGAGGAAAACTGGCGGCTCGTGCGCGGCCTCGACTACTACACGCGCACCACGTTTGAGGTGACGGCGGCGGGGCTAGGCTCGCAGAACGCAGTCTGCGGAGGCGGGCGCTACGACGGCCTGGTCGAGCTTCTCGGCGGGCTACCCACGAAAGGCATCGGTTTCGCCATCGGGACCGACCGGGCAATTTTGTCGCTTCAAGAGGGGCTAAATCCACCTAAAGTGGCAAATTTGGCCGTTTTTGTCGCATGGATGGGGGCGAAGTCGTACCCGACTGCGGTGAAAATCGCCCGAAAACTGCGCGAATGCGGCCTGGCGGTCGAGTTGCCGCCGGAAGAGATGAAATTCAAGAAATCGCTCGGTTTGGCGGATAAACTTGGCGCGCGGTACGCGCTGATCGTCGGCGAAGATGAGGTAGCGTCCGGCACGTACACGCTGAAGCGGCTCGCCGACGCCGAGCAGCAGAAACTGAACGAAAACGATTTGCTCGAATACCTTGAATCCGAACGAAGAGGAAGTGGCTAGTGACGAGTGGCTAGTGGCTAGAAACCGGGAGGCGTCATCGTGCCCGAAAGTGCGAAGGTAAAACACTATAAGGAGCTGAAGATTTGGCAGAAGGGAATGGTGCTCGCGAAAGAAGTCTATCGCGTGACGGAAAAGTTCCCGGCCGCTGAAAAGTACGGATTGGCGGCGCAACTACGGAGAGCGGCTGTATCGGTACCGTCGAACATCGCGGAAGGGCAGGCGCGAAGCGGGACTCGGGAATTCTTGCAGTTTCTATCGCATGCGAACGGCTCTCTCGCGGAGCTCGAAACGCAGATCATACTAAGCGTCGATCTCGGATATTGCGGCGTGCCAGATGTGAGTTCGATTTCGCAGGGGATTGCGGAACTACAGAAGATGCTCGCGGCGATTCGGCGAAAGCTGGCGGTTTTCTAGCCACTAGCCACTGGTCACTAGCCACTTAAGGAAGACAAACTTGTTTGAGACACTGGGCAATCTGAAGCGGACAAAATACTGCGGCGATCTGCGTGTGGCCGACGCCGACAAAGACGTCGTGCTGATGGGATGGGTCCACCGGCGGCGCGACCTCGGCCAGCTCATCTTTATCGACCTGCGCGATCGCGCGGGAATCGCGCAGATCGTCTTCAACAAGGAGCAGAATCCCGAGGCGCACGCCAAGGCCGAAGAACTGCGCTCGGAATTTGTGGTCGCAGTGGAAGGCCGCGTGATACGCCGCCAGAAATCGAACCCGGAGATTCCGACGGGCGAGGTGGAAGTGGTCGCCACACACCTGTATATCCTGAACAACTCGAAGACGCCGCCGTTTCAAATCGAAAACGAGGTAACGGCGACTGAGGAAACGCGCCTGCGCTACCGCTATCTCGACCTGCGGCGTCCGCGCCTGCATGGAAATATCGAGCTGCGGCATCGCGTCGTCTTCGAGATTCGCAAAGCGCTCGACGAAATGGGCTTTTTCGAAATTGAGACTCCCATACTCACGCGTTCGACGCCCGAAGGTGCGCGAGACTGTCTCGTCCCGAGCCGCATCCATCATGGTCAGTTTTACGCGCTGCCGCAATCGCCGCAAATCTTCAAGCAGATCCTGATGATTTCCAACATGGACCGCTATTTCCAGATCTGCCGCTGCTTCCGTGACGAGGATTTTCGCGCGGACCGCCAGCTCGAATTCACGCAGCTCGACCTTGAAATGTCGTTCCCGCGGCAGCAGGATATTTTCGAAGCGATCGAGCGGGTGATGGAACGCGCCTGCGCTGTCGTCGGCGTGAAGGCGAAGGGACCGTTCCGCCATCTCGATTACAAAGAGGCGCTGCGCCGCTACGGCTCGGATAAGCCCGACCTGCGCTTCGGCATGGAGCTGCACAACGTCACGCAGAATTTCGAACCCGCGCGCGCAGTGCTGCACATCGAAGGCAACGTGCAGGCGGTCGTTGCGCCCGGCGCGGCGGCATGGTCGCGCAAACAGCTCGACGAGCTGACCGAATTCGCAAAATCGGCGGGAGCGCGCGGCGTCTACACCGTGAAAGTGACGGCGGAGGTTATTTCGTCGCCGCTCGAAAAGAATCTCGGCGCCGAGGGCTTAAAGAACCTGGCCGCGGAATTGGGCGCGAAGCCGGGCGATCTGATCGTAGCGACGGCGGCCAAAGAACAGATTCCGCACACGGACACGTCGCTGTACGTCGCGTGCCAGATTCGCCTGCACTTGGGCGAAAAGCTGAATCTGATCGACCGCAGCAAGTGGGAGTTCGCGTGGATCACGGGATTCGCTCTTTTCGAATGGAGCGAGACGGACAAGCGCTGGGTCAGCGCGCAGCATCCGTTTACTGGCATCTATGAAGAGGACCTCGACAAGCTTGAGACCGCGCCGTGGGAGTGCCGGTCGAAGGGCTACGACCTGGTCCTCAACGGCAACGAGCTGGGATCGGGAAGCATTCGAATTCACCGGCAGGACGTGCAGGCGCGGATGTTCAAGGCTCTCGGCCTGAGCGATGAGCAGGCGAAGCAGCGGTTCGGTTTTTTCCTCGACGCGCTAACGTATGGCACTCCGCCGCATGGCGGCATTGCGCTTGGTATCGACCGTGTGATCATGTTGCTTGCGGGCGAGAAGTCGATTCGCGACGTCATCGCGTTCCCGAAGACGACCGCCGCGGTGGATTTGATGGCCGAGTCACCTTCTGAGGTGGATCAGTCGCAGCTCGATGAATTGGGCATCGCAATTAAGAAGTCCGCAGAGTAGGGCTATGTCGCGGATACGGATACTTCCGGAAAACGTTGCGAACAAGATCGCGGCGGGCGAGGTCGTCGAGCGGCCCGCGTCTGTGGTGAAGGAGCTGCTCGAAAACGCGCTGGACGCAGGCGCGCGGTCGATTCGCATCGAAGTCGAATCGGGCGGCAAGCGCATGATCCGCGTCATCGACGACGGCAGCGGCATGAACCACGATGACGCGCTCCTTGCCTTCGAGCGCCACGCCACATCGAAGCTGCGCACCGCGGACGATCTGCTCTCGATTGCGACGCTGGGATTTCGCGGCGAGGCGCTGCCCTCGATTGCGGCCATTTCGCGGCTGCTGCTCGAGACGCGCACCCCGGAAGACGAGCAGGGAACTCGCATCGAATTCGCGGGCGGCAAACTCGTCGGTGTGAAGCCGGCGGGCCTACCGGCGGGGACGTCGATCAGCGTCGCGGATATTTTCTACTGCGTGCCCGCGCGGCGAAAATTCCTGAAATCGGAGACGACGGAGCTCGGCCACATCGCTTCGCTCGTCACGCACTACGCGCTGGCGCACCCCGAAGTGCAATTCGTGCTCAAGACTCCCTCGCAAACGATTCTCGATTGCGCGCCGGTGGAAAAGCTTTCCGAGCGCGTGTATCAGGTTTTTGGGCGCCAGGCGCTCGACGAACTCGTGGAGATTCCGGCGACCGAGGCGCCGGTACGCTCGGCGATCACCGAGCCTGCGCTCGAAGCGGACGAGCAGGCGGCGACGCTGCGCGTGACCGGATTCACTTCGCGGCCGGAAGTGCAGCGCACGAATCGCAACGGAATCTATATTTTCGTAAATCGGCGGCTCGTCCGCGACCGTTTGCTGCTGCACGCGATCGGCGAGGCGTATCGCAACGTGACGCCGCCGGGAGTTTTTCCCGTCGTGCTGCTGTTCCTCGATTTGCCGTACCAGGAAGTGGACGTGAACGTCCACCCGGCGAAGATCGAGGTGCGCTTCCGCCATCCGCAGTTCGTGCATGACTTCACGCGCGACGCGCTTCGCCACGCGCTTTCGATCGCGCGGCCGATTCCAGGTTTTCCGGCGGCGCGTGCAGCGGCCGCGGCTGCAGGCACACCGGGCGCCGCGAGCGGGTTGCCGGCGGCATTCGCAGAGCCGGGCCACATGCGAGGCTATGCGCCGAGGCCGGATGCAAGCACGTTTCCCGGGCCGCCGCGAGCGGAGATTCCGATGTCGCTCGCTTCGAGCGCGGCCGTCGCCGAGGATTTCGAGTTGAGCGGCGCACCGGACCGGCCGTTTGCACAGAGGCTCGGATTCGAGCAGGGCGGAACGATCAACTTTCCGCTGGCGCCGCAAGCGGCGGCTTCTCCCGCAGCCGAAGTTGCCGGTAGCGAGGCGGGAACGCTGCCGAGCGCCGAAGAGATTGCAGACCTGAAGCCGCTCGGGCAGGTGAACGCGAGCTTTATCATCGCGGTGAACGGCGAGGGGTTGTGGATTATCGACCAGCACGTGGCGCACGAACGCGTCCTTTTCGAGCAGCACCTACGCGCCCGGCGCGAGGGCGAATTGGGCGGCCAGCGACTGTTGATGCCGATCGTCGTGGAGCTGAATCCGCGCCAGCTTGCCATTTTCGAGCAGATCGGCGAGGAGCTGCGAGCGAACGGCTTCGAAGCCGAGCAGATGGGCGGGCGCAGCGTCGCGATTCAAGCCGCGCCTGCTGGAATCACGAGCGCCGACGCGGAAAAGCTGCTGTTCGAAATCCTCGACGGCATCGCGCGCGAAAATCAGGCGATCTCGATCGACTCGTTGCAATCGAAGATCGCGGCTTCGACTTCGTGCCACGCCGCGATCAAAGTGAACACCCCGCTCGATAAGACGAAAATGGAATGGCTGCTCGGCGAACTCGCGAAGACGGAATACCCGATGAGCTGCCCGCACGGGCGTCCGGTGGTGCTGCGCTATTCGGTGCGCGAGATCGAGCGCGCGTTCAAACGCATTTGAGGCGGGCCCAAACGAACCCGAAGAGAGATTCCTCGCTTCGCTCGGAATGACAACGCAGGGAGCCTTGAATCGTTGTTGCGAAAACTGATCATCGCGATTGACGGGCCGGTCGGTTCGGGGAAGAGCACGCTCGCGCGGCGCGTAGCGGCGCTGATGGGATACATCTACATCGATACGGGCGCGATGTATCGCGCGGTGGCGATCAAGGCGCTGCGGCGCGGCGTGTCATTCGACGCGGCGGATGAGCTGGCAGCGCTCGCTGGCGCGACGCGCATCGACTTGCGGGCGCAAGATGGCACGCAGCGGGTGTTCCTTGACGGCGAGGACGTAACCGCCGCGATCCGCACGCCAGAAGTCGCGCAGGCTGCTTCCAAGGTTGCGGTCGTGCCGGGCGTGCGCAAAGTGCTGGTTGCCGAGCAGCGGCGCGCGGGCGAGCAGGGCGGCGTGGTGATGGAAGGCCGCGACATCGGCAGCGTGGTTTTCCCCGACGCGCAACTGAAGATTTTTCTCACAGCCTCGCCCGAGGTGCGCGCCGAGCGGCGCTGGCGGGAGCACCAGCAAAAGGGCGACGCGATCGACCTGCCGCGCACTCTCGAGGAAATCCACGAGCGCGACCGGCGCGACAGCAGCCGCGACATGTCGCCGCTTGTCCGCGCAACGGATGCCGTCGTCGTCGACAGCACCGCGATGGAGCCGGAAGAAGTGGCGCGCCTCGTGGTGATGCTGGCGAACGACCAAGCAGGTGCGCGAGCGTCCTGAGCTAGCGTTGGATTTTGGGAACGAGAACTCTAGGCCGGGCTCGACATCGAGGCAAGAAACTCCGCGTTGTTCTTGGTCTTCGAGAGGCGGCCCAGCAGCAGCTCCATCGCTTCGACGGTCGAGAGCGGGCTGAGCACCTTGCGCAGCACCCAGATGCGATTAAGCTCGTCGGCCGGCAAAAGCAATTCGTCCTTGCGGGTTCCCGAGCGATTGATGTCGATGGTCGGGAAGACACGCTTGTCCACGAGCCTACGGTCGAGGTTGATTTCCATGTTGCCGGTGCCCTTGAACTCCTCGAAGATGACGTCGTCCATGCGGCTACCGGTGTCGATGAGCGCGGTGGCCATGATGGTGAGCGATCCGCCCTCTTCGATGTGGCGCGCGGCGGCGAAGAACCGGCGCGGGCGCTGGAGCGCGTTCGCGTCGATACCGCCGGAGAGAACCTTGCCCGACGGCGGCGTGACCGCGTTGTAGGCGCGTCCGAGACGCGTGAGCGAATCGAGCAGGATCACGACGTCGCGCTTGTGCTCGACCAGGCGCTTGGCCTTCTCGAGCACCATTTCGGCGACCTGAATGTGGCGCTGGGGCGGCTCGTCGAACGTCGAGCTGATGACCTCGCCCTTCACCGTGCGCTGCATGTCCGTGACTTCTTCCGGCCGCTCGTCGATCAGCAGGACGATCAGCGCGATTTCCGGATGATTCGTCGTGATCGAATTCGCGATGGATTGCAGCATCATTGTCTTTCCGGTGCGCGGCGGCGCGACGATCAATCCGCGCTGGCCCTTGCCGATGGGGCAGAGCATGTCCAGCACGCGGCCCGTCAGATTTTCCTTGGTCGTTTCCAGGCGAATGCGCTCCTGCGGATAGAGCGGCGTCAGGTTGTCGAAGAAGATCTTATTGCGCGCGACCTCGGGATCCTCGAAGTTGACCGCTTCGACCTTGATCAGCGCGAAGTAGCGCTCGCCATCCTTCGGCGGGCGCACCTGGCCGGAGACGGTGTCGCCGGTGCGCAGATCGAACTTGCGGATCTGCGACGGCGAGACGTAGATATCGTCCGGGCCGGGCAGATAGTTGTACTCGGGCGCGCGGAGGAAGCCGAAGCCGTCCGGCAGGCACTCGAGAACGCCCTCGGAGAAAATGAGGCCGTTCTTTTCCGTCTGGGCGCGCAGGATCTGGAATATCAGCTCCTGCTTGCGCATGCCGGAGGAGCCGGGGATGTTGAGCTCCTTGGCGATTTTCGCCAGATCGGTGATGTTCTTGTCTTTCAGTTCTGCAAGGCTAACGCTCATTGAGTTCTTTCCTTATTCAGTCTAATTTTTCGGTGCGATTGTTGTGTGAAATCGATCCGGGGCGGGCGCGTTCGTTTGAGGCACTCAATCCCAGATTTCGAAATGGGCTAACGTACAGAAAATCCTTACACTCCGGTCGCGGGCCGAACCTGCCAAGCAGGATGTGGGAGGACCGAAGGGTTCAATTGGTCAATTCATTGTCCTGCGTCACGTCCGCGCCGAACTTCGGGTCCACTCCGTCCACCGCGGGAAGCGCGGCGACCGGAAGCGGATTTTCGAGCGCGAATTGCAGGACTTCGTCCATGGACTCCACGAGATGGACGGACATCTGCGCCAAGATTTCCGGCGGAATATCCGCCAGATCCTTCTCATTGTCTTTCGGGAGAATCACGGTGCGCAGGCCGAGCCGGTGCGCCGCGAGCAGCTTTTCCTTCACGCCGCCGATTGGCAGCACCTTGCCGCGAAGAGTGATCTCGCCCGTCATGGCGATATCGCAGCGGACCGGAATGCGCGTGAGCGCGCTCACGATGGACGTGCAAAGCGTGATCCCGGCGGACGGGCCGTCCTTCGGAATGGCGCCCTCGGGCACGTGCACGTGGATATCGAGGTGGCGATAGAAGTCTTTCGGCAGGCCGAAGAGATGGCTGCGCGATCGGACGTAGCTCATGCCGGCCTGCGCGGATTCCTGCATCACGTCGCCGAGTTTCCCGGTCAGCGTCAGGCGGCCCTTACCCTGCATCAGGGTCGCTTCGGTCGAAAGAACCTGCCCGCCGACTTCGGTCCACGCAAGTCCCGTAGTATGGCCAATCTCGTTTTTCTTCTCCGCGAGGAAATCGCGGTACTTGAGGATGCCGAGATAGTCGTTGACGTTCGCCGCGGTCACTTCGGTGGCGAACTGCTTGCCATCCGCGACGACTTTCCGCGCGACTTTCCGGCAGACGTTGGCGATCTCGCGATCGAGGTTGCGCACGCCCGCCTCGTGCGTGTAGTGGCGGATAATATGCGTGATGGCCTCGTCGGTAAATTTCACGTTGTCCGGCGTCAGGCCGGTCGCTTCGAGCTGCCGCTTGACCAGAAATCGCTGCGCGATCTGGTGCTTTTCCTGCTCGGTGTAGCCGGGAAGCCGCAGAACTTCCATGCGGTCCTGCAAGGGCTGCGGAATCGTGTGCAGCACGTTGGCCGTGCAGATGAACATCACCTTCGAGAGATCGTATTCGACGTCGAGATAGTGATCTGTGAAGGAATGGTTCAGCTCGGGGTCGAGCACTTCCATCAGCGCCGCGGACGGATCGCCGCGAAAGTCCATGGACATCTTATCGACTTCGTCGAGCACGAAGACGGGGTTCGTGGTGCCCGCCTTGCGCATCATCTGAATGATCTGGCCGGGCAGCGCGCCGATGTACGTCCGGCGATGGCCACGGATTTCCGCTTCGTCGCGCACGCCGCCGAGCGAAACGCGAACAAATTTCCTGCCGGTCGCACGGCCGATCGACATCGCGAGAGATGTCTTGCCCACGCCCGGAGGCCCGAGGAAGCAGAGAATCGAGCCTTTCGGATTTTTCACGAGCTGGCGCACGGCGAGATATTCGAGAATGCGCTCTTTGATCTTTTCCAGGCCGAAATGATCCTCGCTGAGGATCTGTTCGGCGCGCTTGATGTCGCGGATTTCCTTCGACCGCTTCTTCCAGGGCACGGCGAGGAGCCAGTCGAGGTAGTTGCGCGAAACCGTGGATTCGGCCGACATCGGCGGCATCATTTCGAGCCGCTTGAGCTCCTGCATGGCCTTTTCCATCGGCCCTTCGGGCATGCCGGAAGTCTCGATCTTTTTCTTGAGCTGTTCGATCTCGCTCGCTTCGCCGCGGCCAAGTTCCTTCTGAATGGCCTTGAGCTTCTCGTTGAGGTAGTACTCTTTCTGCGCGCGCTCCATCTGCCGCTTGACGCGCGTGTTGATCGAGCGATCGACGTTGAGCTTCTCGATTTCGACTTCGAGGATATCCGCGATGCGGTTCAGGCGCGCGGCCGGCTCGAAGATTTCGAGAAGTTCCTGTTTTTCGTCCACCGGAATCTGGAGATTCGCGGCGATCGCGTCGGAAAGCTTGCCGGGGTCTTCGACCCGCACGGCGGCGATCATCGTGTCGTAATTCAAGCTTTGGGAGAGCTTCACGTACTGCTCGAAGAGGCCGGTGACGCGGCTGGTGGCCTGCTCGATCTGCGGTCCGGGCTCAGCCTTCACAGGGACCAAGCGGATCGTGGCGCGGAAGAAGCCTTCGTCGCTTGCGACGCTTACGATTTTGGCGCGCTCGGTTCCCTCGACGAGAACCTTAATGTTGCCGTCCGGCAACTTCACGCTCTGCACGATATTCGCGAGCGTACCAACCGAGTGGATTTCCTCGGGCTTCGGATCGTCCACCGAGGCGTCGTGCTGCGTGACGAGAAATATCTTCTTGTCGCCGGCCAGCGCGTCTTCAAGCGCGCGCACCGATGCTTCGCGCCCCACGATGAACGGATGCATCATCTCCGGGAAGATGACCATATCCCGGACCGGCATCATCGGAACGCGCTTCAAGTCGAGTTTTTCCTTGTTGAACATCCAATCCCTTTTTAATTCAGAAATCGTGCCATTGCACGGCGAATACTGAAGCGCAAAAGCAGCTAGCCTGCCTTCTCGAGCAGGCTCCAGTTGATCTCGCGGCCCTTGACCATGTCGGCTGTGACGACGAAATCGCGAAGCTTACGTTGCGCCGGCAGGTGGTACATCATCTCGAGCATGAGGTCCTCGAGGATCATGCGCAGGCCGCGCGCACCTACTTTGCGTTGTAGGGCAAGGTCCGCGACCGAGTCGAGAGCGTCATCCGTGAAGCGCAGGCGGACGTTTTCAAATTCGAAGAGTCTCTGATATTGACGCACGAGCGCGTTCTTTGGTTCCGTCAAGATGCGCACGAGAGCGCTCTTATCAAGATCGCTCAACACTCCCATCACCGGCAACCTGCCCACGAATTCAGGGATCAGGCCGTAGCGAATCAGGTCCGTCGGCTGCGCCTGCTCCAGCACTTCGATATTGCGGCGCGTCGCCGTGCTCGGCTGCGCATCGGCGTGAAACCCAAGCGACTTCTGCCCCACGCGGCGCTCGATAATCTTTTCAAGGCCCACGAAAGCCCCGCCGCAGATGAACAGGATGTTGGTCGTATCGACCGGCGTAAATTCCTGGTGCGGGTGCTTGCGCCCGCCCTGGGGCGGCACATTAGCAACCGTGCCCTCGAGAATCTTCAGCAGCGCCTGCTGCACGCCCTCGCCCGAAACGTCCCGGGTGATGGAGGGGTTCTCGTCCTTCTTCGAAATCTTGTCGATCTCGTCTATATATATGATGCCTTGCTGGGCCTTTTGGACGTCGCCATCTGCGGCCTGCAAGAGCTTCAAAATGATATTTTCGACGTCCTCGCCGACGTAACCCGCCTCGGTGAGCGTCGTCGCGTCCACGATCGCGAAGGGCACTTCGAGCATCCGCGAGAGCGTTTGCGCGAGGAGAGTCTTGCCCGTGCCGGTCGGCCCGATCAGCAGGATGTTCGACTTCGTCAGTTCCACGTCGCCCGGCTGCCGATTCAGGAAAATCCGCTTGTAGTGGTTGTAAACCGCCACGGCCAGCTTCTTTTTCGTCTTGTCCTGGCCGATCACGTACCCGTCGAGAAATGACTTGATCTCGGGCGGGCGCGGCAGGCGGCGATTCGCGGGCGAAGTCTGCTCGCGCTTCTCGTCTTCCAGTATCTGCTGGCAGACGCCGACGCACTCGTTGCAGATATAAGATCGCGGATATTCCGATGGAGAGCTGATGAGCTTCTCCACCTGCTCCTGCGTTTTATGGCAGAAGGAACATCGCAACGGCTCTTCTGGGGTGAACCGTTTCACTGGGAATGCCCCCTCCCATCGAACCCACGCCCACGATGAATCTGAAAACTATTGTAGAACGGAAGTGCTTCGCCGTCCCAAGATTCATCGCCTTCACTACTAACCATTTGGAACGCGGCTACCGGTGTTTCGTGATGATTTCGTCCACGATGCCATACGCCTTGGCCTGCTCCGGCGTCATGATGAAATCGCGCTCCACGTCTTTTTCGATCTTTTCGACGGGCTGACCCGTATGCTTTGCGAGCAGGGCGTTGAGCGCCGCCCGCGTCCGGATGATTTCTTTCGCGTGGATATCGATGTCGGTGGCCTGGCCGGAAAGGCCCGACATCCATGGCTGGTGGATGAGTACGCGGGAATTAGGCAGTGCATAACGCTTCTTCGGCGTGCCCGATGCGAGCAACACGGCCGCAATCGATGCCGATTGGCCGATGCAGTAGGTAACCACGTCTGGCCGCACGAACTGCATCGTGTCGTAGATGGCCATCCCCGCCGAGATCGAGCCGCCCGGCGAGTTGATATAAACCGAAATATCCTTCTCCGGGTCCTCGGACTCGAGGAACAGCAATTGGGCGGTCACGAGGTTCGCCACGTGATCGTCAATCGGCGTTCCGATGAAGATAATGTGGTCCTTGAGAAGACGGGAATAGATATCGTAGGCGCGTTCGCCACGGTTTGTCTGCTCGACAACCATGGGGACCAGCGTCGTGGCACGCGGACTCGCGTCGTCAGTTTGTCTCATTTGGAATAAGTTTGCGCGCTGAGGAAACCCGAATCAACTTACTTTTCACTCTTGGCTGTCGTCTCGATTCGGGCGTTGCTGTAGAGCCAGTCGACCGTTTTCTCGCTTCGCAACTTCGATTTCATCCTATCGAGCGCTCCCTGCTTTGTCAAGCGAGCGCGCAACGCCGTTGCCGACTCGCCACTGTGTTCCGCCATATGCGCGATCTCTTTTTCGACGTCTTCGTCGGTCGCGTCGATCTTCTCCGCTGTCGCGATGCGGTCGAGCAGCAGCTCGGCTTTCACGTCCGCGACCGACCGGTCGCGCTGCTGGCGCCGGAGCGAGTTCCAATCGACGTTGACCGCCCGCGGATCGACTCCCTGAGCTGCGAGCGAGCGCACCACGCGCTCAAGGCGCGTATCCATCTGGCCCTCGATCAGCGTTTCGGGCACGGGGAAATCGTGCTGCTTGATGAGCTGCTCGAGGATTTTGTCGTGCGCCTGGGCTTTCTGCCGCTGGCCCTTGGCCGCCTCGAGATTCTCGCGGATCTTTTTCCGCAGCTCGTCAAGCGTCGTCACGCCGCCCTGCTCGCCGGCCGCGTCCTTCGCGAATTCGTCGTTCAGCTCGGGCAGCTTCTTTTCCTTGATGCCCTGCACTTCGGCGGCAAAGTCGTACTTCTTGCCCTTGAGCTTTTCGTCCGGATAATCCTCGGGATACGTGGCTTCGAAGCGCTTGGTCTCGCCCACGTTGGCGCCTCGCAGATTTTCGGTGAAGCTCGCGAGCGTTTCTTCGGCCGCCAGCGGGACCATCACGTTTTCCGCCTGCACCGGATCGCCGCCGCCCACCGGCGTACCCGTCAGCTTGATCAGAACGGAGTCGCCGTCTTTCGCGGCGCGGCCCTCCACGGGAACGAACGTCGCCGCGCGCTCGCGCATTTCTTCGAGCGCTTTGTCGACTTGCGCGTCGCCCGCCTCCACGTCGTCCACTTGCACTTGAAGATTCTTGTAGTCGCCGAGTTCGAACTCCGGAAGCACCTCGAAGACCGCGCGGAACTTCAGCGGCTCGCCCTCCTTGAATTCAACCTTGTCGACTTCGGGGCGCGCCACCGGGACGAGCTTCTTCTCGTCGAGCGCTTTCTCAAGATATTCGGGAACCAGCGCCTGCACCACTTCGCCTTCGATGTCACCTGCGAATCGGCGCCTCACCAGCGTGATGGGAGCCTTTCCGGGACGGAATCCCGGGATGCGTGCGATCCGAGCGATGTCGCGCGCGACCTTCTCGGCCGCCTTTTGGACGTTTTCGGCCGGAATCTCCAGCTCGATCTCGCGCCTGCAAGTTGTTTCAGTCATATGGAAAAGTTTCCAGTGGGCAAACAGCCCGGACCCTGGTTTCAGTCCACCTTTCGATTTTTCGGAACCCGAGAAGGAGGAGTGCAGGGAAGAGCGGCGAACCTTCCACCGCAACAGAAAATTCAGTATAGGCAAACGCCCGGCGCGCGTCAACCGTGCCGAACCGACGTTTGGTGGGAAAATCTGCGGAAGAAGGGACTCGAACCCCTACGGCCTTGCGGCCACCAGCTCCTAAGGCTGGTGCGTCTGCCAATTCCGCCACTTCCGCGCCGAAGCGCCAGTATATCATCGCCTCGAAACGCCCGCGTCTCCTCGATTCCACTTGCCCGCTCTGGCGCGTTTTGTTAGGCTCCGGCGCAAAGCAGTACCCGGGGAGAGTGTCACATGGCACATTGCACGAAGTGCGGAGCTGCTCTTGCGGACAACGCGGCATTTTGCGCGGGATGCGGCGCGTCGCAGGCCGCGCCAGCCGGCGCGAATCCGGGCACGCCACCCGTTCATTCGGCGGCGCAACCGGAGCAGATGGCTGAAAACGTTGCAGGGCTTCTCTGCTACGTCCTGGGCTGGATCACAGGCCTGATCTTCTATTTCATCGACAAGCGGCCGTCGGTGCGCTTCAACGCCGCGCAGTCCATCGTTCTCTTCGGTGGCTTCCAGATTCTCTATTTCATTTTAGGCGCGGTCTTCGGGCTCAGCATGTTCACGGGGGGCTTCGCTGGATTTTCAATGGTCTGGGCGCTGTACGGCCTGCTTGATATCGCGATCTTCGTTCTCTGGATCGTGCTGATGATCAAGGCGTACCAGGGCCAGCGATTCCGCGTGCCGGTTGTGGCCGATATTGCCGAGAAGATCTTCGGCGTAGCCTGAGCAGTTCACGTAATGCGTCGGCGGCGCGCTGCTGCAGCGGCTCTCACACTGGTTTCTTTTGTTTTCTTACGGCCCAACTTTGGGCTGATCCGCGCCTCGGCGACCGTCGCGCTTGCCTTCAATCGGTGCGGAGCGTAGGATTGGCAATTGGCGGTAGCCGCATCAGCCCTCCTGTAACGTTTCAGTTGTGAGCCGGAGCGGGCAAGGTGCGACTCGTGTGGTCGGGGAGCGGCTGCATTGGCAGATAAAACTCGGACGAAAGCGATTGCCGTTGTCGGAGCCCAGTGGGGCGACGAAGGGAAGGGCAAGGTCGTCGACTATCTTGCCTCGTCGTTTGACTACACCGCGCGCTACGCCGGCGGCCACAACGCGGGCCACACGGTCATCTTCAACGGCCACCGCTACGTGTTGCAATTGGTTCCGAGCGGCATCCTGCGGCCGGAGAAGAAAGCCGTGATCGGACCCGGCGCTGTCGTCGATCCCGCCGCGCTCGTCGACGAACTCGAAAACCTCAAGAAATCCGGCGTCGAAGTGCGCGGTCGCCTTTTCCTCAGCAATCGCGCGCACCTGATCTTTCCGTATCATCGCGAAATGGACAAGGCCGCGGAAACCGCACGCGGCGAAGCGAAAATCGGGACCACGTCGCGTGGCATCGGCCCTGCCTACGAAGATAAAATGGCTCGCCGTGGAATTCGCGTTTGCGATTTGCTTCAGCCGGATTGCTTCCGCGCCAAGCTTGAGCGCGTGTTCGCCGAAAAGGACGCGATCAGCCGCGCGGCCTACGGCCATCCGCTCGAGATCGCGGGAGTCGTGGACCAATATCTCGAACTCGCCGCGCACATCCGCGGGCTGGTGGCCGACACGGCTGTCCTATTGAATGATGCGCTCGATGCCGGCGAATCGGTGCTCTTCGAGGGCGCGCAGGGCACGATGCTCGATATCGACCACGGAACGTATCCCTTCGTCACCTCCTCGAACGCGACTTCCGGTGGCGCGGCCGCGGGACTGGGCGTCGCACCCACGCGAATCACGGGCGTCGCCGGCGTCACGAAGGCGTACACCACGCGCGTCGGCAGCGGACCCTTTCCCACGGAAATGCCCGACCTCGATGCGCAGGAAGTCCGCACGCGCGGCAACGAATTTGGCGCGGTCACCGGACGGCCGCGGCGCTGCGGCTGGCTCGATCTCGTGGTGCTGCGCTACGCCAAGATGCTCAACGGAATCGATTCGCTGGTCGTCACCAAGCTCGACGTCTTCGACGAGCAGCCGGAAATCAAAGTCTGCATCGGATACCGACACAAGGGCCAGCCGATCGCGAATATGCCGCCCGACTTCGAAACGCTTTCGCAAATCGAGCCGGAATACCGCACGCTGCCGGGCTGGAAGAAGCCCACGCCGGGGATTCGCGACGTCCGCGATCTTCCCACTGCCGCGCGCGATTATTTGAATTTCATCTCCGACGAGCTTCAGGTGGAAATCGGCATGATCTCGACCGGCCCGGAGCGGGATGCTACGATTGTCCCGCGAGGCACCAAACTCGCCTCCTGGCTTTAGCCTCCGATGATTTCCTTCGAAGCCGCCCGCGCCAAGGTAATCGAAGTACTCCGCAAGCGCACGGGCGCGCAAGTCCCCGAAACAGAGACGATCGATCTCGGCTGCGAGCCTTCGCGGGCGCTCGGCCGCATACTGACGGAAGACGTCGCCGCCGATCGCAACTATCCGCCGTTCAATCGCTCGAATCGCGATGGATTCGCGGTGCGCTCGGCCGACGCCGCCGAGCCTGGAGCGCGCCTGCGCATGATCGGCGAAAGCCGCGCCGGAGTCGCGTTCAGCGGCGCTGTCAGCGCGGGAGAGTGCGTGCGCATTCTCACGGGCGCACCGCTGCCAAAGGGAACGAATGCAGTAGTCATGCAGGAGCACACGCGCGAGGACGGCGATTTTGTCGTGCTCGAGCAGAGCGCGCGAGCGGGCCAACACTTCGTTTTGGCGGGCGCCGAGGCGCGCGTAGGAGAAGTGATGATTGCGCGCGGCACGCGCATCAGCTACGCCGAGCTGGCCATGGCGGCCGAAGTGGGGCACGCGCTCCTGGAAGTTTCGCGCCGGCCCCGCGTCGCGATTCTCTCAACGGGAGACGAGCTCGTGCCAGTCAGCGAACCGGTCGGGCCATATCAGATCCGCAACAGCAACAGCGTCTCGCTGGCCGCGCAGGTGACGCTCGCCGGAGGCGATCCGGTCTTGACGGGGAGCGCGCCCGACAACATGGCTGATCTCCGCGCGAGAATCGAACGGGGTCTCGAGTCCGACGTGCTGGTCCTGAGCGGCGGCGTTTCCGTCGGCAAGTACGACCTCGTCGAGCAGGTCTTACGCGATCTCGGCGCCGAGATTTTTTTCGATTCAGTAGCGATCCGGCCGGGGAAGCCGGCCGTTTTCGGATGGTGCCGCGGCAAGCCGGTCTTCGGATTGCCGGGGAATCCGGTTTCAACGATGGTGACGTTCGAGCTGTTCGCGGTTCCGGCCATCGAAATACTCAGCCGCGCTCAACAGCCGCGCCCGCTGCCTTTTTTCAGAGCCCGATTGGTGCATCCGGTCACCGAAAAAGGCCCGATGGCGCATTTTCTTCCCGCTCGCGTGATCTGGCCGGCGGAGAAATCGCACGAGCCTTCAGTCGAAGCGCTCTTGTGGGAGGGCTCGGGCGACATCGGCGCGGTCGTGCGCGGGAACTGTTTTCTGGTCGTCCGCGAATCGCGCCCGCAACTGGATGCGGGTGAATGGGTGGACGTCCTGCCGCGCCGCGGCAAATTCTAGCCGCTGGACCCAACTGGCCGAACGATCATCTCACGGGTGGTAACCTCACTGGCTTTTGTGCCATCTTACTGAATAGCGCCGCAGCCCGCACGCGGGCGCAACCCAGCCATCGGGCGTCGCTGCGGTGACATCATCACGAGAGGCTGACATGAACAAGCTGATCGGACTAACTGCTGCAATCTTGATTCTCTCTTTCCCCGTACTCGCACAGAAGAAGGGCGGTCATCCGGAAGTCGGTGGCGGTCACATCCCGTCTCACGGTCCCACCGCTTATCACGGCACTCCCCATCCAGCTACCCCAGACCGCCGCTACGATCAAAAGCCTGGGCATCCCAACGCACCTCACGTGGAGGCCAAGCATGACGTCTGGGTCGGCCACGACACGGGCCGCGACGACCCCCACTACCATCTCGATCATCCTTGGGAGCGCGGCCGCTTTACGGGCGGCTTCGGCAAACACCACGTCTGGCGGCTCGCTGGTGGTGGACCGAGCCGTTTCTGGTTCGGCGGTTTTTTCTTTAGCGTCGCTCCATACGACTTCGGTTTTTGCAGCGATTGGCTGTGGGACTCCGACGAGATCGTGATCTATGAGGATCCGGACCACCTTGGTTGGTACTTGGCTTACAACGTGCGCCTCGGAACGTACGTCCACGTCATGTATCTCGGTATGTAAGCAGGTTTCACCGGCAGGGTCGTGCGCGCGATCGAGTCACGATCCTGCCGGGAGCTTTTCTTCGAAACCGCCCGAGTGCAGCGCAGTACCAAGATCACGCCGCTTGCTTTTTTCGGTTCGCCCAAATCAATACAACGACGCCCACGACGAACACGATTCCGCCATAAATCGACCACTTGGTTTGCCCGTTCATGAAGCTCTGGCCCGGGAACATATTCATTCCCTGCAGGAACCAGACGCCGCCGAAAAGGACCAACACCACGCCCAAGATATTCTTCAGGATTCGCATGTTCCCCCCTTGAGGTAGAATCGCCTCCCAAGCCGGCCGCGGTATCGCGGCAATATTGGCGCGGAGCGTACTGCGCGCCCGGAGTGAAGTCAACGAATTCGAAACCGGTTCGCGCCGCACAACGATGGGATTCGTCCGAACGGCACAGGAGGACAACATGAGAGTTTCCACGACTTCGCGGCGCTATTGGATCGTCGCGACCGCGTTGGTTGCAATGATTTGCACGGGCAGTTCGCTCGGTTCGGCCGAGCCGAAGGCCTTGGCTCGGGCTGCCGATATCAATCCGGCCGCGGTCACATACCTGCTGCCGAATCAGATCAACTGGACCGGCAAGGAGGGCGTCGCACAGACGGCGACTCTTATGGGCGATCCAACGAAGCCGGGGCTCTACATCCAACTTGTGAAATGGTACCCGCATAACATGAGCCATCCGCACTTTCATCCGAACGACCGCTACATCACCGTGCTTTCCGGCACGTGGTGGGTCGGCACCGGCACAAAGTACGATCCCGATTCGACCGTTCCGATGCCGGCGGGCAGCTACGTCGTGGACATCGCCAAGGGCGTGCACTTCGACGGCGCCAAGGACGAAATCGCCGTGATCGAAATCGTCGGCGAAGGACCCGTAACCATGACCCCCGCCGAGGTGAAGTGATGCTCCGGACAATCGCGCGCGGGCGTTCCGAGCACTTGACACGATCTTGGGATCGGATGTATTTAGCACCCATGAAAACACTGCTGAGTCTTCTCGCTTCGCTCGTAATTTTGTTCGCCTGTGTTCCGGCGATCGCCCAAGAACCGGTCATCGGCGTCACTGGCGCCCAGGCCGATGCCCTTTTCACTAGTTCCAACCCGGCGTTGAACGTCAACAAGCAGGCCGCCTATCACATCATGAAGGACCTGCTGGAGGCGAATCACTGGGACTTGGCTGACAAGTGGCTGACGCCCGCATACCACCAGCACAACCCGAACGTGGCCTCCGGGCGCGACGGCGTCGTGAAATTCTTCTCGTCCTTCCGCAAGCCGAGCGATATTCCGGAGCATCTGACGAAGACCAAGATCGTAGCGGTGGTGGCTGAAGGCGATCTTGTGATCGTCGTGACGCCCCGCGAATTCAAGGACCCGCGCGATCCATCGAAGTCCTACACAACCTCGTGGTTTGACATGTGGCGCTTCATAGACGGCAAGGCCGACGAGCACTGGGACGGCGCGATGATCAATCCTCCCGCCGCACCCGCGCCACCCTCAAACATGAAGGTCAACTAGGCGCCCCGGTTCGGTAAGTTCGACGGGTGCCGAGAATTTTCTCGGCACCCGAGGCAAGCTGAAACCCGCGTTAACTCCTCGACCGAAGTCCACACGGACTCCTACTTGCGCCTCCACGCCCGTTGTGACACCGTGGACATTAGAAGTGAATAAGCTCTCCCATTACGACAAATCAGGCCGCGTCCGGATGGTGGACGTCACAGCCAAGCCCGCGACTTCGCGCGCGGCGGTCGCGCACGCCTTTGTGCGCATGAGCCGCTCGACCGTCGCGAATCTCCGTCGGCTCAAATCGCCGAAGGGGAATCCGCTCGAGATCGCACGGATCGCGGGAATCACAGCCGCGAAGCGCACTTCGGAGCTGATTCCGCTTTGTCACCCCCTCGCCTTGACGCACGTGGATGTGCGCGCGAAGCTATGCCAGAATGGAATTGAGATCACCTCGGAAGCGACGGCCACTGGACCTACCGGCGTCGAAATGGAAGCGCTTGTGGGTGCATCGGTCGCGGCGCTGACGATCTACGACATGTGCAAGGCTCTCGAACGCGGCATGGAAATCACGGAACTACATCTCGTAAAGAAATCGGGCGGGCGTAGCGGAACGTACGTGCGTCCCGGTAAGAGCGCGAAGCGATGACCGCGCTTAAGGACGTCAGAGTCCTGGTCGTGGACGACAACGCGCTGATCCTCGACCTGCTGATGAAGGGTCTCTCGCCGCACTGCGACGCCATCCCGGCTGCGGACGGCGCCGACGCGCTGCTGAAAATTGTGGACGATCCGCCGGACCTCATCTTGTGCGATTACCGCATGCCCGGCCTCGATGGGCGCCAGCTCTATGAAAAACTGCGCGCGCGCCAGCAGACGAAAACGATTCCGTTTATCTTTCTCGCGAGCCGCAGCGACATGGAAGAGAGGCTCCGCCCCATCGTCGAGGGCGTGGAAGAGTTCGTCGTCAAGCCGTTCTTTCTGAAGGACCTCGTAAGGCGCACGAAGAAAGTGATCGACCGGCTGGCGCTCGAAAAACTGCAAAACCGCGCTGTGCGGCCGGGCGTGATTCAAGGGCGCCTCGAGGAAATGAGCATTCTTGATCTGATGCAGTCGCTTGAAATGGGCCAGAAATCGTGCCGGCTCACGATCCGCCACGATGCGGACACGTGCGAACTGTTTTTCGCGGCCGGGCAGTGCGCCGATGCGCGCCTCGGCTCCATGGAAGGCGAAGCGGCGGTTTTTCAGGTGGTGCGCTGGCCCGTCGGAGAGTTCGAGATCGATTTCAACTCCTCACCGACGCGCACGACGATTTCCCGCACCACGACCGGACTCCTAATGGAAGCGCTTCGCTTGATGGATGAAGGCCAGCGCGACGGCGCTACCGAAGGCGTCGAAACCGCCGGATAACAAGCCCACGACATGCGCGTCTCCGTTCTCACGATCAGCGACTCCGTGGCCGCCGGAAAAGCGGAGGACCGTTCCGGTCCGGCGGTGATCGCGCGGTGCAAGAGTCTCGGCTGGGGAATTGCTTCGTGTGCCGTGCGCGCGGACGATCGCGCAGCCATCGAAACGTTTCTCAAGGAAACCGCCGATTCTCATGCCGCTGACGTGATCCTCACCACCGGCGGAACGGGCCTCGGCCCGCGCGACGTCACACCGGAAGCGACCCTGGCGGTAGTCGAACGCGTGATTCCGGGATTTCCCGAGCAGATGCGCGCAGCGGGCGCGGCCAAGACTCCGCGGGCGATCCTGTCGCGCGGCGCAGCGGGAATTCGCGGGAAAACGATTATCATCAATTTGCCCGGCAGCCCGCGCGGAGCTGTCGAGTCCCTCGACGTGATCGCCGATCTGCTCCCGCACTCCATCGCCATCCTTCACGGCGCGCGGCACGATCCTTAAATGTGCGTCGAGCGCGGCGTGCAAATCGCGCTCGTTCGCGCTACACTCCCACGCGGTTTGGGGCTTCTGGCAGCGAGATCCGCAGTAAGCCATTCTGGAGAGGGGAATTTCAATGAGTCCAAAGCGCAAGACAGGCGCGAGCAAATCGAAGGCGAAACCGAAGAGGAAGCACTACCGGCGAATCGCGACCGAGGAAGCATTCTCGATACCGGAACAGATGGACGCGCAGCGCGAGCTGGTCGCGACGACCGAGGAATACGATCCCGATCTCTTCCTTTGGAGAATTCAAACCGATCCGGCCGGACCGGTGCACAAGAATTTGATCGATCTCTACGACCTGCGCTTGCGCACCATGGACGAATGGGATGTGGACATGCACGTGCTGTCGCTCACATCCACCGGCGTGCAGATGATGGATCCCGACAGGGGAACGGCCATCGCCACGATTGCGAACGACCGGCTGTACGAGGCGGTTCAGAAATATCCGGACCGCTTCGCCGGGCTCGCCAGCTTCGCTCCGCAGGACCCAGCGCGCGCCGTGAAGGAAATCGACCGCGCGATCACGAAGCTCAAATTGAACGGCCTCATCGTCAATTCGCATACGAACGGCGAATTTCTGAGCGAGCGGAAATACTGGCCGATTCTCGAGGCAATCGAAGGGCTCAACGTGCCGCTGTACATTCATCCGCGCTCGCCGAATCCGCTGATGGCCAAGGCGTACCGAACGGACCATCTGGAGCACGCGATCTGGGGCTACCAGGCCGAGACGGGCTTGCACGGGCTGCGCCTGATCACGGGCGGCATCTTCGATCAGTTTCCGAAGCTGCAAATCGTCCTCGGGCACATGGGCGAGGGCATCCCGTACTGGTTTTATCGCCTCGACTTCATGCACGGACGCGTCAAGATCGGCTTTGACCGGCCGAAGCTTAAGCTGGAGCCGAGCGAATACTTCAAGCGGAATTTCTACATCACGACGAGCGGAATGAACTGGGATCCTCCGCTGAGATATTGCATCGAGGTGATGGGCGCGGACCGGATTATGTGGGCCGTCGACTACCCGTATCAGGATCATCCGGACGCCGTCGAATTCATGGACGCGGCCGCGATTTCCGAGAAGGACAAGCAGAAGATCTATCACGAGAACGCCGAGCGCGTTTTCAAAATCAAGAAAAAGAAATAGGGAGCGCACGTGGCATCGCAAGACCCCGAGCCGAACAAGATTCCGCCTGGAACGGCTAGGGCGGTCGCTGTCGCTTGGACCCTGCCCTTTACGCTGGTTGTCCCGATGTTTCTGGGCGGCGTAATCGGCTATTTTTTGGATCGCTGGCTGCACACGAAGCCGGCTCTGCTACTCGTGCTCGGATTGCTGGGCCTCGGAATCGGCATTTATGACGTCGTAAAAAGCGCGAGCCTCCTGGACAAGAAAGATGGTGGATGATTCCGAATCCGCGGCGATCGAGCAGCGCATCGAGCGGCTGATTCTCGTTGTGGGCGCATTGATGACGATCGTGGCGGCAATCGTCTGGAGAATGCGCGCTGCCGAAGGAACCGCCATTGGGACAGCGCTCTGCTGGCTGAATTTTCGCTGGCTGCGGCAAGGCGCCGCAGGAGTCATCCGGCTCGGGCTCGCGCAAGCGGGCGCTGAAAATGTCAATGTTCCGAGGAGAGTTCACGCTAAGTTCTTCGGGCGCATCGTGTTGCTGCTCCTGGTTGTGTATGCTATTCTCGCTTGGTTGCGTTTGCCCGCTCTTGCCGTAGTGAGCGGCCTCGCGGCGGTGGTTCCGGCAATCATGCTTGAGCTTGGGTACGAAATGATCCACGGCCACCATCGCTGGAACGCGCAATAATTCCGACTGAAGAAAATCATTACTGAGCCGTCCTTTTAGCGGAGATCCATGGGCGAAGAGAAAGTCCTCGGTGTGACCAAGTTGGTGAATTTGCTGCTGGGCAAACTGGCGGCAGCGCTGCTGGCGCTACTGCACATCCATCCCGCGAATTCCGAGTATCCCATTCCGAATTTCTTTGCGATGGAGATCGTTGTTTTCCTGTTTGCGGTGATTTTTTTTCTGTGGCTCAAGGCGCGAATCTCGGCGGATCGTCCCGGTGCGACACAACAGGCCATGGAACTTCTGCTGACGAATTCAATGGGCGTCGGCATCAAGGATTTGTTGGACGACATTGTCGGACACGGATCCGAGCGTCACATTCCCCTGTTTGGAACCATCGGGATCTTCATTTTGCTGTCTAATCTGGCGGCGTTGGTGCCTGGATTCATGTCGCCGACGGCGGAAAAAACCGTTCCGCTAGGCTGCGCCACCGTCGTTTTTCTGTACTACAACTGGTTTGGCATCCAGAGACACGGAGCCGGGGGCTATGCGAAGACGCTGCTGGGCCCGGTGCCCGCCATCTCTCCGATCATGTTTGTCGTTGAAACCGTCAGCCACTTTGCTCGGCTGCTTTCCCTGACGGTCCGGCTTTGGGCCAACATGATGGTCAGCGAACTGATTTTCGTTTCATTTCTTGGTCTTTCCATCGGCCTGTTTTCATTTCTCAGCCACTTGAGCCCTGCGGGGTACATCTCCGGAATCGTGCCAGTTGCGATTCCGCTGGGGCTGTCGGCGTTTCACATTTTTGAGGCGATCCTGCAGGCATTCATCTTTACGATTCTATCGGTGGTATATCTCGGCCTTGCGGTAGCAGAAGAGCACTAATTCGGAATCAAAAGCCGCCAGCGTGAGACCGGTTGCCTCCCAAGGCTTCCGGTAACCACCTCCTGGCAGCAAATTCATAGCGAGGAGAAACACATGACAAGGAAAGCGGTGTGGTTTTTACTTGCGATGCTCATCGCGCTGGTACTGGCGCCGGTGACGTTCGCGCAAACCGGGGAAACAGCGGCCAAGGCCGTTGACTGGATCGACTTTGCGGCGGCGCTCGCGCTGGGCGTTGCGGCGGCAGGTTGCGGTCTCGGTCAAGGCAAGGCAACGGCGGCAGCTTGCGAGAGCACAGCGCGTAATCCGGGCGCAAGCGGACCCATCCGAATCGCATTCATCATCGGCGTGGCGCTGATCGAGTCGCTCGTGCTGTACGCCCTGGTCATCGTTCTGATCAAGTAGGCACTGACGTCTCACGGAATCGGCCTCGGGGCTCGCCCGTCAGCGAGCCTCGAGGCTTTTTGTTTTTCGGATTAGAACTTAGCGCAGCAGCGGAAGGGAATCGGCGGCGGCTCTGGCGAAGTCGAGGACGTGCGCTGGGAGAATGCCGAGATAGAGGGTGCCCGCGGCGGCGACGAACAATGCAAATCCGAGCGCCGGAGTGACGCCCGCCGGAGTGTAATCCTTCGAAGGTTCCGCGAAATACATCGAGATGATCACCCGCAGATAATAGTAGGCGCCGATGACGCTGTTGATCGCCGCGATCACCACGAGCCATACGATCGCCGTACCATGCACGTCGTGTGCGTCCAGCGCGGATTGAAACGCGAAAAACTTGCCGAGAAAGCCGGCCGTGGCCGGAAGACCGAGCAGCGAGAGCAGAAACAGCGAGAAGCACGCCGCGAGCACCGGCTGCTTCTCGCCGAGACCCGCGTAGTCCTGAATCGCCAGCCGCTTTTCGCCCTGCTGGCCGAGGTGCGTGACAACGAGAAACGCGCCAACCTTCATCAGCACGTACGCCGCGAGATAAAAGAGGACTGCGGCAATGCCGAGGCTCGTCGAGGCAGCGAATGCGACGAGGATATAGCCCGCATGCGCGATCGACGAGTAGGCCAACATGCGCTTCACGTTGGTCTGCACGAGCGCCGCGAGATTCCCGATGAACATCGTCAGAATCGCGGACACGAACACAGCCCAGAACCAGAAGTCCGATGCCGAGCCGAACGAGACGTAAAAAATCCGCAGCATCAGAGCAAACGTGGCGGCTTTCGGCGCCGAGGCCAGCAGGGCCGTCACTGGAGTTGGCGCGCCCTCGTAAACGTCCGGGCCGTAAATCTGGAACGGCGCGATCACCACTTTGAAGCCGAGGCCGACGAACATCAGCCCGAGGCCCAGGATCGCAAGCGCCGGCGGCTTGCCCGCGCCCTGGAGCGCGATCTGAACCTTGTCGATGAGCGTGGTGCCGGTCGAGCCGTACACCATCGCGATGCCGTAAAGGAAAAAGGCGGTGGCGAACGAGCCGAGCAGGAAGTATTTCATCGACGCTTCGTTCGATTTTTCGACGCGGCGGCGGAATCCTGCGAGGACGTAACTTGAGATCGAGCTCATCTCCAGGCCGATGAACGCGGTGACCAGCTCGTTGGCACCGGCGAGGATGCCCATTCCGGCAGTGGCGAAGAGAACGAGCGCGTAGTATTCGCCGCGCTGGATCCCTTCCCGGTCGAGATAGTCGAGCGAGCCGAGAATGGCGAGCGCCGCGGCGACGATCACGACCACGTGCACAAAGACGCTGAACGTATCCGTGCTGATCAGATTGTCGTACGCCATGCCGCGAACGTGGTAGGCGATGTGGACCGAAACGAGCGCGAGGAGCGTGCCAATGAACGCTAGCCAGCCCATCGCGCGCTGGCGGGCCGCGCCCACGAACGGATCCAAGATCATGATGAGGACGCCGAAAAAGCAGAGGATTACTTCCGGGGCGAGCCGGTGGAGGTTCATGAGCTGCCCGGCGCCCGGCATTACTGTGCCTGCCTTTCCGCAATCGCCGCCATCGCGGCGGAGCCGCTGGACGCTGGCAATTTCGCCGCTGGCGCACCCATGCACGGAACCAGCGCGGGCCGCTGCGACGCGTTCTGCGGTGGATTGACGCGCGTGAGGATGTTGTCGACGGAAGCTGCCATGCGGCGCGTGAAGAGCGGCGACGCAACGCCCATGAAGAGGATCGCGACGGCCATCGTGGCGAGAATGAGCTTCTCGCGCGTCGAGGCGTCCGGCAACGTGCGGTTTTTTTCGACCGTGACCTCACCGAGCGCCACGCGCTGATACGCCCACAGCAGATAGATGGCGGACAAAACGGCGCCGCTCGCGGCCCACGAGGCCCACTGATGGTGGCCCTGGAAAACTCCGATCAGGATCAGGAACTCGCCGATGAATCCGTTGAGCGGCGGCAGCGCGAGCGACGAGAGCGCGATGAACAGGAAGAAGGACATCAGTATGGGCATCGGCGTCGCAAGACCGCCGTATTGCTTGATTTCGTGCGTGTGGCGCCGGTCATAGAGCATTCCGACGGCGAGGAAGAGCGCACCCGTGGAGACGCCGTGGTTGAGCATCTGATAGATCGCGCCCTGAATTGCCGTCGTGTTGAAGGCAAAGATTCCGAGGACGACGAAGCCGAGGTGGCTCACCGAGGTGTACGCCACGAGGCGCTTCAGGTCGGTTTGCACGGTGGCGACGAGTGCGCCGTAGACGATGCCGATAATCGCGAGCGCGCCGATGTACGGCGCCATCTTGTGCGCCGCTTCCGGAAACAGCGGCACGCAGAAGCGCAGGATTCCGTACGTGCCGAGCTTCAGCATGACTCCGGCGAGGATCACGGAACCAGCCGTTGGCGCTTCGGTGTGCGCATCGGGCAGCCAAGTGTGCAGCGGGAAGAGCGGCACCTTGATTGCGAAGGCGAGGAAGAACGCGCCGAAGAGTAGAAGCTCCGTGGTGGCCGGGAGCGAGGCGCTCGCCAGGTACTGCTGAATGCCGTCGAGATCGAACGTGCCGCTCAAGCCGTAGAGCCAAAGGATTGCGACGAGCATCAGGATCGAGCCGAACATCGTGTACAGAATGAATTTCACGGCCGCATAAATCCGCCGCTCGTGGCCCCACATCCCGATCATGAAGTACATCGGGATCAGCGTAAGCTCCCAGAAGACGAAAAAGAGGAACAGGTCGAGCGAAACGAAGACGCCGATCATCGCCGTCTCGATCACCAGGAGGGAGATGAAGAAGCCCTTCACGTTTTCCCGGATGGACTCCCAGGAGCAGAGGATCGCGATGGGCGTTAGGAACGTGGTGAGCAGGACGAGAAACAGGCTGATACCGTCCACGCCGAGGTGGTAATGGATGTTCCAGCGGGCGATCCAGTCGTGCAATTCCTCGAACTGATAATTCGGATTCGCCAGATCAAATTTGGGCAAGAGGAACAGCGAAAGGGCGAATTCGGCGACCGAGGCTGCCAGCGCGATCCGGCGAATCCACACGTGGTCGTCCGAGCGCAGCAATAGCAGGGCCGCGACGCTGAGCAGCGGCAGAAACGTGATGACCGTCAGCAAAAAGGGCTGGTTTCCCACGCTAGCGCTTCCCCCAGAGTACGAGCAAGAGGCACGTAAAGCCCACGGCGCCGATGATGATCCATGTGGCGTAGCTGCGCTCGTTCCCGGACTGCAACTTGCGCAACTCACCGCCCGATTCGCGCGCGATGCGGGCCGAGCCATTCACCACGCCATCGATCGCGCCTTCGTCCACCACATGCCAGAGCACGTTTGTCGAAATCCAGAGCAGCGGGCGAACGATCAGAGCGGCGTAGATTTCGTCCACGTAGTACTTGTTGAGCAAGAGCGTGTACAGCCCGCGCACGCTTTGGGCAAGGCGCTTGGGCGCGTCCGGATTCTTGATGTAGAACCACCACGCGACGAGCAGCCCCAGGACGCCAACAATGACGGGCCAACCCGTCAAAGCGTGGACGAGCTCCATCGCCGGACTCGCGGCAGGCTCGGCGATGATCACGGCCGGCTCCGCCACCTGCGGCGCGTACGCCGAAAACACCGGCGCGAGGAATTTCTCGAAGTAGTCGATTCCGCCGACGAGTTTGGGAGCGGCGAACCAGCCGCCGAAGATCGAGAGGAACGCGAGAATGATCAGCGGCGCGGTCATATTCTTCGGCGACTCGTGGACGTGCACTTTGTGCTCGTCGTAGCGCGGTTTGCCGAAGAATGTGAGAAACACGAGGCGGAACATATAGAACGAAGTCAGGCCCGCGCCAACGACGCCGAGCAGCCAGAGAACGAGATTGGCGTTCGGTCCGGATTTCGCCGCTTCGAGAATTGCGTCCTTGCTGAAGAATCCCGCAAAGCCGGGGATGCCCGCAATGGCCAGCGTGGCGATGAACATCGTCCAATACGTGACGGGAATTTTCGAGCGCAGCCCGCCCATCTTCATCATGTCCTGTTCGCCGCCCATGGCGTGAATCACGCTGCCCGCGGCGAGGAAGAGCAGGCCTTTGAAAAAGGCGTGCGTCATCAGATGGAAGATCCCCGCGGCGTATGCTCCCACGCCGCACGCGAGGAACATGTAGCCGAGCTGCGAGACCGTGGAGTACGCGAGAACCTTCTTGATATCTGTCTGCACGAGGCCGATCGTGGCGGAATAGAACGCCGTGACCGCGCCCACAATCGCGACGACGAGCATGGCGACCGGCGCGCGCGAAAAGAGCGGATTCATGCGCGCTACCATGTAGACGCCCGCGGTTACCATCGTGGCGGCGTGGATCAGCGCGCTGACCGGCGTGGGGCCTTCCATCGCGTCCGGCAGCCAGACGTAAAGGGGCAACTGCGCCGACTTACCGATCGCACCGGTGAAAAGCAGGATGCAGATGGTGGTCAGAATCGCTTCCGCGGGCGCGTTCTGCGACACGCTCTTGAATATCGTGCCGAAATCGACGGACTGAAAAGTAGCGAACACGAGAAGCACGCCGACGGTGAAGCCGAAATCGCCGATGCGCGTGACGATGAACGCCTTCTTGCCCGCGTCCGCCGCGGATTTCTTCAGGAACCAGAAACCGATCAGCAGGTAGCTGCACAGGCCGACGCCTTCCCACCCGACGAACATCACGATGAGGTTCGCGGCCATCACCAGCGTCAGCATGAAGAACATGAAAAGATTCAAGTAGGAGAAGAAGCGGTAGTAGCCGCCCTCGTGCGCCATGTAGCCGGTGGAATAGATGTGGATGAGCATGCCGACGAAGGAGACGGTCAGCAGCATCACAACGGTAAGTTGGTCCACTTGCAGCGCGAAATCGACCTTGAAGGGCCCCGCGACCATCCAGGTGAAATAGTTTCCGACGAAGGGAATTTGATCCGGCGTGAGTTGCGAGAACTCGCGGACGAGCTCGGCAACCGCGAGGAACGCCAGCGTCACCGAGCCCACGGCCACGGAGTTGACCGCCGATTGCGGCCAGCGCTTGCCGAGAAGGCCGTTGATCGCGGCGCCCGCGAGCGGCAGCGCGAGAATGATCCAGAGATGGTCGAGTATGAACATTAGAACTTGAGCTGGTTCACGCGTTCCACGTTGAGCGACTGCCGATTCTGCGCAAGCATGATCACGATGGCCAGCCCTACCGCCGCCTCCGCCGCCGCGACGACGATCACGAAAAAGACGAAGACGAGCCCGTCGAGCTGGTTCTGCGCTCGTGCAAAGGAAACAAACGCGAGATTCACGGCGTTGAGCATCAGCTCGATGGACATGAAGATCGTAATGATGTTGCGCTTGAACACAAATGCGACCACGCCCAAGCCGAACAGGACGGCGCTCAGCACCAGGTAGTAAGAAATCGGGACGCTCATTCTTCTTTCCTCGCCAAAACCAGCGCGCCCAGAATCGCGATCAGAATCAGGATCGACGTCGCTTCAAAAGGGAACAGATATTGCCGGAACAGCTGCTCGGAAAGTTTCGCGGTATCGGCCGCCCGGCCGGAAGCGCCTGCGCCGTTCGCGACGACGGCCCCCGCGGGCGAATGGGCCAGCCAGTGACCGATTTCGAGCAGCAGGAAAAAGCCGAGCGGCACGCCCACGTACTTCGCGAGCTTGCTGAAGTCCGTGCGTTCCTCGGTTCCCGCGTTGAGCAGCATGATGACGAAGACGAACAGCACCATGATCGCGCCGGCATAGACGAGGATCTGCACGGCGGCGATGAAGGGCGCGCCGAGCAGCAAGTACAGCACCGCGAGCGATAGCATCACGAGGATCAGCGAAAGTGCGCTGTGAATCGGCTCGCGCGCCAGAATCAGGCGCACCGCGCCCACAATCGCGAGCAGCGCGCACACGAAAAAGATGACGACCGGAACGCTCATCCGTGCCTCACGAGCATCGGCCAGACAATCACCAGGGCCGTTACGACCAGGTTCGCCAGCGCAACGGGAAGCAGCAGCTTCCAGCCGAACGACATCAATTGGTCATAGCGAAAACGCGGCAACGTGGCGCGCATCCAGATGTAGAAGAACAGAATCGCAAGGATTTTCGCCGTGAACCAGAAGACGCCCTGAATGTCCTTCGCGACCACAGGAATCAAGCAAATCGCGCCGCCGCCGAGCGCCAGCAGCGTGACCACGGCGAACTGGAGCTGCGCGATCCCGCGCATGGTCTTGACCGTGTCGTACGCGCAATAGATGCCGAGCAATATAAGCCCTGCGCCGGGCAAGTATAGCTGCCAGGTCCACCTATCCGGGAAGGGCGAGAGCCAGCCGCCGAGAAAGAGAATCGTCGCGAGGCATGCGACGGTGATCATGTTCGCGTACTCAGCCATGAAGAACATGGCGAACTTGAAGCTCGAGTATTCGGTGTGGAAGCCAGCGACGAGCTCGGTTTCCGCCTCGGGCAAGTCGAAGGGGATGCGGTTGGTTTCGGCGACGGCGGCCGTGAGATAGCAGAGAAAGCCGATGATCTGCGGAAAAACGTTCCACTTGGGAATGAAGTGCAGCCAGTAGCCGGCTTGACCGTTCGGACCGTTGATGATGTCGTTGAAGCTGAGCGAGCTTGCAAGCAGCAGCACGCCCACGACGGAGATCGTGAGGGACACCTCGTAGCTGATCATTTGCGCTGAGCTGCGCAGACCGCCCATGAGCGAATACTTGCTATTCGATGACCAACCCGCGAGCGCCACGCCGTATATGCCGATTGACGTGATGGAGAAAAGGAACAGCAGGCCAATGTCCACATTGGAGACGATGAATACGGGCTGGCCGAGAAGCTGGACGCCCGGCGGCCCGAAGGGAATCAGGGCGATCGCCGTGAGCGCGAGAGAAAGCGCCAGGATAGGCGCGAGAGTGTAGACGAGGCGATCCGACACTGGCGGCGTCACGTCCTCCTTGAACATGAACTTGAGGCCGTCGGCCAGCGGCTGGAGCAGACCGTGCGCGCCGACGTAATACGGTCCCACGCGCGACTGAATGTGCGCGATGACCTTGCGTTCGAGCCAGGTGAGGTACGCCAGCGCCGTCATCACAATGAACAGCAGGACGGCGATCTTGACTAGCGATACCACCAGGACTGGGTGTTGGGTGATGAACCCCACGGTGTCTCTTTTGCCTCGTGTGTCGAAGTGAGCCTGGAACAGTAACGGCCCAGGGTGCCGCTGGTAAAGAGATAATCCTGCGACGAGAAAACGGCGCCCGAAGGCGCTTCGTACGACGGCTCAACGGATTTGCATGATGCGGTTGCAAGCTCGGAGCCGCCCGCGAGCAAACTCGAAAACGAAAGACCGTAACCGGCCACATGCTGGCGGATTTCATCGAACGCCGCTTCATGCGTGCGCAACTTGATGGGCGAGCCTAGCCCAAGCATTCCAAGCTGGTGCGAAAGAATGCGGAGCAGGTCGAAATCGCTGCGCGGTCCCTGCGGATCGATCGAGCGGTGCGTCATCTGCACCTCGCCGGCCGTGTTCGTGAGCGTGCCGTCCTTCTCGTACGATGAAGCAGCGGGAAGAACGACGTCGGCGCGCTGCGCCGTCTCCGTCAGGAACATATCGTGCACGACGAGCAGTTCGAGGCCCGCGAGGCGGTCGGGCTGCGCCACGCCAAAAGCCTTCAACGGATTCGCGCCGACCACGTAAAGAGCTTTCAGTTTTCCCGCGACCGCCGCTTCCATCATCGCGCGTGCGGTGAGACCCGGAGTGGCCGAGATATCGCCGCCCCAGAGTTTGCCGAAGCGAGCGCGTTCGGACGCATCCGATAGAGGCGTATAACCGGGCAGACGGTCGGGCAGAACGCCCATATCTGCCGCGCCGCGGGAATTCGCGTAATCACCGAGCGCCATGAATTTCGACTTGCCGCCCAGGCGCGCGCTGAACGAAACCAGATCGCGGATCGCTGCACCCTGGATGTCCGCGCCGAAGAGGATTACTACGTCTTTTTCAGCTTCGAGCCCCGCCTTGAGCTGCACGAGCGCTTCGGTGGTCTTTGCGTCGAACTGGCCCTTCTCGTTAGCGATCCAGTGAAGGGCTTGCGCTTCCGTGCCGGCCGGAACCTCGACGACCACTTTCGCCTGGCGATGAATCTTGCTCGGGCGGCCGTTGATTGCGTAGAGCCGCAGGCCGTGATGGCGCACGCCGGTGCGAATCTGCCATGCCACGAGGGGATTCTGCTGCGTCACGTCGTTGCCGATCAGCAGCACGGCGGGCGCGTTGTAAACGTCCGCCATCGTCGCGAGCGAATCCTTGGCTTTCGGCCCGAGCGCCGTGGCGAGTCCCGCATAGTCTGCGGTGCGGTGATGGTCGAGATTGTTCGTGCCGAGCGTGACGCGCGCGAAGCGATTCAATAGATAGTTTTCTTCGTTCGTCGTGTGGTTCGAGCCGATCACGCCGATGGCGGTGGGCCCATTTGCTTCGCGCACCTGTTTCAACCGGCGCGCCACCTCTTCGAGCGCGTCTTCCCAGCTCGCCGGTTCGAGTTTCCCGTTGCGGCGGATGAGCGGCTGGCGGATGCGCTCGGTATGGGTCGTGAAGTCGAAGCCGAAGCGGCCCTTGGCGCAAAGGAACTCGCCGTTGATGCCGGAATGGTCGCGATTATTGGCGCGCAGGATCTCGTTGTTGCGCACGCTAAGCGTGGTCTTGCAGCCGTTCGAGCAGTGCGCGCAGGGATTGCCGACGTAGGTCATCTCCCACGGGCGCGTCTGGTAACGATATGTGCCGCTCGTGAGCGCGCCGACCGGGCAGATGTCGATGCACATGCCACACTCTTCGCAGGCCAGTTCGCCCGACTGGTTCGGAAGAATCACGGACTGCACGCCGCGCGAGCCGACGCCGAGCGCCTTTACGTCCATACCCTCGTCGCAGACGCGCACGCAGCGGAAGCAGAGAATGCAGCGCGGCGCATCGTAATAGACCAGCGGCGACCACTTCTGCTCGGGAGAGTGCAGCTTTTCCTCGATGAAGCGGGTTTTGTCGAGGCCGTAGCGGAACGTCATGTCCTGCAATTCGCACTCGCCGCCTTTGTCACATACGGGACAATCGAGCGGGTGATTCGAAAGCAGGAATTCGATCATGTCCTTGCGGGCTTTGTGGACTTGATCGGTGCCGGTCTTCACGACCATGCCGTCGGTGGCGACCAGGGTGCAGGCAGTCTGGAGCTTGGGCATCTTCTCGACTTCCACAAGGCACATGCGGCACGCGGCCTGTAGCGAAAGCCCCGGGTAGTAGCAGAAAGAGGGGACCTCGATCCCCTGGCTCTTGGCCGCTTCGATCACGAGCGTCCCCGGAGACGTGGTCACCTGCTGACCGTCGATCGTGAACGCGATCTGTTTTTGTTCCGCCATGCGTTTCCTAATGCGCGGCCGCGATCACGTCCGCGGCGTTGTACGCGCACTTACCGTGCAAATGATCCTCGAATTCGTTGCGCCACTTCTTGACGATGCTGATCGTGGGTAGGGCTGCTGCGTCGCCGAGAGGGCAGAACGTCCGCCCGAGCATGTTCTTGGAAAGCTCGTCGATCAGCGGAATGTCTTCCTCGCGCCCGCCGCCTTCATGGAAGCGGTCGAGCATTTTGCGCAGCCAGGTGGTGCCTTCGCGGCAGGGGATGCACCAGCCGCAGGATTCGTGCGCGTAGAAATGCATGATCCGCCGTGCGACGTCCACCATGCACGTGTCCTCATCCATGACGACCGTGCCGCCCGAGCCGAGCATCGATCCAATCTTGGCGACCGAGTCGTAGTCCATCGCGACGTCGATTTCATCGGCGGTGAGAAGCGGACAGGAACTGCCGCCGGGAATCACGGCCTTGAGCTTCTTACCTCCGCGCACGCCTCCGGCTACTTCCTCGATCAGGCGCCGCAGCGGGAAGCCGAGCGGAAGCTCGTAAATGCCGGGACGATTCACGTGGCCTGAAATGGAATAGAGGCGCGTGCCGCCGTTCTTCGGCGTGCCGAGGTTTGCGTACGCTTCGCCGCCCATGCGAAGAATCGCGGGGACGGTGCTCAGCGTCTCAGCGTTGTTGATGACCGTGGGACATCCGTACAGGCCGACGACGGCAGGGAACGGCGGCCGGATGCGCGGATAGCCGCGCTTTCCTTCAAGTGACTCCATCAGTGCGGATTCTTCGCCGCATTCGTAGGCGCCCGCTCCCGTGTGCGTGATCAGATCGAAATCGAATCCGCTGCCGAGAATGTTCTTCCCGAGATAGCCCTTGGCGTAGGACTCGGCGAGGGCCGCGTCCATGATGTCGATGATGTAGCGATACTCGCCGCGGATGTAGATGAATCCGCGATTCGCGCCGACCGCGCGGCCTGCAATCACCATGCCCTCGATCAACTGGTGCGGGTCCATTTCCATCAGCGGGCGGTCCTTGCAGGTTCCGGGCTCGCTTTCGTCTGCGTTCGCGAGGATGTATTTCGGCTTATCCGTGCCCTTGGGGACGAAACTCCATTTCATTCCCGCCGGAAAGCCCGCGCCGCCGCGCCCGCGCAGATTCGACTTTTTCACTTCGTCGATAATCTGATCGGGCGTCATCTGCTTCAGGGCCTTTTCGAGCGCCTGATATCCTTCATTTTTCAAATACACGTCAATTTTGTGCGAATTCAGGATGCCGAAGCGCTTGCTGATCACCGGCACTTCGGCGGGAAGGCGCTCGTGCACCGAGCCGGCCGTGACCGGCGAGGGCTTGGGCCGCTTGCCCTCTTGAAGTTGCTCGAAGATCGCGTCCACTTTGTCCGGATCGAGATTCTCGTAGAAGTCGTAATTGACCTGCATGGCCGGTGCGCCCGTGCAGGCACCCATGCACTCGACTTCCTCGAGCGAAAATGTGCCGCTCGGCGCGACTTCCTTGTGGCCGATGCCGAGCCGCTTCTGGACGTGCTGATACAGCTCGTTGCCGCCGCGAAGCATGCAGGAAATATTGGTGCAGACCTGAACGTGAAAGCGCCCGGCGGGCTTGCGGCGCAGCATGGAGTAATACGCGAGCGTCTCCTCGACCTGAATCTTGTTCAAACCGAGGCGCTTGGCAATTTCCTCCAGGATCTCATCGCCCAGGGATCCGAGCTGGTCCTGCGCGTAGAGCATCATGGGAATGAGGGCCGACCGCTTCACCGGGTAACGGTTCGCAAGGTCGTTGAACTTCGCTTCAAGCTGCTGCGGCAGTTGCATGTTCCGGTTTTCACCCACCCCGTGCGGCTAGCGGTCTACTTCCCCAAGGACAATGTCGGTCGTGCCGATACAGGCGACCACGTCGGCGATGAGCCGCCCTTCGCACAACTTCGGCAGCGATTGCAGGTTCACGAACGACGGCGCGCGAAACTTCACGCGGTACGGCTTGGCCGAACCGTCGCTCGCCATGAAAATTCCCAGTTCGCCCCGCGGCGATTCGATCGCGCTATAAACCTCACCCGGCGGCGCGGCAAATCCCTCGGTGAAAATCTTGAAGTGATAGATCAGCCCCTCGATGGATGTTTTCATCTCCTCGCGCGACGGCGGAATGATTCCCGGCACTTCGGCGCGGAATGGCCCCTGGGACGGAATTTTGTCCATCGCCTGGCGGATGATCTTGATGCTCTCGCGAATTTCCGCCACGCGCACCTGATACCGCGCGTAGCAGTCGCCCGAGGTTTGGGTCTGAACCTCGAAGTCGAACTCGTCGTAGCTCGAATACGGAAAGACCTTGCGAATATCGTAGGGGACGCCGCTCGCACGCAAAAGCGGGCCGGAGACGCCCATCGCAATGGCGTCCGCCGCGCTTAGCATGCCGATGCCCTTGGTCCGCGCGAGCCAAATTCGGTTCTTCGTCAGCAGGTCTTCGTATTCGTCGATGTGCGCCGGCAGCGGATCGATCACGCGCCGCACGCGGTCGAGCCAGTCGGGCGGTGGCTCGAGGGCGAGTCCGCCGATGCGGAAGTAGCTGGTCATCATCCGCTGGCCGGAGACGTGCTCGTATATCTTCATGATCTCTTCGCGTTCTCGGAAGCAATAGAGGAACACGGACATCGCGCCGAGATCGATTGCGTGCGTGCCAAGCCAGACCAGGTGCGAGGTGATGCGCGTCAGTTCCGTGAGCAGCACGCGGATATATTGTGCGCGCTTGGGTACTTCGATCTGGATGAGCTTTTCGGCCGCGAGGCAGAAACCCAGATTGTTCGAGAGCGGAGCGAGGTAATCGATGCGGTCGGTCAGCGTAATGCACTGCGAATAAGTCTTCGATTCGCAGGATTTCTCGATGCCCGTGTGCAGGTAGCCGATCACGGGCTTCGCTTTGAGGACGATTTCGCCATCGAGCTCGAGGATCACGCGCAGCACGCCGTGCGTCGATGGGTGCTGGGGGCCCATATTGAGGACCATCGGTTGGCTGGGGCCGGCCGGCGTCTCGATTGTGGTCGTCATGGTGTAAGCGCCTTCAACGCGCGTCTAACGAGGTCCTTCGACCGGATAGTCCTTCCGGAGCGGATGCCCCTCCCAATCATCCGGCAACAGAATGCGGGTGAGGTCGGGATGGCCCTCAAAGCGAATTCCAAAGAGGTCGAAATTCTCGCGCTCGTGCCAATTCGCCGTGGGCCAAACGGGAACGACCGATGCGACCACCGGCTCGTTGCCCGGCACGCGCACCCGAAGGCGCAGGCGTTGCCGCAGGTCGAGCGAGAGCAGTTGGTAGTTCAGCTCGAAGCGCGGCTCGATGGGAAACCGGTCGACTGCGGTAATGTCCGAAAGGAATGTAAACGCCAAGGAAGGCTCGGTCGCGAGGTATTCGGCCACGCGCACAACATGCGACGGCGGCACGACCACGGTCGTTTCGCCTCGGAATTCAATCACTTCGGCGACTGCCCGCGCGTCCCAACCCTTCAGCTTTTGTACGACAGGATTCTTGCCGAGTTCCTTTGAGTCCACTATGTATCCGATTCTGGATGCGCACTCACTTGTCCCAGTCGAGCGCGCCCTTTTTCCAGAGGAATATATAACCAACCAGCAGAATCATAATGTAGAGCAACATCTCCACAAAGCCGAAAACATTCAATTTATGGTAGACCAGCGCCCAGGGAAACAGAAAGATGGCCTCGATATCGAACAGAATGAAAATCAGGGCCACCATGTAGAAATGCACTGAAAAAGGCTGCCGCGCATCGCCAGTGGGAATGATGCCGCACTCGTACGGCTGATCTTTCTCGCGGGTGTGTTTATGCCGCCCGATAACGGTGGAGACGGTGATCAGCGCGCCCGCCATCCCGCACGCTAGTATAAACATCAGCAAAAGCGGGCCGTAGTCGTCGAGGTAGTTGCTGCTCATTTTCGATGCGCTGCTATAATAACTTCCGAGAGTACGTCGGTCAAATGAACTCCTCGGAAATTTATGGGCCGCGCCGGTGCGCGGAAGCTTATGGGAGAAGTATGGATCGATGAGTTCCGGATTTAATACCGTCGTTCACGTGGGAGACGACGCTTACCACGTGCAAACCGAGGACCGGGGGCCCCACCATCCCGTCATCGACACGGCCCTCTACCAACGTGGGCGCGTCCTGCACCATATAGTTTCCAATTACGGGGAATTTGCTGCGTCGCCGGAGTTCAGCACCGAGGGACTTCGCGAAAGGGTGGAGGCGCAGCACCGATTGGTGATCGACGAACTCCGAGCAGGGAAGTACGCGGCGGAGATTGCCGCGGCTGCCGCTCAGCAAATCGTTCATGACGCCGGGATTCGGGTGCAGCTTCTGAATCCCCAATCGTGGCTATCGGCGGGAAACGTCTCGCTCGATGTGGAGATTCTTCGGCGGGCAGACCATCAACCGCAGGTGGGGGCGCACATCGAAGCGGCGATCGAAGGCGCTCTGGAGAACACGCACTACACGGGAACGAGCGACGACCGCGGGCGCGCGAAGATCGAGTTCCCGCTGCCGCCGCTGGGGAAGGGTGACCTGGCGCTTGTAATTCACGCGAAAGCGGATGCGGCCAAGGACGAGATACGCTTCACGATGCGCTCGCGCCAGAAGGTGCCGCCGACAAGCCCCGCCGCGGGTTCGTAATTCCTCGCAGACAAATGACTGTCACGATCAATGGCGAGCGCCGAGAAATTCCCGATGGCCTCAACGTCACTACGCTGATCGAGCACCTCGGGATGCCAGTCGGCCGCGTGGCCGTCGAGCGCAATCTCGATATCCTTCCGCGCGCGCTTTGGCAAGAGACGCGCGTCGAGCCCAGCGACAGATTCGAAATCGTGCACTTCGTCGGCGGAGGCTAGCGCTTCCCACCTTTTGCTTCGAGGAACTTCTTCCACGGCTTCCAATAATATTTCGGCCAGCCTTGCGTGACGCCCTTGTGATCGTGCTGCGGCACGTTGACATGAACGAGATCGATCTGGCCGCCGCCGGGCGCCTTGCTGAATTCCAGGATCAGAATGGAATCGGGATCGCTCGCCGGCCAGTGGGTGGCTCGCCACGCCTGTACGATCAGCCGGTTAGGGACAATCAGCAGATTGCGTCCGCGGAGCTGGCCATTCCAGGCCGTGAATTTCCCACCGACTTTTCGGCTGACTTGCGCACGCCCGCCCGTTGCAGCGGAATGCTTCTTCGAGTCGAGATAAGTGTCGAATAACTCTTCGGGTTGGGCCCGAAGTCGCACGGACCGCTGAATCGCTTTCGTCATCGCAGTGCCTCGATCCATAGTATTGCGGCGCAAGCCGCATGGATCGCGGAATTCTACCGCGACTCTACACTCGAACGCTCTGTGGTTGCCATTGCCTGGCGAACTCGATCGCTCCCAGCTCCGCCCGAGCGAATCTTTTGTAGTGAGAAAACTTCGCAGGGCGGACGGATTCTATCGATTCGCCAGGAGATGGCCCATCTTGCGCTGCTTGGTGCGCAGGTAGGCGCGCGAGTGATGGCTGGTGCGCGGACGGCACGGAATTCGCGCGGCCACGCGAATGCCCCCGCTCTCGAGTTGCTGGATTTTGTCGGGATTATTCGAGAGGAGCCGCACGGAGCGCACTCCCAAGGCCTTGAGCGCGGCCACGGCGAAATCGTAATCGCGCGAGTCGGCGGCGAACCCGAGGCGGCGATTCGCCTCGACCGTGTCCAGGCCCTCGTCTTGCAATTCGTACGCTCTCAGCTTATTGATCAGGCCGATTCCGCGCCCTTCCTGTGGTAGGTAAAGGACAAGCCCGGCAGGCTCTTTCGCGATCTTGCGCAGAGAAAGTTCGAGCTGGGCGCGGCAGTCGCAGCGTTCGGAGGCGAATACGTCTCCGGTGAGACACTGCGAGTGGATGCGGACGAGCGGCGCGACGCCGACTTTGAGTCGGCCGTGTTGAATCACCACGGCCTCTTCGTCAGGCCGGCGGCCCTTAATGCCGATGATGGTGAACCGGCCAAATCGCGTGGGAAGATCGGCCCGCGCCACGATCCTCGCCTTCACGGGTTGCTTTCTGTGCTTCATGTAAGCCGATCATTATAGCAGGGTTGCAAAACGCTTCCTCGAAACCGACGGCGCGATCCCGAAGGGGCCTCGCCAGCGGGCGAATTCACGGAATCTTGAATGTGTTCGATAGATTCTTTTCGTGGGACTCCCCGAAACGTCGATTGGTAGAGTAAGGCAATGGGAGCCGCTCCGGCGCAGATGGCGAACTCTGGTCTTTTTGAGGGTTACGACACGGGAAGCTTTTATGACGAGATGTTCTCCGCGCCGGGACAGCCTCGCGCGCAGTACACCAAGCTCTTCCAAAAGCTCGCCACCATGGCGCCCGCACAATTTGAGGAGCGCCGAAAGCTGGCCGACCTTTCGTTCCTGATTCAGGGCATCACTTTCACTGTATACAGCGATGGTCGCGGCACCGAGCGCCTGTTTCCATTCGACCTGATTCCACGGATACTGCCGCGCTCGGAATGGGAGCGCATCGATCGCGGACTTTCTCAGCGCGTGATGGCGCTAAATCTTTTTCTGCAGGATATTTACGGCCCGCAGCGCATTCTTCAAGACCGGCGGATTCCGCGCTCGCTAATCTATTCATGCCCGCATTTCAGGCGGGAAGTGATCGGCGTAGAGGTGCCGCGCGGGATTCACACGCACGTGTGCGGAATCGACCTCGTGCGCGATTCAAAGACCGGCGAATTCTGCGTCCTTGAAGACAACGTGCGCACGCCGAGCGGAGTTTCCTACGTCCTCGAAAACCGCATTGTGATGACCCGCACATTGCCCGAAGCGTTTCAAGCGTGTGAAGTCCTGCCGGTAAATCACTATCCCGCGGAGCTTTCGCGAATCCTGCGCAGCCTCTCGCCGCGCGGTGAAAACGATGCGCAAATCGTGCTGCTCACCCCCGGCATCTACAACAGCGCGTACTTCGAACACAGCTTCCTCGCGCAGCAGATGGGGATTGAGCTGGTCGAGGGGCGCGATCTGATCGTGGACGGCGGAGTCGTCTACATGAAGACGATCCGCGGGCTTACCCGTGTGGACGTCATCTACCGCCGCGTGGACGACGATTTCCTGGACCCGCTGGCGTTTCGAGCCGATTCGATCCTGGGCGTACCGGGGTTGATGGGAGCCTACCGCGCCGGAAACGTAGCTTTGGCCAATGCCGTCGGCAATGGCGTCGCGGATGACAAGGCGATCTACGCCTATGTGCCCGATTTCATCCGCTACTACCTCGGCGAAGAGCCCGTGCTGCGCAGCGTCGAAACCTATATTTGCGCGAAGCCGGACGATCTGTCCTACGTTCTCAGCCATCTCCCCGAGCTGGTAGTAAAGGCGGTGGGCGAGTCCGGCGGCTACGGCATGCTGATTGGCCCGTCCTCAGACAGCAAGAGAATCGAGGAGTTCCGCGAACGCATCCGCGCGAATCCGAGAAACTACATCGCGCAGCCGGTCGTTCCGCTGTCGCGCGTTCCGTCCTACGATTCCGTGGAGAGTTCCGTCGGCGGACGCCATGTCGATTTGCGCCCCTACTGCTTGTACGACGGCGAGAAAGTGACCATCGTGCCAGGCGGATTGACGCGCGTAGCCCTGCAGCGAGGGTCTCTCGTGGTTAATTCGTCGCAAGGCGGAGGAAGCAAAGACACCTGGGTTCTGCGGGGAGAGGACTGACATGCTCTCGCGTATTGCGGAGTCGCTCTTCTGGGTGGCGCGCTACATCGAGCGTGCCGAAGGCACCTCGCGCATCCTCGACGTCAACTATCACATGCTGCTCGAGCAATCCCAGCAATCCTATAGCTTGCGCTGGGAGCCGCTAATCATCATGGCGGGCGAAGAGGACCGCTTCCGAAAACTCTACGATGATGTGAACGCCGAAAACGTGTTCGAATTCCTTGCGTTCCGCCAGGACAATCCCAGCTCGATCGTGCAGTGCATTTTCAAGGCTCGCGAGAACGCCCGCACCATCCGCGACCGCATTTCCCGCGAAATGTGGGAGGACATCAACGGCCTCTACCACATGGCCAGCCGCTTCGTTCCCGCGGATGAGATCGCAGCCGGCCCGCACCGCTTCTGCGACAAGATCAAGTTCGGGGGGCATCGCTTTCACGGAGTGACGGACGCCACGATGCCGCACGACGAAGGCTGGGAATTTCTCCGCGTCGGCTGGGCTCTCGAGCGCGCCGAGATGACCGCGCGGCTCGTCGACGTCCAGTATCACAATCTTCTCGATGGGCCGCCCGCCGCGGGAGCTTTAGACAATCACCAGTGGATGGCTGTCCTCCGGTCCGTCGGCGCGTACGAGGCGTACCACCGCCAGTATCATCCGCCGATCGAGCCTGAGAAAGTCGCGGAAATGCTGATTCTCCATCCGCAGCATCCCCACTCGATCCGATTTTGTGCCACGGAAGTTCAGGCTGGCCTGCGCGCGGTCAGCGGCACTGGAACCGGCTCCTACGCCAACGAGGCCGAACGCCTTACCGGCAAAGTTCTCGAACGGCTCCGCTACGACCGGATTGGCGAAATTTTCGACCAGGGTTTACATGGGTATTTGAACGACCTGCTGCACTTGTTCGGCGCGATCGGTGACGACATCGCGCGAAACTACTTCTACTACGCGGTGGTGGCCTGAGAATGAATCGATATTCCTTGATGCATACGACCGAGTTCGTTTACGACGGGCCGGTCTCCGAAAGTTACAACGAAGTCCGCCTGCGGCCGTTGCACGACGAAAAGCAGAGCTGCCTTTCCTTTCGACTTACGACCACGCCAGGTTCGCGCGGCACCGCCTATCGCGACTCCCATGGCAACTGGGTGCACCAATTCAACGTTCTCGCGGAGCATCGCCACTTGAAAGTAGAGGCAGAATCCGTGGTGCTGGCGCACGAATCACCGGATGCTCCCCCGGACTCGACGCCGCTTTCTAAGTTCGATTCGCGGCGCGACCAGCTCGACGAGGAATATTTCGACTTCATGGCTCCGACGGCGTACGTTCCGCATCTCGCCGCGCTCAAGGAAATCATTCTGGCGGCCGAAGCCGCCAGCGATGGCACCGTTGCCGGATTTGCGCACGCGGCTTCGGACATAATCCACCGGCGTTTTCGCTACGTGAAGGGCGCCACGCACGTACACTCATCGATCGAAGATTCGCTCTCGATCGGCGCGGGGGTCTGTCAGGATTTCGCCCACCTGCTGCTTGGGGTGGCGCGCATGCGCGGGCTTCCGGGGCGCTACGTCTCAGGCTACTTGGTTCCCGGCGACGCGGCCTCGCCGGATTCGAAGCAGGAAAGCGTGATCGGCGGATACGCATCCCACGCGTGGGCGGAAGTCCTGATGCCGGAAAGCGGCTGGATCGCCTTCGATCCGACGCTGGGCAAGCCCGTTGGCTTGCGCCATATTCGCATCGCCTACGGACGAGACTACGGCGACGTCGCTCCCGTGCGTGGCGTGTACAAAGGTCATGCGGGGCAAAGACTTTCCGTCGATGTGCGCGTGCGGCCCGAGCTCGATGACGCGGGGCGCGAAAGGCTGAGCGAAACCTCCGCGCCGCCGGTTGCGGCCGCGGTCCTGGAACGCCCCCAGCAGCCTCCTCAGCAGCAGCAACAGCAATAACCGCACATCTTCAGCGCGCGAACCCGCGATTCCGGAAGAGCAGATTTTCCGTTACTTCAAGCGGGCACAGCACTGCTGGAGCGAGCGAAGCGGCAACGCCTGTTACTTGGTCGCTTGCTCGCCAGCAGACTCCTCCTGCTGGTCCCCATCCTTCTGCCAACTGGAATTGGGGTTGTAGTCCTTCATGGCTTTGGCGAGAACGGCGGTGCTCTTGCCGAGATCTTTGCGATACACCACTCCATCCGCGCCAACGATGAACGTCATCACGCCGGACGACCTGTATTCCGCCGGATACGCCAGGAAAGCGAAACCTCCGGTCATTTTGCCGTTTACGACGTAGCTCTTTGCACCGCCCGGGGCATTTGGTCCCTGACGCGTCAGGATGCGGTAATAGTAACCGCGGTAAGGAGCCGAAGTCTCGTCTTGGCCTTTGTAGCCCTCAGCAACGGCCGACGCCACTAGCGGCCCGATGGGGCTCTGGGGTTGGCCGTCAGCAGCCTTCCAATAGAGGCCGTTGTGCTGCCCCTCATCGCTGAAGAACTTCTGGGCGTATTCGTCGTTCTGTGCGGAGTAGTATTCCTTTTCCGCCGCGACGAGCTGCTGGCAAACGCGAATGGTCGATAATTCATTCCGTCCAACTCGCCTGTACAAGACTTCCTTCTTGCCAGTCTCGGTGTCGAAATACCACGAATTGCCTTTGTTCACGAGCGGGATGGGCATGGGCCAATTCTCCGCGCCGGTGTACAAGGTCGTGGTTCCATCTGGCTCTTTCACCAGACGGTGCATTTCCTGATATCTCTGCACGAAACTAGCGCGGTTTTGGCTGTCCTCCGTATCGTCTCCCGACGAGACGATTTGCTTTGCGTCCGGCCCGAGGATATCGAGCAATGCCTTCTCGTCGTTACTCTCCGCTGCCGTGACGAGCGCGTTGCTCGCGTCTTCCGCCGATGAAAATGTTTTCTGGCCCGGTTCTTGCGCGACGGAACGGGCGGCAAAGCACCCCGTCAAAAGGATGGCGACCGCGGCCAATTTGGGAAGGTTGGCCCAGTCAAATTTCTCGATGATCAGCTTATCTCGCCGCATATGCCTTCTCTCCATTTCTAAATTTCACGAACCACTAGGAACTTAGCGAAAGCTGGGTTACCGACGCCCACCACCACCGCCGCGAGCTCCTCCTCCGCCGCCACGCGCTCCGCCCCCCATGCTGGCGCTTCCGCGCGACGAATAACTCCTTGACTCTCCGCCATGGCCTTGGTTGCTGAAGGCGCCGGAACGGGTTCCGCTTTGACCGCGGGGTTGAGCGTATCCTCGAGCGGCCGGCGCGCTGCCCTCGAAAGGTCGGGCTGTTCCGCCGGGACGGTTGAATGCTTGGCCGTGCCCAACTGCGCCGGCGGAAGGCCTCGTCGTTCCTGGACGAACTCCGCCGCGCACGCCGCCTCGGTAGAATGTATTCCGGTTGAAGAAAGTGGTGCTCCGCGAGTAATACCTGTCACGATGAAATATTGGGTAGTGGTGGTACCAGTCGAATCCCCAATACGGCCAGCCCCATCCAAAGCCGCCGAACCAGCCGATCCCAAATCCGATTCCGAATGAAAGGTACGGACCACCCCACCAGATTCCCGGGTACTCATACCATCCCGGCCACGGCAGTATGGGGTATCCATAAATCAGCCATGGATCGTACGCAGGGACATAAACCACGTCGGGAGTGGCAGGGGCAATGTTGATATCTCCGTAGTCGTCGCTAGTTACGGTTTGCTGCGGCGTCGTTTTGAGATTACCCGCTTGTTCCGCTTTCTGGCGCATCACTTGGATCGCGTTCATCACGTCCTGTTGCTGGTTGTAGTAGGCGTCTCCAAGGGATGATGTCCACGAGAGGTTCTTGTCCATATTTCCAAGGACGGAAGGAAACCCGGCGAGCGCCTTGACGCTCGCGTCCCAAGGCTGCTGGTCCACAGCCTGACCCAAGGCTTGGCCCTTCAAATCGGGATGCGCTTGCACCCATCGGTCGGCCTGGACGACCTGCTCGGGAAATGTGGACGCCGCCAGAATCTGCGCCACAAGGGAATCCGGATATAGAGCAATCGGCGCTACCAACTGCTGCAACTGCTCGGGAGTCTGTTGCATGTATGCCGGCGCCGGAGCGCCCTGCGCGGGCTGCACCGTGGCCTGCGCGTCTTGATCGGCCGGCAGATTCTGAGGCAAAGTCGCGAACAACAGAGCCAGTGACACCAGGGAAACCAGAATCTGCTTGCCTAATCGAGGCCTTGAGAATCCTGCGCCACGTTCGAAATTGTTCATGTTCTTGAACCTCCTCTGCACCTTCATTGCGTGAGGCCTCCGATATGTATGATGCGCAAGACAGGGTTAACGGTTAATAAAAGATTCTTTTTATTGCCGTGCTCCCGTTGGCCCCATCTTGCAATTAATTTGAAACAATCTGCGGACCCTCGATCAGCCCGGCAGGCCATCTGCCAGCGCTCTCTTTTCTAGCCCGTTGGTCCGGTATTGTCTGTGACTCTCATCACATTCCTAACGTGCATCGTGCACGAATCCGAGTGAATGCATGATTACCGCACTAGGTTAATAAATTCATCCGGGACCGGACTGTCCCAAAAGGAACAGTTGGCTGTGGTTCGGTATCCTTGGAATTAGGCATTCATGTCGTGTCGCGCAATAGAAGGGACGGGCTTTGTGCTCGCGACTCGGCGGATGGGACGAAATGATCGCTTCATCGGCGTGCTGCTTCTCTTTACTTCCCTCTTCGCATTGGCTAATTTAGCCTCAGGATTTCCGTAGGGCGGTTTGCGAGCGAAATGGGCACATTCTTAGAAGGAAGGGATCTGCTATTCACGCTGGTCCTGAAGGTCGGCTGGGCGGCCGCACTCGCCGCGCTGCTCGTGCGCTTCCGCTCGTTCCGCAAGCTTGTCTTCACCGAAAATCGCGACTCGGACCAGAAAGTGATGCTGTTGCTTTTCCTGGTCCCGCCGCTGGCGACCGGCGTGATGCTTCGAATCTTCGGCGCGGGTTACCGCTTCTTCGACCTCACACTGGAAGGCTCGTTCCTAATGGGACTTATCGGCGGGCGAATCGTCGGTCTGCTCGGCGGCTCGCTCATCAGCTTGCCTGCTTTTGGCAATCATGAGTGGTTGTCGAGTCCCATGGCCGCGCTCGTAGGTTTGCTGGCCGGAATGATTCGCGATGTCATCCCCGAAAAGGAAGACGTCTGGCATTTCGGCCCCTTTCTTTTCTTGGAGGTCCCGCACTGGCTTTGGCGGCTCATTCGATTCGCCAAAGGCAACTGGGCGATGTTCCCGCTGTTTGCCCTGGCTGCATTCGAAGTAGGGCTCATCGAGATGGCGAATTTCGTTCCGTCTCACTGGGTGTTTTCAATACATCCGGGCAATGTCGGTTATATGGCGCTGGTCGTGCTTTCGTCCGTGATGTGCGTCGCCATCGCTGTCAAGATCTGGAACAACACGCGCATCGAAATGAACCTCGAGCAGAACCAGCAGCTCCTGCTCAAGGCGCGCATGGACGCGCTGACCAGCCAGATCAATCCTCACTTTCTCTTCAACACCCTCAACACCGTGTCCTCGCTGATCCGCTTCGATCCGGACATGGCTCGCGGCGTGGTGCTGAAGCTTTCCAACATCTTGCGGCGTCTCTTGCGCAAACATGAAACATTTGTGCCGCTGCGCGACGAGATCGACTTCATCGACGATTACCTCGACATCGAGGTGATCCGCTTCGGACGCGACAAGCTCCAAATGTTCAAGGAAATTGACGAGGAAACGCTCGGTGCCTTCATCCCCAGCATGTTGCTGCAGCCGATCATCGAAAATTCGATCAAGCACGGCCTTGCGCCGCGCCTTGAAGGCGGGCAGATACATCTGCGTGCGCACCTTCGCGATGGGCGCCTCGCGATCGAAATTGAAGACAACGGAATGGGCATGTCGCCCGAACGCCTCCTGGAAGTCTATGGCGGCGGCATCGGCATCAGCAACGTCCACGAGCGATTGCGGCTCCTCTACGGCGACCAATTTCAAATGGATATCCGCAGCCAGGAGGGGGAGGGCACTCAAATCAAGATCGAGATACCCGAACTCGCCGCTGTCGAACCTGCCATGCTCTAAGCGCGCCGCGCTCCAACATTCCGGGTACCATCCAGCGTAAGAACGCATCCCACATTAAGAGACCGATACTTCGAGGAAAGTTTTGGCAAAAACCACTGCAATCAGTTGGTCCGAGACCTGGAGCATGGCGATGGAGGCTCTGCGCGCGAACAGAATGCGCGCGGCACTGACGATGTTGGGCGTCGTGATTGGCAGTGCGTGCATCGTTCTTGTCGTGACGGTAGCGCTCTCCGGCAAGAAATACATCGCTGCACAGATCGAGGCCGTGGGCTCGAATATCGTCTTTGCAGGCCTCGAGCATTCGACCTCCTCGCAGACCATCGCCCTCGGGGACCAGATTTCTTTGGGCGATCTCGAAGCCATCGGACAAAGCATTCCGCAAGTCGTGAGAGTCGCCGGCACCAACGATCTTCAGATGACCGTCGTGGCTAACGGCAAGGCGTGGCCGGTCGCACTCGTTGGCGTAACGCAAGGCTTTCAGGAAATCCGCAACTTGCTCATACCGCGCGGCCGGTACTTCGACGACTCCGACTTCTCGACGGTGAGCAAGGTCTGCGTCGTCTCGGAACACCTCGCCGAGACCGCGCTGCCGGGCGATCCGGTCGGGCAGAACATTCACATCGGCGAGCTGACCTTTACGGTCATCGGCGTTTTTGCCGAGCGCATCGGCACGTTCGGGCAGTCCGAAATTCGGACCGATTCCGTGCTGGTGCCGTTTCCGCTCGTCAAGTACTACACGGGAAGCGCGTCAATCGTCACGCTCTACGCGCAGGCGGATCGAGCCGAAGACGTTCCGCTCGCCACCGAGCAAGTGGCGCAGATTCTGAGGAACCGGCACCGCGCGGAAGCCGAGTACGACGTCGAGAACCTCTCTTCGATTCTCGAAATGTCGCGCCGGGTTTCACTAGCGATGACGGTCGTCCTTCTTCTGATCGCCATGCTGGCGCTGGTAATCAGCGGCATCGGCATTATGAACATCATGCTCGTCAGCGTGACGGAGCGAACGCGCGAGATCGGAATCCGCATGGCAATCGGCGCGCGGCGGAGGGAGATTCTGTTCCAATTCCTGCTCGAGGCGATCGTCATCAGCGGCATGGGAGCGCTCGTCGGAATCGCCATCGCGGTGGCGATACCATTTCTCGCGGGCGTGCTGGTGCAGTTTCTTCCCGTACCCCGCGGCACGACCATACCGATATCGTGGCTTTCCGTCGTCCTTGCCTTTATCGTATCCTGCTCTACGGGGGTGCTGTTCGGATACCTGCCGGCCAAGACGGCCGCCCGGCTTCAGCCCGTAGAATCCCTGCGCTACGAATAGAATCGCCGGGATGGGTGTAGCCACCAGCTTTCGTTTGCGTTGAGGAGCGTACGAACTTGTGCGGAATTGCAGGCTTTACCCACCGAAACTGGTCGCCCGACCCCGGCCGGATACAGGCCGCGGTCGACACGCTCTTTCACCGCGGACCTGACCAACAAGGCGTCTTCCGCTCGAATGTCGTCTCGCTCGGCGCCACGCGCCTGAAGATCATCGACCTCGCTTCCGGAAACCAGCCCATCAAGGCAGATGACGGCGACACGGTCATCGTTTTTAACGGCGAGATCTACAATTACGCAGAACTGCGCGTCGAACTGGAAAAACTCGGCCACCGGTTTCATTCCCACTCGGATACGGAAACGGTTCTCCATGCCTTCATGGAATGGGATACGGCTTGCTTTGCACGACTGCGCGGAATGTTCGGCGTCGCGCTCTGGAGAGAATCGGCCCGGAGACTCGTCCTTGCCCGCGATCGTATGGGAATCAAGCCGCTTTATTTTGCCCATCGCGGCAAAGAACTTTTTTTCGGATCCGAGCTGAAGGCCATCCTGGTCCACCCTGAAATTGACCGCCGCTTGAGCATGGCGGGGCTCGATTGTTACTTGTCCCTGAACTATGTTCCGTGCCCGTGGACGCTCGTTGACGGGATCGAAAAGCTTCCCCCGGGGCACTGGCTTGAATGGCGAGATGGCGAAATCCATTCCCAAGCTTATTGGACCTTGCCGTTTGTTGCCCCCCAGGACAGGACGCTCGATTCTGCAAAGGAGGAACTCGATCATCTTCTGCAGGAATCGGTCCGTGAGCATCTTCTTTCGGACGTCCCGCTGGGTCTTTGGCTCAGCGGCGGGATCGACTCCTCGACCGTCTTGCACTACGCCGCGCGCGCGTCCAGTTCGCGCCTGAAAACTCTCTCCATTTCCTTTCTCGGAAGGACGTTTGACGAGACTGCCTACATCCGTGAGGTGGCCGCTCAGTACGGAACGGATCACGAAGAGTTCGATCTCAATCCAGGAGAGAACATCTCCAGCGCGATCGAGGAATTCGCTTACTACAACGACGAGCCCGACGCGGACGCGGGCGCGCTACCGCTCTGGTTCCTCTCGAAGATGACGAAAACCAAAGTGACGGTTGCGCTCAGCGGCGAGGGGGGAGATGAGTTGTTCGGAGGTTATCTGACGTACCGTGCGAATCGCCTTGCGGGTCTCGCCCGGAAGTTTCCGTCAGCAGCGATACGTCTCGGCCTCGCGGCCGCCCGCGTGTGGCCCGTGTCGGACGACAAGATCAGCCTTGAGTACATGGCCAAGCGCTTCTTGGAGGGCTGTCTATTGCCGCCCGAGCGGGCGCATGTGTACTGGAACGGTACGTTCTCCGAGGCCTCCAAAAGGGCCTTGGTCAACGCGCCACTTCCGGGCGCGCTTGATCGCATCCTCGGCGAGTTGCGTCCAAAGCTGGCGGTCGGAGACGATGTGTCCCCTTATCTCTGGTTCGACCAGAAATATTATCTCCCGGACGACATCCTTATGAAGGTGGACCGTATGAGCATGGCGCACGCCGTCGAGGCGCGGCCGCCGCTTCTCGATCATCGCATCGTTGAATTCATGGCTTCGCTGCCAGCTTCGTTCAAGATTCGGGGTTCGCGTCTGAAGTTTCTCCTGAAGGAACTGATGAAGGACAAGCTCCCGGCGTCGGTTTTGCGCCGTAAGAAGACCGGACTCGATATCCCCACCCACGAGTGGTTGCGCGGCCCCCTCCGGCCGCTCTTGCTCAATGCTCTGGAAGATGTTTCGAAGCACACCAATCTCTTTCGGCCCAACGCAGTCGAATCATGTCTCCGCAATCATCTCGAGCGACGCGCGAATCTCGGTTATCATCTCTGGGGTTTGATGATCTTGTTTCTATGGATGAGGAAATGGAAAATTCAGACGGAACACATTCCCGCGCCGAGCTCGAAGCTGGAGGGAAGCGTTCTAACGTCTATCTAGTTGTTCTGCTCTTTGCTGTCACCATACATCTCGGCTGCATCATTTCCCCGCCATCACTGATGGACGATGTCGACGCCGTTCAGGCCCAGATCGCCCGGAACATGATCACTTCCGGTGACTGGGTCACGGCCCGTCTCGACGGCATCGTCAATCTGGAAAAAGCTCCCCTCATCTACTGGATGGAGGCCGTTTCGTACAAGTTTTTTGGCGTTCACGATTGGGCTGCGCGAATTCCCGTGGCTCTTGCCGCGATTGCTCTCTGCTTACTGACGGCGGCTTTCGGCACTTGGGCGTTTGGAAAACGCGCCGGCCTCTACGCCGGTTTATGCGTGTCCACCTGCGTCGGATTATTTCTCTTCACGAGGATCTTAATTCCCGACGTGATGCTGACGTTTACGGTGGCCTTGGCGATGTGGTCGCTGCTGCGAACACTCGACGAGGAAGAGTCCCACCCTCGCTTGTGGGCTCTGGTGCTCGCTGCCAGTCTCGGGACGGGCCTTCTGTTGAAGAGCCTTATCGCCGTCGTTTTTCCGATCGCCGGAGGGCTCATCTATCTCTCCGTCACGCACCAACTGTTTTCCGCCAGAACCTGGAAGCGGCTTCATCCCTTCCTGGGGTTGGCGATCGTGCTGCTGATTGCGGCTCCTTGGCACATCCTCGCTACGTTACGCAACCCGCCCTATTTCGACTTCACTCCGATCGGCGGGCCGGGTCAGTACCACGGGTTTCTATGGTTTTTCTTCTACAACGAGCAGGTGCTCCGGTTCCTGAATCTTCGCTACCCGCGTGATTACAACACGGTCCCCCGTCTTTGGTTCTGGCTGCTGCACCTGGTGTGGCTGTTTCCCTGGAGCGTGTATCTACCGGCGGTCGCGAAGCTTTCTTTCCGGCCGGTCGATCGCGCGGGACGGGCCCGACTGCTCGCGCTTTGCTGGGTTGGATTTGTGCTGGTTTTCTTTACGTTTTCAACGACGCAGGAATATTACTCGATGCCCGCTTACCCAGCGCTCGCACTGCTGCTCGGTTCGGCGATGGCGACAGGAGGCGATTGGGTCCGACGAGGAACTCGGGCTCTTTCGGTTATTACCGCACTATTGGCCGTGGCCGTATTCGCCATCCTCGTTCACGTTCATGGGCTTCCTACCCCCGGGGACATTTCGTCAGCGCTGGGCCACCATCCGAAGGCCTACACGCTCTCGCTCGGCCACATGGAAGATTTGACTTTCGATTCGTTTGCCTATCTCCGCCTGCCGCTCGCTCTTGCGGGAATCGCTTTTCTTATTGGCGCGTTAGGGACTCTCCGAGCGACCGGCCGGCGCGCGTTTCTCGCCGCGGCTCTGATGATGGTTTTGTTTTTTCACGCGGCTCGGTTGGCGATGGTGGTCTTCGACCCGTACCTTTCGTCGCGGCCGCTGGCGGAGGCGCTGATGCGCGCTCCCGAGGGGAAACTGATTACGCAGGGTCACTACTTTCCGTTTTCGTCGGTCTTCTTTTACACGAATCGCCCGGGGCTTCTTCTCACCAACCGTCGAGTCAATCTGGAGTACGGTTCGTACGCGCCTGGCGCGCCACAGGTCTTCATCGACGATTCGCAATTCAAGAGTTTATGGATGCAGCCCGACCGGCGTTACTACTTGCTTACGTTTAAGTCCTTCTTTCCTCATTATGAAGACCTGATTGGATCGGCGCAGCTTCATGAGGTTGCCGAAAGCGGGGGCAAAATTCTTCTGACCAACGAGGCGCTCGAACAAAAGCCTCTGTCGCCTGTTCAGGTGAGCCGATAGCCCGCACGGTTCCGCGACCCCTTTTTCACAAATGCGGAGTACCCTATAGAGAAACCTATCGCGCCTAGTTGCGTCCAGTTGGTATACTGCGGTGATCAGGCAAATGGATACTGAAGAGAATTCGCTGTCGTATTCCATCGTTGTGCCGCTCTTCAACGAACAGGAAAGCGTCACTGCGCTCTACGTCAAAATCATTGATGTGATGGATGCCGTCGGCGAGCCCTATGAAATCGTGTTCGTTGACGATGGCAGCCGCGACGGGACTTTCCGCGTCCTCTCGGAAATTTCGAATGACGACGCTCGCGTGATAGTCGTCCGGCTGCGCCGCAATTTTGGACAGACCGCCGCGCTCAAGGCTGGGTTCGACCATTCGCAAGCCGAAGTGATCATTTCGATGGACGGAGATTTGCAGCACGACCCGGCGGAAATTCCGCTGTTCATCGAAAAGATGAAGGAAGGCTACGACATCGTCAGCGGCTGGCGCGTCGAGCGCACGGACCACTGGCTGATGCGTCAGTTTCCCAGCCGCGTGGCCAACCTCATTATGGCCAAGCTGTCGCGTGTGGAACTCCACGACTTTGGCACCACGTTTAAGGCCTATCGCCGCGAAATCCTTTCGGAAATCCATCTCTACGGAGAACTTCATCGGTTTATTCCCGCGCTGGCGAGTTGGGCGGGCGCGTCGGTGGCGGAAGTGCCAATCACCAATATTCCGCGCAAAAGCGGTAAGTCCAACTATGGCATTTCTCGTACGATTCGCGTGCTCCTCGACCTCGTGAGCGTCAAGTTTCTGCTCGATTATTCGACCAAGCCGCTGCAATTTTTCGGTGTCGCTGGCCTTGCATGCCTGACCGGCGGTTTCGGAATCGGTCTCTGGGTTTTCGCTCGCAAGGCGATTCTCAACGAGGGCCTGCTCGCGAACCACGGCCCGCTGATGCTGCTCGGAATGGCTCTCGTGATGGGTGGCATCCAATTCATCGCGATAGGCCTGATCGGTGAGCTGCTTGCGCGCACCTACTACGAATCGCAGAATAAGCCTGTCTATACTGTGCGCGAGCTGCGAGGACGCCGAAGCGCCACCGCCGGCCGTACTGAGCCGCCCCGCGCGGCTGGGGCCGGGCGGTAACATGCCGCTCGATGTCCCACCGTCAGCCGATTCCTGCGATTCGGCCGACGATGGCCATCCTGGGACGCACCCTATCCGCAAAATCCTTTCGTCCGTCGTATGCCTCATCTTGCTTGCACCGATGCTTTGACTGTTGCGCCTCGTCCCGGATTAGCACGCATCGAAGAAAAGATGCTTGCCGGTGTTTCGCGACTGGGCGTAAAACGATACAATTGTACGCACTGAACCGGGCGATCTTGGGTCCAGGCAACTATTTCTAGCAGAACGCAGAGTGGGGAGGTTCGATGAAGATTGCCGTGCTGGGCGGAGATGGCTACTGCGGTTGGGCGACGGCTCTGTATCTTTCGAAAAAGGGGCATTCGGTCGCTATCGTTGACAACTTCGCGCGGCGCCTCTGGGACCACGAACTTGGCGCGCAGACCTTGACCCCGATCAGCCCCATGACTGATCGGCTGAGGGCGTGGCAGGAGCACAGCGGAAAGACGATTGATCTCTTCGTCGGCGACATCACCGAGTACGAATTCCTTTCCTCTATGATCAAGGATTTCGCGCCGGACGCCGTGGTCCACTTTGCCGAGCAGCGTTCGGCGCCCTATTCGATGATCGATCGCAAACACGCCTCATTCACACAGGTCAACAACGTGGTCGGCACGATGAATCTCCTTTTCGCGCTGCGCGAATTCAGGCCCGATTGCCATCTGGTGAAGCTCGGAACAATGGGTGAGTACGGCACTCCCAATATCGACATCGAAGAAGGCTACATCGAGATCGAGCACAACGGCCGGAAGGACGTGCTCCCGTTCCCCAAACAGCCCGGCTCCTTCTACCATCTCTCGAAGGTGTTCGACAGCCAGAACATCATGTTCTGCTGCAAGATCTGGAAATTACGCGCGACCGATTTGAACCAGGGAGTGGTCTATGGAACGGTCACCGACGAAACCTCGCTCGGCGAAACCCTGATCAATCGCTTCGACTATGACGAAGTGTTTGGCACGGTACTGAATCGCTTCTGCGTGCAAGCTGCGGTCGGCCATCCGCTGACCGTGTATGGCAAGGGCGGACAAACCCGCGGCTTTCTCGACATCCGCGATACTGTGCGCTGCATCGAGATAGCGTGTGCGAACCCTGCGGCCGCGGGCGAGTGTCGCGTCTTCAACCAGTTCACCGAACAGTTCTCCGTTCTCGATTTAGCGCACATGGTCAAGGCCGCGGGGAAGAAAATGGGCCTTAAGGTCGAAATCGAACACTTGCCGGACCCCCGCGTCGAAGCCGAGTCGCACTACTACAATGCGAAGCATTCCAAGCTGATTGATCTCGGTCTGCAACCCCACCTTCTCTCTGATTCGCTGCTGGATTCGTTGCTGAATATCGCGATCGAGTACCGCGATCGCGTCGACGCGTCGCTCTTCCTGCCGCAGGTAAATTGGCGGAACGCCACGAACGAGCGCCGCCAGACGGGGACTGCTCCAAAAGCCGCAGTGTCTCAGGCCCGCTAGGCCCGCCCTAAGGAGCGGGCACTTGACAGCTGCGGGCCGCACTGAAACACCGTGGTCCAGACTAGCATTTGCGAGATGACTTTCACCGAATTAGGCGAAGGCTGAGTCTTTCATCATGAAGGTGACGAGCGGTGTCTGGAAGTCACCCTTCCCAGGATGTTCCGGCAAATTACGTGTGTGAAGCGTTCTCTGCGGGCGCTACCCCATTTTTTTGGCTCCGGGACAAAAAGAGGAAGTCTCAATCCGAACTACCTTGCACGGTTTTCGGAGCGGCAGGTATCAGCTTTCCTTCGCGAAGGAAATAATCGACGCCCCGCCAGCGGATAGTCTTGCGCCCGAAACTTGCGAGCCACATGACGAAAGCCATCGCGTCCCATACCGGGATCAGCGGCATCTTCTTCCAGAGTCCGCTCTGCTTCATTCCCCACGACCCGATGAGCCACGTGATCGCGATTCTGCAAATCGCGTAGCCTCCCAGATAACTGGCGGCAACCACGGCGGTCGGATGCGTCGCCACCGCCACGATCGCCCATGCCAATCCCCATGTGAAAATCAGACCGAGATGGCCCCACGGCCGCATGTTTCGCTGCACCGTCATCCACCGGGCGCGCTTGTGGATCAGATCGCGCAGCGAGTGAAAATCGGCGACCGATTGCACGACGTATGGCAGCAGCTTGACTTCGTAACCCTGCTCGGCAACCAGCCGTCCGGCATAAACGTCATCCGCCGGGCGGTCCTCGATCACCGGGTAGCCGCCGTAGCCCGCCACGGCCTTGCGGGTGGTCACAATCGTTTGCCCGAACGTGACCCCGAAGTCGTTCAATTGCCACGCGACCATCACCGGCGCGAAAAAGTCCGAAATCATCCCAATCGATTGAAGTTCCTGGACTAGATTCCTTTCCTGGGTCGAAACGTAAAGGCACGTCGCCGCCCCTACCTTGGGATCGTGGAAGGGCGCCACCATCGCGCGCAGATAATCCGGGCGCACGCGGACGTCGCCGTCCGTGATCACGAACAGATCGTACTTCGCCTCGCTCGTCAGCCGCACCAGCCTCGCTACCTTGTCGTTGATCGCAACTCGCCCCGAGCCGAGGAGCACCCGAATGCGCCGCTCCGGAAAATCTCGCACCACCTTCTCGATCACCGGCAGCGCGGGATCGTCCGGATCGACACAAAATAGAATCTCGTACTCGGGGTAGTCCAGTTTGCAGAAACTCGCGTAGTTTTCGTACGCCTCGGGATCGAGCCCTTTGATCGGCTTCAGGCAGCTTACCGGAGGCGTGAAATCGGGATATTTGCCGCTCTCGCGCCTCGAAACCGTGAAGAACCGCGCCGTGCTGTATAGCGCCAGCAGGTAATAGATGAAGGGGATTGCGGCAACAGCCAGGAGAGTGTATTCGGCAACCGCGTGAATCATTGCACCTCGCGAGAAAGTTTAGCATGAAACCAATTCAATTCCGTTCGCCTTGGCCCGCCGCCCTTCTCGCCGACCGCGGCGCCAACTTCGCATCTCGCGGAAAAGCATGTAGGATATTGGCGATGATTTTGCGCGTGATCGGGTTTCTCGTATTGATCCTCTCCATGTCCGCGGCGGCGCGAGCTTGCGCCTGTTCCCAAGCGCCGCCGGGAAAGTGTCCGGGCCTGCAGCAGGACGACGTCGTGTTTCTCGGCACCGTCACCGCTGCGGAAGACATCGCATACGCCACTCCGCCGTCCGAGTCCTCGGCAAAAGACGCCGCGTCGGCCTCCGGTTCCACAGCGCCCACCGTTGACATCATCGCCTCGCGGCTCACACGCTACCATTTCCATATCGACGAACGCTTCGCAGGCCCCGACGCGCCCGAAATCGACATTTTTTCGGGCGGCGACGATGGCGACTGTGGCTATCGTTTCAAGCTCCAGGAGCAGTACGTCGTCTTCACTCATCCTGGCGGCGACGGTCGCCTCTTCGCCACCATCTGCAACGGCACGCGCCCCGCAAGTGGCGCCCGCGCGCTTCTGCCGCAGTTGCGCGCTATGCGAAATGGCCAGCGCGTCGCCTCTGTTTTTGGCGTTTTGCGCCGCGCCTATCCGCCGTTTCTCGCGCCGCAGGACGATCCCGATGATCCGCTCCCGAATATCTCCCTGAAGCTTCGCTCGCGCGACGACCGCTTCGAGACGAGCACTGATTCCAGCGGCGTCTATTCCTTCTACGACGTGCATGCCGGTCAATACAGCTTCACCGCCAACTTGCCGCCGCGCACCGAGCTGACTCAGAAAACGCTCACAGGCGGCCTGCCGCCTTTCAAGATTCCCAACGGCGCATGCTTCGAATATGACGTGGCCGCGCTGCCCACTGGCCACATTCGTGGCAGCGTCCTCGACCCGAAGGGCAAGCCGCTGGCGATCGCCTCGCTCGAGCTTTATCGTGCTGGCAGCTATGACGATTCTCGCCCCGGCCTGTGGGCATTTCAGGGTTCGACCGGATTCTTCGACTTCGATCATGTCGGGCCGGGCCAATACGTTCTCGTCTTCAATCGCGCGAATCGCATGGATCCCAACGCGCCATTTCACCGCGCCTTCTACCCCGGCGTTGCGGACGCCGCCGATGCCAAGACGATCAAGATCAAGGACGGCCAGGAGCTTTTGAAAGTGAATCTCCAGGTGAAGGATGCGTATCCATCGCGCCAGCTTCGCGTCCATTTGAAATGGCAGGGAGCGCGCCCGCCGGGAAGCGTCACCGTGACGGCCAAAGCCGATCAGGGAGACAATCCCGCCGCGCAAGAAATCGGCCCGGGACTTTACCAGTTCACGCTGCTCGATTCCGCCAATTACACAATTTCAGCGTGGGAGGACTTGGCGCCTCATCCTGCAGTTCACTCGCAGGGCCGGGCGGACTGCAGCATTCCCGCGCGCATCGACGCCGCGCCCGTGGTGGTCGCCGGCTCGGATTCCAACGCAAAAGAGATCACTCTTGCATTCGTAAGTCCGGTTTGTGGTAAATAACCGCAGCGGTGGGACCGGGATGGCGCGGTTCCTTCAAGCTTCCATTTTTCGCTGGCCTGCGTCTGAGCTGTATCAGCTGTGGTGTGCAATCGCAGTTGTTTTGAGCAGTCCAAAACCCCTGTGTGACAACGGAGCGGAATGATGAAGAGGATTCTCTGTTTTGCTGCGATGGCGGTGTCTCTGATACTCGGACGCGCCATACAGACTGCGGCGCAGGAGCCCGCGGCGGATACGAAGCCAGCGGAAGCGAAGCCCGCCGATGCCAAGGCCGCTCCCGAAGCTCCGCCCAAAGAGGAGTCCTCGGTTACCGATCACACCATTCGCATCGGCGGACAGACGATTCCTTACAAAGCAACGGCCTCTACGACTCTGCTCAAGAACGACAAAGCCGAGCCGACCGCGCTCGTCTACTCAACCGCGTACACGCGCAGTGACGTCAAAGACCCAAGCCAGCGCCCCATCGCGTTCATCTATAACGGCGGTCCGGGATCGGCCTCGATCTGGTTGCACATGGGTGCGTTCGGACCTCGGCGGGTCGTAACTGAAAACGCCGCTGCGACGCCCCCCGCCCCCTTCAAGATCGTCGACAATGATGATTCGCTGCTCGACAAGACCGATATGGTCTTCATCGATCCGGTCGGCACCGGTTTCAGCCGCGCGGTGGGGAAGGCGCAGGACAAGGACTTCTGGGGCGTCGATCAGGACGTCAAGTCGCTTGCGCAGTTCATCACCACCTACGTCAGCCGCAACAACCGGTGGAACTCACCGAAGTTTCTGATCGGTGAAAGCTACGGGACGTTTCGCTCCGTGGCCCTTGGGAATTACCTGCAATCGACGGACGGCATGTCGATCAACGGCATCGTTCTCATCTCGAGCGTCCTCGATATGGGCACTCTTTCGTTCAGCCCCGGCGATGACCGGTCGTACATGTTCTATGTTCCTACCTATGCCGCCGTGGCGTGGTATTACAAGCTCCTCAAGGATCGCCCTCACGACTTGAACGCGTTTCTCGCCGACGCCCGCCAGTTTGCCTCCACCGATTATGCGAGCGCCCTCATGAAAGGATCGCGCTTGAGCGATGCCGAAAAAGCGGACGTCGCGAAGAAACTCGCGCGCTTTACCGGGCTCAGTGAGGACTATCTGATCAAGGCGGATTTGCGCGTCGAGCTTCACCAGTTCGAAGCGGAGCTCCAAAGGAGCCGCGGCCTCACGATCGGCCGCTATGACGCTCGCTTTTCTGGCCCGACCTACGACCGGCTCACCGAATTCGCCGAATTCGATCCATCCTTCACGGGCATCTTGGGCGCGTTCACGGCCGCGTTCAATAGCTACGTCCGAGAGGATTTGAAGTACACCCCGGACAGGGAGTACAAGACGCTTCCCGATGAACCGGGCAATGCCTGGGATTGGAAGCATCACCAGGGCAGCGGCTCTTTTTTTCCTGGCGCGCCCAACGTCGAAGGAGATCTCGCCCGCGAGTTGATTGAAAACCCGCACCTCCAGGTGCAGGTCGAAAACGGATTCTTCGACATGGCGACTCCATTTTTCGCCACCGAATACACCATGGACCACGTTCTGTTGCCCGGAAGTATCCGCGACCGCATTCATCTGCAGTATTACTCCGCCGGCCACATGATGTATTTGCACGAGGAGGACCTCGTGAAGCTGAAGTCCAATATCGCCGGCTTCATCGACTCCGCCTTGAAGCCATAGCCTCGCCGATAGATCGCGCGGAGCGGCTTTTCCTCGGCTCCGCCTCGACACTCTCTGCGTTCGCCGGGTCTCGGCGGTGGTAGTTCTGCCTGTGCCTATGCCGCTCGATGAAAGTCCACAGAGATTCTGGCTTGCGGCCATCCCACAATTTGTTAGCCTGATCGCGTGAATATGGCGAGCGCACCTCCAATTCGGATACGGCCAAAAGAGCCTCGGATGAACGGGCAAGGCCGCGCTCTCGCCCACGTCGTTGCAGCGCCCGGCGCAGCGAAAATTCCACTCTTTGGCGAAAATCTGCCCGACAATGGCTGCCGGACAGAAACACGCGTAAGTCATTCAAAACAAATACCCGAGGTGTGTGCTGCCCGACAATGAAACCGAACCCAAATGCCAGCTCGCGCGTCGAGGAATTTACGTCGGCAGGGGGTAGGCTCGCGTGACGCCTTCGGCCATCCCATCCACAAGGCAATTCCCGCTGCGCCCCCATCCGCATCTCTACGAAATCAACACCTGGGCGTGGCTTGAAAAGCTTTCGGCGCGCGCGGGGCGTCTCGTGAAACTGGCAGACGTTCCCGATTCCGAGTGGGACGCGCTTGCGCGTCTCGGATTCGACGTCATTTGGCTGATGGGCATCTGGCAGCGAAGCCCGGAATCGCGTCGAGTCGCGCTGTCCGATCCCGGCAACGTCCCTCAATATGACCTTGCCCTGCCCGGCTGGAAACCGGAGGACGTGATCGGTTCGCCATACGCCGTTGCGCAATACGCACCCGATCCGCGCATCGCCGATTGGAATGTCCTCGATGCCGTCCGTGAAAAACTCCACGCGCGAGGCATGGCGCTCTTCCTCGATTTTGTGGGCAACCACACGGCTCTCGACCATCCCTGGACGCACGCGCATCCGGAGTTCTACGTTCAGGGAACAGCGCAGGATTTCGAAAAGGATTCTTCCAGCTTTTATCGCATCGATACGCCGCGAGGCTCTTTTTTTCTCGCTCTTGGCAGAGATCCTTACTTTCCTCCCTGGAAAGACGTCGCGCAGTTAAACCATTTTTCGCCGCAAATGCGCGCAGCGCAACTCGCGGACCTACGCAACATTGCCGCCCACTGCGACGGAGTCCGCTGCGACATGGCCATGCTCCATTTTCACGACATCTTTCAACGAATCTGGGGTCATCTCCTGAATGGGGCTTCGCCGCCCGCCAAAGAGTTTTGGGCGGAGGCGCGCGCGGCCGTGCCCGGCCTCATTCTTCTCGCCGAGGCGTACTGGGGCACCGAACCGCGCCTGCTCGATCTCGGTTTTTCGTTTGTGTACGACAAGGGTCTTTACGACTGCGTGCGCGATTTCAATCTTGCGGGTGTTCATGGGCGTTTGGCCCAGGCCGTCGATCACCAGTCGCGTCTCGTGTGTTTCCTCGAAAATCACGACGAGGGCCGCCGCGCCGCCGTGTTTGGCAATGAGCGGCTTCCGTCCGTTGGCACTTTAATGGCGACGCTGCCGAGCATGCGCTTCTACCACCAGGGCGAACTCGAAGGCTTGAAAATTCATCTCCCCATTACATTGCGGATCGCCGCGGACGAACCGCCTGATCAGGCCACGGCCGCATACTTCGCGCGAATTCTCCGGATCACGAAAGGCGACGTCTTTCACAACGGCGTGTGGAACGTCCTTCCCGTTAAGCCCGAGGGCGACGCGACGTCCGGGAATCTCGTCGTGTACGAGTGGCGCTCCGAGAAATCGTGGAAGATGGTTTCGGTGAACCTTGCGAGCTATGCCTCGCAGGGCCGCATCCAGTTCGGCGACCGGCCGCTGCCCGCGAAGGAATATGTCTTCTACGATGAACTGAACGACGTCCGCTATGTGCGTGCGAGTGACGAGCTTCGCAGCCCCGGACTCTTCGTTCGCCGCGATGCATTCGAGGCGCACCTCTTCGATGTCTCTCCCGCGTGATCGCCTGATGCGACCGCGAGACTGGCATCTGGACCGCTTCGAGAGGCGGGTTCTCCATGCGCGCGTCGTGCCTCCCGGCGGCGCTCGCCGCAATTTTTCTGCTATTCTGTGCGTCGTGCGGAAATCTCTCTCCCTAGTTCTATTCCTTTTGATCGCAGCGGTTTCGGCATTTCTCTTGCCTTCTTCGGCGCGCGGCCAGGTATCTCCAGAGCAAGAGGCGCAGCCAACAGCGCCGCAGCAGCAGGCGCCTCCGCAAGCGGCCCAGCCGGCGCCCGCCGCGGGCGGACCTGTGATCGTGCTCGATCCGGCCCACGGCGGCACGGACACCGGCGCGCGCGGAGATGCAGTCGCGGAGAAGGATATCGTCCTCCAACTCGCGCGTACCGTTCGCGCCGAACTCGAACGCCGTGGCTACCGCGTGGTAATGACGCGCAACGACGACTCGAATCCGTCTTACGATGACCGTGCCGCGATGGCCAATGCGTATCGCGACTCCATTTTCATCAGCCTCCACGTTTCTTCGACCGGCACGCCGGGCACCGCGCGCGCCTATTACGATCAGTTCGCTACGCCCATTCCGTCGGCGGTAGCGAACGCGGCCGGTGCGGCCGCGAAAGCCCCGAACCCTTCGTCAAGTGGTCTCGTTTCATGGGAGGAGGCGCAGCGGCCTCACCTCGAGTCAAGCCATCGCCTTGCGAATTTCATCCAGAGCGAGCTCGGGCAGCTCTTCTCAGGTTCGCCCGCCCTCGCGACGGGAGTTGCAGTTCGTGCGTTGCGCTCCGTGGAAGCGCCTGCGGTGGCGATTGAAATCTCCAGCGTTTCTTCTTCCACTCCCGACCTGTTTAACGCCGCCGCGCCGCCGCTCGCTGACGCCATCGCGCGCGGCATCGTCGCGTCGCGCCAACCCAGCGCGGCGGGAGCGAAGTAATGCCGCGCAACGTCAAGATCGTTCTCGGAATTTTGGTAGTAGCTGTCGTCATCGGACTCATCAGCTTCCGCAGTCTGCACCGGCGCATTCAGCGCCTCGCCGAGGTGCGGTCCGAGGAGCAGGCACGCCACGAGGTTCTCGCGCCGCCGATTTCCACGCCCACCGACGTGACCGTGAAGGCCAAAATTTTCTGGGCGGCCGGGCCCGACAGCGTCGCACCCGTCGAAATCCAAATGCCGCTCTCGGCCGATCCCGTGGAACGCTCGCGGCAATTGCTCCAGGCGCTTACCGTGAATCTTCCGACGCCCGGGCAACGGACGATTCCTGCCGATGCCGCGCTTCTCGGTTTCTACATTCTTCCGGACGGCACCGCCGTCGCGGATTTTTCGGATGCGCTCTCCTCCGACATGCCGTCGGGAATTCTGAGCGAAGGGATTGCCGTGAATTCCATTGCGCGCACGCTCGCGGCCAATGTGCCCAGTCTCCGGCGATTGAAAATTCTGATTCACGGGCAGGAAGTCGATACGCTTGCAGGCAACGTCGATCTCACCGGTTTTTTCGATCTGAATATTCCTGCGCCAACCGCAGCGAGTTCACCTCATTAGTAGAATAGTGCCATGCGAGCCGCAAGTTGACACTTCTCATTGCAGTCGTCAAACTGACTCGTTGAGCGAATCAGCAGCGCAGCAGGGAAGGGAGATTTTTTTGCGAGCAGACGGACGCACGCCGGACGCATTGCGGCCTTTAAAAATAACGCCGGACTTCATTTCCAGCGCCGAGGGCAGCGTGCTGATCGAAATGGGCAGGACGCGCGTGATCGTGACGGCGACCGTGGACGACGGCGTACCCCAATTCCTCAAGGGCACCGGCAAGGGCTGGGTGACCGGCGAATACGGGATGCTTCCGCGCTCAACCGAGGAACGCACGCCTCGCGAATCCGCGCGCGGACGCCAGTCCGGGCGCACCCTCGAAATCCAGCGGATGATCGGGAGGACGCTGCGCGCGGCCGTGGATCTGAAGGCGCTCGGCGAGCGGACGGTGTGGCTCGATTGCGATGTGATCGAGGCGGATGGCGGCACGCGCACCGCCTCCGTCACCGGCGCATTCGTTGCGCTCGCCCTGGCGATGGAGCGGATGGTCGCGGCGGGGATGTTGCGATCGGTGCCTTTGCTTGACTCCGTGGCAGCAACGAGCGTGGGAATCGTGAATGACGAACTTCTGCTCGATCTCGCATACGAGGAAGACTCGCGCGCGCAGGTGGATATGAACGTCGTGATGACCGGCGGCGGCCATTTCGTCGAAGTGCAGGCGTGCGCCGAAGGGCGCCCGTACACGAATCAGGAGTTGGACGATCTCCTCGAACTCGCTGCCGGCGGCATCCGGCAACTCACCGAGGCGCAACACCAACTGATTCGCACGAAATTTCGTGGGCGTTCGCGATAGCGCGTCCGCGCCGATGAAAATCCTGCTGGCATCGTCGAATCCCGGAAAGCTGCGCGAGTATCGCAATCTCGCCGCGGGTTCCGCTCTCGATCTCGATCTGATTCCGAATTTTCGCGAGCTTCCCGCATTCGCAGAATCCGCGCCGACTTTCGCTGAAAACGCCGCAGGAAAGGCGCTGCACTACAGCCGCTTCACGAATGAGACAGTTATCGCCGACGATTCCGGACTGGTCGTGCCGGCGCTCGGCGGAGCGCCGGGAGTTCACTCCGCGCGATACGCCGGACCGGGCGCGACGGATACCGAATGCGTCCGCAAGCTACTGCGCGAAATGGAGGGTAAACGGGGAGACCAGCGGCGCGCGCGATTCGTTTGCGTCATCGCGATTGCGCGCCAAGGACGCGCGCTTGCGGTGGTGTCCGATTTTGCCGAAGGTGTCATCGCTGAGGCGCCGATCGGAGCGGGAGGATTCGGCTACGATCCCATTTTCTGTTTTCCGGAAACCGGGCGGACCTATGCAGAACTCCCGCCCGAAGAAAAGAACCGCAACAGCCATCGCGGACGGGCATTCCGCAAGGTGGTAGACCTGCTAGCGTCGTCAACTTTCCTGACGCCCATTTAGCTGCTCGCGCATCTAACTTCAAGTGCGACAAATTCCCTTGCCCTCAGACTCTCAGCAGGGGTACAAAAGACACCCCCTGCCTCCGAGGTGACTATGGCCACGTACCGAGTTGCGCCGGAGCTTCACCCGACTCTGCTGTCCCGCATGGAGGACGCGCGTGCGCGGACGGATGCAATTTTCGAACTGCTTCCGCCGAATTCTTTCTACGACCGCCCGATTCCGGAACGCCATCGCCTGATCTTTTACCTAGGGCATCTCGAGGCGTTTGACTGGAATCTATTGAGCGCCGCGCTCGGGCTCGAATCGCACGACCCCGGCTTTAACAGTCTCTTCGCATTCGGCATCGATCCAGTCGGCGGCGGTTTGCCGACCGATACGCCAGCAGACTGGCCGACGATTGCGCAGGTGGAGAAATACAATCGGCGTGTGCGGCAAATGCTGGATGAAGCGTTGCACGGCTCGCGAGCGCTGCACTCTTCGAGCGTAGATCTCGCCGAGGGAACCCTGTTGCATGTCGCAATCGAGCATCGGCTGATGCATGCCGAGACGTTGGCATATCTGCTGCACAACCTCCCCGTTGATCGGAAAACTACTCAACTGGTGGTGAACGCTGATCCAAGGCCGGCGCCGAGACCGAGGCAAATCACGATTCCCGTAGGAGTGGCCACGCTCGGCCTGCCGCGCCACGCAAGCGGTGGCTTCGGATGGGATAATGAATTTGGGGAGCAGGAAATTCGCGTCCCGAGCTTTTCGATCGACGTTTTTCCGGTGACGAATGCCGAGTACTTGAAATTCGTTCACGCGGGCGGCTACGACGAGTCCAGCTACTGGACGCCCGACGATTGGGAGTGGAAGCGCCGCGAACGGCTCGAGCACCCGCATTTTTGGGTGCGTCGATCGAGTTCACTTCCGGCTGATCCCGACACGCAGTGGGACTATCGCACCATGTTTGGGCCGGTTCCGCTGCCGGCCGCATGGCCTGTTTACGTGAGCCATGCCGAGGCTTCCGCGTTCGCACGCTGGTCCGGGAAGAAGCTCCCGAGCGAGGCGCAATGGCATCGCGCCGCGTACGCCGACCCGAATGGGTCCGAGCGCGCGTACCCGTGGGGTGACGCGCCGCCGGATGCAACGCGCGGCAATTTTCATCACGAGCGCTGGGATGCCGCTCCTGTCGACGCGCATCCCGCGGGCGCAAGCGCGTTCGGCGTGTTCGATCTTCTGGGCAATGGGTGGGAATGGACGTCCACGGTTTTCGGGCCGCTGCCGGGATTCGAGCCGTTTTCGTTTTATCCGGGCTATTCCGCCAACTTTTTCGACGGCAAGCATTTCGTGATGAAGGGCGGATCGCCGCGGACGGACGCATGTATGTTGCGCCGGTCCTTTCGGAACTGGTTCCAGCCGCACTATCCACACGTGTACGCCACTTTCCGCTGCGTGGAGGAATAAGCCATGGCGTCAGCTCCGCGAATGGCAACGGCAAGTTCAGCTATCCGGGCGCGCTCTGAGTTTTCGTCCGACGTGGTGATGGGGCTCAGCCATCCGGGGCAGAAAGAGCTGCCTTCGAAATACTTGTACGACGAAGTCGGCTCGGCGCTCTTTGACGTGATATGTCTTTTGCCGGAGTACGGCTTGAACCGTGCGGGGAAACGCATGCTCGAGCGATATTCCGGCGAGATTGTAAGCCGCGTGCCGGGTCCCGTGGTCGTCGCCGAACTCGGCAGCGGCAGTGGCCAGCAAACGCGCTGGCTGCTCGAAGCACTCGCGCACAGGCAGCGCGTGAATTACTACCCTATTGATATTTCCGGCAGCGCTCTTTTTCGTTGCGAGCAGGAACTGAGAGAGATGGACAAGGTAAGCATCGTGGGATTCGAACGAGCTTACCTCGATGGGCTTCAGGAAGTGGCTGCTCGACGGCGCGATGGCGAAAGGCTCTTTGTGCTCTTTCTGGGCAGCACGATCGGGAACTTCGATCGCCCGGCGGGAGATCAATTTCTGCGTGAAGTGCGCGCAATCTTGCAGGCCGGCGACGCGCTTTTACTCGCCACCGATCTCGAGAAGCCGGTATCCCAGCTGATCCTCGCGTACGACGACCCGATTGGGGTTACAGCGGCGTTCAACAAGAATCTGCTCGTGCGGATCAATCGCGAGCTGGACGCGGATTTCGACCTTGCGAAGTTCGACCACGCGGTGAGATGGGATCAAGCCGAGCGCCGGATTGAGATGCACCTCCGCTCGAAGGTGTGGCAGAGAGTCACGATTCGCAAGGCGGGCTTTCGATGCTATTTGCGCGAGGGCGAAACGATCTGGACGGAAAGCTCGCACAAATATAATCCGCGAGACGTGATCCAGATGGGCGAAGGCTCGGGATACCGCTGCGCCGGGCAATGGTTCGACGCGGAATGGCCGCTCGCGCAGAATCTATTTTTCGCGGTTTAGCAGGCGGAGGATGAAAATGGCAAAAGCCCAATGGAACGGCGCGGTCCTGGCGGAAAGCGATCGGACCGTGATCATCGAAGGGAATCACTATTTTCCGCGCGAGTCCGTGCATGCGGAGTATTTTCACCCGAGCGATACGCACACGGTTTGCCCGTGGAAGGGTACGGCGAGTTATCACCACGTGGAAGTAAACGGCGAACGCAACGCCGACGCCGCCTGGTACTATGCCGATCCCAAACCCGCTGCAGCGCAGATCAAGGATCACGTCGCATTCTGGAAGGGCGTCCGCGTCGAGTCGTAATCCAACCTGTGTTATAGTTTTTCGCCTAATGGTCCGCAGAACAAAAAAATTAGCGAAGAAGAGTGCGACCGCACGGAAACCAGCAAGCGCTCGCTCGCCGAAAGCCAATGTTCGAACGAGCCGGGCCGGGAAGGGAACCGACCCGGCGCGGGTGCGGGCGATTCTGCAAAAGCTCGATGAAGCCTATCCTGCTGCAACCTGCGCGCTAAAGCACAAAAACGCTTTTCAACTGCTGATCTCGACGATTCTTTCGGCGCAGTGCACGGACGAACGCGTCAACATCGTCACGGCGACGCTTTTCCCGAAATATCCCAACGCGAAGGCCTTTGCGTACGCGAATCCGGCGGAGCTAGAACAGGACATCCGCCCGACCGGCTTTTTCCGCAATAAGACGAAGTCGATCATGGGCGCGAGCAAGAAAATCGTGGAGGAGTTTCACGGCGAGGTTCCCAAGACGATGGAGGAGCTGCTTGCGCTGCCCGGCGTCGCGCGGAAGACGGCGAACGTGGTGCTCGGCACGGCGTTCGGAATCGCGTCCGGAGTCGTAGTGGATACGCACGTGCAGCGGCTCTCCGGGCGGCTCGATCTTTCCCGAAACACCGACCCCAAGAAAATCGAGCAGGACTTGATGCAGGTGATCCCGCGGGAGAGGTGGATTCTCTTCTCCCATCAACTGATCTGGCACGGCCGGCGCGTCTGCCAGGCGCGCAAGCCGAAGTGCATTGAATGCAATTTGCAGTCTCTCTGCTACTCCGAGGACAAGACCGTCTGAGGCGCACGCTCCGCGTGCGGAATCCTGATAGTGCTTCGGACCTCTAAGCCGATTGTCGAGGGATGCGCCTGACTTCGATCAACACAGCCCACGCAAGATCCAAGACGTATAGTGCGATGACCAGATCGGCGAGCCTCGCGGAAAGATTGCTCGACGGCAGAAGCTGGACAACTCCCCAGAGAAGAAACGTTCCAGCCAGGATTACGCTCCTGAACAAAGCCAGCGGTTTCGGGCGAATGATTGCCTGCACAAGCAGGAATGCGACACCAACAAGCAGAAGCGGCGCTGCGGAAATCGCCGCAGGCGAAAGCCGCGAAAGATTTGGAGCGCCCGTGTCCTTCGTTAGAAGCGCAATGCTGCATGCCAGAGCCAGAACCACAAGGCCACTCGCCGACCAGGCCAAGATTCGTGTCATTTCGTGCCCTTCCATTGGATGTTGTCGTTCATTTCGATTGCCGCGCACGCAGCGCAGCCTATTAGGTTACGTGATGTGGTTCCGAGTAGCCAGAGGTCCGCGGCTTCGTTGGGGCTGCACGGGATCTATTTGGCGGATTGGAAACGTAGAGGCGAACTTACAAAGTGAGCTAGAATTAGAGCTCAGTTTGTCGGGGCGTAGCGCAGCCTGGTAGCGCGCCTGCCTTGGGCGCAGGAGGTCTCCGGTTCAAATCCGGACGCCCCGACCAATCTTTTCTGCGACTTACAGGCATCTCTTGAAAGTCCTTCCCCTCACTCAGGGGGAAATTCAGGGGACCCTATTGGATCATCCCCAGCTTTTCCTCTACTTCCTGCATCTTCAGTGCACGATACTTCGATAGCTTCGCGACTGCTTCCACTTTGTAATGCTCCGCAATTTTCACGTACCGCATGGTCATCCCGATCTCCGAGTGGCCCAGAATCTTCTGCAAAATCGTCACATCGGTTCCCGACAATACATGCGGTCCAACAAGAGCATTTTCGATAGGAAGTTCGAAGCCTAAAACCGATCCTCTCTCTGATTTCTTGCCAGGAAAGCGACATCATTCTTGAAACTTTGACTAGCGGTCCCGGGTCTCCTCGTCTTTGCAAGGCCATGCTTGGCGGGAGGGGTTGGCCGGGTCAACGGTTTTAGCTTTATTGGGTCGTATGCGCCAGAAGCGGCCGGAAGGGTATTTTTGAATAACGGAGCAGGCCAAGATTGAATTGCCATCTGGACTACTCGGGCTAGAATCCCCTCGGTTTCAGCCATCATGCTGGAAAATTGCAAGCACGCTCCGCATCGTGACCAACGCGAAGCCACCCTTCTCGCGATTAATCGATTCTTGCGGAGCATCTCGTAAAAACGAGCGGAATACGATCATTCCAGGCAGGGTCAGGGGAGACTCATAGCGGAGCCGTCTATTTGAAAGCATTGAGGCTCGAGTGTCCGTCCACCTAAGCCCGCAGAGCTTTTTTTCAAGATCAATTAGCTATGGTTAGGAGACTGGAGATTCCCTTGCGTATCGAAAGGGCACGACATAGCATACAGCTTCCTTGCCCGCCGATCAGCCAATGCAAATAGGAGGATCGCATGTACCGTAAGGTCGTATGTATCGGTGGAACCGCCGCACTTGCCCTGATCGCCGTCGTGGGTGCACTGCGAGTGGCACCAGCGCTTGGCGATCACTCAAACGTGTCTGCAAAGAAGAGTTGTGATCGCGCGTGCTTAGATGGGTTCGTCGATAGCTATCTCGACGCTCTGGCTGTGGGCGATCCGTCGCGCCTGCCCGTGACGGCCACCGTGAAGTTCACCGAGGATGGGCAGCGGCTGAATCTCGGCGATAGCTTGTGGAATACCGCGACCGGAAGGGGCACCTACAAATTTTATATGGATGATGTAGAAGCTGGGCAAGTAGGCTTCTTCGGAACGATGCGGGAGGCTGGCGAGCCGATCATCATTTCGCTTCGTTTGAAAATCGAGAATCATAAGATCGCC